>Ga0209026_1001440_pt1 | contig 10524 bp, 14 predicted proteins | sample AraplaCL_Col_mCL_FD_184262 | JGI IMG/M metagenome (GOLD analysis project Ga0209026, IMG submission 184262) | Arabidopsis root microbial communities from the University of North Carolina, USA - plate scrape CL_Col_mCL (SPAdes) (version 2) | ecosystem: Host-associated > Plants > Roots >... | reverse complement strand
CTACGAGGACTTCCGCGCCATGGCCGAGGCGATCGAGCGCCGCAGCGGCTACCTGCGCGACTTCGCCGCCGCGGTCAGCCACGAGTTCAAGACGCCGTTGGCCGGCATCGGCGGCGCCGTCGAACTGCTGCAGGACCACTTCGAAACCATGTCCGCCGACGAGCGGCGGCGGTTCCTGGACAACATCGCCGGCGACTCCGACCGCCTGTCCCAACTGGTGACCCGCCTGCTGGACCTGGCGCGCGCCGACATGGCCATGCCCGAGGCAGGCGCCGCCGCCGACCTGGCTGAGCCGGCGCGGCGCACCGCCGATGCGGCGGGATTCCCGGTCGAGGTGGACGTGCCGCGTGACGTCCCCCAGGTCGCCGCGCCGCTGACGACCGTCGAGAGCGTGCTGACCATCTTGTTGCAGAACGCCCGGCAGGCCGGCGCGACCCGGGCCGAAGTGCGGGCTGTGGCGGGCGTGGAAGAGGTTGTGCTGACGGTCAGCGACAACGGGCCCGGCGTCCCCCAGGCCGACCGCGACCGGCTGTTCGAGCCGTTCTTCACCAGCCACCGCGCCGAGGGCGGCACGGGCCTGGGCCTGCCCATCGCCCGCTCGCTGCTGGCCGCCAGCCACGGGCGGATCGAGCTGGCGGGCGGCGGTCCGGGCGCGACGTTCCGGGTGACCCTGCCGCGCGCGGAATAGGGTCTGCACGGAATCTCCACATGCCGGACCGGCCCCGCTGCACCGCCGGGACGCATCTTCACAGCATGGACGAGCCCACAGACCCCACGTCCGGCGGTCGCACCCCCGCCGCCGATCAGGCTTCTTCCTGGCGGCCGGCCACGATCATCGGCGCTTCATCCGGGTTCCTGGTTCCCGGCCACGGCGCGGATCGACGGTCGGCCGCCTTCGTCGCCCATGTGGTCGGCGCCCTGGAGCGCACCCAGCGCCGCTGGTTCTAGCTGAGCGTAACGTACAGCTCGTTCTCGATGACCCACTGGCCGGTGACCTTGCGCCAGGTGGCGAGGTAGGTCCCCGACATCTCGTGATCGGCCCAGCGGCCGGTCCAGGCGCCCGCGTCGGCGGCGCGCTGGCCGTCGGCGTCCAGGCGCACCGTCTCCGTCTCGCGGATGTAGGTGACGAAGCCGGTATCCGCGAACTGGCCCGCGAAAGCTTCGATCACGGCGTCGACGCCCAGGATCAGGCTGCCGTCGCCGACGATCAGCTTTACGTCCGGTGTGAAGAACGGCCGGAGCCGCGCAGCCTCGTGGCCGGCGATCAGCTTGTTGGTCAGCTTGCGCCGCGCGCGGACGGCGTCGTCCGGCGCGGTCGCCACGGTCAGGCCGGGTTGGCGGCCAGGCGCTTGTCGAGATAGTCGCCGACGCGCTTTTCCACGTCCGGCAGGTTTTCCATCCAGAAGTGGCTGGCGCCTTCGACCACGTCGTAGTCGATGACGATGCCCTTCTGGGTCCGCAGCTTGGAGACGACGCGTTCCACGTCGATCGGCGGCACCACGGTGTCGTTCTGGCCGTGCAGGATCAGGCCCGAGGCCGGGCAGGGGGCCAGGAACGAGAAGTCGTAGGCGTTGGTCGGCGGCGAGACCGAGATGAAGCCGTCCGTTTCCGGGCGGCGCATCAACAGCTGCATGCCCACCCAGGCGCCGAACGAATAGCCGGCGACCCAGCACTGCGAGGCGGCGGGGTTGGTCGACTGCAGCCAGTCCAGCGCCGTCGCCGCGTCGGCCAGTTCGCCGATGCCGCCGTCGAATTCGCCTTGCGATCGACCCACGCCGCGGAAGTTGAACCGCAGCACCGAGAAGCCGCGCTTCATGAACAGGTGGAAGAGCTGAACCGCCACCGGATTGTTCATCTGGCCGCCGGCCTTGGGGTGCGGGTGCAGGATCAGCGCGACCGGAGCGGTCTCGCTCTTGCCCTGCGTGTAGCGCCCTTCGATCCGCCCGGCGGCGCCGGTCAGAACAATCTCTGGCATTCGACCCTCATCCTTGGTCTAGAATACTTGACTGTTTTAGTCGGTCTTCCTAAGTCGCAGCCATCCGGCGCGACCCCGCTTCGAGCGAGGCGGGGCTAATAACATAGGCCGCTCCGGATGCGCGCGAAAACTGCATCGGGTCAAATCCATGCGTCTCTCCACGAAAGGCCGCTATGCCGTGATGGCGATGGCCGATCTCGCACGCCGCGAGAGTGACGCCTGCCGCGCCGTGGCGCTCGCCGACATCGCCGCCCGGCAGGAGATTTCGCTGAGCTATCTGGAGCAGCTGTTCGCCCGGCTGCGCCGCAAGGGGCTGGTGAAGAGCTCGCGCGGCCCCGGTGGCGGCTATCGGCTGGCCCGCGACGCGGCCGCGACCACCATCGCCGAGATCGTCCACGCGGTGGATGAGCCGTTGCGCGCCACCCGCTGCGAGAAGGCCGGCAAGGGCTGCATGATCCGCGGCGAACGCTGCCTGACCCACGATCTGTGGGCCGACCTGGGCGACAAGATCGAAGACTATCTGGGGTCCGTGAGCCTGGCCGACGTGATCGGCGGGAAGCTGCGCCGCGCTGCATGAGCGTCTACCTGGACCATAACGCCACGTCGCGCGTCCGCCCCGAGGCGGTCGAGGCGGTGACGCGGGCGTTGGCCACGGTGGGCAATCCCTCCTCCGTGCACGCCGCCGGGCGCGCGGCGCGGGCCCTGATGGAACAGGCGCGCATCGACGTCGCCGCCCTGATCGCCGCCCCGCCGCAGACGGTGATCTTCACCGGCGGCGGGACCGAAGCCAACGCCCTGGCGATCCTGAGCGCCGTGGCGACCGGGTCGCGCCGGCTGATCGTCAGCGCCATCGAGCATGACAGCGTGCTGGAGACGGCCAAGGCCTCGGACGCCGCCGTGGAATATCTGCCGGTGAACGCCGACGGCGTCGCCGACCTCACCTGGCTGCGTGACCGCCTGGCGTCCTGGGACGCGGGCGACGGCCGACCCTTCGTGGCCCTGATGCTGGCGAACAACGAGACCGGCGTGGTCCAGCCTGTGGCCGAGGCGGCCGATCTGGTTCGCGCGGCGAACGGCTGGCTGCACGTCGACGCCATTCAGGCGGCGGGCAAGATGGCCGTCGATAGCCGCGCCATCGGCGCCGACACCTTGTCCATCTCGGCGCACAAGATCGGCGGGCCGATGGGCGTGGGCGCCCTGACCTTCGGCCCGCGGGCGACCATGGTCCGCCTGCAACACGGCGGCGGACAAGAGCGCGGTCGGCGCGCCGGCACGGAAAACATCCCAGGGATCAGTGGCTTCGGCGCGGCGGCGAAGGCCGTCTCATCGGTCGGAGACGCGGCCTGGCGCGACGCCGCGGCCGCACGGCTGCAGGCCGCCGGGGCCGTGGTGCTGGGCGAGGGTGAACCGCGCCTGGCCAACACGCTGTGCGTCGCTGCGGCCGGCTGGGACGCGGAGCGGCAGGTCATGGCCCTGGATCTGGCCGGCGTGATGGTCAGCGCTGGCTCGGCCTGCTCGTCGGGCAAGGTCAAACCCAGCCATGTGCTGACCGCCATGGGCCACAACGATATCGCCGCCTCGGCCATCCGCGTCAGCGGGGGCTGGGACACGACCGAAGAAGATTGGAACCGGTTCGCCGACGCGTGGCTTGAAGCCCACGCCCGTCACGCCGCGCGCCGCAAGGAAGTCGCCTGATGGCCGCCGTCAAACAGACCGTCGAACACGTCGCTTCGCTGGAGAAGTACAAGCACGGCTTCGTTACGGAGATCGAGCAGGACTTCGCGCCCAAGGGCCTGAACGCCGACATCGTGCGCTTCATCTCGGCCAAGAAGGACGAGCCCGAGTGGATGTTGGCCTGGCGGCTAGACGCCTTCGAGCGCTGGCTGGCCATGGAAGAGCCCGACTGGGCCAAGGTCAGCTTCCCGCGCATCGACTACCAGGACAGCTATTACTACGCCGCGCCCAAGGCGAAGGACGGCCCCAAGAGCCTGGACGAGGTCGATCCGGACCTGCTGGAGACCTACAAGAAGCTGGGCATCCCCCTGCGCGAGCAGGAGGTGCTGGCGGGCGTGCAGGGCGCGCCGAAGTACGCCGTGGACGCGGTGTTCGACAGCGTCAGCGTGGTGACCACCTTCAAGAAGGAGCTGGCCCAGGTCGGCGTGATCTTCTGCTCGATGAGCGAGGCGATCCGCGAGCACCCGGAACTGGTCCAGAAGTACCTGGGCTCGGTCGTCCCGGTCAGCGACAACTACTTCGCCTGCCTGAACGCGGCCGTCTTCTCGGACGGATCGTTCGTCTATGTGCCGCCGGGCGTGCGCTGCCCGATGGAGCTCAGCACCTATTTCCGGATCAACGCCGAGAATTCCGGCCAGTTTGAGCGCACGCTGATCATCGCCGACAAGGGCGCCTACGTCTCGTATCTGGAGGGCTGCACCGCCCCTATGCGCGATGAGAACCAGCTGCACGCCGCCGTGGTCGAGCTGGTCGTCATGGACGACGCCGAGATCAAATATTCCACCGTCCAGAACTGGTACCCGGGCGATCCCGAAACCGGGAAGGGCGGCATCTACAACTTCGTCACCAAGCGCGCCGACTGCCGCGGCGACCGCTCGAAGGTCTCGTGGACCCAGGTCGAGACCGGCTCGTCGATCACCTGGAAGTACCCCTCGTGCGTGCTCCGCGGGAACGAGAGCTCGGGCGAGTTCTATTCCATCGCCATCACCAACGGCCGCCAGCAGGCGGACACCGGCACCAAGATGATCCACCTGGGCGCCAACACGCGTTCGCGGATCATCTCGAAGGGCATCTCGGCGGGCAAGTCGTCGAACACCTATCGCGGCCTGGTCTCGGCCCACCCCAAGGCCAAGGGCGCGCGCAACTTCACCCAGTGCGACAGTCTGCTCATTGGCAAGCACTGTGCAGCGCATACCGTGCCCTACATCGAGGCGCGGAACGGGCAGTCGAAGTTCGAACACGAGGCGACGACCACCCGGTTGTCCGAGGATCAACTCTTCTATGCGATGCAGCGCGGGCTCTCGCAGGAAGAGGCGGTGCAGTTGCTCGTGAACGGCTTCGTCAAGGACGTCCTGCAAGAGTTGCCAATGGAGTTTGCGGTAGAGGCCCAGAAACTGGTGGCCATATCGCTCGAGGGGAGTGTGGGATGAGCGGGCGGCCAATTCACGACGGCGAACAGACGGCGATCGACGCCGAGGGCAACATGTTGCGGGAGTGGGACGGCGTCGTGCTGATCCGTGCGCTCGCCTCCACGGCGGCCGGCAACTGCGATCCGGCCCCGACCGAGATCCCGGCCGGCACGCGCGCGACGGCGATCACGCTGCTGGACCCGGACAAGGGCCTGTTCGACCTGGAATGCTATCTGGACGAGAGCGGCGAGAGCTACGCCTTCGCCCACGGCGTCGGCGCCGACGTCCGTGTCGTCGAGAAGATCGAAGACAAGAAGGCGGTCGAGCTGTGACGGTTCGGTCGAAGAAGGCGAAGACCCTCAGCTTGAAGGACGCCTTCGAGACCGAATTCGCGCGCCGCGAACTGGAACGGCGCGCCCGCGACGACGCCGAGCGCCAACAGCAGGAGGCCGACCTTGCCGGCGCCGAGGCGTTGCTTGCGGCGGTGACGGCCGATGGCGACTTCCTGGCCAGCCGCAAGCTGGCCACGGATCTGCGCCGCTATACGGTCTCGCTCGACCACGACAACTATCGCATCGCCGCCTATTTCGAGGGCGGCAAGGTCAGCGTCACGCTGTCCGACAAGCGCGGGACGGCGGCCGGATCGGCCGCACCCCGCAAGCAGGAGATCGTCGAGAGCGTCGAGGACGCCCTGGCGGTCATGGCCCAATACCTTGCCGATGAGACCCGATAACCGAATGCTGTCCGTTTCCAACCTGCACGCCGCCGTTGAGGACAAGGAGATCCTGAAAGGGCTCTCGCTCGAGGTGCCGGCCGGCGAAGTCCACGCCATCATGGGGCCGAACGGTGCGGGCAAGTCGACGCTGTCGTACGTGCTGACGGGCCGGCAGGGCTATGAGGTGACCGCCGGCTCGGCGACCCTGGACGGCGAGGACCTGCTGGCGCTGGAGCCCAACGAACGGGCGGCCAAGGGCGTCTTCCTTTCGTTCCAGTATCCGCTGGAGATTCCGGGCGTTCCGGCCCTGACCTTCATCCGCACGGCGCTGAACGCCCAGCGCAAGGCGCGCGGCGAGGCCGAGATCACCGCGCCGGAATTCCTGAAGCTGGCCCGCGCCAAGGCGGCCGAGCTGAAGATCGATTTCGACATGCTGAAGCGCGCCCTGAACGTCGGCTTCTCGGGCGGCGAGAAGAAGCGGATGGAGATCTTCCAGATGGCGATGCTGTCGCCCCGCTTCCTGATCCTGGACGAGACGGACTCGGGTCTGGACGTCGACGCCCTGCGCATTGTGTCCGACGGGGTGAACGCCCTGCGCAGCCCCGAGCGCGGCATGCTGGTGATCACCCACTACCAGCGCCTGCTGGACTACATCAGACCCGACCGCGTGCACGTGCTGGCCGGCGGCCGGATCGTGGAATCGGGCGGACCCGAACTGGCGCTCGAACTGGAGCGCGCGGGCTACGAGAAGTACGCGAGGGCCGCTTGAGCGTCGCCGCCGCCATCAAGGCCGGGGACGCCGCCGCGCTGCCAGGCAAGCGCGACGAGGACTGGCGCTGGACGGATCTGCGCGGCCTGATCCGCCAGGTTCCGGCGCCGTCGGGTGCTCTGGACATCGCCGCGCTTCCGGCCGGACCGTTCGACGCCCTGGCCGATGAGGTGCTGATCGTGGCCAACGGCGAGGGGGCCGCGCACATCGGCGTAGAACCTGGCGAAGCCAAGACCGTGGCCCTGCGGATCGTCTCGCGCGGTGACGGCGCGCACGCCGCCCGTGTCTCGGTGGACGTCGAGGTCTCGGGCCGCCTGACGATCCTGGAAAGCTACGAAGGCGAGGGCGGTTACCTGGCCCAGACCGGCCTGATGATCAGCCTGGCCAAGGACGCCGTGGTCGAGCGGATCGTCCTCGCCGCAGACGACGCCGAGGGCGTGACCGTGAGCCAGGCCGAGGTCGACCTCGCGCCAGGCGCCAGCTTCGCCCAGACGACGCTGACCGGCGGGGCGCGCCGCCAGCGGCTGGAGACGCGGGTCAAGCATCCTGGCGGCCACGCCGATCTGCGCCTGGACGGGGTCTATCTGCTGGCCGACAAGCGCCACGCCGACCTGACTACCTCAGTGACCCACTCGGCCGTGGACGGGACGACCCAGCAACTGACCAAGGGTGTCGTCCGCGACCAGGCTCGCGCCGTGTTCCAGGGCAAGATCATCGTCGCCGAGGGCGCCGACCACACGGACGCCCGGATGGGCCATCACGCCCTGATCCTGTCGGATCGGGCCGAGGTGGACGCCAAGCCCGAGCTCGAGATCTACGCGGACGACGTCTCGTGCGCGCACGGCAACACGGTGGGCGCGCTGGACGAGGACGCCCTGTTCTACGCCCGCCAGCGCGGCATCCCCGAGGACGAGGCCCGCGCGCTGCTGACCGAGGCCTTCATCGGCGAGGTCGTGGACCGGATCGACCATGAGCCGGCGCGCGAGATCGTGCGCGGCTGGGTCGCCGAACGGCTGAGGGGCTGAGCATGGCCTTCGACGCCGAAGCGATCCGCGGGGACTTCCCGATCCTGAGCCGGCAGGTGAACGGCAAGCCGCTGGTCTATCTGGACAGCGCCGCCTCGGCCCAGAAGCCGCGGGCGGTGATCCAGGCCATGACGCATGCGATGGAGTACTCGTACGCCAACGTGCATCGCGGCCTGCACACCCTGGCCAACGAAACGACCGACGCCTACGAGGCGGCCCGCAAGGCGGTGGCCGGCTTCATCAACGCCGACCTGAACGAGATCGTCTTCACCAAGGGCGGCACCGAGGCGATCAACCTGGTGGCCGCTGGCGTCGGCAGCTTCCTGCAGGCCGGCGACGAGATCGTGCTCTCCGAGATGGAGCACCACGCCAACATCGTGCCCTGGCACTTCCTGCGCGAGCGCAAGGGCGTGGTCCTGAAGTTCGCGCCGGTGACCGACGACGGCCAGCTCGACCTGGCCGGGTTCCAGGACCTACTGGGGCCGAAGACCAAGGTCGTGGCGCTGACCCACATGTCCAACGTGCTGGGCACCATCAATGACGCCAAGGCCCTGGCCCGCATGGCGCACGACGCCGGCGCGCTGGTGCTGTTCGACGGCTGCCAGGCCATCGTTCACAAGCCCATCGACGTGAAGGACATCGACGCCGACTTCTACGTCTTCTCGGGCCACAAGCTGTACGGCCCGACCGGCATCGGCATCCTCTATGGCAAGGCCGACAAGCTGGCCGCCCTGCCGCCGTATCAGGGCGGAGGCGAGATGATCGGGCAGGTGAGCCTGGACGAGATCACCTACGCCGACCCGCCGCACCGGTTCGAGGCCGGCACGCCGCCGATCATCGAGGCCATCGGCCTGGGCGCGGCCATCAACTGGCTGGCGGGACAGGACCGGCAGGCCATCGCCGAGCACGAGCACAAGCTCTACGCCCATGTCCGCGAACGCCTGGCGGGCGCCAACTGGCTGAAGGTGATTGGCGAGGCGCCGGGCAAGGGCGCGGTGCTCAGCTTCACCGTCGACGGCGCGCATGCCCACGACGTGGCCCAGATTCTGGATCGCTATGGCGTGGCCGTCCGCGCCGGAACCCACTGCGCCGAGCCGCTGATGCGGCGTTTCGGCGTGACATCGAGCGCGCGGGCCTCGTTCGCCCTATATAACACCCTGGACGAGGCGGACGCGTTCGTGGACGCGCTCACCAAGACCCAAGCCTTCTTCGCGTAGCATGAGCCAAATGGACGACGCAGCACCCCTCGAGAGCAAGTCGCCGCCGCTGAGCCAGGCGGAACTGGACGTGCTGACCGATCAGCTGATCGAGAAGCTGAAGACGGTGTTCGACCCGGAGATCCCGGTCGACATCTACGAGCTGGGCCTGATCTACAAGGTCGATGTCTCGGACGACAAGGACGTGGCTATCGACATGACCCTGACCGCCCCGGGCTGCCCCGTGGCCGGCGAGATGCCGGGCTGGGTCCAGGATGCGGTCAAGGAAATCCCCGAGATCCGCAACGTGACCGTCGAGCTGGTCTTCGATCCGCCGTGGGATCCTTCCCGCATGAGCGACGAGGCCAAGCTGGCCTTGAACATGTTCTGATGGAAAACCTGGACCTCACCCCTGCGCCCCGCGCGCGCCGGCCCCGGCCGAAGGTGGTCACGCTCAGCGAGGCCGCCGCCACGCGCGTTCGCGAGATCATGGCCAAGGCCGAGAAGCCCTATGCGGGCTTGCGGGTCGGCGTGAAGAACGGCGGCTGCGCGGGACAGGAATATGTCCTGGAATACGCCGCCGAGGCCGGGCCGCTGGACGAGGTGGTCGAGGACAAGGGCGTGACCATCCTGGTCGAGCCCAAGGCGGTGCTGTTCCTGATCGGCACCGAGATCGACTACGAGGTCACCAAGCTCTCGGCCAAGTTCGTGTTCCGCAACCCGAACGAGACCGACGCCTGCGGCTGCGGCGAGAGTGTGACCATTACACCGGCGAAACTCGACTGACGCGCCGGAGCGCGTATCCTGTGCCCAGCAACTCAGGGACCGATATGACCGACGACGTCGAACTGCGCCGCCTGGCCATCCGCCGCGCCGACATGAAGCTGGCGTTTCGCAGCCACCTCATGGCCTACGTGGTGGTCAACGCCGGCCTGGTCGCGATCTACGTCATGACCTCGTTCGGCGACTATTTCTGGCCCATCTGGCCCATGCTGGGCTGGGGGATCGGCCTGGCCTCGCACGGGGCGTCCGTCTACATGAACGGCGAAGGCATGCGCGACCGCCTGATCGAGGAAGAGCTGGAGAAGCTGCGCCGCACCCGCGGCTAGGCCTCAGCCCTCGGCGTAGTCGTACGGACCGCCGCGCTCCAGGGCCTTGCGATAGGCCGGGCGCACATGAATCTTCTTCAGGAACGCTGCGACCCGCGGCCGACCGACCCGCAGGGTGGTGCGGCTGGCGGCGGCTTCCAGCGGGAAGCTCATCATGATGTCGGCGGCGGTGAACTCCGGCCCGGCGAACCAGTCGGCCTTGCCCAGCTCATCTTCCCAATAGTCGAAGTGGTTGGCCAACTGCGGGTCGATGAAGCTGGTCTGGGCCCGCTTGGCGATCGCGCCCACCAGCGGCCGGATCAGGCGCGGCGCGTTGTCGGGCAGGCGGCCGAACACCAGCTTCATGAGCAGCGGCGGCATGGCCGAACCCTCGGCATAGTGCAGCCAGTAGCGCAGACGCCGGCTGTCCGGCGTGCCGGGCGCCGGGGCGAGGCGGCCCTGGCCGTAGCGTTCCAGGATGTACTCGATGATCGCGCCGGTCTCGGCGATGGCCTCGCCGTCCTCGGTGATCACCGGCGACTTGCCCAGCGGATGGATGGCCTTCAGCTCGGGCGGCGCCAGCATGGTCTGCGGATCGCGCTGGTAGCGGACG
>Ga0209026_1001439_pt1 | contig 10527 bp, 8 predicted proteins | sample AraplaCL_Col_mCL_FD_184262 | JGI IMG/M metagenome (GOLD analysis project Ga0209026, IMG submission 184262) | Arabidopsis root microbial communities from the University of North Carolina, USA - plate scrape CL_Col_mCL (SPAdes) (version 2) | ecosystem: Host-associated > Plants > Roots >... | reverse complement strand
CAGGCTATAATCCGGAGTTTCCGTCGTCATTTTATATCGCAAATGACCAATGGATAAAAGGTGAAGAGCTTACTTATTTGCCCAGCCAGAAAAAAATAGACCGCGGCATCAAGCTAATGGAAAAGGCCAAGCTGAGCAATTTCATAGATGATCCGCATCAAAAATTTTATTATACCTTCAACTTCGATCGCCCGTTTGATTTCCACGTGGAGCTGATGAAGATCATTCTTGACGAAACTCCTGGTATAGTTTATCCAAATGTAGTTCGTTCGGTTGGCGAAGCACCACGTCAATTCGTAAACACCGTTCCGCCGCCAACAGAAGAAGATGACGAACCAGCGACAGGTGGCGAATTTGACTTTCTGCACGAAATGGCTTATAACCCGGACGATGCCGAGGAATTTTCGGAGGTATCTGATGAAGAAACCGGGGCGGGCAGTCACGGCAGCCATGAAGAAGAAAGTGAAGAGGAAGAAGATGAATTTGGAAGTGAGTTTTCTGACGATGAAAACTTTGAAGACGAGCGCGGCGGTTCTCATCACGACGATTATTAGTTAGTTCATGGTTGATGGTTCATAGATCATAGTTAAATAATTAGTTGATAATACGATCATGGGCTATGAACCATCACCTATAAGCCATGAACTAAAAGATAAAACCCTTATTATTATTGCCGGGCCTACGGCCATAGGCAAAACATCTGCTGCCATACATTTGGCCCAAAAACTCAATACGGTTATTCTTTCTGCCGATTCCAGGCAGTTTTATCGCGAAATGGCCATTGGCACTGCTAAGCCAACCCCAGAAGAATTATCTCAAGCCAAACACTATTTTATCAATTCGCATTCAGTTACTGAAAATTTCACGGCGCACGATTTTGAGCAGCAGGCTTTGATTTTGCTCGATAACCTTTTTCAAACCCATAATGTTGTGATCATGGTGGGAGGATCGGGTTTATTTATCCGGGCCATTACCGATGGTTTTGATGATATTCCGGATGTTGGCCCGGAAATACGCGAACGGTTAAACAAAGAATTTGAGCAGAGTGGAATTGAACCCTTGCAAGAAAAATTAAAGACCGCCGACCCAGACTATTATGCAATAGTGGATAAAAGCAATCCACAACGCATTATAAGAGCGCTGGAGGTGTTTGAATCTACGGGACGACCATTTTCCTCGTTTCGCACTTCGAAGCGTTCTAAGCGTCCTTTTGAAATCTTAGCGTTAGGTTTAGACATGCCACGCGAACAGCTATACGATCGTATTAATGAGCGGGTTGATTTAATGATCAGTCAGGGTTTGGTAGATGAGGTAAGGAGCCTTTTGCCTTACCGCTACGTCAATGCACTAAATACTGTAGGCTATTCAGAGATATTTGATTATCTGGATGGAAAGATAGATATGCAAACAGCAATTGCAGCCATTAAACAAAATACCCGTCGTTTTGCTAAACGACAGCTCACCTGGTTTAGAAAAGATAAAGCCATCCACTGGTTTACAGCAGACGGCTCATTATATGAAAATCTTGATAAATTTTTATTTAAGCAGCTTTAATAAATACTGGCCGTAACCACTTTTAATATATTTATCGGCCAGTTCGCGTAGTTGTTCTTTGTTAATAAAACCCATTAAATAAGCTACTTCTTCAATACAGCCAATTTTGGTAGCCTGCCGTTTTTCTATCACACGCACAAACTCGCTGGCATCGCTTAACGAGTCGAAAGTACCGGTATCTAACCAGGCCGTGCCACGGTCCATTACACCAACCTGTAAATTTCCTTGCGCCAGGTAATGTTTGTTTACATCAGTAATTTCATACTCGCCGCGCGGCGAAGGTTTCAGATTTTTGGCGATCTCTATCACCTGGTTATCGTAAAAGTACAAACCGGGTACTGCAAAATGTGACTTTGGATGATGTGGCTTCTCTTCGATAGACAAAGCTTTAAAGTTTTCGTCAAATTCTACCACGCCATAGCGCTCTGGATCGGCAACAGGGTAAGCAAAAATCGCGGCGCCGTCTACATCGTTAAAGCTCTGTATCAATTTGCTAAAGCCGCTTCCGAAAAATATATTATCGCCCAAAATTAACGCAGCTTTATCTGCGCCTATAAACTTTTCACCAATAACAAACGCTTGTGCAAGGCCATTAGGTTTTTCCTGTATCGCAAATTTAAAATTACAGCCTACTTCTTTGCCATCGCCCAACAAGCGCTTAAAACTTGCATTGTCTTCAGGCGTGGTGATGATCAAAATATCTCTAATCCCCGCCAGCATTAAAACCGATAATGGATAATAGATCATCGGCTTATCGTATATAGGCATCAGTTGTTTGCTGATAGCTTTGGTAATCGGATAAAGGCGGGTGCCTGAACCACCCGCTAAAATAATTCCTTTCATTTTTAGTTGCTTTGAATATTGCTGATACACTTTATTAGGCTATCGCGCCAATACGGAATGGCAATATTAAACTGTTGTTTGATTTTTGATTTATCCATTACTGAATACGCCGGACGCTGGGCTTTTGTTAAATACTCGGACGTTTTTATCGGAGTTACTTTTGTGTTGATTCCGGATATATCAAATATAGCTTTTGCAAAGTCATACCAGGAAGTTACACCTTCATTGCTATAGTGATAAACACCGTAAGCCTCGCTGCCGCTTTCAATGATGTCTATTAATACCCCGGCCAGGTCAATTGCGTACGTAGGAGTACCAACTTGATCGGCAATTACACGCATTTCGTCGCGCTCGGCCCCATACTTCAGCATAGTTTTTACAAAATTGTTAGCATATTCAGAATACAGCCAACCTGTGCGCACAATAAAATATTTACTTAATGCCCGCTCTATAGCTTTTTCGCCGTCCAACTTGGTTTGCCCGTAAACACTTATAGGGTTAGTCGCATCTGTTTCGATGCGTGGCGTTGCCGCGTCGCCTCTGAATACGAAATCAGTAGAAATATGCACAAATGTAGTACCGTATTCTTTGCATAACATGTTTAGGTTTTCTACACCGGTCTTATTTACCTTTTCGGCAAGTTCCTGTTCATCTTCAGCTTTATCTACAGCGGTATAAGCTGCACAATTAATAATGTACTGCGGCTTGTGCTGTTGAAATGCTACTTTTAAAGCAGCTATGTCCAGGATATTGGCTTCCTGTTCACCCGGAAAATAGATTGAGGTCATGCCTCGTTTGTCGCAAACAAATTTAAGGCATTGCCCAAGTTGGCCGGAGGCTCCAAATACGATAACTTTTGTCATATGGGGTTTTCAAAAGTAGTTTTTTTATTGTTTAAATGCTGTTTTAAAAAGCATTCTTATCGCCTTTAGCCAAATTCCAAATGGTTAGGAAAATAATTTTCATATCCAATAAGAACGACCAATTTTCAAGATACCATACATCTGCCTCAACACGTAACAACATTGCCTCGGTAGTTCTGGTTTCGCCGCGCAAACCATTTACCTGCGCATAACCAGTTATTCCTGGTTTCAAGAATTGGCGAACCATAAATTTATCAATCAATTCGGCATATTGTTCGGTATGGCTTATCATGTGCGGGCGTGGTCCAACCACCGACATGTTACCAATCAATACATTAAAAAACTGCGGCAATTCATCAATACTCGTCCTACGCATAAAGGCGCCCAATTTGGTGACGCGATAGTCGCCGCGCTCTGCTTGTTTATCTTCCGGGTCGCTATGTAATCGCATACTGCGTAATTTGTAGCATTTAAAAGGTCGATTATCGCGGCCCGACCGCATTTGTGTAAAAAATACAGGCCCTTTTGAACCAATTTTAATGAGAATGGCTAACACAGGGAACAACCAGCTACAAACTAATAGTATTATCAACAAAGAAAACACACAGTCGAATAGTCGTTTTACAAAACGGTTCAGCATGTTTTCCAGTGGTTCGGGTCGCACGGATATCACCGGAATATGTCCGAAATTTTCTATGTAAGTTGGGCGCCGTTCGAAATCAAAATATTCAGGTACAAATTTAAAGCGGATCAGATTTTTATCGGCTGCCGCCATAAGTGCCTCAATTCTATCCGACTCTGAATTAGGCAATGTGCAGAAGATTTCATCTATCTGATTTTCTATGGCATAACCAATACCTGACAGTGATGGGCCTACATAAACACCGGGGTAACTAATCTCCAGCGGGTCATCATGGAAATAGCCCTTAAGCTTATATCCCAACTCAGGGTTATTTTCGAAAAAATTATATAGGTCGCGGGCTGTTTTTCCGCCGCCGACAATAACGAATGTGCGGGTATTCATTAAAGACGCCCTTTCGGTTTTGCGTATAGCCAGGAATATTAATTTCCAAATGGTTAACAGAAACCCAAAAACGATAAGCGAATAAAACAAAAAGGGTCTCCCGACGAAGTAGTTTTCGGTACCTAATGACACGATAACAGCAAAACAAATAAAACCAATAAATAACAGATAAGTATTAATTAGCGAGCGGAAGGTGATGATAGAATCTTTCACCAGCATGTGTTTATACAACGCTGTTATGTTAGAAGCAATGAACCATAACAGATTAAAACCTACTGCGACAATTAGAGAGTGACTCACCGGCGGAAAGACACCTATATAATTCACAATATACCACCCGATAAGCATGCTCACATTGAGCATGATATAATCGAAGGTAAGATTGATTGCTTTAATGAAAGTACTGTACCTGTGAATCATTTAGCTTTACAAATATAACATTGAATGTTATATCACTTGTTAAAACTGTTGATCTCTTCGAGCGCAGCAGTTGCACTGCCTACTTTGGCCACCACTACTGCCGCAGCATGATTAGCAAAATCGCAAGCTTGTATTAGATTCATGCCATTTAATAACGCAAATGCCAGCGAGGCGATGACCGTATCGCCCGCCCCGGTAACATCGAATATTTCCAGCGCACGGGTAGGAATTTTAGTGAGTTTGCCCTCATGAAAAATGGCCATACCCTCTTCGGACAACGTTATAACCACGCTCTCACATTTTGCTTTTTCGGCAATTTTGCTACATGCTGCGGTTAAGGTAGCATCGTCAACAATTTTTATACCGGTGGCGTTTTGGGCCTCTTTTCGGTTAGGTTTAATTATTGTAGCGCCGCTAAACTTGCTCAGATCCGGTTCTTTTGAATCAACCAAAGTGATGATATCATTTTCCCGGCAAAGTTTAATTATGGCTTGGATGGTATTTGCATTTAGCGATCCTTTGCAGTAGTCAGAAATGATAAGTACTTTGATTTTATCAACATTGGCTTTAACGCCTTCAATCAAAGCCTTTCCTATCTCATCACTAATAGGGTGCTTATCTTCTCTGTCAATTCTAAGCAACTGGTGGTTTCCCGAAACAACCCTGCTTTTTATGGTAGTTTTGCGCGATTGATCTACAACCAGTTTTCTGTTTACAACTTTAAGTAGTTCAAATTCGCGGTCAATAATAGCCAACCCGTCATCGTTACCACAAACCGTTGCAATTCCTGTGTTAGCGCCTAATGAAATAAGGTTTTTCACAACATTTCCGGCGCCACCCAATGTATATTCTTCTTTTCTTGTATCAATGATAAGCACCGGAGCTTCCGGCGAAATACGATCGCAGTTGCCGTAGATGTAATGGTCTATCATCACATCACCAACCACATAAATGTAGTCTTTACTCGGTGCTTCAAATTGATACATCAATTCTGTTCTTTGGTTAAAAAGTCGTTATAGGCTAATTGGATGCCATCGTTCAACTCAATTTTATGTTGCCAACCGGCGTTGTGCAATTTAGTTACGTCCAATAATTTACGCGGCGTGCCATCTGGCTTGTTGGTGTCAAAGTCTATGTCACCATCATAGTCAACTATTGCTTTGATTAACAGGGCCAAATCTTTAATCGATATCTCTTTTCCCGTGCCAATATTAACCAACCCTTCTTCATTATAGTTTTGCATCAGGTAGTAACAAGCTTCAGCCAAATCATCCGCAAATAGAAATTCGCGCATTGGTGCTCCGGTTCCCCAAATAGTAACAGTGGGCACCTTTTGCAATTTAGCTTCATGAAACCTGCGGATCAATGCCGGCAATACGTGCGAATTCTGCGGATGATAGTTATCGTTATAACCGTAAAGGTTTGTTGGCATTACCGAAATAAAATTACACCCATACTGTGCCCGATAAGCATCGCACATTTTGATGCCGGCAATTTTTGCTATGGCGTAAGGCTCGTTAGTTGGCTCTAATGTTCCGGTTAATAAATACTCTTCTTTTAATGGCTGCGGCGCCATTTTGGGGTAGATGCAACTTGAACCCAGAAACATCAACTTTTTAACTCCATTTACATACGATGAATGAATTATATTGTTTTGTATCTGCAAGTTATCGTATAAAAATTCTGCACGATAAGTGTTGTTGGCCACAATACCGCCAACCTTAGCTGCAGCCAGAAAAACATAGTCAGGCCTTTCGGTTGCAAAAAAATCTGAAACAGCGGGTTGTTCGCGTAAGTCTAACTCGGCGGATGTGCGGAAGACAAAATTGTTGAAACCCTCTTTCTGCAATTTGCGATATATAGCTGATCCTACCATACCACGATGACCTGCAATATATATCTTGGCGTTTTTTTCCATTATTCGAATTGATTTTTGATAGTATAACCAGAGTCTTTTAGCAGTCTTTCTTTTTCAAAAAGATGAACATCTGCTGCAACCATCTCTTTTACCAATTCTTTGAGCGAATATTTAGGCGTCCAACCCAATTTTTGTTGTGACTTGGTTGGGTCGCCAATTAACAGGTCTACTTCGGTTGGGCGATAGTATTTAGGGTCAACCGCTACAACTTCAGTTCCGGCAACCAATTGGTAAGCAGGATTACTACAAGAAACTACGTAACCTTTTTCATTATCTGCTTCGCCTTTAAACTCTAATTCTATTCCCACTTCGGCAAAAGCCATACGTACAAACTCTCTTACCCGTGTGGTAACGCCGGTGGCTATTACAAAATCCTCAGGTGTTTCTTGCTGCAGTATTAAATACATAGCTTCAACATAGTCTTTGGCATGGCCCCAGTCTCGTTGTGCGTCAAGATTACCTAAATACAGTTTATCCTGTAATCCCATGGCAATTTTTGCTGTAGCCCGGGTAATTTTACGTGTAACGAAAGTTTCGCCACGCAGCGGGCTCTCGTGATTAAATAAAATGCCATTACAAGCATACATACCATAGGCTTCGCGATAGTTCACTGTTATCCAATAACCATATAATTTAGCTACCGCATATGGCGAACGTGGATAAAACGGCGTGGTTTCGGATTGAGGGACCGCCTGCACTAAGCCGTAAAGCTCTGAGGTTGAAGCCTGATATATTCTGGTCTTTTCCTTCAAACCTAATATGCGAACAGCTTCTAATATTCTTAAAGTGCCTATGCCGTCTGCATTAGCTGTGTATTCAGGCGTATCAAAACTCACTTTTACGTGCGACATTGCGCCAAGATTATATATCTCATCTGGTTGAACCTGCTGAATTATGCGAATTAAGTTTGTGCTGTCACTCAAATCGCCGTAGTGTAATATTAAATTCTTATTTTCATCATGTGGGTCCTGGTACAAATGATCGATACGGTCGGTATTGAATAATGAACTTCTTCTTTTAATACCGTGTACTTCGTATCCCTTTGATAGCAGAAGTTCGGTTAAATACGCACCGTCCTGGCCGGTTACGCCTGTTACTAAGGCAACTTTTTTATTCATTTCTTAAGTGCGATACTAACACAGTATCGATGTTTTATATAAATCCGATTAATTTTATTTAGTTAGGCTTGACCCATAGTTCCACCAAAATTCATTGGGAAACCACCATGAGATGGACCGTTATCGTCTTTAATGCGGCCGTTAACCGCTTCAAACTTTTGAATATTGTCTTCTAATGCACCCAACAGGCGTTTTGCATGTTCTGGTGTAAGCACAATTCTTGATTTTACTTTTGCCTTAGGCACACCCGGCATTACGCGTATAAAATCAAGAACAAACTCTGCATTTGAGTGCGTAATTATAGCAAGATTTGAATAAATGCCTTCTGCAACTTCTTCAGAGAGTTCAATATTCAGTTGATTTTCGTTTTGCTCTTCCATGGTACGAAAATAACAAAGCCTTCCCTTTACAGGAAGGCTTTGATTAAATTAATTATTTACGCATTAATTAAGCTTCTACTTCTTCAGTTTTTGAAGCCATCAAACGATCGAACTCTTCTTGTGAGCCTACACGGATATTTTCATACTCGCGTAAACCGGTACCTGAAGGAATTAAGTGACCAACGATCACGTTTTCTTTCAGACCAAGCATAGCGTCTTTCTTACCTGCGATAGCTGCTTCGTTCAGTACTTTGGTTGTTTCCTGGAACGATGCTGCCGAAATGAACGACTTGGTACCTAATGATGCACGGGTAATACCTTGCAGCATTGGGCTTGAAGTTGCCGGAATTGCATCACGCACTTCAACCAGTTTCATATCGCGGCGTTTTAGTGATGAGTTCTCATCACGCAGTTTACGCAATGAAACTATCTGACCGGCTTTCAACGTCGTAGAATCACCCGGGTCCATAACTACTTTCTTATCAAAAATTTCGTCATTTTCCTGCATGAAATCCCATCCGTCAACAGCTTCGCGCTCTAAGAAACGGGTGTCACCCGCATCTTCGATAGTTACCTTCTGCATCATCTGGTGAACGATAACCTCAAAGTGCTTATCGTTAATTTTTACACCTTGCAAGCGGTAAACTTCCTGAATACCATTAACCAGGTACTCTTGTACTGCCGCAGGGCCCTTAATTGCCAGGATATCTGCAGGTGATATTGAACCGTCTGACAACGGCATACCAGCCTTGATAAAGTCGTTATCCTGTACCAGGATGTGTTTAGAAAGTGGTACCAGGTATTTTTTAACCTGTCCGTCCTTCGATTCGATGGTAATCTCGCGGTTACCACGTTTAACACCACCTAAGGTTACCACACCGTCAATTTCTGTAACAACAGCTGGGTTAGATGGATTACGTGCCTCAAACAACTCAGTTACACGAGGAAGACCACCGGTGATATCGCGTGTTTTTCCGGTTGAACGCGGAATTTTAGCAATGATCTGTCCGGTTTGTAGTTTCTCACCTTCATCAACTGCAATGTGCGCACCTACCGGGATGTTATAACCTTTAATTAAGTTGCCTTTGTTGTCAACAACCTGGATTGAAGGGTTTTTAGTTTTATCACGGGTATCGATGATCACTTTTTCGCGGTGACCGGTTTGTTCGTCTGATTCTTCACGGAAAGTGATACCTTCTAATACAGCTTCAAATTGAGCCTGACCAGCAAACTCAGAAATGATTACCGCGTTATACGGATCCCATGAACAGATACGATCGCCACGTTTAATTTTTGCACCATCTTTTACATATAGATACGATCCGTATGGAATGTTGTTGGTAACAATAACTTTATTGCTTCCTTCTTCAAGAATACGGAACTCGCCCGAACGACCTAATACTACGTCAACAGCGCCTTCTTCAGCGGTTTGGTAAGTTACTGTACGTACGTTTTCAAACTCGATAATACCATCAAACTTAGCGTTGATCTGCGATTCTGCAGCGATGTTTGATGCAGTACCACCCACGTGGAATGTACGCAATGTTAACTGTGTACCCGGCTCACCGATTGACTGTGCAGCAATTACACCTACAGCTTCACCGGCTTGAACGCGTTTACCTGTTGCCAGGTTACGGCCGTAGCACAATGCACAAACACCACGTTTGCTTTCGCAAGTTAATACCGAACGGATTTCTATACCTTCTAACGGAGAATTTTCAATTTTCTTAGCAATCTCTTCGGTGATGTCCTGGCCTGCCTCTACTAACAATTCGTTAGTGATAGGGTCATGAACATCATGTAAAGTTGTACGGCCAAGGATACGATCATACAAAGGCTCTACAATATCTTCGTTGTCTTTCAACGCAGTAGTAAAGATACCTCTTAAAGTACCGCAATCTGTTTCGCCAACGATCATGTCCTGGGCAACGTCATGTAAACGACGAGTTAAGTAACCCGCATCTGCCGTTTTCAACGCAGTATCCGCCAAACCTTTACGTGCACCGTGGGTAGAAATGAAATACTCTAATACCGACAAACCTTCTTTAAAGTTTGAAAGGATAGGGTTTTCAATGATCTCGCCACCTGAACCTGATTTTTGCGGTTTAGCCATCAAACCACGCATACCTGCTAACTGACGGATCTGCTCTTTAGAACCACGTGCACCAGAATCCAACATCATGTAAACCGAGTTGAAGCCCTGGTTATCCGTAGAAAGGATCTCCATTACGTTTGCAGTTAAGCGGTTGTTGATACGTGTCCAGATATCGATGATTTGGTTGTAACGCTCGTTGTTAGTAATGAAACCCATGTTATAGTTGCTCATTACCTCTTCAACCTGCTTAGATGCAGTTTCAATTAACGAAACTTTCTCGGCCGGAATATTGATATCCTTCAGGTTAAATGA
>Ga0209026_1001437_pt1 | contig 10535 bp, 2 predicted proteins | sample AraplaCL_Col_mCL_FD_184262 | JGI IMG/M metagenome (GOLD analysis project Ga0209026, IMG submission 184262) | Arabidopsis root microbial communities from the University of North Carolina, USA - plate scrape CL_Col_mCL (SPAdes) (version 2) | ecosystem: Host-associated > Plants > Roots >... | reverse complement strand
ACCTTCCCAGGTCTTGAAGATGGAGAAGTAAACTTTCGACATCGCATCGCCCGCACCCAGCATCCACAAGGACAAAGCCGACACGCCGACCACGATCTTCACCGGGATGCCCATGGCGAACATATTCATCTGCGGCAGATTGCGCGCCAGCACGCCAAGCCCGACTTCCACCAACAAGATGCAAAACACCACCGGCGCCGCCAGGGCAAAGCCCAAGGTGAACAACCCTGCAACCTGCTTCAACACCGGCCCGGCCGCTTGCGCGATCTGCCACGGACGGCCGGGCGGAAAACGTTCAAAGCCATAGACCAGCCCGCGCATCAAGGCATGATGGCCATTGACAAGAAAGAACACCACCACCGCAATCAGATTGAAGCCGGCCGTCAGAATCGGCACTTGCCGCTGCGTCACCGGATCGAGAATCTGCGCAATGCCGTAACCGATTTGTACGTCCAGTAATGCACCCGCCACCGAGAACGCGGCAAACGCCAGCATGATGCTCAGGCCCAAAACGGCACCCAGGGCCAATTCACTCACGGCAGCGACAAACACCTCGCCCACACCCGTCTGCGCATCGACACGCCAGCCAGGGAACGCCATCGTCAACATCACGGACAGCGCCACCACCAACAGGACGCGCACCGTCGACGGCATGGGAAAAGCATACAGAATCGGCGTCATGATCAGCACGGCGGCAAGCCGCAGCGACACCAGAAAGACAGTCATCACCCACGCCTGATCAATCTGCCAGACAGGCGCTGAAGAAAATAAAGGAGACACAAAAGGAGTCACATTCGCCTCAGAAAAGAGCAGGAATACCTGCCCAGAGACGAGTGGAAAATTGAGCCAGCTTATGCAGCATCCACGGCCCAAAGACAATCAAACCGAACCCTGCCGCCAGCAACTTCGGGACAAAGGTCAGCGACATTTCCTGAATCTGCGTGACGACTTGCAAGATACTGATCAGGAGGCCGACAATCATGCTGAGTGCTAACACGGGCAAACAGATCAACAAGCCCGTCCACAACATATCAGCCATCATTTGCAAAGCCAGATCGGCGTGCATAAACATTCTCGCCAAGCGAGCTCAATAAACAGTCAGGGAAATGTCAGAAATACGAGTAGTTACCAAAATCACGACGCCGAAAAATCAATGTCTTGTCGAAGCATCAATAGTTCGAATGGCAAAGTGTAAGTATCAGTAAATTATTGAAACTTTTCGTAAATTTTATTGACGCGCTGAGCTTAGCAAGTTTGGTTGCTGGATGCAAATAATTAAATGAAGGAATTAATTAATGGGAACGCGAAAAAAGAAGACGGGAGTATTTCTGTTGGTTTAAAGATTTGCTCGCCGCGTTGCCCCTCTCCTTGCCGTTGCATCGCCGCGATGGGAGTACTTCCATTCTAAAGGCTCAACAAGATCGGCTGCATAAACATCGTTATCCGGCCAACGTTATTTGCCCCAATTAATTCAGCCGATTTGCGATTTGCGACTCATGGTTCACATGATAGTTCGACAATTCATCACGCAATGGCAATACTTCACCAGCAAAAAGTACATCATGACATTGCGTGAAGAAATATCGAACACCGTGTGGCGTAGGTATAGGTGCACTGCTTGCCTGCCAGATGACATCCCACAATTCACTATCCTCATCCTCAGCTACCAACAGGTATCGTAGCGTGTTGCGAACCACAACCATTGTGTCTGAGTTAAATGACTCAAACCGTGACAATACAACACTGCGAATTACTCCTTCTACAAATTCGTTATTCATCCAGTCTTCATTATTTCCGTCAATTCCGTGCTCATCCAAAAACATGAGTTCATAGAATAGATTCGGCAAAACATATCCATTTACAAGATTTTCAGTCTTCATTTGATTGGCCTCAACAGCGGGAACATCGTGTATGGCTGACTGTTACGATATACCGCATTTACATTGGTTGTGAACATCCAGTTACTGTTCGGAGCTTTGGTGAATCCTTCACCGATGAAACTTTCCATCTGGAAGGAGTAGGCTTTGTTTATACCACCGTTCAACTGAAATATTGAGTCAGCTCGTTGCATTGCCCCCCCCATATCTCGGGCTGATATGAATCGTGTTGAATCTCTAAACGCTTTGTCAATAGACCCATCCGGTGCAATTCCTTGCGTCGCACGAACCTCTTGATCTAATAACGTAGTCTCAGGGCCATGCTTCTCCATGAAGTGAGTTTTCGGATTAATGGCTTTTGCTTGAGCATCACGCGCGTCCAGCCATTTGGACCACGTCGCTTCGCTCTTACTTTCTAATAGCGCACGACGTTCACTTGCACTAAAGCCACCCCATTTCGCGTTCAATTCAGCCATTCTACTACCGGCTGCTTCTGCATTTGCCCCTTTAATTGTCGCCAACTCCTTCGCAGTGGTAGTGGCCTTCGACTCCAACGCTCCAGCCCCTAAACCAAACACCGTCATACCGGCCTTACCAAAGGCCGACATGGTATGCAAAGTGGCGTCACCATAATTGCCCACTCTCCAGCTATCTTGAGCTGCACGCATATCGGTTGCGCCAATCGAGTCCATCCCTAAATTTGCAAATGAATCAGCAGCGATCCCGACGAGACGACCAGTATATTCCGCTGTCGTCATTGGGGGTTCCATCACACTTCGATATTCATTTCCTTGCTGGTAGCCATACTTAAAGGTGTCCCACGTAGACTGTGTCGATGGCCCCACCAGGTTAGAAGAGGTATCTCCGATATTCGACGCAATCTCCATAGCTCGTCGCGCAATATGTGCATCGGATTGAGCGAAGGAAATCTCATCAGCGTCATTCACCCGCGCCGGAGAATATTCAACATCAACTCCTCCGTCACCAGAGGAAAATGTCTGGCTTGGTGTATAACCGGGCAGTTCTGGGACGTTGGCGTTTGGCGGAACCACAGCTCTTAAATTGGGATTATTAGGATCCGAACTCTGCCAAATTTTAGCCCCATCATCCTGAGTTGAAATTACCTTGTTCCATCCCACACCTTGAGCCCCGGCATTTATCGCAGAATCGCCTTGGGAAGGACGGCGAGCGCCGGTTCTAAGGGCTTCGCCTTCTCCAAACCAATCGGCATATTGATCGGCAACGGTCTTTTCAGCCGTGTTGTTATACTGCTCTTCCGTAAAACCTGGGGCTGAAATCAACCTACCGATGCGTTCTTGATATTCCGTATCGAATCTCGCATTCTCTCGTGCAAAGTCTTGCGCTTGCTCTTCAGCGGAATAGAACGCAGCCGACTGCTGATCTGCCTCTCCGATCTTACCTACAAGATCCGCCCCCAAAACGTGACCAAAGGCATCCACGGCAATCTGCCCAACATCAACACGACCACCACGTACTACAGCACCTGTCACGCCGGATATGACTCCTGACAGAGTTTGTTTCGCAATTCCTTCTACACTCATCGGATTAAAACCAGGGACACTGATTCCGAGTGCCTGATCCGCGAGCACACCTGCCCCTGCAGACGCTGCAGCGGCAACGACCCCCACCCAGCTGAACTTGGGCTGCAGGCCTGTAGCAACGGCTACGCCTTGCGATATAGCACTAGTAATAGCGGCACGGACGGCTTGATTAACAACTTGGTAGCTACTTACGTTCCCCACATCTGCCGGTAAGCCGGCTGTCAATGCACCGCCAATTGCTGCGAGTGCGACCCCCTTCCAATCAAAGCCATCTTGGATACCTATCGCCATCCCCACGACTTGGCTGGCAACAGCTCCTGCCGCCGCTCCCAAGGCCCCTGCGACTGCAGGAGCCACCACCCCTTCCAATGCTCCCGCTGTAAAAACAGTAACGACAATCGCCACAATGATGACGATGATCGTTCCCAACGCTCCGCACCCGCCATCCTCGTCAGGCGGTGGCGGGGCCGGCAAGTTAGGCGTAGTGCTTCCGGTGATCTTGCTTGGGTCGTAAGGTTTAAAGACGTTGCTATCGTTATGAATCGTATTGGCGCGATTCGGGATCGTCAGCGTCTGACCGACGCGTAAATCCGAGTTGTTTGCCAGGCCGTTGGCCTCAGCAATCGTGTACCAAAGCTGGCTGTCACCATAGGCGCCACGTGCGATGCTCTGCAGTGTGTCACCTGCCGCCACCACCACCATGCCCGGACTGGAGTCCGGATAGTTGCCGTTGATAGTCTGATAGCCGAAGTTGAAATCGTTGATGCCGGTGAAAATCGGATTTCCATTGGAGTCGGTCGGATTGTCCGGATTGATGCCGGAGCCGAAACGGCCGAGCACTTCACCATTGACCACTAGTTGCCGCTCTACATTGCCTCCCTGGTTGACGTACAGCGCGTGGCCGGCGATGTCGTTGACGAAGCTGCGATTATTTGCCGACTTGGTCGCATCGCTGATCGCCACCAGATTGCCATTGACGTCGTAGCTGTTGGTGCTGCTGCCGCTGGTGGAAGGACCGTTGACGTAGGTCGTACCGGGCTTGTAGCTTTCGAAACGCTGCAGGCTGTAGCTGTAGTAATTGACGTGATTGCTGTCCTCATGATTGGTGAGGTTGTACGCCAGGACGTTGCCGGCCTGATCGTACGAGGTGTAGTCGATGTCGTACTTGGCCGAACCGTATCCGCTCAACACACGCTGATGCACGATGCGACCGTTTGCGTCGAAACGGCTGGTCTTGGTTTCTGAACCATCGCCGGTGCCGTTGCCGTTCAGTGCTTTGAGATAGTCCTGTGACAAGGTGCTTGCCGGACCTGTCTGCAACAGACGGTCTGCGCCATCGTAATAACGATAGTCCAGCGTGACGCCATCTTTGGCAACGGTGGTCAGGCGGTTCAACGCATCGTATGAATATACCTCCGTCACCAGGGTCTGAGTGGTGCCGTACGTTGTCGGCGTGGTGACGTAAAGAATGTTGCCGGACTCATCACGCAAGGGCTGACCGTTTTCATCGTAACCGAGGACCGTGCTGCTGCCTGGATACGTCAATACGCGATTTCCCCAACTGGTGTCGGTAAGTCGGTTGCCGTTCTTGTCATACGTGATCTGGTGGCCCTGCCCAGAACCAATGACTCCCGCAGCATTGTAGGCATCCACCACTGTCTGACGGTTCATCGCATCGTACATATACCAACGGTCACTATCCTGCGTCTGATCCGCGGCGCTGATCACATGCGTCATCACCCGCGTACGGTTGCCCATCAGATCGTAGGTGAAGTTGACCGTCACCCGGCTGTCACCGGTCCAGCGCAGGCGCTTGAGTTCGTCGTATGCCAGATGGTTGTCCTGATAGACGACTCCGCCCTGAAGCGTTTTTTCCTGTACGCGATCGCCGGCCAGGTCATAGGCATAGATCGTGGTCTGGCCGATGGCGTAGTCGTCAATGCGTGTAACTTGCCCCGCCGCATCGTAACGGTAGGCCAGGTTTTGTCCGCGCGTGTTTTTCTGCGTGAGCAACTGGCGCGCATTGTCGTAGGTGTAGCTGTACTTGGCACCACCCAGATCCTGATGGCTGAGCAATTGTCCGAAGTAATCGTAGGACCAGGTGGTGGCGAAGTTGTCCGGATCGACTTCGGCGATCTTGTGGCCGTGCAGATCGAATGCGGCACGCGTGACTTGTCCCAGCGGTTGCGTGGTCTGAATGACGTTGCCGTTCAGATCATAGGCATAGCGGATGGTCTCGCCATTGCCGTTTGTCTGCGACAGCTTGCGCCCGGCCTGGTCGTAGGTGGCGCTTTCCGTGATGGCACGCGTGGCTTGCCATTGCAGGTTGCTGTTGCCGTCAACATAGTAGACCGCCACCACGCCCCGTACCGTCTGCAACAAATCGTTGAGCTTGTCGTAGTTGTAGCCGACGACATTGCCCATGGCGTCAACCATCTTGATCTTGTTGCCGAAGGCGTTGTAGGCGTAATTAACCACGCCGCCGTCGGCGTGACGCTCCTGCACCAGATTGCCGCCGGCGTCGTACACCATGCCGTTGACATTGCCATTGGCATCCTTGACCGCTACCTGGCGGCCGAGCTGGTCGTAGTACAGCTGCGTGACGGGACTGCCCGAGCTGATGTTGCCCTGGCTGTCAGGCTGGGTCTGTTGCACCAGCTTGTTGTCGGCGTTGTAGCGATAAGTGGTTTTCCAATAGGCGGAGCGCGGATCGCTGATCTCGATGACGTTGCCCCAGCGGTCGGACTTCTGGTTGACGATCGGACGAATCCAGCCATCAGTCGCCGCCGGTACTGCCGGTTGCCCGTTGATGACCGTATTCCAGTTCGGCAGATCAAGCGTATTGCCGGTCACGGCATCCCACTGATTGAGCTGGGTGACCTTGCCGCTGGCGTCGAAGCTTTCATACAAGGTCTTGCGGCCGGTGCTGGCATCCCACTGGTTCAGTTCCAGTTGCTTGCCGGTGACCGCATCCCAGGTGCCACTCTGGATCATCGACTTCGAGATCGCATCCCAGGCGTACAGCAAGGTCAGGTTGCCGCTCGTCGCGTCGAAACGCTCCGCCAAGGTGATCTGACCGTTGGCGCGGCTCCATTGATTGAGTTCGGTCTGATGACCGGTGGCGCCATCCCAGATGGCGGCTTCGATCATGGTGCCGGTGTATTGGTCCCAGACGTAGCGTTCCAGCAGACGGCCGGTGGCGCCGTCGTACTTCTCCATCAGGGTCTTCTGGCCGTTCAGTGCGTAGCGGTTGACCTGCAATTGCTTACCGGTCGTGCTGTCCCACTGGTCGTAGGACGTCTGCGCGCCGGTGGCGGCGTCCCATGTCAGCGACTCGCGAATGCCGCCGTCGGTGGCGTCGAACTTCTCCAGCAAGGTCTTGGTGCCGGTGGCGGCATCCCAGCGATTGAGTTCGGTCTGCTTGCCGCTGGTAGCATCCCATTTGGTGGCGCTGGTGATCGTGCCCAGAGTGGCATCGAAGGTGTCCAGTTCCAGCAGGTTTCCGGTCGTGGTGTCGAAACGTTCGTACAGCACGGCGTTGCCGCTGACGGCGTCGTATTGCACGAACTTGATGACCTGCCCGGTGCCGGCATCCCATTGCGTGAAGCGTACTTCGGCGCCCGAGGCCGGGTCCATTTCGTGCAGTTCCAATGCGCGTCCGGTGGCAGGGTCGAACGTCTCGAACATCAGCTTGGTGCCGGTGGCGGCGTCCCAGCGATCGATTTCGGTCTGCTTGCCTGTGACGGCGTCCCAGCCGGCATAGCCGGTTTGCTGCAGCGTGACCGGATCCCAGGTGTTGAGCTGGGTCATCGCGCCGGTGGTGGCGTCGAACAATTCCAGCAAGGTCTTCTCGGCGGTCTGGGCATCCCATTTGTGGACTTCCAGTTTGCGACCGGTGACGGGGTCCAGCTTGGTGAACTCGATCTCGTGCCCGGTTTGGGCATCCCAGGCGTGCAGTTCGGTTGCCTTGCCGGTGGCGGCATCGAATTTCTGCAGGCTGACCTTGCGGCCGGTTGTGGCATCCCATTGGTCGAACTCGACCATCTGGCCGCTGACGGGGTCCCATTTCTCCAGCTCCAGCATGTTGCCGGAGACGGGGTCGAAGCGATCGACTTCGGTCTTGCGTGGAATCGATGGATTGGTGGCGTCTGGCGTGGTCTTGACGACTTCCACCAAAGCCGCGCGAGTCGCGTTGCTGCTCACCTGCAGAGTAAAGGCGGCATTGGCGGATTTGCCGGCAAGGTCGGTGGCGGTGATGCGCAGGTTGAATGTGCCGATATTGGCGTTCAGCGGCAAGCCGCTGAACAGGCCTGTGGACGGATCGAAATTGAGCCATGCCGGCAGCGGGCTGCCGTCGGCCATCGTCGCCGCATAGGTCAGCGTATCGCCGGCGACGGCGGCATTGAACAGGTTGCCCGGCAGGCTGACATTGACCGCTTGCCCTGCCGGGGTGCTGGCGCTGAGCGTGGCGCCGCTGGCCGTGGCGGCCTGGTATGCCGCATTGACTTGCAGACGGAATGTCGTATTGGCGGACAAGCCGCCGCTGTCGGTGGCCGTGAGTACGATGCTCAGGCTGCCCGCATCGCCGTTGGCCGGGGTGCCGCTGAGTGCGCCGGTGACAGGATCGATATGCAGCCACGACGGCAAGGCGGCGCCATTCGCCAATGTGGCTGAATAGCGCAGCGTATTGCCGGCAATCGTTTCCTTGAACAGGCCTTGCGGCAATGGCAGTTGCAGCGGTGTGCCGGCCGATGCGATCTGGTCGGCTATCTGCTGCGTCAGTACCGGTGTGGCCGAGGTCGGGGTCAGCGGCAGATTGATGATCGTGCTGGCGGATGTTCCGTCGGGGCTGCTTGCCTTGATCGTCAGCGCCAATACGCCGGTCAGAGGTTCGATCGGTTCACCGGAGAACTGGCCTGTGACCGGATCGATGGTAAGCCAGGAAGGCAACGCAGTACCATCGGCCAATGTTGCCGAATAGGTCAGCGTCTTGCCTGCCAAAACGGCGGCAAACAGACCCGCAGGCAATGCGAAGTTGAACACGCCATATGGATGATTGACGGTATTGAGCGGCGCCGTTGGATCGGTCTGGTTGGCGTTCGTCTGCGGCGTCGTCACTGCCGTTCCGCCCTGGCTGATAATGCCGCTGTTGGCCGCCGTCGTGGCGCTGCTGCTGAACTGTGCCGCAACGCTAGGGATCGTATACGCCGGTTGATACGGCGGCGTCGTCAACGTCATCGTCGGCGCCGGAATCGTGCCCTCGACCCAGAACTGCTGGTTCTGGTTTTGCGTCTCCGTACTCATATACGGCGTTGCCTTCACAACTCCGTTGACCAGGCTGTAGCCCGTCTTGAACGTCGGATTGCCCAAGGCGTCATAGGTGGCCACTACATTGCTATAAATCGGCTTGCTGGTAGTGTCGATATAGTTCGCCGGATCAGGTGGCGTGACGGTGGTCGTTACCTGAACGGTAACCTGACGTGTCTGGTACTGCGTGCCATAAATAGGGTTGTAACCTGAGACTCCGACTGCATTGCCGTATTCGTCATAAATATAAATTGGCGAATAGCCCACTACCACCGTAACCGGATAGGTCTCGGTATGGGTCTCAGGATGTGTTTCGGTATAGGGGATTGCTTTGACGACGCCGTTGACGAGGCCATAGCCTTTCTTGAAAATCGGAGTCCCGGCCGGATCATAACCGGCGACCACCGCAGAATTGTAGATCGGCGTAGTGGCGTGCGCGTTGATCAGATACTTGGCCGGATCGTCTGGATAGACTGTTGTCGGCACCTGTACATCGACCTGACGGGTCTGATATTGCGTACCGTAGATCGGGTTATAACCTGTAACAACAGCGTTGCCAGCCTCGTCGTGAACAACGTTGCCATACTCATCGGTCGCATAGATCGGCGAATAGCCTACTACCACCGTAACAGGATAGGTTTCGGTATGTGTTTCGGTGTGATAGACCTGATATGGCGCGGCGACAACCGGACCATACGTCGGAATACCGTTCGCATCGTAAGTAATGGTTGCGCTGTATCCCTGTCCGAAAATAACCTTGCCAGTACTGTCATGTCCGAGTACCACCGGTGGGCCGTAAGCAGGCGTCTGTCCGGTCCAGCCGATGATGAACAGGGCAGGATCCGGCGGCGTGATCGTGACAGGCACCTGCACCGGCACCGAACGCGTTTCAAAATGGCCCGCACCTTGTGGGTACACTGAAAAATTACCCGTCGCATGCGACAACGGCGGCGTACCCGATGTCGTCACGATCAGTTCGTATTCGTAGTTGCCAGGGGGCAGAGAAGCGATATCAACCTGCTGAGTTGCGTTCGCGCCAGAACCGTTTGTAGTAATAGGCAAGGTAGACCACGTCGTACTTCCCTGCAGACGATATTGGAAAGTCGCACCGGTCAGATTTGCGGATAGCGGCCATTGAATGGCGGTCAAGGCAGTCGAGGATGCGTTTCCTGCAGCCAGAGCGAGGCCGGCCACAACTGGAGTACCCACGGCCGGCACCAACCGAGGTGGCACAGCTGCGGACTCGGTAATTTGACCGGTAGCGTGCGCATAGGGAACGCTCTCTCCGGCGTGCACCCACAACAATTCGTAGTCGTAGTTGCCTGCTGCGAGACTGTTCAGATCAGCGCCGTCATAGCCATTGCCGCGCGCACTGACCGTGCGCGTTTCCCACGCTGCGTTACTGCCCGACGGTCTGACTCGCAGAATTTGCGTCACCCCGGAGCCCGGGCTTAGCCAGGCAAACACGCCGGCGCCGGCGGGACCGAAACTCTGCGCTGCGCCAATTGTGGCCATGGCCGGAGAAGTCAGCGCCAGAGTGCCGCTCGCGGTAATGCGAGGCGCACTGCCGGCAGTCGTGGCAACCACCCGATACTCGTAATTCCCGCTGCTGTAGGCACCGGAGTCGAAGCGCAAACTATCGCCGAAATTGGTCAGCGGTACCGATGCCCAACCCGCGTCACCGGCAGTGCCTGCCGGCCGGATTTGCAACTGAACACCGGTGTTGGGGTCTACCGGTGCGGCCACTTCGACCGTACTGCCGCTATAGCCGAAGCTGCTGCGCTGAATG
>Ga0209026_1001435_pt1 | contig 10538 bp, 7 predicted proteins | sample AraplaCL_Col_mCL_FD_184262 | JGI IMG/M metagenome (GOLD analysis project Ga0209026, IMG submission 184262) | Arabidopsis root microbial communities from the University of North Carolina, USA - plate scrape CL_Col_mCL (SPAdes) (version 2) | ecosystem: Host-associated > Plants > Roots >... | reverse complement strand
GATGCCGGCAATGCCCCAGCCTCGCTCCATGTTTGCGAAATGCTCGGCTAGGCGCGGGTAGTCGGCCATGTCGAGGCCGTCCCGCGGGATCCAGGTGGTCACCACATAGAGATAGGGATCGGCGACCGAGTAGCCTTCGCCCATCACCCACGGCCCCCGGAAATAGCGGTCCTCGATCAGGCGCATGGCCGCGCCGAACACCTCGGGGGCCTTGCGCCGCAGCTCAGCGATGGCGGCCGGGTCATCGGCCCAGCGGCCGCCGCGGTGGCGATGGGCCGCCGCGGGATGGACCCACGCGCAGAGGTAGCTCATGAACGCCTCCAGCTCGGCCATGGCGAAGGCGTCGCCCTCGGGCGCAAGGCGCGCGTTCGGATAGGTGCGGGCGATGTAGCCCATGATCGCTGGCGTCTCGGTGATCACCCCGCGGCTGGTTTCAAGCGCGGGCGCCCGCGACTTGGGGTTCAGAGCGAGATAGGCGTCGGCGCGCTGTTCGTTGTCGGCGAAGTTGAGGCGATGGACGTCGTAGGCTGCCCCCGCTTCCTCCAGCGCGATCTCGCAGGCGAGGCCGATGGTTCCCTTGGCGGTGTAGAGCTTCAGCATGCGGCGTCCTCCGTCTTGCCGCGATCTGCCTGCCGCGGGACGCGGGCGCAAGGGGCGGCTTGACCGGCGCCATGGGGGCGTGGAACCCCTGACGCGGATGATGGACGTTCTCGCCACTCTCACATCCCTGATCGCCGGGCGGGCGGCCGCCGCCCGTGGCGGGGCGTTCCTGGTCGGGATTGCTGGAGGGGTGGCGGTGGGAAAGAGCACGCTGGCGCGCGCCCTGGCCGAGCGGCTGGCCCCTGAGGCTGTGCAGGTGGTGGCGACCGACGGCTTCCTAAAATCGAACGCCGTACTCGCGGCCGCCGACCTGATCCGACGGAAGGGATTTCCCGAGAGCTACGACCTGGCGGGCTTCCACGGATTCCTGGCCGGTCTGGCGGCGGGGCGCGCCGCGACCATGCCGGTCTATTCCCACGTCAGCTACGACATCGTTCCGGACGAGACGCGAACCGTCGCGGGAACCGGCGTGGTGATCGTCGAAGGGGTGAATGTGCTGCAGACGCGGGAGGCCCGCGATCTGTTCGGCCTCAGCGTCTATGTCGACGCCGATCCCGAGGACATGCACGTCTGGTATCTGCGCCGGCTGGAGGAGATCGTCGCCAACGAGCCGAACAGCCTGATCGCGCAGATCCAGGATCCCACGGTCCGGCTGGCCATCGTCGAGGCCGCCTGGCGGGACATCAACCTGGTGAACCTTAACGACCACATCGCGCCCACCGCGGCGCATGCGGACGTCGTGGTCCGCAAGGCGGCGGACCACACGCTGGTCGAGCTGAGCGTCCGCTGAAGCGGACTACTCGTCCTTGACGCGCTTCTTGCGGAAGGAGGGGTTCAGCTCCTTCTTGCGCAGGCGGATCGACTTCGGCGTCACTTCCACCAGCTCGTCTTCCTCGATGTAGGCGATGGCCTGCTCCAGCGTCAGGCGGCGCGGCGGGGTGAGGCGCACGGCCTCGTCCTTGCCGGAGGCGCGCACGTTGGTGAGCTGCTTGGCCTTCATCGGATTGACGTCCAGGTCGTCCTGGCGGCTGTTCTCGCCGATGATCATGCCCTGGTAGGTCTTCTCGCCGGCGCCTACGAACATGGTGCCGCGGTCTTCCAGGTTCCACAGCGCGTAGGCCGCCGTCTCGCCGTCGGAGTTGGAGATCAGCACGCCCTTGCGGCCGGCGTCGATGGCGCCCTTGTAGGGCTCGTAGTGGCTGAACACACGGTTCAGCACGCCCGAGCCGCGGGTGTCGGTCAGGAACTCACCCTGGTAGCCGATCAGCGAGCGCGACGGCGACATCAGGCTGATGCGGGTCTTGCCCGCGCCCGACGGGCCCATGTCCTTCAGCTCGGCCTTACGCATCGACAGCTTCTCGATGACGATCCCGCTGAACTCATCGTCGACGTCGATCATGACGTCTTCGATCGGCTCCAGGCGCTCGCCCGTCTCCTCGTCGGTCTTGAAGACCACGCGGGGGCGGCTGATGGAGACCTCGAACCCTTCGCGGCGCATGCCTTCGATCAACACGCCCAGCTGCAGCTCGCCGCGGCCGGCGACCTCATAGGCGTCCTTGTCGGACGTTTCGGTGACGCGGATGGCGACGTTGGATTCGGCTTCCTTGACGAGGCGCGCGGCGATGACCCGGCTCTGAACCTTGTCGCCTTCACGGCCGGCGAGCGGCGAGTTGTTTACCGACACCGTCATGGAGATGGTCGGCGGGTCGATCGGCTGGGCCGGCAGCGCCTCGGTGACTTCCATGGCGCAGAGGGTGTCGGCCACGGTGGCCTTCGACAGGCCGGCGATGGCGACGATGTCGCCCGCCTCGGCGCCGCCGTCGATCGGCTGACGCTTCAGGCCGCGGAAGGCCAGCACCTTCGTGATCCGGCCGCGCTCGATTTCCTTGCCATCCAGCGACAGGGCGTGGATCGCCATGCCAGGGACGGCCTTGCCCGACTGGATGCGGCCGGTCAGCAGGCGACCCAGGAACGGGTCGTTCTCGATCAGCACCGACAGGATCTGGAACGGCTTGTCCTTGTTCTCGACGACCTTGGGTTCCGGCACGTGGCGGACGATCAGGTCGAACAGGGGGCCCAGGTTGTCGTTGGGCTTGGACATGTCCAGGGTGGCCCAGCCGTTCTTGCCCGAAGCGTAGATGTGCGGGAAGTCGAGCTGTTCGTCCGTCGCGCCCATGGCGGCGAACAGGTCGAACACGTCGTTCAGGATGCGGTCGGGATCGGCGTGCGGCCGGTCGACCTTGTTCAGGCACAGGATCGGCCGCAGGCCCATCTTCAGGGCCTTGCCCAGCACGAACTTGGTCTGGGGCATGACGCCCTCTTCGGCGTCCACCAGGATGACGCAGCCATCCACCATGCCGAGGATCCGCTCGACCTCGCCGCCGAAGTCGGCGTGGCCGGGGGTGTCGATGATGTTGATGCGGGTCTCGCCCGCCTCACCGTTCCAGAGCACCGAGGTGCACTTGGCCAGGATGGTGATCCCGCGCTCGCGCTCCTGGTCGTTGGAGTCCATGGCGCGCTCGACCGTCGCCTCATTGGCTCGGAAGACGCCGGACTGGGCGAGCAGCTGGTCCACCAGCGTGGTCTTGCCGTGGTCGACGTGGGCGATGATGGCGATGTTTCGGAGCGACATAGGAAGGGCAGTCTCTTTCAGGAGGCGCGCGCTTGTAGGGGAAGCTGCGGCTTCCCGCCAGCCTGTTGTGCGCCGCACCTAACGTCTAAGGTGTGTGACGTAACGCGATATCCTGTTTCCGCTGCGAAAACAGCTGCGACACATCGGTGCGACACAAAAGATTCTCGTCGCCCACTTGCGTTTTTGTGCGCCGCACACTAGCTTGAGCGTCATAGGACGTCTCTGGCGTCCTCGCCCTTCCTGGGCGTTTCCTCCCTATTGAACTGCCGCGCCCGCTGGCGCGGCATTTTTTTTGGCCTGAACCCAGGCCTCAGGTCAGCCCGCGTTCAGCGGCGGCCAGCACGGCTTCGGCGCGGCTGGAGACGTGGAGCTTCTGATAGATGACCTTCACGTAGCCGGCGACCGTCTGCGGCTTCAACCCGATCTCGCGAGCGGCCTCCGGTCCCGACAGGCCGCGGGCCAGCAGGGTCAGCACCTCGGTCTCGCGCGCGCTCAGCCGGGCTTCGTCGCGGGGGCGCTGGGCCGGGGCCGCCGGAGCCGGGCGCAGGCGCTCCAGCATTCTCCGCGCGATCGACGGCGATAGCGGCGGCTCGCCGGCGTCGATGCGGCGCAGGCAGTCCGCGACCGTGTCGGGGTGCTCCTGCTTCAGCACATAGCCCTGGGCTCCGGCCGCCAGGGAGTCGAACAGGTGCAGGTCGTCGTCGTAGATCGTGGCGACGACGGGCAGGGTGTCGGGGAACGACGCCGCCAACTCGCGCACCAGGTCCGTCCCGGATCCGTCGGGGAGGCCCAGGTCGACGAGCGCCAGCGTCAGACGCCAGGCGGGGTCCGCCGTGTGGTCCTCGAGAAACCGCCGCGCCTCGCGCAGGCTCGCCGCCGTCGCAACGGCCATATCGGGGAAGGCGTCGGCCACCACCTCGGCCAGCCAGGCGCGCGTGTCAGGCCGATCTTCGACGATCAGACACCCCCGATCGGGGGAGGTGGTGACGCGCGCCACAGAACTATCCTCGACCATAGGGTGGGGACCCGTTTCCCTCGTTTTTGGCGCGAACGCCAATATCGAATAGTGGCATAGAGCAATGATTCCCCTAAGGTTTGGCGCGTCGCACGCGAGCGCGTGCGCCTGGGGGGCGAGTTTCGCCGATGGCTGATAGCAGCGTGGCCCCGGCGATCCTCCGCCCACCGCGCGCCCTTGCCGCTGGCGCGGCGCCGGCGCGGCGGCTGGCCCTGGCCTTCATCTTTGTCGCCGCGGTGATCGCCGGAGTTCTCGGCGTCTCGATCAATCAGCCCTACCTCGGCCTCGACCTTCGGTTCGATACGACCGCGCGCGGCGCGGTGGTCGAGGGCGCGGTCGGCCCGTCGGCCGCCATTCCCCGAGGAACCCTCATCGTCGAGGTCGCCGGCGCCGACGACCGGCTGCGGCTGGAGCGGGACGACCTGACCGGCCAGGTCGATGGCAGCTTCGGGCCGTTCCGCGATTTCCAGCGGTTCATGCACCGGCAGGGGCGGCTGGCGGCGATCCAGCGCGAACCCCAGGTCGCTTTCATCGACGCGGGGGGCCGAAGCTGGACCGTCCGGCCAGACTGGGGCCGGCCGATAGGCAGCTTCGGCATCGATTTCTGGATCGGCGTGGTGGTCGGCGTCGTCGCGTGGCTGACGTCGGCGGCGATCTTCGTCTTCCGCCCGCGCGAGACCAGCGCCCGCTACATGCTGCTGAGCGGCTTTGCGATGCTGATCTGCGCGCCGATGGGCGTCATCTACTCGGCGCGCGAACTGGCCCTGCCCGAGACCGCCTTCTACCTGATCAATGGGGTCAACTTCCTCGGCGGCAGCCTGTTCAGCGCCGCCCTGCTGGCCTTGCTCTTCTACTATCCGCGCCAGCTCGCGCCCCGGTGGGTCGGCTGGGCGATCGTCGGCGTCTACCTGGCCTGGTACGCCGCCCAGGCGGTGGGCTGGTTCCCGGACCTCACCTTCGCGCGGCGGTTCCTGCAGATGTGCGGCATCGCTGGCTGCTTCGCACTGTCGGCGGTTCACTGGCGGCTGACGCGGCGCGACCCGGTGGCGCGGGCGGCGCTGTCCTGGTTCCTGCTCTCGTGGGTGGTGGTGGCCAGCGCGTTTGCCGGAACAGTCTTGGCCCCGCAGATGTTCGGCGTCGACACCTCGGTGATCGAACCCTACGGCTTCCTGCTGTTCCTGGTCATCTACGGCGGCCTGGCGGTGGGCATCATGCGCTACCGCCTGTTCGAGCTGGGCGAGTGGTGGGGCCGGATCATGGCCTGGACCCTGGGCTTGATGCTGCTGGCCGGGCTGGACATGCTGTTCTTGGTCGGCCTCCGGCTCTCGGGCGAACTCAGCCTGTCGCTGGCGCTGCTGATCTGTGGCCTGGCCTGGCTGCCGATGCGCGGCTGGGTCGCCGAACGGGTGCTGGGCCGTCGCGCCTCCGACGACCGCGCGCTGTTCGAGGGGGTGGTGCAGATCGGCTTGACGCCCGACGCCGGTGACCAGCTGGCCCGCTGGATCGGCGTCCTCAAGACCCGCTTCGATCCCCTGCGCCTCGACGTCGCCGAGGGCGGACCGCAAGCGCGGCTGGAAGCCGATGGCCTGGCGCTGGTGACGCCGGCGGTGCAGGGCCTGCCGGCCTTACGACTGGAATACGCCCGAGGCGGCCGGACCCTATTCTCACCCGCCGATGCGGCGCGCGCCGACGCCCTGGCCGAGATGCTGCGCTTCGTGGTCGAGAGCCGCGACGCCTATGAACGGGGCGTGGTGATGGAGCGAAAGCGCATTGCCGGCGACATTCACGACAACCTGGGCGCTAGCCTGCTCAGCGCCCTGCACAGTCGCGACGGCGATCGCAAGGACCGCTACATCCGCGAGACCCTGGCCGATCTGCGCAGCATCGTCACCGAGCCTGCCGGCCCCGAGGCCGGCTTGGCCGAGACCCTGGCCGGCAGCCGCAAGGAGATGGCCGAGCGCCTGCAGGTCCGGGGGGTCGCCCTGGACTGGACGCTGGGGGATTGCGCCAGCGACGGCGTGGATTCCAAGCTGGCCCAGTCGCTGCGGGCCATGCTGCGCGAGATCACCAACAACATCGTCAAGCACGCCCAGGCGACGGCGGTGCGGGTGCGCCTAACTGATGATGGCGAGGCGCTGGTGCTGATCGTCGAGGACGACGGCGTGGGGTTCAGCCGATCGGCGGTCGCGCCGGGGGCTGGCCTGGGCGGTCTGTCGGACCGGGCCGGTCGGCACGGCGGATCGGTGGCGTGGACGCCCGGCGCGGGCGGCCGCGGAACGCGCGTTTCGGTGCGCCTGCCGATCCGCGCCTAGGACGCCTTCAGGGCGGACCAGTCCGCTGTCGCCAGGCTGCGCGCCAGCCGTTCGATGTTCGCCCGAAGCGTCTCGAACCCCGAGGTCTGCGAGAGGGTGGCCTCGTCCAGGTAGAGGCCCCGGTTGATCTCGATCTGCAGGGCATGCGCCCGGCGGTGCGGCTGGCCGTAGTATTCGGTGGTGTAGCCGCCGGCGTAGGGCGTGTTTCGGGTCACCCGATAGCCCATGCCCTCAAGCTCGCGCTCGACCCGCGTGGGCAGGACGCCGGCGCAGGCCGCGCCGAACCGGTCGCCCAGTACGATGTCGGCGGGCCGGTCGCGGCCGGCGGCCTTGGCCGCGGCGGCCGGCATCGAGTGCCAGTCCACCAGGATCGCGAAGCCGTGCGCGGCCTGAGCCTCGGCCAACAGGCCGGCCAGAGCCTCGTGATAAGGCCGGTGCGCCCCCTCGATGCGCCGCCGCGCCTCGGCGAATGTCAGCTTGCGGCGGTAGATTTCCTGGCCTTCGGACACCACGCGGGCGATGGCGCCCAGGCCGGCGGCCACCCGCGCCGTGCGGGCCCGGGCGAACTCCGGCAGCTGGTCCGAGAACATGCCGGGATCCAGTTCGAACGGCTCACGGTTCAGGTCGATGTAGGCGCGAGCGAACTTGGCCGTGATCACGGCGGCCCCATGGTCCGGCGCCTGGGCGATCAGGTCGTCGACGAAGGCGTCTTCCGAGCGGCGGATCGACACAGCGTCCAACGCGGCGGCCGACATCATGTCCTCAGGATACAGCCGGCCGGAATGCGGCGAGGCGAACACCAGCGGGGTCGGCGGCTTGCCCTCGGGCCCCGCCCGGAGAATCTCGAACGCCTCGCCGAAGGCAGGCGCATCTCCGGGCAGGGGATCGAGGGCGTTCATCGCTCTTATTCAACGCTGGAGCGGGGGGCAGCGTCAAACAGCCTTCATTCCCCCTTTACCGGTTGGTAGGTATTGTCAGCGATCAAGCATCAAGCAGCCATGTCCCGCATCCTCCTCGCAGAAGACGACGATTCCCTCCGTGGCTTCCTGGCCCGTGCGCTTGAGCGCGCCGGCCACGAGGTGACCTCATGCGCCGATGGCGAAGAGGCGGTCACCTTCCTGGACGAGCCCTGGGACCTCCTGCTCACCGACATCGTGATGCCCGGCCTGGACGGCATCGAGGTGGCCCGCCAGGCCGCCGCGAAGCATCCGGGCCTGCGGATCATGTTCATCACCGGCTTCGCGGCCGTGGCCCTGGCTGCGGGCGAGAAGGCTCCGGCCGGCTCCAAGGTCCTCTCCAAGCCGATCCACCTGCGTGAGATCGTCTCGGAAGTGGAGCGTATGATCGCGGCCTGAAAACGTCGCATCGGCGGCGCTTGCTAAGGCCGGGGTCGATCTGTATACCCCCGCCTTCCCGAAGGTACGGACGTGTAGCTCAGCGGGAGAGCACCTCGTTGACATCGAGGGGGTCACAGGTTCAATCCCTGTCACGTCCACCATCCTTTCCTTCAAATCCGGCAAGCCTTCCCCGTCCCGGGGGATGGCGCGGATGTGGGTGCGCCGACGTTTTCGTTTGGATCATCGCCGGCAGCGGCGGCTATAGGACGGCATGTCCGAGCCTAAGACGCGTCACGCCCTGAGCCGTCGCCAGCTGTTGCACCGGGCGGGTCTGGCGGGCGGCGGGTTGGCGGCCGGCGCCTTGTTTCCCGGCTGGGCCCAGAGTGCGACGCCCGGCCTCTCGACGCTGCCGACGCTGTCCGGCGAGGACATCCGGCTGACGGTCGGTCACAGCATGCTGACGGTCGACGGCCGCGCCGGCCACGTGGTCACCGTCAACGGCACGGTTCCCGCGCCGCTGATCCGCCTGAAGGAAGGCCAGAGGGTCCGCCTGTCGGTCACCAACGGCCTGAAGGACCAGGACACCTCGATCCACTGGCATGGCCTCTTGGTGCCGTTCCAAATGGACGGCGTGCCGGGGGTCAGCTTCCCGGGCGTCCGGCCGGGCGAGACCTTCACCTACGAGTTCCCGGTCATCCAGAGCGGGACCTACTGGTACCACAGCCACTCGGGCCTCCAGGAGCAGGAGGGCCACTACGGTCCGATCGTGATCGACCCGGCTGGCGCCGATCCGGTGGCCTACGACCGCGAGCATGTGATCGTGCTGTCGGACTTCAGCTTCCTGCACCCCCACGCGATCTTCCGGAAGCTCAAGCAGCAGGGTGGGATCTTCAACTACCAGAAGCAGTCCGTGGCCGGCCTGCTGGCGGGGAAGGATCAGTCCCTGGCCGAACGGATCGAATGGTCCCGCATGCTGATGGACCCGACGGACATCTCGGATGTCACCGCGGCGGCCTATACCTTCCTGATCAACGGGCACGGCCCGAAAGACAATTGGACTGGCCTGTTCGCGCCGGGCGAGCGGGTCAGGCTGCGGTTCATCAACGCGGCGGCCCAGACCATCTTCAACGTCCGTATCCCGGGCCTGAAGCTGACCGTGGTGGCCGCCGACGGCCAGCATGTGCGGCCGGTCCAGGTGGACGAGTTCCAGATCGGCAACGCCGAGACCTATGACGTCATCGTCCAGCCGGCCGAGGACCGCGCCTTCACCATCGTGTCGGAAGCCGTGGACCGCTCGGGCATGGGTCGCGCCACCCTGGCCCCGCGCCCCGGCATGGCCGCCGAGGTCCCGCCCCTGCGCTCGCGGCCGCTGGGGACGATGAAGGACATGGGTATGGATCATGGCGCCATGGGCCACGGCGCGATGGCCGGCATGGACCACGCGGCCATGGGACATGCGATGCCCGCTGCGCCCGAGCCTGGACAGGCGCCGCCCAAGGCCCGTGGGTCTGACGCGATGGGCATGCAGATGGCCATGCGCGACCCCAAGGCTGCGCCGAACCTGCCGCTGGGCCCGGGCGTCCAGTCCATCGCCGCCATGCCGCAGGACCGGACGGGCGAGGCGGGTCAGGGCCTGCAGAGCGTCGGCCACCGCGTGCTGGTCTACAAGGACCTGGTTGCGCTGGAGCCGAACCCGGATACCCGCGCCCCCTCCCGGGCGCTGGAGATCCGCCTGACCGGCAACATGGAACGCTTCATGTGGGGCTTCGACGGCAAGAAGTGGTCGGACGGGCCACAGCCCTACAACTTCCGCGGCGGCGAGCGGGTGCGGGTGACCCTGGTGAACGACACCATGATGACCCATCCGATCCACCTGCACGGCCACTTCTTCGAGTTGGTCCACGGGCCGGTGGGGCATATGCCGCGCAAGCACACGGTCAATGTGCTGCCGGGCGGCAAGGTGACCTTCGACGTCACCGCAGAGCTGGGCGACTGGGCCTTCCACTGCCACATGATGTACCACATGCACGCCGGCATGTTTCAGGTGTGGAAGGTGCGGCCGTCTGCAGGGGGCGCGGCGTGATGCGTCGGATCGCCCTCGCCATCCTGCTGTCCGCCGCGCCTGCGCCAGTCTTGGCCCAGACGCCTGACCCGCACGCCGGGCACGTCATGCCGCCAGCGGCCGCGGCAAAGCCCGTGGATCCCCATGCGGGCCACGTGATGCCCGCGCCGGCCGCCGACCCTCACGCCGGCCACGTCATGGCGCCGGCGAATACTGGGGCGGACCTCCCGGTCGGGACGGCGTCGGCCCCTGCCGCCATCTCCGACAACCTCGCCGACGGCGTCTTCGCACGACCCGCCATGGACCGCGCGCGGACGATCCTGGCGTCCGAGCACGGTGGAATGCCGGTCTCCAAGACCATGCTCAACCTGGCGGAAGCGCGGCTCGGGGACGGCGGCGGATATCACTGGGACGGCGAGGCCTGGTACGGCGGGGACCTGAACCGCCTGGTGCTGAAGTCCGAAGGCGAGGGTACCTGGAGCGATGGCGTCGAGGACGCCGAGGTCCAGGCGCTCTACTCGCGGGCAGTGGGCGTCTACACGGATCTGCAGGTGGGCGCGGCGGCGCGTGGCCGGCCGGG
>Ga0209026_1001433_pt1 | contig 10547 bp, 8 predicted proteins | sample AraplaCL_Col_mCL_FD_184262 | JGI IMG/M metagenome (GOLD analysis project Ga0209026, IMG submission 184262) | Arabidopsis root microbial communities from the University of North Carolina, USA - plate scrape CL_Col_mCL (SPAdes) (version 2) | ecosystem: Host-associated > Plants > Roots >... | reverse complement strand
CCTCGACTCGCTGGCCGCGCGCGCCGCGATGAGCCGGCGCAGCTTCACCCGCCACTTCCGCCAGCACACCGGCACCACCGTGGGCCAGTGGCTGCTGACGCAGCGGCTGGCGCTGGCGCAGCGGCTGCTGGAAACCACCGCGCAGCCGATCGAACGCATCGCCGAACGCGCCGGCTTCGGCACGGCACTGTCCATGCGCCAGCACTTCGGCGCCGCGCTGCACACCACGCCGTCGCTGTACCGGCGCGAGTTTCGCGTGCGCTGACGCGCAGCGCCCATGTCGCCGGCGATGCCGTCCCGATCCTCGTCGCGCGGATCGACGCGGATCAGGAACCGCTGACGATGGTGGCCACCGACTGCGGCTGCAGCGGGCTGTCCAGCGCCACTTCCTCATCGGAAGGCAGTGGCACGCCGGGCCGAACATCCTCGACCGTGCTCTTGGCAACTTCGTCTCGAGCGGCGGCGCGCAGGATCTTCAGTTGCTCCTCGGTGAAGTAATCCGGGCCCAAGGTAAACGTCACGGGCACGCGCAGATGCGTGGCCACTGGCCGGCCATCCACCTGTTCGGCAGAAGCACGCCACCACCTGGCTGCCGCCAGCACGGACTGCTCGATCGAGGACGCCACCGGCCAATCGTCGAACCGGCGGCTGACCTTGAGATCGGCGAGGTTGCCGTCCGGCAGCACCGTCGCGTCGAGCCACATGAAAGCCGACTGGCGTCGGCGGACGGCATCCTTCGGATACTTGGGTGCGGCAGTCCGCTCCAGGCGCGGACCATTGCCCACGAAGCTGACTCGCAGACCGTACTCGCCCTGGGCATCGGGAATGGCTCTGATCCTGGCTCGAATGAAGGTATGCGCCGGCACCGGCTGGCCATCGCGCTTGGCTGGCACGAACTGCCACTGTTGCACGGCCGCTGTAAGCAGTTTGCGGACCGGGGCCGACTCATCGTCGAACTGCAGCGCCGTCACCTTGCCTTGGGCGTCCACGTCCGCACCTATCGAGTAGCTCTGCTCGCGCACATCGGCAGCACGCGCCGGCCACGCGCAAGCCAGCGCCAGCAAACCGGCGCAGATCATCGCAGTCCTCATCGAGCTTCCCCTCGGTACGCCGGCGCCCCCGCACCGCGCGTCGCGCCAGCATGCCGCAGGCGCGACGGGGCGGGCAATACCGTCAAGGCGCCGTCGGCAAGCCCAGCTCCTGCGCGAAGAACGTCAGCATCAGCGCGGTGTTGCCCACGCGCTGCGAGAACGGTGCGCCGATGCCGTGGCCGGCGTTCATGCGGGTGAGCAGCAGGATCGGCTGCTGCGAGCTGCTGGCGTTCTGCAGGGCAGCGGCGAACTTGCGCGACTGCCACGGCGCCACGCGCGGGTCGTTCGCGCCGGTGGTGAGCAGCACCGCGGGATAGGCGGTGTGCGGCTTGACGTTCTGCAACGGCGAGTAGGCGAGCGTGGCCTTGAACTGCGCGGGATCGGCCACCGTGCCGTACTCGGGCACGTTGTAGGCGCCGTTCGCGAACTCGGTCTCATGGCGGATCACGTCGTAGATGCCGACCATGCCCACCACGGCGCGGTAGTCGCCCGGATGCTGCACGATCTGCGTGCCCATCAGCAGGCCACCGTTGCTGCCGCCCAGCGCGCCAAGGTGCGCGCGGTCGGTCCAGTGCGTGGCGATGAGCGCCTTGGCCGCCGCGTGGAAGTCGTCGAACACGTTCTGCTTGTGCAGTTTCTGGCCCTGCGCGTGCCACAGCTCGCCGTTCTCGTTGCCGCCACGGAGGTTCGCGTAGGCGAGCACGCCGCCGCGTTCCAGCCAGGCCAGCTCGGCACCCACGAAATGCGGCGCCACGGGAATGTCGAAGCCGCCATAGCCGTACAGGATGGTCGGCCGCTGGCCGTTCGACGTTACGCCTTTCATCGCCAGCACGGTCACGGGAATTTTCGTGCCGTCCTTCGACACGCCGTCGATGCGGTGCGCCTCGATCTTCGAATAGTCGGCGGCGGCCTTCACCTCGAATACGGTCTTGAGCGTGCCGGATTTCGCATCGTATTCGGCCCAGCGCGCGGGCAGCGTCCAGCCGGCATAGCCGATCAGCGCGTGCGCCTGGCCCGCCTCGCCGGCGATGCCGCCGATGCCGATGCCGTGCGCGGGCAGCGGCAGGCGGCGCACGAATTTCGCGGCGTGGTCGTATTGCTCCACCCACCAGTCCGGGCCCCAGCTGCGCACCACCAGGAAACCGTCGGCGATCGGCGCCACCCGCTGCAACGCGCCTTCGCGCTGGCCCAGCACCTCGCCGACCTTGCCGTTCGCGGCGACGGCGAGCAGCTTGCCACGCGGCGCGCCGGCGAAGCTGGCGACGAACAGGCGCTGGCCCACCCAGCCGGCGAAGCGCACGTCGGCGGCATCGCCCAGCACCTTTTTCCATGCCTCACCTTCGCGCAGCCACACCTCGGCCGGCCCACCGTCGCCCATGTTCGCCAGCACGGCGAGCTGCTTCGCGCCGGGCGAACTCAGCAGGCGGTATTCGGCCACCTTGGAGAAATCCTTGCCGAACACCGCGACGTCCTTCGCGGCCGGCTCGCCGAGCACGTGGTGCACCAGCGCGGCGTGGAACTGCACGACATTCTCACCCTTGGGCGGCGGCGGGAAGCGCACGTAGGTGAAGCCTCGCTCGTTCGCATCCCAGGCCAGGCCCTGCGGCGTGGTGCCGCCACCGGCCCAGGGCAGGGCGTCGGGCAAGGTCTTGCCGCTCTGCACGTCGAGCACGTGGATCGTGGTGAGCTCACTGCCGCCCTCGGCGGTGCCGTAGGCGAGGTAGCGGCCGCTGGGCGAGGGCCAGTAGCCGGTGATCGCGGTGTTGCCGCCGTTCGCGTTGAGGTCCACCAGCACGCGCGCCGTGCCGTTCGGCCACGGCTGCGCGATCAGCTGCGGCTGCGCTTGCGGCGGCGTCTCCTGCAGATAGAACAGCGTGCCGCCGGCCAAGAGCGGACCGGAGCGGGTGGTGGAAGTGATCGCCAGTTCGCGCACGCGCGCGTTCATCGCCTGGCCGTCCGGCATCGTCGCCAGCACCTGCTCGGTGTACGCGTTCTGCGCCTTGATCCAGGCCTCGACCGCGGGATCGGCGGGGTTTTCCAGCCAGCGGAACGGGTCGGCCACGGTGACGCCGTGCAGCACGCTGGCGTCGTCGTGCTGCGGCGTGGCGGGCGGTTCCGGCATGCGGCCGCCGATCAGCGACACGTCGCGTTGCGGAGGCGTGGGCATCTGCCGGGCATCGGCGACGCAGGCGGCCATGCCCGCGAACAACGCAAGCGACAGGGCAAGTACGGGGCGCATGCGGATTCTCCGACCGTGGGACCGCCCCCGAGGGTAACCCCGGCTCCCGACCCATGCACCTGACTTTCGGCACAGGGGCGGCTGCGCCTTCGCCGCGCCCGGTATCCTGAAGTTTTCCCCGCCAGGAACTTCCATGCGCCGATTGCTGCTCGCCGGCCTGATCGCTCTCGCCACGCTGCCCGCGGCGAGCTTCGCCGCCCCCGCGGCACCGACCGCCGCCAGCGTACCGCTGGACCTGGCCACCATCATGGCCAGCCCCGACTGGATCGGCCATCCGGTGGAGGCGCCGTACTGGAGCGTGGACGGCAAGAGCCTCTACTACACACTGAAGCGCGACGGCGACAGCGTGCGCGATCTCTATCAGGTGAGCGCGGCCGGCGGCGCGGCGACGAAGCTGGACCCCGCCGCGATGGCGCAGGCCGACGGCCTCGCGGTAGTCGACCGCAGCCACACGCATGCCGCCTTCATCCTGCACGGCGACGTGTTCCTGGTCGATCTCGCCAGCGGCCGCCGAGTGCAGGTGACGCGCACGCCGCAGCCGGAATCCGCGCCGCAGTTCTCCGCCGACGACCACACGCTGCAGTTCCGCGACGGCAACGACTGGTACGGCTACGACCTCGCCAGCGGCGTCACCGCGCCCGCGGCGATCCTGAAGTTCGCCGACGATCCGCAGGCGAAAAAACCCGACGCGCTGGAACGCCAGCAGCTGGAACTGTTCAGCACGCTGCGCGAGATGAAGGCCGACCGCGACGCGCACCGCGCGCAGCAGCAGGCGCTGGAAGCCGCCGACGCCAGCCGCGCGCCGCAGCCATTCTGGCTGGGCGACAAGGTCAAGGCGGTGGACACCGAGCTGTCGCCCGATGGCCGCTGGATGCTGGTGATCACCGAGCCGGCGCACCACGACGACGGCAAGGCGCCGGGCGTGATCCACTATGTCACCGACTCCGGCTATACCGAGTTGCAGAAGGCCCGCAGCTACGTGGGCCGCGACGATCCGGCACCGCAGTCGCTTCTGCTGCTCGATCTCGCCGCGCACAAGGTCTGGCCGCTCGCCACCGACACTCTGCCCGGCATCAAGGACGACCCGCTGAAGGCGATCCGCGAGCGGACCATCGCTGCGCTGAAAAAAGCCGGCCGTGCCGACGAGGCCAAGGCGTTGAAGGCGCCCGCGGTGCGCCCGGTCACCATCGCCAACCAAGGCAGCGGCGGCGGCATCGTGTGGAGCGAGGATGGCAGCCAGGCCGCCGTGCAGCTGCGCGCGATCGACAACAAGGACCGCTGGATCGTCAGCGTCGATTTCGCGAAGCACGCGCTGGTGGCGCAGGACCGCCTGCACGACAACGCCTGGATCAACTGGAGCTTCAACGACTTCGGCTGGCTCAAGGACGGCCGCACGCTGTGGTACCTCAGCGAGGCCAGTGGCTGGTCGCGGCTCTACGTGAAACCGCTGGACGGCAAGGCGAAGGCGCTCACCGACAACGCCAAGTTCGAGGTCAGCCAACCGACGCTCAGCCCCGACGGCAAGTGGTTCTACCTGCTGGCGAACAAGACCGCGCCGTACAGCTACGACGTCTACCGCGTGCCTGCAAGCGGCGGCGAGCTGGCGCGCGTGACGCAGTACGAAGGCGTGGACGGTTTCACGCTGTCGCCCGAAGGCAACCAGCTCGCCGTGCTGCATTCCGCGCCATACCTGCTCAGCCAGCTCGCGGTGCAGAACGCCGGCGGCGGCACGCCACGCGAGCTCACCGACACCATGAAGAGCGCGTACACCGCGCGCGCCTGGATCCAGCCGCAGTTCGTCGAAGTGCCGTCCTCGCACGGCGCCGGCACGATCCACGCGAAGTACTACGGTCCCGCGAACGAAACCGATTCGCCTGATTCACGCCCCGCGGTGCTCTTCGTGCACGGCGCCGGCTACCTGCAGGACGTGTCGAAGCAGGAGACGTATTACATCCGTGAGCAGATGTTCCAGAACCTGCTGGTGCAGCAGGGCTACGTGGTGCTGGACCTGGACTACCGCGGCTCCGCCGGCTACGGCCGCGACTGGCGCACCGCGATCTACCGCAACATGGGCCATCCGGAACTGGAAGACCTGCTCGACGGCAAGGCCTGGCTGGTCAAGCACCACGGCGTCGACCCGAAACGCGTGGGCATTTACGGCGGCAGCTACGGCGGCTTCATGACCGAGATGGCGCTGCTGCGCGCACCCGGCGAATTCGCGGCCGGCGCCGCGTTGCGCCCGCCGTCGGACTGGGTCACCTACAACCACGAGTACACCTCGAACATCTTGAACGACCCGCAGCTCGATCCCGAGGCCTACAAGACCAGCTCGCCGATCGAATACGCGCAAAACCTGCAGGACCCGCTGCTGATCGAGCACGGCCTGATCGACGACAACGTGCTGGCCAGCGACTCGATCCGCCTGTACCAGCGCTTCGTCGAGCTGCACAAGAAGAACTTCTGGATCTCGCTGTACCCGCTGGAGCGCCACGACTTCAAGCACGCCGACGACTGGTACGACGAGTACCGGCGCATCGACGAGTTGTTCAGTACGTATGTGAAGCAGCGTCCGGCGCAGTGAGCGCCGCTGGCTGCGGCGCGATGCGCCGCAGCCGGTCGGCCAGGGTGGCACGCGACAGTTCGCCCATGTGCTGGTCGCGCAGGATGCCGTCGGCGTCCAGGAACAACGTGGTGGGATAGCCATGCACGCCGTAACGGGCGGACAACTCGAGCTTGCCGTCGATCAGCACCAGTTGCGGCGCCAATCGCTCCCGGTGCAGATAGTCCGCCACGGTCGCGGCGTCTTCGCCCTGGTCGGCGAACACGAAGCGCAGCTGCGGCATCCGACGCTGCGCCTCCACCAGCATCGGCAATTCGCTGCGGCACGGCCCGCACCAGGTGGCCCAGAGGTTGACGACCAGCGGCTTGCCGCGCAGCGACTGCAGGGCCACCTCGTGCCCTTCAAGATCGCGCAGCACCACGGCGGGCATGGGCTGCCGCGTCGCCTCGTGAAGGAGCTGCGCCGTCAGCGTGGCGAAGCCCCAGGCCGCCAAGCCCGCCAGCGCACCCGCGGCCAGTGCCTTGCGCAGGGTGGGACGACGCCAGCCGATCAGCAGCGCCGCCAGCACCAGGCCGACCAGCCCGGCCGCGGGATCGAAGCCGCCGTCGCGCAGGTTGAGGATGCCGAATGGCTGCTCCAGATATTGCTGCCGCCAGCGCAGCACGTAGGCCACGCGCGCCAGCAGCAGGCCGGCGATCAGGGCCAGGTACAAGGCGGCGCCGGCGTCGGGCAGGCCGCGCTTGCGCAGGAAGCCGGCGGTGGCGAGCGCGGCGACCAGGCCGAACAGCAGGGCGATCAGGCCGGTGGAAAAAGCGAAAGGACCAAGGTTCACAAGCGGCGCTCAGAAATGCAGGTTGCGCACCAGCATGTACACGGCCACGGCCACGATGGCCAGCGCGAACACCAGGTTGAGCGCGCCGCGGGTGCGCGCCAGCCGCCGCGCGAGGCGGGCGCCGAGCCAGCCGCCGACGATGCCGCCGGCCACGAACAGCGCGGCCACGCGCCAGTCGACCAGGTCGGAAGCGGCGTAGTTGATCGCGGTCGTGGAGGCGAACGCGCCCACCGCGACCAGCGAACTGCCGATCGCCGCGATGATCTCCATGCCGCTCGCGAAGATCAGCCCCGGCACGATCAGGAAGCCGCCGCCGATGCCGAAGAAGCCGGACAACACGCCCGCACCGAAACCCGTGGCGCCGAGTCGGGGAAACAGTCGCGGCTTCGGGTAACGGCTTTCCGCGCCGTTGCGCCGGCCGCGCAGCATCAGCACCGCCACCACCAGCATCAGGACCGCGAACAGCACGAGCAGATGGTGACCATCCACGCGCTTGCCCAGGCTGGAGCCGGCGAATGCACCCAGCACGCCGGCCGCCGCGAACGCCAGCGCGGCCGGCCAGCGCACGTGGCCGGCGCGCGCGTGCGGGAACAGGTTCGCCCAGGCATTCGCGCCCACCGCCACGGCGCTGGTGCCGATCGCCAGGTGCGGGTCGGGCAGGCCCACCACGTAGAGCAGCATCGGCGTGGCGAGGATGGAACCGCCGCCGCCGATCAACGCCAGCGAGAAGCCCACCAGCCCGCCGCAGGCCAGCGCCAGCAGGTCGGCGGACAGCATCAGCGCAGCGCGCCCGGTGCGCGACGCAGCACCGCGGGGTGCAACACGTAGCCGGCATCGGTGGCGATGCGTTGGAGGCTTTCGGCATCCAGCGTGTCCGCCATCGCCAACGCCCACAGGTGGATCGAGCGCGTGCCCGTGCGGCAGAACGCCAGCACCGGCGCGGGCAGCGTGCGCACCGCCTCGGCGAACGCGGCGACATCGGCGTCGCGCCATTGCCCGGAGACGACGGGGATGTGACGCCACGCGAGGCCATGCGCGGCCGCGGCCCGCACGAGTTCGGCACTGGCCGGCTGGTCTGCCGTCTCGCCGTCGGGACGGTTGCAGACCAGGCTGCGCCAGCCCTGCGCGGCCAGCGCGGCGATGTCGTCCACATCGAGTTGCCCGGCCACGCCGAACGCGGGCGTGAGGCGATGCACGGGCGTGCTCATTTCGCCGTCCCGCTGCCGAGCAGGTGACCGTTCACCGTGGTGCCGTACAGCGACATCGGGGTGTCGTGGTACTTCGCGCGGGTGGCGGCGACATCGCCGGCGTAGCGCGGATCCTGCGGGCGCTCATGCGCGTCCATGTACATCGCCACGTCCCAGGCGTCCTGGTCGCTGAGCGTGCCGCCGCGGCTCAGCGGCATGTTCGCCTTGATGAAGGCGGCGGCATTGTCCAGCTCGTGCATGCCCGCGCCCCAATTGAAGGACTGTGGCCCCCACAGCGGCGGGAACACGTTGCGCCCGGCCACCTGCTGGCCCTGGCCGTTGGCGCCGTGGCACAGCGCGCAGTCCTTCGCGTAGACCGCGGCGCCGCGCGCATAGTCGGGCGGCTGCGGCGGCTTGAAGCCCTGCTTGGGGTAACCCGCGCCGGCCAGTTTCTCGCCCGTGGGCGCGCCCTTCGCCATCCACCACGCGTAGGTTTGCAGCGCCACGATCACGTCGCTGTCCAGCGGCGGCGCCTTGCCGTTCATGCTGAAACGGAAGCAACCCTGCAGGCGTTCGCCGAAGCTGTTCACGCGGCCGTTCTTCTTGCGGTACTGCGGGTACACGCCCCAGGCGCCCCACAACGGCGCGGAGTTCGCCAGCCGACCCGCGTCGAGGTGGCAGTTGCTGCAGCTGAGGCCGTTGCCCACGTAGTCGTGCGCGTGTTCCGGCGTATCGGTGAAGATCGCCATGCCGCGGCGGATCTCGTCGCCCAGCGGGCCGGCGGGAATAGCGGACTCGGCGGGTGGCGTGAACGCCGGCGGCGCCTTGGCCTTCGCCGGCTCACTCGTCGTTTTCGCGACGCTGGCGGCTGGCGCGGGCTTCGCGGCGGCCGGCGCTTCGGGCGCCGGATGCGAACACGCCGTGAGCACCAGCGCGCCGAGCAGCATGATCGGCAAATGTTTCATGGCGTGCTCCCTGTGGCCGGCAGCGGCTGTGCGGCGAACCAGCCGGCCACGGCCTCGATCTCCTGCGGCGTGAGCTGCTTCGCGACGTGCTGCATCAACGCCAGCGGATCGTTGTGGCGCGTGCCCTGCTGCCATGCGCGCAGCTGCGCCTCGATGTAGGCCGCCGGCTGGCCGGCCAGCGGCGGGAAGTTCGCGCCCACGCCCACGCCGCCGGGCGCGTGGCATTGCACGCAGCCGGGCAGCTCGCGGCTCCAGTCGCCGCGCGTGGTCAGCCGTTCGCCTGCGGCGTCGGGCTTCGTCGCGACCGGCTTCGCGAGCCGTGCGGGCAGCGGCATCGCGCTGTAGTACTTCGCCAGGGCCGCGCGCTCGTCTTCGCTGAGCGCGCTGGCGTTCGGCTGCATCACCGGGTTCGCGCGCGTGCCGTTCGCGAAATCGTCGAGCTGGCGCTGCAGGTAGGCCGCATCGAGACCGGCGAGGCGCGGATAGCCGGTGGCTTCCATGCCGCCACCGTCGACACCGTGGCAGGCCATGCAGGGCGCGGCGCCCTTGCCGTTGCCTTGCTTGACGATCGTGGCGGCACTCGTGGCGGCATCGGTGGCGCCGGCGACCAGTGGCGCCAGCAGAGCGAGCAGGGCAAGGATGCGCAGCATGGCAGACCTCACTTCGGCGGCTGGAAGCCGTACTTGCGGTAGATCGCCTGCGCCGTCGGGCTCTGCATGAAGGCGAGGAAATCCTTGGCCGCCTGCGGATGCGGTGCGGCCTTCAGGCGCGCGGCGGTATAGGTGGCGACGGCGTTCTGTTCGGCGGGAATCGCCACGGTCTCGACCGGGTGATGCAGGATCTGCTGCTGGAAATACGCCTCGGTGGACCACACCGGCGCAGCGTCCGACTCACCCTGCAGCACGCGCAGCGGCGACTGCCGGTGGTGGATGGTGGTGAGGAAGGTGCTGCCGTCCTGCACCTTGGTGACCATGACCGCGTGGTCCAGCGCCTCGCCGCCGGCCTTGCGGTAGCCGGCCTCGATCTGCTTCGCGATGCCTTCCCACGCCGGGTTCGGCATGCTCACCCGCACGTCGGGGCGGCCGAGATCCTTCAGCCCTTCGATGTGCTTGGGATTACCCTTCGCCACCAGGATCGCCAGCGGGTTGCGCGCGTAGTCGGCGCTGGCGGCGAACCAGCCGTGTTCCTTCTGCAGGCGCTCGACCGCGCCCTTTCCGGCCGTATAGACGTCCGGTTTCAGCGCGAGGCGCAGGTTGCCCATCACCAGCGCGCCGCTCTCGATCTGCTTCGCGAGGATGCCGGGCGGCAGCGTCTCCACGAACACGCGCTGGTATTCGGGATGCGCCGTCTTGAATGCCGCGACCAGGTCGTGCACCACCATGAACTGGTTGCCGGCGAAGAACACCGTGAGCTGCGGATCGACCACGTCGCCGTGCAGGTCGGCAATGGCGTCGAATGGCGGCACGCTGAATTGCAGGCCGGCGGGTGGCGGGTTCCAGGGCGGGAGGTAGTCGGGTTGAGTTTGGGTGGCGGCTTGGGCGATGGCGCAGAGTGCGCTGAGCGCGAGGGCAGCCAGCCACGAGTGTGTTTGCTTCATCGGTTTTCCCCAAAAGCAACAGAGCAAGAGCGCTTGCTTGATGCCAAAAAAGTGCGTCCTGCACTTTTTTGGCTCG
>Ga0209026_1001432_pt1 | contig 10552 bp, 11 predicted proteins | sample AraplaCL_Col_mCL_FD_184262 | JGI IMG/M metagenome (GOLD analysis project Ga0209026, IMG submission 184262) | Arabidopsis root microbial communities from the University of North Carolina, USA - plate scrape CL_Col_mCL (SPAdes) (version 2) | ecosystem: Host-associated > Plants > Roots >... | reverse complement strand
TGCTAATCCATAATTTCTTGTTTGTGCTTCCTGACCATGGTCAACGTGCCACTCAAACTCATCACGGAAGTGACGAATTGCACTAGCTACAGGCCATGCTGCAGCGTCACCTAACGGACAGATGGTGTTACCTTCTATTTTCTTAGAAACATCTACCAGCAGGTCCATATCGCTTTTCTTGCCATGGCCGTGTTCTAAACGATGCAATACTTTTTCCATCCAACCGGTACCTTCACGGCAAGGCGAACATTGTCCACAGCTTTCGTGGTGATAAAAACGGGTGAAGTTCCAGGTATTTCTAACGATACATTGATCTTCATCAAAAGCAATAAATCCGCCCGAACCCATCATCGTACCGCTAACAAAACCGCCTTCTGCCAATGACTCATAGCTCATTAAACGGGGTGCTCCTTCAATGGTCTTCATAAACAGGTTAGCCGGCAAAATTGGTACAGATGAACCACCCGCAACAACCGCTTTTAAACGTTTGCCGTTGGCAATACCGCCGCAATATTCGTCGCTGTATAAAAACTCCTCAACCGGGAGACCTAATTCTAATTCGTAAACACCTGGCTTTTTAACGTTACCGCCGGCCGAGATTAACTTAGTACCTGTACTTCTGCCTATACCAATTTTAGCATACTCTTCGCCGCCATCGTTAATAATAGGCACTACTGCCGCGATAGACTCCACGTTGTTTACCACGGTTGGGCAACCATACAAACCTGCAATAGCAGGGAACGGTGGTTTAATACGCGGGTTACCGCGTTTACCCTCTAATGATTCCAGCAATGCGGTCTCTTCACCGCAGATATAAGCACCACCGCCTGGCTGAACATAAAGTTCCAGATCGTAACCGGTGCCTAAAATATTTTTACCTAAAAATCCTTTAGCTTTCGCTTCCGCGATGGCTTTTTCAAGGATGCGTATCTGCGGCATCATTTCGCCGCGAACATAGATATAGGATGTTTTTGCACCCAGCGCAAAGCTGGATACGATCATGCCCTCGATCAGTAAGTGAGGGATGTAAGTCATTAAGAAACGGTCCTTAAATGTGCCGGGCTCAGATTCGTCGGCATTACAAACCAGGTAGCGCGGAACACCTTCCGGCTTAGCCAAAAAGCTCCACTTCATACCGGTTGGGAAACCTGCGCCGCCACGGCCACGCAAACCCGACTTTTTAACCTCTTCCACCACTTCTTCGGGGGTCAAAGTTTTCAGGGCCTTCTCTACCGATGCATAACCACCTTTTGAGCGGTAAACATCAAAAGTATTGATGCCGGGTACGTTAATATGTTCTAAAAGTAATTTGCGTCCCATTAGTTAATATATTTTGCCCACCTGTTTGTAATAAACCACGTGCTGCCAAACTCTTTGCGCAACGGCTAATACAATTAATATTACCCTTACCGGCGTTGACAAGTCAGTTCCGGCAAATAGCAACAATGCAATAATTATTGCATATAAAACATCTCTTATAATTAATGTGTATTTGCCAACCAACATCTTATTTCGCTCTTAAATCTGCAATCAGCTTATCAACTGACTCATTAGTTAAATTCTCGTAAAAAGTATATTCAGGGCCAATCTGTAAAACCGGTCCGAAACCGCAGGCGGCCAAACACTCTACGCCTCTCCAGCTAAATAAACCGTCGGGAGTGATCTCGCCTTCTTTAACACCTAAGGTTTGCTCCAGGTGATCCATGATCTTTTCGGCACCTACCAAACAGCAAGGGCCGGTACGGCAAACTTCCAACAGGTATTTACCCTGCGGGCGCATTAAGTACATGGTGTAAAAGGTAGCTACCTCGTACACTTCAACGTGCTGTATCTTCAGGTATTCGGCCACTTTATCCATTGCAGGTGCGCTTACCCAGCCAAACTCGGCCTGTACTAAGTGCAAAATTGGCAGCAAGGCCGATTTTTGTTTGCCTTGCGGATAACGGGCTACAATTTCATCAAATTTGGCAATCAATTCCGATGAAAACTCAACCGGGGCTGCTTGCGCTGTATCTTCAACTCTAAGCATCTAACTCTCCGGCTATAACGTTTAAACTACTCATGTTAATAATCGCATCTGATAGCAACATCCCGCGGCTCATCGGCGCATACATCTGGTAGTTGATGAAGCTTGGCCTGCGGAAGTGCAAACGGTATGGCGCGCGGCCACCGTCATTTACCAAATAAAAACCTAACTCGCCGTTGGCACCCTCAACCGAATGGTATACTTCGGTCGTTGGGGTATCTACTTCGCCCATCACTATTTTAAAGTGATAGATCAAGGCTTCCATGTTGTTATACACTTCCTCTTTTGGAGGCAGGTAAAACTCTGGAACATCCGCGTGGAATATATCCGTTGGTTCTTTTTCCAGTTTTGCTAAAGCCTGTTCAATTAGGCGAAGGCTTTGCCACATTTCTTCATTACGTACCAGGAAACGGCTGTAAACGTCGCCGTTATCACCTACGGGCACTTCAAATTCAAAGTCCTCGTATGATGAGTATGGGTTCATGGCGCGTACGTCGTAATCTACACCGGCAGCACGCAGTAGCGGACCGCTCCAGCTGTAGCTCAACGCATCTTCGGCAGTAACCTCGGCAACGCCGCGGGTACGATCGATAAAAATACGGTTGCGGTTAAATAGCGACTCGAAATCCTTCAATTGTTTCGGGAAATCAACCAAAAACTTGCGCAGTTTGGCAAAGGCTATGGTATTAAAGTTACGTTCAAACCCGCCTATCCTGCCAATATTGGTGGTTAAGCGCGAGCCGCAAACTTCTTCATAAATTTCATAAATGGCTTCACGGTATTCCATCAAATACAAGAAGCCTGTGAAAGCGCCGGTATCAACGCCCAATACGCCGTTACACACAATATGGTCGGCAATACGTGCCAGTTCCATAACGATGATGCGCAGGTAATCAACACGTTTTGGGGTTTCTATACCTAACAGTTTCTCTACCGTCATGTGCCAGCCCATGTTGTTGATGGGTGACGAGCAATAGTTTAAACGGTCGGTAAGTGGGGTGATTTGGTAGAATGGACGATGCTCGGCAATTTTCTCGAACGCACGGTGAATATAACCGATGGTAGAAACACCGCTAACGATGCGCTCGCCATCCAGTTGCAGCACGTTCTGAAACACACCATGCGTAGCCGGGTGCGTTGGCCCTAAATTTAGGGTTGAAAGTTCGCTCTGCGGATCGTTATCTGTAAATACGGGATGGTTATGCATCTTATCTTCCGAAAAAATAATCCTTTTTATCAACACGGTTCGGATCTTCCAACGGGAACTCTTTTCTCATTGGGAAAGCGGTCATGTCGTCAACATTCAAAATTCTGCGCAGATCCGGGTGACCATCGAAGATCACACCGAACAGGTCGTACGTTTCGCGCTCCATCCAGTTTGCACCGTTCCAAAGGTTTGTTGCTGTCGCGATATGGTAATCTTCGGAGGGCAAAAATACCTTGACACGCACACGCACATTGTTGCGCAAGCTATGAAGATGATAGATCACGCCGATAGGTTTCTCCTGCTCAGGATAATGAATGGCGGTAATATCTGTTAAATAAATAAACTGAAGCTCGGTATCGTGCTTCAGGTAGTCTAAAATATCAATAATGTTTTCACGCCCGGTTTCAAAGGTCAGCATACCAAAAGGCTCGCCGGTAACGGCAATCTTTCCCTCAAATTTAGCGTTAAGCTTATTAATGATCTCTTCGTTAGTGATCTTAGCCATTATTGAATTCCGTATGAAGCTAAAAGTTTCTGATATTCCGGTGTATTACGGCGGCGAACGCTCTCGGTTTTAACCAGCTCCTGTATTTGCATAAAGCCATCAATAATAGCTTCAGGACGCGGCGGGCAACCCGGAACGTAAACATCAACAGGAATGATTTCGTCAATACCCTGCAACACAGAATAAGTGTCAAATATACCGCCGCTTGATGCGCAGGCGCCAACGGCCATAACCCAACGCGGCTCGGCCATTTGCAGGTAAACCTGACGCAGTACCGGACCCATTTTTTTAGCGATGGTACCCATCACCATTAAAAGGTCGGCCTGGCGCGGTGAAAAGCTTAAACGCTCTGCACCGAAGCGGGATAGATCGTAGTGAGAAGCCATGGTTGCCATAAACTCTATGCCGCAGCATGAAGTTGCAAAAGGCAAGGGCCATAACGAATTTGCGCGCGCCAATCCTACCGCTTTATCTAAGCTGGTAGCGAAAAACCCTGACCCCTCAATACCCGGAGGCGCGCTTGCTAATTGAATGTCACTCATGAGATGTATTAGTATCTTTTATATAGATATAAAACGCGCAAATTTAACATTAATTACTATGTAAAATGTACACTTATAGTGATGGAAATTTATTTGGAATTATTCTAAACAATTACTCGACATGTCATTTCGAGCGCAGCGCAGCGAAGTCGAGAAATCTTTCGTAAGCAAACGGGGGGATGTTAACGTGGTGTGAATGCAGGGAGTGAATGTGTTGCAGGAAAGATTTCTCCGCTCGTTATCACTCGGTCGAAATGACAACGTTTTTTGTATCCTGAAAATCCCTTAATCCTGTAAATCCTGGTTCAGACAATCAATCCCACTCCAGGGCACGTTTTTTAATAACGTAGATAAAGCCCAACAGCAGGGTAGCCATGAAGATAAACATCTCTATCATGCCGGTGCTGCCCAGATCTTTAAAATTGATGGCCCAGGGATACATAAATATCACCTCGACATCAAACAGCACAAACAGGATGGCCACCAGGAAGTATTTGATGGAGATAGGTGTACGCGCGTTACCAATAACTTCAATACCGGACTCAAACGGAGTCAGCTTATCCCCTGTCTTACGTTTCGGGCCGATTTTATGGGTGACAAACATGGTGGTTACCACGAAGCCCACAGCCACGATCATCTGAAACAGGATAGGTAAAAAGTTAATAGGTAAACTTTGTGCTTGCATGCTGCAAATATACAAATTCAGTTTAATTCAAATAATCCCTGAATCCACAAACAAATTTTATTTGCAATTTCAAAATTCCCTTATTAACTTAGATCGACGGTCAAGAGTTGACTGTTTAAACCCTAAATTCCATGTCACATGCTAAACGCGACAACACTACGTCTGTAGTAGTCGAATTAATCAAATCGCTAAAAATTCCTGTAACAGCAAAGACGCTCGAAACCGAGCTGAACTTGCATCCTGAATATCCGTCTTTGCTGGCTATCAACGATGTGCTAAACCAATTCGATATTTCAACTTATCCTTTTGCAGACGTAACAACGGAGCAATTACTTAGCGTGCAAACTCCTTTTATAGCGCATACAAAATCTAAAGGCGATGGGTTCAAATTAATTAAACAAGTCACTGCAACAGAAGTATCCCTTGATGGAAAATCAATACCCCTCGAAGACTTCCTTAAAATATTTACGGGCACCATCTTAATAGTAGAACCTGGCGTTGCTGCCGGCGATGTTAATTTTAAATCAAACCGGTGGATGCAATTTTTAAATAGCCTGCGATTACCGGCAACCTTAACGCTTATCGCTTTAATGCTGCTTGGCGCGCTTATATTTCATTCCAATTTCTTTGCAAGCTTCAATTTTCGTGCTGATCTATTGTTACTTATCAAATTATTAGGTTTAGTAACCTCAATTTTGCTTTTAATGCAAAGCATAGACAGCAACAACCCGCTAGTACAAGCCCTTTGTCATAGTGAAACCAATACAAATTGCAATGCTATTTTATCCTCAAAAGCAGCTCAGGCGTTTAATGGATTAAGTTGGTCTGAAGTCGGCTTTTTTTATTTTGCGGGGACGTTTTTGACTTTACTTTTTAATTTCAATTCATCTTCAGTTATCCAGTGCCTGGCAATTTTAAACCTACTATGTCTACCCTACACATTTTATTCTATTTATTATCAGGGTTTCATAGCTAAACAATGGTGTATTTTCTGTTGCACCATACAAGGGTTACTATGGGTGGAATTTATTTGCTTATTTGGCTATTTGCAAAGGCCTTTGGGATTACCAAGCATGCAAGAATGCACAGACGCGTTTATTTGCTTTACAATACCTTTTGTTTTGTGGATTTGGGCTAAGCCGTTTTTAGTGGAAGCGCAAAAGGTTAATCCGCTTAATAAACAACTTTTTAAATTCAAGTATAATATTGATCTTTTTGGCAAACTGCTGTCTACGCAACCTAAATATGCATCGCCCGACCCTTCATGGTCATTAGTTTTAGGTAATACTGAAAATCCAAGCAATATCATCACAATTGTTTCCAATCCTTATTGTAATCCGTGTAATAAAGCGCATGAAACCATAGAAGAATTGCTTACTTCCAAGAAAAACCTGCAAGTGCGTTTTGTTTTTGCCTTTAATAAAATGGAGGACGACGATATCAGGATGATCGTAGCCCAACATCTATTAATGTTAGATGCGATTACCGATAAAAAGCTGGTTCGAGAAGCAATGAACGAATGGTATATTAAAAAACAAAAAAAATTTGATAGTTGGAAAGAGAAGTATCCTGCTTCTATAAACAATGAAAGTACCATTTTAAAACTGCAAAAAAATCTTGATTGGCTTAAATTGACAGAAATAACTGCTACACCTACGGTGTTGGTTAACGGCTATAAGTTACCCTATCCTTACGTCCTGTCGGATCTCAAATATTTCTAAGATATGAAGTTGCCTGGCTCTTCGTAAAACAGGACGGTTAACGTTGCATCCGAGCAATTGCAACACAATATCTAACCTTTTTATTATGAACAAATTTAATTTTGATGCCACTCAAGCGTTAAGCAGGGAGCAAATGAAAAAAATCAGCGGAAGCAGTCTGCCGACGTGTAGAGGCGAGTGCACAGATCCTAATAATCCATCGGTATGTGATGCAGATCCGGGAGCCGATTGCTACTGTGATGATTTCAGCACAGTTGAAGGCCCTTTGTATTTCTGTGCGGCCTAACAACAGAAAAGCCCTCGAAAAATTCGAGGGCTTTTCTGTTTGCATGAAACATCAAGCATTAATGCCCGCCGGGCTTTTTAGCCGGTGTAGCACCTTTTGGATGTTTTTTGTTATATTCTTCCATCGCTTTTGCGTTATCCTCAGCTATTTTCTTGTTAGTGAAGTAAACACCTGAATAAAACTCTTGAGGATTTACAGCTCGTGCTTTCGTATACCAAGCGTCAGCAGCAGCTTCATCCTTGTCATGGTAAAGCGAATAATTGCCTTCAAAACCATATGCATTTCCTAAGATACTTCTATCATAAGAGGTCCACTTAGTTGAGTCGGAACTGGTTTCAATTTTTATAACCTGCTCCCAAAACGGCTTAGCATTACCTTTTATATGAGCGATATCTGTATCGTGCAAATCTGCAATATTAGCGCGTAAAGCAGCTGTTGCAGCAATCGGATTAGGATTATTTTTTTGCACGAAGCTTAATGCAGAATCTGCAGTTACTAATAACGATGAATCGGGTTTTATAGACGGATTGTTCCTCGCAGCTCTCGCTTGAGCTCTAAATTCAGCTAATCCATATTGTCCTATACGCAAATGTTGATTTAATAACAATTTACCGTGAGCCTTAGCTATCATATCCTGATAAATTTTTATCACGTTTTGATAATCTTTCTTTGCAATATAAATCTGCGCAATATCATCATATGTTTCTGAATATTGCGTACTATCCAACGCAGCAAATTTCTTTAGATTTTCAATGCCACCAACTGTATCTTTTCCACTTGAAATTTGCAAGTGACCCATAATATAATAGTCGGAAGGTAGAATACGATCAGGAGCAGCTTTTGAGAACCAGTTGTTCATTGCGTTTAAACCATTCGTATAGTCTTTGGTTTCGTAGGCTGAGTAACCAATATAACGGTAAACACGCGCGTTTGAGTTGGTAGATTTTGCCAATTTAGCAGCTACCTGCTCTAACGTTGCATAGTCCCCTGCGTTATACAAGAAGTCGGCATAACGTAACAACGATTCTACTGATTCATCAGTTAAGCTCAAATATTTTTTATAGTGCTCTACACCTTCTTTTACTTTAGCAGAGGCCACAGTCCTGTTGACTTTAGCCCAATATAAATCAGTTTCTGCCCATTCACGATAAGCGGGGCCAAAGTTAGGGTCTAACGTAGTTGCCTCCTGGAACGCTTTTTCAGCATCTTCAAAGTTCTGTGCATTTTCTAAAATCACGCCTAAGCCAACTTTTGCAAGTAAGTTTTTGGGGTTTAAGCCTAATGCATCGGTATAGTCAGTATAAGCTGCAGTAGCGTCTTTTAATGCGCGAGCGTCATCACCCAGGGTAACTAATATTTTGTCATCCTTAGGGTTAGCAACCTTGCCTTTGTCCAATGCTGTCTTAGCAGCAGTAGCATCATCCGGGCTTACTTGTTTAGCTCCCGGGGGCAGCAATAAATAGGCTTCACCCATATATTGCCATGGGGTTGATTCTTTTTTACCAATTAACTGTATAGCTTTGTTAAAAGCATCGGTGGTACCCGCTGCATCTTTGTTGTAATGTGCCACCGCACCAATACCTATCTGGTTTAAGGCAGATTTTGGGTTAACGGCCATCCCTTTCATAAACTGCTCTTTTGCAGAATCCGGGTAATCCTGAATTAGGTAAACCCATCCTAAGTAAAAGAAATTTTCGTCTTTAGTCGCCTGAGTTGTAGTCAGGTTCTTCAGCATAGACTTTGCTTTCTGGTATTGCTCGGCATCAATAGCTTTTTTGGCATCATCAAGGCTTTGCGCAAAAACCGATGAACCTACAAAAACCAGCCCCAAAGCCACGTTAGCTATTTTACTGATCATTTTCATTGCTTGATTATAATTTATAGTTAGTTGTTAATATGTATGTTTTATCTGTATCTCTCTTTGAGGGATCGAATCGGCCATTATGTTTGACATCATGATCACTCGCTGCCCCTTCTCTCCTAACAAAAAATGAACAAAGCTTGTAGCCAAACCCATTCTTCGGGTACTATTTATAACGTACAAATCTCTTTGCAGAGGATATTGTTTTAGCATTAACGTATTTTGCGAAGGCAAAAAATACTGATTTGGGTATTTCTTACTGCTTTCGTCTCTAACAGACATCACCTTCAATTTTGTAACCTCATTGGCATAATCCGCATCCGGGTCACCCAACCAGCTTAAACCAATTACGCCTATAGCTTCAGTGTTTTTTGCCACATAATCAATCACTTCGCGGTTACTCTTTAGCGCGTAAATGTTTTTCTGCTTTATTTCTTTAACGCCAGAAAGGTCCTTTAAGTACCTGTACAAACTTGAATTTGCATTGTCAAACACTAAATTTCTTTTATCATTTGACTGTCCAACGATCATTTGTTTTAATTGCCCTACGGTAATTGTTGTATCTTTTGACGCCTGGTTTACAATTAGTGTCACCGCGTCTGTAGCTACTTTACTTACCTCCGGCTTAATGTTAACAGCTGCAAAAACTTTCCGCTCTTCGGCGTTTAGGTCGCGGGCCAAAACAGCCAGTTTTACACTGTCATTTAAAAGAAGCCTTAATACATCGTTTTCAGGCTTGTAAACTACAGTTGGACTAGCCTTGGGATTTAATCGCTTAAATACATCCACTTCCTGATCAACGATCGGCTGATACGATTCATCAACCGCAAATTTTACTGTTCCTGCATCCGGTGTATCGCTTGCCGATTCACTGCTTTTTTGCTGATTACAGGATTGAACGATAAAAAAAGCAAAAAAAACCAAGAAAATCAATTTTACTTTATTCATCGCTTTTATCTTTTTTTAAGATTCGTGAAAAACGCAATATCGAATATAGAATTATTAGTATGCCAAACGCCTTTCTTTCCCAATCGGTAAGTCTGTCGGCCAGGCCGTCCCAAAACATTACCATCACGCCAAAGGCGAAGAAAAATACAAATGTTACAAGTCCTAAAATAAGCAAAAACCGCCTTTTGAGCGATTTTTGCCTACTGTCAAATCTTTCTGACATTATTTTTTAGTTGTTGTCGCTCAGCGTAAAGTTTACCGGAACGGTGTAAGAAACACGCACCGGTTTACCGTTCTGAATACCAGGTTTCCACTTCGGAGATGTTTTAACACCTCTTACCGCTTCTGCCATTTCGGTAGCACTCGGTCCTCTTACTGCTTTAACGTCGGTTAAGCTGCCGTCACGTTCTACTACGAATGAAACGAATACTTTACCGGTTACGTTATTCTCTCTGTCAACCGCCGGGAACTTAATGGTATTTGAAAGGAACTTGTTGAACGCTTCCTGACCTCCGGGGAACTCAGGTTCTTTTTCAACCGCTTCGTATACCTTGTTTACGTCCTCGGTAACTTTTTGAACAACCTCTGCATTACCTACCGGCTCGTTCACAGTGATTTGAGCATTCTCGTCACCTTTCTGGTTTTTCTGACCAGGGTCTGCCACTTGCAACTGTTTCTGAGTTGGCGGCTCCTCTACAACCTGATTATCAGGTTTTACCACCGGTGGAGGGAACTTAACCACATCGGTATGCGGTTTTGGTGGCTCCGGCG
>Ga0209026_1001430_pt1 | contig 10576 bp, 11 predicted proteins | sample AraplaCL_Col_mCL_FD_184262 | JGI IMG/M metagenome (GOLD analysis project Ga0209026, IMG submission 184262) | Arabidopsis root microbial communities from the University of North Carolina, USA - plate scrape CL_Col_mCL (SPAdes) (version 2) | ecosystem: Host-associated > Plants > Roots >... | reverse complement strand
GCGTGAAGCAGGAACTCCAGAAGGCGGCGTAGGGCTGGCGCTGGCGCCGCAGCGCGGGCAGGATCGGCGCGCCAACCGGAGCCCGGCATGACCCATCGCGACCTGCCCAAGCTGAAAGCCCGCTCCGCCGCCGTCGGGGCCGAGGCCGTGGGGGCCAGGGCCACCGGCGCGGCCGCCCTGTTCGCCGCCTCGGCCGGCGCCCTGGCCGTGGGCGCGGTGGCGATCGGCGCCCTGGCCATCGGCCGGCTGGTGCTGGGCCGGGTCACCGCCCGGACGGTGCGCATCCGCAAGCTGGAGATCGACGAACTGACCGTCGGCCGCCTCACCCTCCGCAAACGCGACTAGAACCCCGCTATGTTGACGCCGCGGGCGCCGGGCTAACCTCCCGCCAAACGACAGGGAGGGCGGCCATGCTCACGGTACATCATCTCCGGATCTCGCAGTCCGAGCGCATCGTGTGGCTCTGCGAGGAGCTGGGCCTGGACTACGCGCTCAAGCTCTACGATCGCCGGGCGGACAACCGGCTGGCGCCCGACGACTACAAGGCGCTGCACCCCATGGGCATCGCGCCGGTGATCTCGGACGGCGACCTGGTGCTGGGCGAGAGCGGCGCCATCTGCGACTACATCTGCGGGCGCTACGGCGATGGGCGGCTGACGCCGGGGCCGGACGACCCGGACTTCGCCGACCATCTGTTCTGGTTCCACTGGTCGAACGGCACCTTCATGGCCACGCTGATGATGCAGCTGGTGCTGAGTGGCGGGGGCGCGGGCAATCCGGCGGCCGTCTTCGTCGAGGACCGCAGCCGGCGGGCCTGGGAGATGGTCGAGACGCGACTGGGCGAGGCCCCGTTCTTCGGCGGTCGCAACCTGACCACCGCCGACATCATGATGGTCTATTGCCTGACGACCAGCCGCGCGTTTCGCGGCCTGGCGCTGGACGCCTATCCGAACGTGAAGGCCTATCTCCAGCGGATCGGCGCGCGGCCGGCGTACCAGCAGGCGATGGCCAAGGCCGAGCCCGGCATGGCGCCGATGCTGGGCTGAGCAGCGCCTAAGCCGCACGGCTGAACGGTGCGGAGCCAGAAGATCGGGAGGAGAGACCATGGCAGGCCGGGTCGCGGGAAAAGTGGCGCTGGTGTCGGGCGGGGCGTCCGGCCTGGGCGCCGAGAGCGGGCGGCGGCTGGCGCGCGAAGGCGCCAAGGTGATGCTGACCGACCTGGACGCCGCGCGCGGGCAGGCGATCGTGGACGAGATCCTGGCGGCCGGCGGGCAGGCGGCGTTCATGACCCATGACGTGACAGACGAGGCGCGCTGGCTGGAGGTGATCGGGGCGACCGTCGCGCAGTTCGGCCGGCTGGACGTGCTTGTGAACTCGGCAGGCATCGGGGGCGGCCAGCCGCTGCTGGAGGCGACGCTGGAAGGCTGGCGGCGGGTCACCGGCGTGAACCTGGACGGCACGTTCCTGGGCCTGCGCCACGCGGCGCCGGTGATGGCCGAGGGCGGCGGCGGCTCGATCATCAACCTGTCGTCGATCCTGGGGAAGGTGGGGCTGCCGGGCGCGGCGGCCTATTGCGCCTCGAAGGGCGGGGTGGCGTTGCTGACCAAGGCGGCGGCGCTGGAGCTGGCGGCCATCGGGGTGCGGGTGAATTCGGTCCACCCCGGCTTCATCGAAACGCCCATGGTGGAGACCGCCCTGCGCGAGTCCGACAACGGCAATGAAATGCGCGACATGCTGATCTCGCGACACGCCCTGGGGCGGCTGGGCGTCCCGCGCGAAATCGCCGACGCCATCGTGTTCCTGGCCTCGGACGAGTCCAGCTTCATGACCGGCTCCGAGCTGGTGATCGACGGCGGCTACACGGCGGCGTAAGTCCGGCCCTTGCGCCCGAGCCCGCGCCGCGCGACCGTACCGGCAATCAGAAAAGACGGTACGGGAGGAAGATGATGGCGGGTGTGAACCTCAACGGGTCCCTGAAGGGCAAGGTCGCCCTGGTCACTGGCGCCAGCCGCGGTATCGGCGAGGCGATCGCCGTGCGGCTGGCCATGGAGGGCGCCAAGGTGGTGGTCTCGGCGCGCACCGCCGAGGCGGGCGATAGCAAGCTGCCCGGCACGCTGCACGACACCATCGACCGCATCCGCGCCCTGGGCGGCCAGGCCGCGTTCGTGAAGGCCGACCTGTCCGACGCGGCCGACCGCGAGCGCCTGGTCGCCGAGGCGGTGGGCCAGTTCGGTCCCATCGACATCCTGATCAACAATGCGGCGGTGACGTTCTTCATCCCGGTCGAGACGTTCCCCAAGAAGCGCTTCGACCTGATGATGGAGGTGCAGGTCTGGGCGCCGTTCCACCTGAGCCAGCTGGTCCTGCCGGCCATGCGCGAGAAAAAGGCGGGCTGGATCGTCAACATCTCCTCGCCCGCGGGCCTGCACCCGAAACAGCCCTACAACCGCCGCGGCGGCGGCACGGTCTATGGCATGTGCAAGGCGGCGCTGGAGCGATTCACCACCGGTCTCGCCTCGGAAGTCTACGACGACGGGATCGCTGTGAACGTGGTCTCGCCGGGCCTTGTCGACACCCCCGGGGTGGCGGTGCACGGGCTGATCAACGAACAGACCAAGGACCGCGTCCAGCCTATCGAATATATCGCCGAGGCGGTCTACCAGCTGGCCAGCGGCGACCCGAAAACCATGACGGGACGTATCGACTACGCCGAGCCTTTGCTGAAAGAGTTGGGGATCGCCCCCCACGAGCTGGCCTGAGCGGCCGGCGCGTCGGACAATCGGAAGCAGCCGATTTGCAGGAACCAAAGATGAAGTCCGATGCACGCGCGGCGCGGGTCCTGAATATCACGATGCTTGTGGTCCTCGGCGGCGCGGTTCTGGCTCTGATTGGGTCGTCGCTCGCGAGCGACCTAGCCGCTGTTCGGGATATCTACTCAGCGCTTTCGCGCGAGGATCAGAGGCACGTTCTGGGGCTCGTGAACTCTGTCGTGATGTTCCTGCTCGCGACGACCGTGCTTCGAAACCTTGTCGAGCGCTGGCTCGCCAGCCGGCGCGCGCGCCAAATCGGGGGACAGTGAATTGATCGAGCAGACCGTCGAGATCGCGACGAAGGATGGCAAGACCACCACCTTCATCGCCCACCCGGAGCGGCACGGCCCGCACCCGTTGATCCTGTTCTACATGGACGCCCCGGCGATCCGCGAGGAGCTGCGCGACATGGCCCGGCGGATCGCCACCGCGGGCTACTACGTCATGCTGCCCAACCTCTACTATCGGAAGGACGTGCTGGAGTTGAAGGACCTGCCCCCGCTGCCCGAGGCTGAGGCGCGGGCGCGGATGTTCGAGCTGATGGGTTCGATCAACATCGCCATGGTGATGGACGACACCGACGCCCTGCTGGATTACGCGGGCCGCGACGCCGCGGCGAGTCCGGGCCCGGCCGGCGCCATCGGCTATTGCATGAGCGGCCAATACGCCATCAACGCCGCCGCCCGGCACCCCGAGCGGATCAAGTGCGCGGCCTCGCTGTACGGGGTTCAGCTGGTCACCGACCGGCCCGACAGCCCGCACCTGGCGGCGCACAAGACGCCGGCCGAGCTGTACTTCGCCTGCGCCGAGCACGACACCTATGCGCCGCTGGAGATGGTCGAGGCGCTGGCGTCCTCGCTGAAGGAGTCGGCCGCCAACGCCGAGGTCGAACTGTACCCCGGCGTGCACCACGGCTTCGCCTTCCCGGGCCGCGGCGCGATCTACGACAAGCCCGCCGCCGAACGGCACTGGGAGCGCCTGTTCGCCCTGTTCAAGCGGAACCTGGGGTAGGCGGCGCCTGGGCCACGACCGGCGGGATCCAGCCGGGCTCCAGCGCCTTGCGGGGGTGGACCGAGCTGACCATGCCCATGAACGGCGGCCAGATGTCGTAGCCCAGCAGGGTCTGCAGGCGGGGCGACATGTCCCGCGCCCGCTCGGGCGGGACGCCCAGGAAGAAGTTCTCCTGTGTCCGGGCCCAGGGCTCGCAGTACTGGTTGGTGAAGGCCAGCCGGGGCTTGTCGCTGCGGTTGGCGCCGCCGCGGTGGACGCAGGTGCCGGCCATGACGAAGCAGGCGCCGGCGGGCATCTCCATGGGGACCAGCAGGGCGGCCATCTCCTCGTGGCCGTCGGGCCGCAGGGCGTCGCCATGGTCGCCCCACAGGTGGCTGCCGGGGATCACCTCGGTGCCGCCGTTCTCAGCGGTGAAGGCGTCGACGGCGGCGATCATGGTCATGCTGATCGGCGGGCGCGGCCGGGGCTGGCGGTAGAAGCCGTCGTCGGTGTGCAGGTCCTGGGCCGCCTCGCCAGGGTTGATCTGGATCGACTGGCTGGCGGTCAGCAGGTAGCCGGGCTGCAGGAACCGGTCGAGGATCGCCAGGATGCGCGGATCGGCGGTCAGGTCCTCGAACACCTTGGCCCGCGCCACCAGGGTGTAGATCCGCTCGGTGCTGAAACCCTCGAAGGCATTGCGCCCCCGGTGCGCGCCCATGAACGGCGCCAGGCCTTCGCGGACCGCCTGCAAGGTGGCGGCGTCCATGAAGTCGGGGATCACGGTGAAGCCCCGTTCGCGGATCTCCGCGGCGTGGGCGTCGGCCTCGAACTGTGCGGTGGATTTGTCCATCTCGCTGCGCCTCCCTATTCTGGGAGGATAGCACGACGCCCGGAGGACGCCCGATGAGCCAGACCCTGAACATCCGCAAAGTGGCGGGCGCCCTGGGCGCCGAAATCTCGGGTGTGGATCTGTCGAAGGCGCTGTCCGACGAGACCGTCGCGGCGATCCGCCAGGCGCTGGTGGATCATCAGGTGATCTTCTTCCGCGACCAGGACCTGACGCCGGCCCAGCAGGTGGCGTTCGGGCGGCGGTTCGGGCCGCTGAACATCCACCCCTATGTGACCGGCATGGCCGGCCAGCCCGAGGTGATGGAGATCATCAAGGAGCCGTCCGACCGGATCAACTTCGGCGGCGGCTGGCACTCGGACATGAGCTTCCTGGAGACCCCTGCGATCGGCTCGATCCTCTACGCGGTCGAGCTGCCGGAGTGGGGCGGCGACACCCTGTTCGCCAGCCAGGCGGCGGCGTTCGAGGCGCTGTCGCCCGGCCTGCAGGCCACCCTGGAGGGGCTGAACGCGGTGCATTCGGCCAGCCGCGAATACTCCGCCCAGGGCCACTCGGCCCAGAAGCGCGGGGCGATGAAGGTGGCCGAGGCCGACGGCTATGTCGGCGAATACGTCCACCCGATGGTGCTGGTTCACCCGGAGACGGGCCGCAAGGCGCTGTACGTGAACCCGGCCTTCACGCTGAAGATCGAGGGCTGGAAGACAAGCGAATCCAAGGCGCTGCTGGACTATCTGTTCAACCACTGCCGCTACGAGGTCTTCACCTGCCGCTTCAGCTGGCGGCCGGGCTCGGTGGCCTTCTGGGACAACCGCTCAGTCTGGCACTTCGCCCTGAACGACTACCCCGGCCAGCGGCGGCACATGCGCCGGGTGACGGTGGACCCGTGGGCGGCGGCGCAGGCCGTAGCGGCGGAGTAGCTACGCCAGCCACGCCTCTACCCCCCGCGCCGCCGCCAGGGCGGTCGCGAAGGACGCCTGCAGCAGGTAGCCGCCGGTGGGGGCTTCCCAGTCGAGCATCTCGCCGGCGACGAAGACGCCCGGGCGGGACTTCAGCATCAGCGCCGCGTCCACGGCGTCCAGCCGCACGCCGCCAGCGGACGAGATGGCGCGGGCCAGGCCCTGGGTTCCGGTGAGGCGGATCGGGGCGGCCTTGATGGCGTGGGCCAGGGCGGCGGGCTGGGCCGGGAGGTCCTTTCCGTGGGCCTCGCGCAGCAGGTTGGTCTCGACGGGCGAGAGCTTCAGGGCCTTGCGCAGGAGGTTCGACGTCGACTGGCCGCCGCGCTGCTGGCTGATCCGGGCGGTGAGGGCGCCGGCGGTCATGTCGGGGCGCAGGTCGAAGGTGACGGTCGCCGAACCCTCGCCCTGGATGGCGTCGCGGATCGGGGCGGAAAGGGCGTAGAAGGCGCCGCCCTCCAGGCCGTATCGGGAGACCATGGCCTCGCCGCGGACGGTGCGGTCGCCGAAGGTGAGGGCGATCCCCTTGAGCGGCTGGCCGGCGAAGCCCTGCATCACCGGGCTCCAGGCCACGTCGAAGCCCATGTTGGCCGGGCGGAAGGGGGCGACATCGTCCAGCCAGGCCACCCAGGCGCCGTCCGAACCGAGCCGGGGCCAGCTGGCGCCGCCCAGGGCCAGGACCGTGGCGTCGGGGCGTTCGGTGGTCTCGCCCTCGGGCCCGGAGAACCGCAGCGCCCCGTCGTCGCTCCAGCCCCGCCAGTCGCTGCGGGTGCGGATCACGACGTCCAGACCCGCCAGCCGCGCCAGCCAGGCGCGCAGCAGGGGCGAGGCCTTGAGCGCCTTGGGGAACACGCGGCCGGACGAGCCCACGAAGGTGGGCTGGCCCAATGCCTCGGCCCAGGCGACCAGCCCCGACGGCGGGAAGGCCTCCAGCAGCGGTCGCAACCGTTCTTCGGCCGGACCGTAGTGGCCGACGAAGCCCTCGAAGTCTTCGGAGTGCGTCAGGTTCAGCCCGCCGCGCCCGGCCATCAGGAACTTGCGCCCCACCGACGGCATGCGCTCGTGGACGGTGACGGCGTGGCCCGCCGCCGCCAGGGTCTCGGCCGCGAACAGGCCCGCGGGCCCGCCGCCGATCACCGTGACGGCGGCCACGCGCCTAGTCGTCCCCGGCCATCGCCAGCAGGGCGGCCAGGCCGACCGACATGCCCTTGAGGCTCTCAGGCTTGGCCACGTCGATCCACTCGTCCACGGCGTGGGCGCGGCCGCCCGTACCGCCCGAGCCGATGGTCACCGCGGGGATGCCCAGGCTGATCGGGATGTTGCTGTCGGTGGAGCTGGCGCCCAGGATCGGCGTGGAATAGCCGGCGGCGCGCACCGCCGCGGCGGTGATCTGCACGATCTCGGCGTCCTGCTTGGTGGCGCCGGTCGGCCGCTCGCCGATCTGCTTCACGTCGGCGGTGATCTCGCCGGCGCGGGTGGAGCGGGCCGCGTTCTCGGTCTTCACCGCGCCCTCGACGATCTTCAGGAACTGGGCGTCGACCTTGGCCAACTCGTCCTTGCTCTCGGAGCGCATGTCGACCTCGAGCCAGATGGCGTCGGGGATCGAGTTCACCGACGTGCCGCCGCCGACGACGCTTGTCGCATAGGTGGTCTTGGGGTTGGTCGGCGTGACGATCTTGTTCATCTCGACGACGGTGGTCCCCATGGCCGCCATCGGGTTCACCAGGCCGTAGGCGCCGTAGCTGTGGCCGCCCGGGCCTTTGAACGTGACGCGATAGCGCTTGGAGCCGACGGCGCCGAAGGTGACCCGCTCGGCCGAGGTCCCGTCCATGGAGAAGAAGGCCGCGACGCGGTCCTTGTACTTGCCCTTGGTGAAGATGTGGCGGACGCCGCGCAGGTCGCCCGGGCCTTCCTCGCCCACGTTGCCGACGAACAGGATGTCCTTCTTGGTCTTCACCTTGCCGGCGTCCAGGGCGCGGATGTAGCCCAGCACCACGGCCAGCGAATGGGTGTCGTCGCCGACGCCGGGGGCGAACAGCTTAGTCCCCTCGCGCCGGACCTTCACCGCCGTGCCTTCCGGGAAGACGGTGTCCAGGTGGGCCGCCAGGATCACGACCGGGCCGCCGGCCGGGCCGGAGCCGCGGCGCAGGCCCATGACGTTGCCCTCGGAGTCCATCTCCACGTCGGTCAGGCCGTGGGCCTTGAGCATGGCCATGTAGGCCTCGGCCCGCTTCTGCTCCTTGAAGGGCGGAGCGGGGATTTCGGTGAGGGTAATGGTGTCGGCGACGATGCGGTCGTGCTCGCTGTCCAGCGTCTTCAGGGCGGCCTTGAAGCCGACGCTGTCGCGGATCCGCGCGATGGTCTGGTCGGCCGGCGAGGCCTTGGTCGCCGCCGTGGCGCTGGTCGTCAGGGTGAGCAAGAGGGCGGCGGCCAACACAGGCCGCGAGACGCGTAACATCGTGATGGAATCCTTGCGTGCGAGCGCGGGCATAACAACCGATCCCACCGGCCTTCGCCAGGGTGGAAGGGCAGGTTCGACCGCATTACCGGGAATTAATGCGACGATCCGTGCGCGTTCGCTTGCCGGGCCCGCGCCGCGACCTCTAAGCCTTCGCGTCACAACCATGTAACGGGGAGGGCTGCCGTGCAGAACCGTCGGCAATTGATGATGGCCGCAGGGGCGCTGGCCGCCCTGTCGTCGAGCGGCGCGCTGGCGCAGCCCACGGGCCCGGAGGCCCAACTCGCCAAGTTCCTGGACGACGTCTTCAAGGAGGCGCTGGACGACAGCCCCGAGCTGGTCACCTCGCTGGGCCTGGACAAGGGCGAGCGCGCCGCCGCCAAGTCGCAGCTGCACGACGGGTCGCTGGCGGGCGTCGCCAAGCGCGCGGCGCAGACCTCCGATCAGCTTCGCCGGCTGAAGGCCATCGACCGCACCAAGCTGACCGGCATGGCGGCGGTGAACTACGACACCCTGCTGTTCGACCTGCAGACCACCGACGACGGCAACAAGCGCTTCGCCTATCCGTCGGGCGGCAGCCCCTATGTCCTGGCCCAGATCTGCGGCGCCTGGCAGGAGGTCCCGGACTTCCTGGACAGCCAGCACACGGTCGAGACGCGCGAGGACGCCCAGGCCTATCTGGCGCGCCTGGACGCCTTCGCCACCATGATGGACGCCGAGATCGAGCGCGTGCGCCATGACGTCGGCCTGGGGGTCATCCCGCCCGACTACGCCATCGCCGGCGCTCTGCGCGGCATGACGGTCCTGCGCCAGCCGGCGGACAAGTCGACCCTGGTGACCTCGCTGGCCAACCGCGCCAAGGCCAAGGGCGTGGCCGGCGACTGGGGCGCCCAGGCGACGGCGATCTACGACGGCAAGGTCGTCCCCGCGCTGAACCGACAGATGGCGCTGCTGGAAAGCCTGAAGCCCAAGGCGACGCACGACGCCGGCTGCTGGAAGCTGAAGGACGGCGATGCCTACTACGCCCACATGCTGTCCCAGCAGACGACCAGCCGGATCACGCCGGACGAGGTGCACAAGCTGGGCTGGGACGTGACCAAGGAGCTGTCCGCCCGCGCCGACGTGCTGTTCAAGCAGCTAGGCTTCACCAAGGGCACGGTGGGCGAGCGCTACGTGGCGCTCTACGAGAGCAAGAAGGGCGTCTATCCCAACACCGACGCTGGCAAGGCGCAGATCATCACCGACCTGAACAAGGTGGTGCAGGCGATGCAGAAGCGGCTGCCGGAACAGTTCGGCACCCTGCCCAAGGCGCCGCTGGAGATCCGCCGCATCCCCGCCGCCACCGAGGGCGGCGCCTCGACCCACTACGAGTCCCCCAGCCTGGATGGCTCGCGCCCCGGGGTCTACTGGCTGAACCTGCGCGACACGGCCGAGAGCCCGTACTGGTTCCTGCCGACGACGACCTATCACGAGGGCGTCCCGGGCCATCACATGCAGATCGCCATCCAGCGCGAGGCCGACCTGCCGATGGTGCGCCGGGTGATGGGCTTCGGCGCCTACGCCGAGGGCTGGGCGCTGTACTCCGAGGAGGTCGCCCAGGAGATGGGCATGTACAAGGGCGAGCCCCTGAACGAGCTGGGCTATATCCACGACGCCCTGCTGCGGTCGGCGCGCCTGGTCACCGACAGCGGCCTGCATCACCTGAAGTGGACCCGCGAAAAGGCCATCGCCGAGATGCGCGGCATCGAGGGTGACCCCGAGCCGCTGGCCGCCCAGGAGATCGAGCGCTACTCGGTCTGGCCGGGCCAGGCCTGCAGCTACATGGTCGGCAAGGTCACCATCCTGAAGCTGCGCGAGAAGGCCAAGGCGGCGCTGGGCGCCAAGTACGACCCCCGCAAGTTCCACGACGCGATCCTGACGTCGGGCTCCATGCCGCTGACCGCGCTGGAGAACGTCGTCGACCTCTACATCGCCAAGACGAAGGGCTGAGCACCACGTGACCAAGCACATCGACCGCCGCAGCTTCCTCGTCACCACCGCCGGGGCCGCCCTGGCCACCGCCGCGCCGGCCTTCGCGCAGGCCGGGTCCGAGGACGCCAAGCTTCGCGCCCAGCTCGACAAGATGTTCGAGCAGACCGTGGACGACAGTCCGCGGTTCGCCACCTCGCTGGGCCTGGACAAGGGCGCCCGCGCGGCCCTGAAGAGCCAGCTCGACGACAACTCCGCCGCCGGCAAGGCCAAGCGGCTGGAGCGCGCCCGGACCTGGGTGAAGGAGCTGAAGGCCATCGACCGCGCCAAGCTGTCGGCGGGGCCGAAGGTGGACCTGGACGTGGTGCTCTATGCGAACGAGCAGTCGGTCCGGGCCGGTGACAAGTACAAGTTCGGCGACGTGGGCGGGAACTTCAGCCCCTATGTCATCAGCCAGCGGGGCGGGGCGTACGCCAACGTCCCCGACTTCCTGGACAGCCAGCACCGGGTGGCGAGCGCCGACGACGCGCAGGCCTACCTCGCGCGACTG
>Ga0209026_1001428_pt1 | contig 10589 bp, 10 predicted proteins | sample AraplaCL_Col_mCL_FD_184262 | JGI IMG/M metagenome (GOLD analysis project Ga0209026, IMG submission 184262) | Arabidopsis root microbial communities from the University of North Carolina, USA - plate scrape CL_Col_mCL (SPAdes) (version 2) | ecosystem: Host-associated > Plants > Roots >... | reverse complement strand
GTCGATGTCGAGGTCGTTGGTCGGTTCGTCCAGCACCAGTACGTTGGCCGGCTTGGCGAACAGGCGCGCCAGCAGCAGGCGGTTGCGTTCGCCGCCGGAGAGCGACTTGACCGGCGAGCGCGCGCGTTCCGGCGCAAACAGGAAGTCGCTCAGATACGTCATCACATGCTTGCGCTGGCCGTTGATTTCGACCCAATCGCTGCCGGGCGCGATCGTGTCGGCCAGGCTGGCATCTTCATTCAATTGCGCGCGCATCTGGTCGAAGTAAGCCACTTGCAGCTTGGTGCCCTGGCGTATCGTGCCGGAATCGGCGGCCTCTTCGCCGAGGATGAGCTTGAGCAGGGTGGTCTTGCCGGCGCCATTCAGGCCGATCAGGCCGACCTTGTCGCCGCGCATCAAAATGGTGCTGAAATCGCGCACGATCACCTTGTCGCCGTAGCGCTTGTTCACATCGACCAGTTCGGCCACGATCTTGCCCGAGCGGTCGCCCGAGGAAATGTCGAGCTTGACCTGGCCCTGCTGATCGCGCCGCGCATTGCGCGCCAGGCGCAGGGCTTCCAGCCGACGCACGCGGCCTTCGTCGCGCGTGCGGCGCGCCTGCACGCCCTTACGAATCCAGATCTCTTCCTGCGCCAGGAACTTGTCGAACTTGGCGTTTTCGACTTCCTCGATCGCAAGTTGCTCGGCCTTGCGCACCTGGTAGGCGCTGAAATTGCCCGGATATGACAACAGCCGGCCGCGATCGAGTTCGATGATGCGCGTTGCCACATTGTCGAGGAAGCTGCGATCATGGGTGATGAACAGCACGCTGCCCTTGTATTCGCGCAGCAAGCCTTCCAGCCATTGGATCGAGGTGAAGTCGAGGTGATTGGTCGGCTCATCCAGCAGCAGCACGTCGGGCGCACTGACCAGCGCGCAGGCCAGTGCCACGCGCTTCTGCATCCCGCCCGACAGCGTGCCCATCAGGGAATCACGATTCAAATTGAGCCGGTCCAGCGTGGTTTCGACCCGGTTGTTCAGGTTCCAGGCGTCGCTGGCATCGAGCTTGACCTGGATGTCGTGCATGCGCTCCATCAGCGCCTCGTCGTCGTCGCCGCCGAATTGCCCGGTCAGGGCATCGTATTCGGCCAGCAAAGCCTGGGTTTCGCCCAAGCCGGACGCCACGGCATCAAACACCGTCATGTCCGGCGCAAATTGCGGCTCCTGGTCGACATAGGCAATCTTCAGGCCCTGTTGCATGACCAGCAAGCCATCGTCCAGCTTGGACGACCCGTTGATGGTTTTCAGCAGCGACGACTTGCCGGTGCCGTTGCGCCCGATCAACCCGACCCGCTCCCCGGTTTCGAGGGAGAATTCCGCGTGATCGAGCAGCGCGACGTGGCCGAATGCCAATTGAGCATCGGAGAGGGAAATAACAGCCATAAGTGCCTGGATACGTGAAGAAGTCAGCATTGTACCGATACAGCAGGGTTCAATGCCATACATTCTCGTTCCGTCGGCTATAATCCTGCGTTGACGTGCACCACGTCACACGCGTCTCGCCGTAGCACAATGGATAGTGCACATGCCTCCTAAGCGTGGGATACAGGTTCGATTCCTGTCGGCGGGACCAATACTCAAAAATTTCGCAGGACCGCAAAGACCTTGCGATACGGGTCGATTGCGACTTTCATGTGGTCGTGTCAGTCGGCCAACAAGAGACTTTCGACCGCCCGACCTGTTCGCCGGCAAGCTGAGATTCGCCGAATGTCATTATCGCCCGGCGGCGGATGGTCACTTCTTGGCGTATTTCCAAAAGCGCCCCTTGCCCTCTGCAATCCAAGCCATCGCTTCCTCGATGCGCTTATTGCGCGTTGCCTCTGTCTTCGCTTCGCCAATCCAGACGTTGTATTCCTTTTGAAATGAAGCCGATTTGCTCTCGAAAATCTTTTTGATTTCGGGGGCTGCCTGGAGCATTTCAGCAAATGCCGCAGGCATTCCGGTTTCTCTGGACGCCTTGGGTTCCCGCGCCGGGAGTTTCGTGCCTTGCTCATTGAGCGCCATGGATTCCTTGATCCATGATTTTAGCTCCTGGTCCGACGGCAGATCCGCGATATCGGTCAACTTGCCCATAAAACGCTTTGCGGCAGGGACGTCCGCATTGGCTCTGAGACGCGCATCCCCCATCAGCGAATCCTTGAAAAACGTGAAGGAGCAGTGATTCTTGTAAGCGGCGAAAATACACATCATGTCGCCTTTGTAGTCAAAATGCGGAATCCCCCATTTGATCTCCTCGACTACCTCGGGACACGTCGCGTGAATGAGGGCACGCAGGTGTGCGAGGACGGGTTTCGCAAAGTCCTCAACCTTTTCGGCATAGGCGTCAACCTTGGGATTGTGTTTTGGCGCGGGCATCTGTGGGGGTTCTTTCTTCTCTTAGTTGAAGGTCAAAAGAAGCTCGTCCAGACGTTCCAACGTCGAGGCCAGCCCATCCTTAAGTCCCATATCAATTACCTGCTGAAGGGCTTCAGGCGACGCATAGGAAACCACCGTCTCAACAAGGGTGCGCGTCAGAACATCCGAGAACGTGACATGCCATTCGGATCTGGGAAACGCAGGGTTCAGTGCGCCGGTGTCATCGCAAAAGCCGTCAAGCGCGATGTAATTATCGATGGGTTGAATGGTTTGATAGTCCATGCGGCCCCAGTATTCTTGTCCGTTTGGCTCGACCATTGCGTAGTGCCAATGCCCTCCCTCCCTGAAATCCATGAACTTGGTTTTCGTGGTCAAGGGCTTCGGCGCAAACCACCGATCGAGAAGTTCACTTTTCGTGTAACAGTCCCAAACCAGTTTTCGTTTGGCGGCAAACTCTCTTTTGATCGTGATGGTATTTCTCTCCTTGTTAACAAGGAAATCAAATTGAAGGTCAGCTTTCATCGTCTTCATCTTTCAGGCTGGTTAATAAGATATCGAGATTTTCGTAACGACTTTCCCAGGCCGCGCGTTGCTCGCCGAACCACTTTTCAGCAGCGGCCAAGTTTTCACGTCTTAGTTTGCAGGTTCGCACTCGCCCTACTTTCTCTGACGCAATGAGTCCATTGCTTTCGAGAACCTTGATGTGCTTCAAGAACGAAGGCAACCCCAAACCAAATGGTTCTGCAAGCTCCTTGATCGATGCTGGGCCGCGGCCAAGCCTGGCAATCACCGATCGCCTGGTGGGGTCGGCCAATGCGTGGAATACGTTGTTGAGCGAAGCAGAATAGTTTTCCATGTGGCGAACTATATCACAATAGTTTTCCAATTGGCGAACTATTTGAACGCACTTGCCAAAAGGGGCGTAGGTGACCACTAATGGGCGTTCATCGCACTCGGATCGCGGTTTTCGATCGGCAAGGCTTGCATCGCTCTTGGGATTCACGCGGCGATCGCAAATTGTGGATGAAGACGGTGCGTTGGCCGATCAATGGATTTGGCGATGCGTGGCGTGATATTGCGGATTCGACCGGTGCATTCTCCGGCCATGGAAAAATGGCCGACGCAGCATCATCGCATCGACCGCCCCAACCTGCCGGACGTGCTGCCGCAGGGTTGCCGCTGAAATATGCGATTACAATTACCTTGTATTCCTTTTGGTCACTCCTAACGTTTACCAGTGGTCTGATACCATATCATCTGCGTGACGCACTGCATGTTGTTACTTGTTGATCAACCGTAGCCTCAATCAACGCGAGATTCCAGGATGCCATTAATCCCAAGTCGGCGTATTTCCGCCCTGATCGCCATGTCCCCTGCTGTCCTACTGTTGATGGCATGCTCCAGCCTGCAGCAAAAGGATGCCGCTTTCGAGTCGTTTCCGAGCAATAGCGGTGTCGATACGACTGCCTATGGGCGGGTCGAGTCGATTCAAGTGGCAAAATTACCCGGAAGCAACGATATCGGCATGGGTACCGTGGTTGGCGGCTTGATTGGCGGGCTGATTGCCAACCAGCTGGGCGGCGGCAACGGCAAATTGCTGGCCACTGCGGCAGGAGTCGGCGTGGGCGGCGTTGCCGGCCATGAGTTCGAATTGAAAAGCCGGCCGCAAGAGGTGTATCGCATACGCGTGCAGCTCGACAGCGGCGACTACCGCACGATATCGCAGGACAACGACAACGATCTTGCCATCGGCAGCCGCGTCCATATCGACAACGGCCACGTGTTTCGTTACTAAGCTGTCGTCATCGGCTGAATCATAGTCCGTTATTTCGCGCGCATGGCAGGCTCCATCAAGCTGACTCAGGCAGCGTCCGGCTGCTGCTCGGGTGCCGCATTGACGAACGCTTCCTGCGTCATGCAATGCGCGTCGATGCGCGTGATGATCGGCAAGCCGGACAGGTCGCACTGGAAACGGCGCGCGTTGTACATCTGTGGCGCCAGGCAGCAATCGGCCAGCGTCGGTGTGTCGCCGAAACAATACAGGCCCGCCTTGCCGTTGCGCGACAATGTGGCTTCCAGCGCGCGCAGCCCCTGCTCGACCCAGTGGCGATACCAGGCGTCTTTCTCCGCATTGCCGACCTTCAGGTGCTCGCCCAGGTAGCGCAGCACGCGCAGGTTGTTGATCGGGTGGATGTCGCAGGCGATCGACAGCGCCAGGCTACGCACGTAGGCGCGGTCTGCCGCGCTGCCGGGCAGGAGCGGCGGCTGCGGATGGGTTTCGTCCAGGTATTCGATGATTGCCAGCGATTGGGTCAGGACGTGCGCCGGGCCGCCGAAGGCGTCATCCACCAGTGACGGCACGAGGCCGTCGGCGTTGAGTGCGCGGTACTCGGGCAACAGTTGCTGCCCGCCATCCTTGACCAGGTGCACGGCCATCTGCTCGTGCGGGATCTGCTTCAGGTTCAGCGCGATGCGCACGCGGTAAGAGGCCGAACTGCGGTAATAGCTGTATAGCTTCATTGCGTTTTCCTGCCTTGGCAATCAGTATCGATTTCGGATTCCCGTTTTTCTGCCAATAATAACCGATCAGTTACGCAATGCGAACGTGCAATTCACCCAAGCCATCAATCGTGCCTTCGAGCACATCGCCGGCTTGCACCGCGCCAACGCCGGCCGGCGTGCCGGTGAAGATCAGGTCGCCCGGTTGCAGCGTGAAATACTTCGACAGATGTTCGATGGTCTCGGCCACGTTCCAGATCATGCTGCCGATCTCGCCGCTTTGCCGCAGTTCGCCGTTCACCTTGAGCGCGATGGCGGCGTCCGGCTTCAATTGCGCCTGCGCCATCGGGTAGACCGGGCCGATCGGCGCGGAGCAATCGAAGCCCTTGCCGGTGGACCAGGGCCGGCCCTGCTTCTTGGCTTCGCCCTGCAGATCGCGCCGCGTCATGTCGAGGCCGATTGCATAGCCCCACACGTGCGACATAGCGTCGGCCGCTGCGATGTTGCTGCCTGCCTTGCCCAGGGCGACGACCAGTTCGATCTCATGGTGCAAGTCGCGCGTCATCGGCGGGTAAGGCATCACGCCGACCACGCCGTGGAGAACGGGCAGCACGGCATCGGCTGGCTTCATGAAAAAGAATGGCGCTTCGCGTCCGGTCGCGCCCATTTCCTTGGCATGGTCGGCGTAGTTGCGCCCGACGCAATAGATGCGGTGCACGGGAAACATGTCGGCGCTGCCGGCAACGGGGACGGCTGCCTGCGCCGCGGGTGGGAAAGAAAATTGCATGGGACACTCCTTCGATTCGATTCACCAATTGCCCGTGAATCTACCACCAAAAGCAAAAAGCCGCTTTGCGGACTGGCTGCAAGGCGGCTTTTTGATGGCTATCGGAAAGACTGATCAACTTTGATGGACAAATGGCAAATGCGCCGGATCACGCCGACGCATTTGCCTTTGTTTGTTACCCTTCGCCCAGATACGCCGCCTTGACGCGCGGGTCGTCGAGCATCTGCTTGGCGTCGCCGCTCATGGTGATCAAGCCCGAATCCATGACGTAGCCACGGTGCGCAGCCTGCAGCGCCAGCTTGGCGTTTTGCTCGACCAGCAGAATCGTCACGCCTTGCGCCGACACGGTGCGCACCACCTCGAAGATCTTTTCCACCATGATCGGCGACAGACCCATCGACGGTTCGTCGAGCAGCAGCAGTTTGGGGTGGCTCATCAGCGCGCGCGCCATGGCCAGCATCTGCTGTTCGCCGCCGGACAGGGTGCCGGCCAACTGCGACTGGCGCTCCTTCAGGCGCGGGAATACCGAGAACCATTTTTCGATGTCGGCATCGATGCCCGGCTTGTCGTTGCGCACGTAGGCGCCCATCAACAGGTTTTCATGGATGGTCATGCGCGTGAATACGCCGCGCCCTTCCGGCACCATGGCGAGGCTTTTCTTGACCAGGTCGAACGAGCCCAGGCCCTTGGTCGGCTGGCCGAGATATTCGACGTGGCCTTCCACCTTGCAATTGGGCAGCGTGCCGGTGATGGCCTTCAACGCCGTGGTCTTGCCGGCGCCGTTGGCGCCGATCAAGGTGATCAGCTCGCCCTCGTTGACTTCAAGGTCGATGCCCTTGACAGCCTGGATGCCGCCGTATGCAACCTTGAGGCCGCTGATTTTCAATACATTTTGCGTCATTGCTGCATTGCTCCCCGCATGTTTTCCGGCGTCGCCCTGATTTTCGCTCTGATTTCCGCTTTGAATATCAGCCATCAGTGTCCTCCTCCGAGATAGGCTTCGATCACCGCCGGATTCTTTTGCACGTCGGCAGGCACGCCTTCGGCGATCGGTTTGCCGTAGTCGAGCACTGTCATGCGGTCGCACAGGCCCATCACCAGTTTCACATCGTGCTCGATGAGCAGGATGGTTTTTCCTTCCGCCTTGATCTTGACGAGCAATTCGCGCAGGCCCAGTTTCTCGGTGGCGTTCATGCCGGCGGCCGGTTCGTCGAGCGCCAGCAATTGCGGCTCGGTGGCCAGGGCGCGGGCGATTTCGAGGCGGCGCTGGTCGCCGTAGGACAGGTGGCGCGCAGTGCGGTCGGCAAACTTGGCGATGCCGACGAAGTCGAGCAATTCCATCGAGCGCTTGCGGATTGCAGCTTCTTCCTCGCGCGCCGCCTTGTGATGGAATACCGCACCGAACACGCCTTGATGGGTGCGCACGTGGCGCCCGACCATGACGTTTTCGACGGCCGACATTTCGCCGAACAGGCGGATGTTCTGGAATGTGCGGGCGATGCCGGCCTTGGCCACTTCATGCGGCGCCGAAGGCGAATACGGCTTGCCGGCCAGTTCGAAGGATCCAGTATCGGGTTGATACAGGCCGGTGATGACGTTGAAGAACGTTGTCTTGCCGGCGCCGTTGGGGCCGATCAAGCCATAGATCTGGCCTTGCATGATCTTGACGTTGACGTCCGACAGCGCCTGCAAACCGCCGAAACGCTTGCTTGCGCCGGTGATATTGAGAATGATTTGTTCGCTCATGGTAGTCCTTATGCCGCGACGACGTCGGTTGACTTGTTGGGGGCGTCGATATCGGCGTCCGGCCGATCTTCATGCTTGGGCGCGGGCCACAGGCCGGCCGGGCGGATCAGCATGGTCAGCACCATCGCGAGGCCCAGCAGCATCAGGCGCAGCACTTCACCCGGCACGAGAACTTCCCCGAAGATGGCCATCTGTGCGGGTTCAACCACATGGCGCAGGATTTCCGGCAAGGCCGCAAGCAGCACGCCGCCCAGGATCACGCCGGGTATGTGGCCCATGCCGCCGATGACCACCATCGCCAGCACACTGATCGATTCGTCGAGCGAAAACGATTCGGGCGAGACGAAGCCCTGGAACGCGGCAAACATCGCGCCGGCCACGCCGCCGAACGATGCGCCCATGGAAAACGCCAGCAATTTGATGTTGCGCGTATTGATGCCCATCGCCTTGGCCGCGATTTCATCTTCGCGGATCGCCACGAACGCACGGCCCAAGCGCGAGTGCTGCAGGCGCACCGTGACGAACACGATGGCGATGCATAGCACGAGGAACAGGAAATAATAGGCATTGACCGAAGGCATCGACAGGCCGAAGAACGACACGGTCGAATGCGAACCGGTTTCGCCGGCCAGCGATACGCCCATGATCTTGACCGGATCGATCGCCGTAATACCCACCGCGCCATTGGTGATGTTGACCGGCGCATACAGGTTGTTCATGAAAATCCGGATGATTTCGCCGAAACCCAGGGTGACGATGGCGAGGTAGTCACCACGCAGCTTGAGGGTCGGCGCGCCGAGCAATGCGCCGAACAGGCCGGCCAACGCGGCGCCCAGCGGCACGATCACCCACACCGAGAGATGAATGCCGTTTTGCGTGACCTCGGCGCCGAAGAACGAGACCAGCGCGTTGCCCACGGTCGGGTAGTTGTCGACGAAGGATTGCAGCACGACGGCAAATTGCGGCGACGCCAGCAGCGCCGTCATGTAGGCGCCCAGCGCATAGAACGCGATGTAACCAAGATCGAGCAGACCGGCAAAGCCGACCACGATATTGAGCCCCAGCGCGAGCATGATGTAGAGCAGCGAGAAGTCCATGATGCGGACCCAGGAATTCCCGAAATTCGATGCGATGAACGGGAATATCAGGATGATTGCAAAGATGATCCCGAGACTGGTGTAAGCCTTGCGCGGATTCGCCTTGGCATCGAAGTAATTGGCCATGTCTATTTTCCTTCTACGTTATCAAGCACGGTCGGCCACGCGTTCGCCCATGATGCCGGAAGGCTTCAGGGTCAACACGAGAATCAATACCACGAAGGCAAAGACGTCTTGATATTGGCTGCCAAAAAAATCGCCGGTCAAATCGCCCAGGTAGCCGGCGCCCAGCGCCTCGACCAAACCGAGCACGACACCGCCCACCATGGCGCCGTAGATATTGCCGATGCCGCCGAGGACCGCGGCGGAGAAGGCCTTCATGCCGGGAACCACGCCCATGCTGAACGATGCGGAGGAATAGGTCGCGCCCCACATCACGCCGGCGACGGCGGCCAGAGCCGCGCCGATGGCGAAGGTCATGACGATCACGCGGTTCGAATCGACGCCCATCAGGCCGGCGACACGCGGGTTTTCGGCCACGGCACGCATGGCGCGCCCCATCTTGGTCCGTTCCACCATGTAGACCAGGCCGAGCATGCTGCCGACGGCAAGGATCAGCAACATCACCTGCGTCGGCGAAATCAGGGCGCCGAAGAAGGGGTACGATTCACTCGGCATGACCGAGGGGAAGGCGCGCGGGTTGCGGCCCCAGATCAACATGGCCGAAGTGCGCAGCAGGATCGACACGCCGATGGCGGTGATCAGCGGCGCCAGGCGTGGCGCGTTGCGCAGGCGGCGATAGGCGACGCGTTCAATCAGCACATTGACAGCGATGCAGACCGGAATCGCGAAGATGATCGCAATCACCACCATCACCACGCCGGACAGGCCCGGAAACAGCTGCTGCACTATATTGAGGATTGTAATCCCGGTCAACGCACCAATCATCAGCACATCGCCGTGGGCGAAATTGATGAGATTGAGTACCCCATACACCATTGTGTAGCCCAGTGCGACGAGCGCATACATGCCGCCGAGAACCAGACCGTTTAAGACTTGCTGGATAAAGGTATCCATATTGTGAGTGCTTCCTCTTGATCGTCAATAACACGAAAAAACCGCAACCATTCCATTCATCGTTTGGGCCTGGCATCCCATGACGCTACGCCTGGCCCATCAGATGTGCAATGCAGCAAAAATCATTCCTGATAATAAAAGCGGCACCCCTGGACTTGCCATTTGGGTGCCGCCTGCGATTGCGCGTTGGTCAATCAGTCATGCGATGCGTCACGTGTATCAATGCAGAGGCCGAAGCACGGAACGATGCGGCGCGCCCGGCAAGAATGCAAACCATACTCATGATGTTGTCTCCAATGTCGTTAATGTGTCAACTTTTTTTATTTTGCGCAGCAGAAAGGCAAATGCCAATAACGTCGCCAATGCCGACAGCGCCATACGATGGATGGCGGCAATGGCGTTGGCGAGGCGCGACATTCCTGCATACTACCCTGCATGCCGCAATTCGCACATCAAAATCAGCGAACGCGAAAACTGCGACATTTTCAGAGTGACCGCATCATAACGAGGAAAACAAAGAACTATTCACGGAAAATGTTTCCGCCGCCTGAATTTAATTTCGCTCTTGTTGCAATCCAGACAAGCCTTTCGGCAATGGAAAGGTCACGCCTTCCTCGACGCCATCGAGCGCGCGCACGCTCTTTGCGCCGAGCTCTTTCAAGCGGTCGATGACGGCCTGGACCAGTATCTCGGGCGCCGAAGCGCCGGCGGTCACGCCGAAGCGCCGCCTGCCCTCAAGCCAGGCGGGGTCGATCTGGGCGGCGTTATCGACCATGAAGGCAGGCGTGCCTTTCTTTTCCGCCACTTCGCGCAGGCGGTTGGAGTTGGAGCTGTTGGGGCTGCCCACCACGATCACGACGTCGACTTGCGGCGCCATGAATTTGACCGCTTCCTGGCGGTTGGTGGTGGCATAGCAGATGTCGCCCTTCTTCGGCTCGACGATATTGGGAAACTTGCGCTTCAACGCCGCAATGACGTCGGCCGCATCG
>Ga0209026_1001427_pt1 | contig 10590 bp, 9 predicted proteins | sample AraplaCL_Col_mCL_FD_184262 | JGI IMG/M metagenome (GOLD analysis project Ga0209026, IMG submission 184262) | Arabidopsis root microbial communities from the University of North Carolina, USA - plate scrape CL_Col_mCL (SPAdes) (version 2) | ecosystem: Host-associated > Plants > Roots >... | reverse complement strand
GGTGCCGATGTCCTGGGTGATGAAGAGGCTCAGGTCGCGTACGTTGTAGCTGGTCTTGGTGCCCTGGACGCTGTAGAAATTGAGGTCGGCATAGCCGCCGACCCGCAAGCCCTGGCCCGGGAAATACAGGCCTTGGCCCAGCGTATAAGGGGCCGGCTTCCAGCCGCTGTCACCGTCATCGGCGGCCAGGGCGGGCGAGGCGAGGATCAGTCCAACCAGCAGGGTGGCCAGGCCAGGATGCAGAAGGCGGCGCATGTGCCTGTTCATCGATCATGCCTACCAGCAGGGAATGGAACGAAGCCGGCACGCATGGATCAAAGGCGGCAGGCACATCAAGACGACAGGTTCGCGTGCGAGCATTCCCTCGAAAGGACTCGCCGCTGCTGCGGATTCTGCGACAGTGCAGGGGCGGCCGCAAAGGCACGGCAGCCAACCGAAGCGGCAACGCACTCTTACCTCCAACGGGACGGCACCACCTTGACGACACGATCGGCCCTGTTCCGCCTGCTGTTCCTGACCCTGCTTGGCACGGTCATGGTGGTGGGAGCGTTGTCGTTCTATCAGTTCCGCAGCGCGCTTCGCTCGGAAATTGCGGGCAACCTGCAGTTTGGCGCCAGTACCGTGATGCAGCGCATCGACACGCTGCTCTTTTCGCATATCGAAAACATGCGCGTATGGAGCGGGCTGGAGGTGATGCAGGACATTCGCGTCAACGACGTGGACAAGCGCCTTTCGCATTTCCTTTCCGATCTGCACGCCGGACAGGGCAACGCCTATGCGGCGCTCCTGTGTATCGACGAGCATGGGCGCGTCGTCGCCGCCAGCCAGCCTTCGCTCATCGGAACGGCAGCGCCGGCCTGGGGTGTCTGGCGCGCCATTTCAGGGCCCCGTCTTGGCAGCGTATCCATTGCCCAGGCCTGGGATGCCGATGGCCAGGGCGTCATGTTGCGCACGCCGGTGCCCAATGCCTTCAGCGCGGGGAACATCGGCTATCTCTACGTGGTGCTGGACTGGCGCGCGGTGCAGGCATTGCTGGACGAGGCGGTGGATCATGGTGCGCGAGGTCTCCTGCTGGTGGACGATAGTGGTCACGTGATTGCCGCTTCCGCCGCCCTCCGCGAACGCGCCAACGTAGCGCGCCTGAAACTGGATTGGCCTTTGCCGGCACAGGGCGCCGCATCCTATGTGCGCGATGGCGGCGCACTTGGCTATGGCACCCTGTTGGTGGGTGTCGCCACCTCCGCGGGTTATCAGCAATTCCATGGGCTGGGCTGGCACATCGTCATGATGGAGCCGACCTCGGTATCCTTTGGGCCGATTTGGCGATTGCTGTGGGTCGTGCTGGCCGTGCTGGTGCTGACCTTGCTCGTGGGGCTGTGGATTTCGTCGCGACTGGCCAATCGCATTGCGCTCCCCATCGTGGCGCTGACCGACTTTACGCGCAGCTTCCGCCAGCGCGACGCGGCGCTACCGCATTTGCCGGCCACCAATATCTCCGAGATCCATGAGCTGCACCGCGCTTACGCGGAGATGATCGATGCCCTGGCGCGATCGCGCGAACAGGTGGTGCGCGCGGGCAAGCTTGCGGTCGTCGGCGAGATGGCCGCCATCATGGCGCATGAAGTGCGAACGCCCATGGGTATTTTGCGCAGCTCCGCCCAACTGCTGCAGCGGCAGCCGCACCTGGGCGAACGCGAGCATGAGCTGATCGGTTTCATTTTCAGCGAGACCGAACGACTGAACAGGCTGGTGACGTTGCTGCTTGAGTGCGCACGCCCAACGCCGCCGGATTTTCGCCCGCACGACCTGCATGCCATCATCGACAGCGTACTGGGGCTGCTCGAATCACGGGCCGAAAACGCCGGCGTGGCGCTCAGTCGAAGTTTTGCGGAGCAGGAACTGGTTTTCTCCTGCGATCGCGAGCAGCTCATGCAGGTGCTGCTCAACCTCGTGCTGAACGCACTGGCATTCGTGGGTGAGCACGGACGAGTGCAGGTGCTTACCCGTTCCGATGCCTCTGTGGTGTCGATCAGCGTGGTGGATGACGGGCCTGGCGTGCCTGAAGCCTTGCGTCAGGCGATCTTCGATCCTTTCTTCAGTCGTCGCGAAGGAGGTATCGGTCTGGGGCTCACGATTGTCCAGCAGGTCGTGCATGTACATGGAGGCGAGATCACCGTAGGCGAGAGTGCCTGGGGTGGTGCATCCTTCAACCTTCAATTTGTGGTGGACGGACAGAAGCGATGAACGCCAGGCGGATACTCGTGGTGGACAACGAGGCGAAGATGCGTCGCATCCTCGAGCTATCCCTGAAATCGATGGGGCATGCCGTTCTTGAGGCAGCTGACGGCGTGGAAGCGTTGGCCATCATCGAGAAGCAGGCCATCGACCTGGTGCTCACGGATCTGCGCATGCCCCGGATGGACGGCATGGCACTGCTCGCCGCGCTGCGCGAGCGAAACCAGGATGTGCCGGTCATCGTCATGACGGCCTACGCCACCATCGAGACGGCCGTGGCTGCGATGAAGCTGGGCGCGATCGACTACATCATCCGGCCATTCGAAATGGAGACCGTCGAGATGGCGGTCGCGCGCGCACTCGCCATGCAGGCCGTTCAACGCGAGAACCGTTTTCTGCGTGAAGAGATATCGCGTGGCTGGGGGGAATTCGTCGGCGTCAGCCCGGCCATGCAGGCGCTCTACGACCTGATCCGCCAAGTGGCACCGACGCGCAGCAACGTATTCATCGTCGGAGAAACCGGCACCGGCAAGGAGCTGGTTGCGCGCGCGATCCATGAGGCGTCCGGCCGGCAAGGCCTGTTCGTGCCGATCAATTGCGCTGCCATTCCCACGGAACTGCTCGAGAGCGAACTCTTCGGCCACGTCAAAGGAGCCTTCACGGGCGCCTTGCGCGACCGCGTGGGCAAGTGCGAACTGGCCAGTGGCGGCACCATCTTTCTCGACGAGATCACGGAGATGCCGACGAGCCTGCAGGCAAAGTTGCTGCGTGTCCTGCAGGAGGGGCGCATCGAACGACTCGGTGCCAATGCGTCGATACCGGTGGACCTGCGGGTGGTGGCGGCCACCAATCGTGATCCGCAAGAGGCGCTCGAAGCAGGACTGTTGCGGCGCGACCTCTATTTCCGGCTCAACGTGGTGCGCGTCGACGTGCCGAGGTTGCGCGACCGCGATGGCGACATGGCCATCCTGGCCAATCACTTTCTCAACAAATATTCGCTGGAGCTGGGGCGCGCCACGCCACGGCTCTCGCCGGCTGCCCTTGAACGGCTGGAGGCGTACAGCTGGCCGGGCAATGTGCGAGAACTCGAAAACCTGATGGAACGGGCCGCCGTGCTTTGCCGTGATGGCGAGGTGGATACGAGCCACTTGCCCGCTGAACTTTCCAGGGAAGTACGGGCAGCACCGCAACACGCCGCGCCATCGCTCGACGGACCCCTGGCACTGAAAGATCGGGTCGAGACCCTGGAGCGCCAACTCATCGAGGCCGCGCTGGCGCGGAGCGACAACAACAAGGCTGCCGCTGCGCGTTTGCTTGGCGTCAGTGAGCGCACGCTTTGGTACAAGCTGAAAACCTATCGGATGTAGCGCCACTCGAACGAAACGCCATGGTTGTGCGAGAAGTCGGCGCGCCAGGAGCGGGCGAGAGTAAGCTAACCGGCGTATGGTTCGACTTGTCCTGCCACTCGGGAGTATGGCCATGAGTACGGAAGGTCTTGATGCTGGCGTCTCCGCTCCCATCCCCAGGGCGGCTCCGCCGTCGACCCGGGTGATCTATCGGCATCCGTTGCCGATTCGGATCATGCATTGGACCAACGTTCTTGCGCTGACGCTGATGTTCTTCAGCGGCTTGCAGATATTCAATGCGCACCCGAGCCTGTACTGGGGAAATCGATCGGACAAAGGGACCGAAATCCTGGAGCTCGGCGCCCGCGAGGATGGCGCCGGAAATCTGGTGGGCGTGACGCGCATCGGGCAGCACGAATTCATCACGACCGGGGTTCTGGGCGTCTCGAGCGGAAGAGACGGCAACGCGCAGGTGAGGGGCTTTCCGTCCTGGCTCACCGTGCCTGGCCCGCAATGGCTGTCCATGGGGCGGCGTTGGCACTTCTTCTTTGCGTGGGTATTCGTGTTGAACGGGCTTTGCTATGTCGGCTACGCCATGGCCACGCGACACCTGCAGCGCGACCTGTGGCCAACCCGCGCAGACTGGCGCGGGATAGGGCGGTCGATCATCGATCATGTGCGCTTCAAGCATCCGCATGGCGAAGAGGCGCTGCGCTACAACATCCTGCAACGCCTGGCCTACTTGACCGTCATCTTCGTGTTTGGCGCGGGCATCGTGCTCATGGGGCTGGCCATGTCGCCGCGCATGGATGCCGTGCTTTCGCCCATGGTCGAAGCTGTTGGCGGTCGGCAGTCGGCGCGGACCATTCATTTCATCATCGCCTGGGGCTTCGTCGTTTTTGTGTTGATCCACGTTTTCGAGGTGTTGATCAGCGGGATGTTCAACCAGCTCAGAGGCATGATCACCGGGCGCTACGCGATCGACATGACGCCGGTTGATCCGGACTCCCCAAGTCAGCGTACACACGACGATGCCGTGCCTGCGGAGGAGCGCCCCCATGAGTAACCGTCGATCGTTTCTGCGCATGACCCTGGCGGGTGTTGCGGGCATCCTGGTGGCGGGCTGCGACCAGATTTCGCAGACAGTGTGGGGGCCCAAAGTGCTCGGCAAGGCGGAAGGCTTGAATCGTCGCGTGCAGGCCTTGTTGTCGCCATCAAGCAGCATGGCCAGGGAATACACCGAAGCGGACATATCGCCGGTATTCCATCCCAATGGCACCACCATGCCGGCCACGCCGGCCTATCAGGCCCTGATGGCCAACGAGTTTCGCGATTACAAGCTTCAGGTGGACGGCCTGGTGAGTCGGCCGGCCATGCTTTCGATTGACGACCTCAAGCGCCTCGACACGCGTACGCAAATCACGCGGCATGATTGCGTGGAGGGTTGGAGTGCCATCGGCAAATGGCAGGGAACGGTGCTTTCCGCCGTGCTCGACCATGTGGGCGTGGATCCACGGGCGCGCTTCGTCGTGTTCCATTGCTTCGACGAGATGGACGAAGACACGCCTTACTACGAGAGCATCGATATCGCCGAGGCAAGGCATCCACAGACGCTGTTGGCCTTTGCGTTGAACGACAAGCCGCTACCCGTGCCGAACGGCGCACCTCTGCGCCTGCGCATCGGGCGTCAACTCGGCTACAAACAGGCGAAATACCTGGCACGCATCGAACTGGTCAGTTCATTCGACGATATCGGCGACGGGCAGGGCGGTTATTGGGAAGATCAAGGTTACGAATGGTATGCGGGCATCTGACGCACGGCGCGCCCTGCAAGTCTCATGACCAGGATGGCCGCTCGCGTTATTCGGCGTGACGCAAGCGCAAACCGTCAAGGCGAATAGCGCGTGAAAAGGAAGTCGCGATCCTTGACGGGCACGTGACAGGCAAAGCAGGCCTTGGCGTCCATGTGCGCCGGTTTGCCGTCGTTGAACTGCACGAAACCCCATCCGCCGGTAGAGGCGTACCGCTTCGCGTCCTTGATCATGAACTGGACGTTGGTCGGCTCACCCGCAACGAAGGATTGCGCGCGACCAAATGCCCTGTTGTTCTCCTCGGACGGGATGTATCGCCAGGCGAGCCGGGCAACAATCGCGCCGTCGGGGAACGGCAGCACCCCGTTGCGATACGCGTTGACCGCAATCTCGTTGCCGAGAATGGCGCGAATATCGTTGAGGCTGCCTTCTTCATGCGCCACGGAAATCAGCTTCCAGTCGCGGTAGCCGGCGGGCATGGCTTCGACCGACTCCATCGAGCGGCTGTCGTCGGCGGCTATCGCCGAGAACGGCAGCGTGCCCAGGATCGTTCCCAGTGCGACCAAAAGCAGACCAGCTCTGATGCGTGTCATGGGAATTTCCCTCGTCGATGTCGGCCATCGATTCTATGCTCACTTGGCCGATCGAGGACGGTCATTCGACGCGGATCTTTTCCGCGCATGCAATGGCACTTGGCCTGCATGTCTTCCCGCTAAACAACGGCGTCCACGCCTTCCGCGGGACTATGCGTTTGAGGCTTCCTGCACGAGACCTCATCGCCATTGCCTCGCCAGGTTGTCGTGACTACCGACAGGGCTGCATCCGCCGCATTGACGCGGCACTATTATGTTATAACATAACATCAATAGCTGGCGCCGCCTGAGAAGGCATCGGCGTAACCAGCGTTTATGGATGTCGCCAAGCAGCGGCTCATCGGAACGTATCAGTGCATGCTCGTCTGATCGAAATCGTCTTGGCGTCGCTCGTCCTCGGGGCGACGTCCTTGTTCTCTCGTGTCGTCGTCTGGATGCCGGGCGCCATACGCACTCACTGGCTTCCATGGCTCCAGGCCACGGCCGTGGGCCTGCTCATCGGCGACAGCCTTTTGCATCTCTTGCCGCACGCACTGGGATCGCATGACGACCTGAGCAAGATCATGCTTGCGTTTGTCATTGGCGCGACGTTTCTGGCCTTTGTCGAAAACGCCGTGCGCGTCCACCGCTTCGATGCAAGCGTAGTGGCGCCTGCGGCACGGATGACGCTCGCCAGCGATTTCATCCACCATTCGGTCGACGGGATCATCCTGGCCGGCGCTTTCCTGGCAAGTCGTGCGGCCGGATATGCAGCGCTTGCCGCTATCGCGATCCACGAGATTCCGCGCGAGATCGCCAGCGCCGGCGTGCTGGTTTCCAATGGCTACGATCCGCGGCGCGCCTTCTTTCTGTCGCTCGCCATGGCCATCGCCGTGCCAACAGGGGCGATTGTCGTGGCCGCCACGTTGCCATCGGCGAAGGTGGCCGCGTTGACCGCGGCGTTTGCCGCCGGCTCCATCCTGTACGTGGCTCTGGCGGACATCCTTCCCGCGGCGTGGCTCAAGGCAAGCGGTAGCGCGCGATTGGCGCCCGCCATCGGTATTGCCGCTGGCGTCGTGTCCATGTGGCTGCTGGCGCGAGGCGAGCGGGCATGACCAGCAGGCGCTGCATGCGGGCGGCCGCAAGGCGGCGGGTCATGCGCTCCATGATGGCTCGCGCATCGTGGAAGAGATGGCTGCGCTTCGTTTGCTTCACTCTTGTCATGGCGGGCTTTTCGCAGGAAGCCACTGCCGAAGACCGCGATGCGCTTTGGAAGAAGATGGATCAAGTCTGCGTGCCGGTTGCGGCCCCTGGCGCACATCCACCATCGCCTTGCATCAGAGTTCCAGGGAATGGCGCCCATGGCGGCTACGCCATCTTCAAGGATCAGGCAGGACGCTATCAGTACCTGGTGATTCCTCTTGAGCGCATCAGCGGCGTGGAAGATCCGGCACTGCAGGCGAAACGCACGCCCAACTACTTTGCGCGCGCCTGGGACGCGAGGTCTTATGTGGAGGCGGCATTGCATGGCCGTCGTCCGCGTGACCAGTTGATGCTCGCGGTGAATTCCAGATACGGAAGATCACAGGATCAGCTCCACATCCATATCGATTGCGTGCGGACGGATGTCCACCAGGTTCTGCAGCGCCTGCTTCCCGCCGTGGGCAAGCAGTGGCGAAAGCTGCCTCAGCCGCTGCCTCCGTCTGGGCATGTCTACGACGCCCGCTGGGTGGATGGCGAATCGTTGTCCGTCGACCCGTTCAAGTCCCTGGCGGCAGCACTTCCAGCTGGGGACGCCATGGATCGTCATGGCCTGGCCGTGGTCGGGGCGCGATCGCCGGATGGCCGTCCGGGCTTCATCCTGCTCAGCATCAAGGCGACCTTTGATCATGGCAACCGCGGCAGCGCCGAGGAGTTGGAGGATCACGAATGCGCGATCGCAGCCGAACCCACTCACACCGATACCTTCACTTCGCTTCTCGGGAAGAATCACGAGCCATCGCATGAAACAGTCTCAGACAAAGAAGCCATTCTGTTGGGGCCTCCCTAGGCCGCGAAGCGTTGGATCAGCCACTCTCAAGCTGGCCTGCGCATGCATGGGCTTGGGGTTTTCCGCGATGTCGATCGTTGCGGCAAAGCCTGTTCCGCGTTCACCCGAGGCCGACTTTCAGATCGTTGAAAGCGTGCCGGAGGCAACCTCCTATGGCGAGCCCGGCGTGCCGCGCACGCAGGCCATTTGGCTGCAGATGATACGGTCGGCCCACAAGAGCATCGATGTGGCCGCGTTCTACATTTCCGACAAGCCAGGCGGCGGGGCACTTTCGCCCGTATTGGACGCACTGGCCGAGCGCGCATCGGCAGGTGTCGCCGTGCGCGTGCTGGTGGATCACACGTTCCTCAAGAACAACCAGGAAGGCGTCGACCGCCTGCGCCAAGTCCCTGGCATCACGATCCGCGTGCTTCCCGTGGATGAATTGACGGGTGGCGTGCTGCACGCCAAATACATGGTGATCGACGATGAGGCGGTATTCATTGGCAGCCAGAACTGGGACTGGCGAGCACTTGAACAGATCCACGAGATAGGCGCGCGCATCCGCAATGAGCGTTTTGCCAAGACCGTGGAAGCGTCCTTTGAATTCGACTGGCAATTGGCCGGCCATCCGGATTTGCCCAAGGCGGCCCAGGCAGCCCAGGCGTCGCCCGACTTCACCCCCGTGACCGAAGACAATCCGGTCATTCTCAATGATGGCGGCGCTTCTCCGATCACGGCTTTTCCTGCCTTCAGCCCGTCATCGCTCATGCCTGCGTGGGTCAGCGGCGAAGAGGTTGCATTGATCCATATGATCAACGCGAGTCAGCATGTCATGCGCATACAGGTCATGACGCTTTCGGCGATCAAGCAGTATGGCGCCAAGGGTTGGTGGTCCAATCTGGACACGGCCATTCGCGACGCTGCAGCCCGAGGCGTGGACGTGCGCATCATCGTCGGCGACTGGTCTCTCGGCGAGCCTACGCAGTCCTACCTGAAAAGCCTTGCCTCGCTACCGAACATCACGGTGAAGTTCAGCCGCGTTCCGCCATCGCCAAGTGGATTCATCCCTTATGCGCGAGTCGAGCACGCCAAGTACGCCGTTGCGGACGACGACAAGTCGTTCATCGGCACGGGCAACTGGGAGTGGAGCTATTTCCATACCACCGTGGACGTGTCGGTTCGCGTGAATGGAAGATCGCCGGCAAGCACGCTCACATCGATTTTTGATCGCGACTGGAGCGGTGGTTACGTGACGACGATCGTCCCCGGCGAAAATTACTCCGCGCCGCGAACGCATTGAATGCGGGCGGGCGGGCGCGATCAGCGTCGCCGCGTCTTGCGAGCGGTGGGCGTCGTTTTCGGCTTCGCCTGCTTCTTCGCCGCCGCCCGCTTCTTCAGTGCGCCCGCATACGCTTCTTCGTTCTCCACGAACTTGTCGTAGTAGCGCACGACCATGTCCGCCACTTCGGCATTGATGAGGTCGCCGTCGAGCTGCGGGTTGTCGATGACCATTTCCGTGGCGGCGTACATCACTTCGGTGGACAGGCGCATGGACAGCCGCAGCTCTGCCTCGTCCGCATGGGGATAGCGGCCGCGCAGTGCCGCATAACTGGTCTCGGTGACGGACTCGTGCGAATCCAGGCGGATATGCCGCAGCGTGGGCACCGCACGCAGCGCACGCATGATCCATGCCGCCCCGGGGAAGGCCATGGTGGCGGCATTGATGCGCGATTGCATGTCGCGCAGGCCGCGCGTGCTGGCCTCGCGTGATCCGTCGTAGGCCAGTTGCTGCTCCGCTTCCAGCCACTCGCGATAGGCGCGGTTCTGGCATGCCATCAGGCGCGCACCGAGTTCCTTGAGGATGGCGTACTTGTTGGGAAAGTAGCGATACAGCGCCGGCGGGCTGATGCCTGCTTTTTCGCACACCATGTTGGTGGAAAGACGCTCCACGCCCACGTCGCCGAGCAGCTGCGCGGTGACGTCGAGAATAAGCTCGAACGTTTCCACGGAACGTTGCTGCACCGGTTGCTGTTTGGTGTCGAGGTTGATCTTTGCCGCGCGCTTGGCGGTTTTCTTCGCGGCGTTGCCGGTGCCCATGGGTGGTCCTTGTTGGTCGAGCGCGTGTGGTCGATGACGTGGCGAGCGGCGACATTAGCAGTCTTCGATATTCGTGCGCATGCATCGGCGTGTTCGCGTGCCGGCTGCGTCGCCACATGAGCGTCAACGTGCTGTCATGACCGAACGATAGTTTTCACTACTCTTTTCCATCGTCGCACATGTCAAGGCCTTCGACACGATCCCCGGGCCATCACGGCTCCGTGGCGGGTGGCTGCGTGCCAAAAAAGGAGTCTGTCGTTCATGCGTCAAGCAATCCGTCTCGGCCTGGGCGTGGCAGCCCTCGCTGCCGCCTGTGGCGTGGCCGCGCAGGATGCGCACAATCTGCAAGGTGTTTCGGTGTCTGCCGCCGTCGACGATCCCAACGCGGCGCCGCCGGGCACGGCCTCCGCGCTGGCGCCCTCGCAGGCGAGCCTGTCGGCACTGGAGCCGCAATCCATCCTCAACCGCAACTACATCCAGACCATCGCGTCGCCGAA
>Ga0209026_1001423_pt1 | contig 10617 bp, 10 predicted proteins | sample AraplaCL_Col_mCL_FD_184262 | JGI IMG/M metagenome (GOLD analysis project Ga0209026, IMG submission 184262) | Arabidopsis root microbial communities from the University of North Carolina, USA - plate scrape CL_Col_mCL (SPAdes) (version 2) | ecosystem: Host-associated > Plants > Roots >... | reverse complement strand
GCTTTAGCACCACGCTTAATGAGCTACGAATCCTTATCCGATGGTGGTTTTGCTACCGGCACCATGATGGGTTCGGGCGGTTTTATCGCTTTTGATGAAGATCAATGTATCGTGCGCAACACCTGGAACTTTACCCGTTTCTACCACCACGAAAGCTGCGGCCAGTGTTCGCCTTGCCGCGAAGGTACCGGCTGGATGGAAAAAGTTTTGCACCGTTTGGAGTACGGTCACGGTAAATTGAGCGACATGGACCTGTTGGTCGATGTATCTAAAAAAATTGAAGGTAACACCATTTGCCCGCTGGGCGATGCGGCTGCCTGGCCTGTAGCCAGCGCGATCCGCCATTTCCGCGATGAGTTTGAATGGCACGTAACCAACCCCGGCGAGGCAACGACAAGAAACTTTGGACTGGCACATTATGCTGATCCGTTACCGGAGCCTGCGCCTGTGGCCTGATTAATTCAAAAGTCAAAATTAAAAAAAAGACAGCCAAACGGCAATAATTTTTCTAAAACAGCGAAAACAGAAAATAAAAATTTAAAGACCGGAATTGAGTGAAAAACCGTACGATATTAAACACAGATGTTATAATTTCTCAAAAGAGATTGTGTTTTTTATCTCATCGGCAAAGTATGAAAGAGTTTACTTCTCAGTTATTGATCAGCTCTTAAGAAGTGCAACTTCGATAGGAGCAAACATAGTAGAGGCAAAGGCAGGAAGTTCGAAAAAGGATTTTAAAAAGTTTTATATCATAGCGCTAAAATCAGCTAACGAAACAAAATACTGGCTTTGTTTATAAGGGATACGAACATTGTAAATATTGAGAAAGATAAAATAGTGGAATTAATTACGGAAGCTGGCGAACTATCTAAAATAATCGCTTCAATAGTGATCAACACCAACCCGTAGTTTTTTGACTTTTTACTTTTGAATTTTAACTTAAAAACATAAAAGTCATTTTTGAATTTTGACTTTTTACTTTTGAATTTGAAACATGAAAGTAACAATAGACGGAATAAGCATTGAAGTACCCGATGGAACAACCATCCTAAACGCCGCAAGGATGATAGGTGGTGATATCGTTCCGCCGGCTATGTGCTATTATTCAAAGCTCGAAGGCAGTGGCGGTAAATGCCGTACCTGTTTGGTTAAGGTAAGCAAAGGTTCTGAGAAAGACCCACGCCCGATGCCCAAACTGGTCGCATCATGCCGTACCAATGTAATGGATGGCATGGAAGTGCAAAACATTACCTCGCCCGAAGTGGTCGAAGCCCGTAAAGGAATAGTAGAAATGCTGTTGATCAACCACCCGCTGGATTGCCCGATCTGCGATCAGGCCGGCGAGTGCGACCTGCAAAATTTAGGCTACGAGCACGGTGCGGCTAAAACCCGTTACGAGTTCGACCGTCGCAAATTCGAAAAAATCGATATCGGCGATAAGATCCAGCTGCACATGACGCGTTGCATCCTTTGCTACCGCTGCGTATTCACTGCCGATCAGATCACCGATCACCGCATCCACGGCATCTTAAACCGTGGCGATCATTCCGAAATTTCAACTTATATCCAGGCCGCTGTCGATAACGATTTCTCCGGTAACGTCATCGACGTTTGCCCGGTAGGCGCTTTAACCGACAGGACTTTTCGCTTCAAAAACCGGGTATGGTTTACCAAACCGGTTGATGCGCACCGCGATTGCGATCACGAAAAGTGCAACGGCAAAGTAACCCTGTGGTACAAAGGCGACGACGTTTTACGCGTAACTGCCCGTAAAGATGTTTATGGCGAGGTGGAAGAATTTATCTGCAACACCTGCCGCTTTGATAAAAAGAAAACCAGTGATTGGGTGATCGAAGGTCCGCGCAAAATTTCGCACCACTCGGTTATCAGTTCAAACCACTACGATACTTTGATACCGTTGCCCGTGGTTAAAACAAACCCTCTGCTGGTTGAAGCCAATAAAGAACAATTTGAACGTCAAACACGCTTATAGTCAATGGAATTAGCTTTAATTGCTCAAAAATTTATACTCATCGTCATCATATTTGGCATCAGCCTGGTTATGGCTATGTACTCAACTTATGCCGAGCGTAAGGTGGCGGCTTTCTTTCAGGATAGGGTTGGCCCTAACCGTGCCGGGCCGCTGGGTATTTTACAACCTCTAGCCGATGGTGCCAAAATGTTTATGAAGGAAGAGATCATCCCTACCCGGGCAAACCCTTTTCTGTTCATCGTCGGGCCATCTTTGGCGATCATGACGGCCTGTATAGGCTCTGCGGTTATTCCCTGGGGTCAGCAAATGGTTATCGGTTCAACCGTGATCGATCTGCAGGTAACCGATATTAATGTAGGCGTTCTATACATCTTTGGCGTGGTATCTTTAGGTGTTTACGGCATCATGATCGGTGGTTGGGCATCAAACAACAAATACTCTTTGTTAGGCGCTATCCGCGCGGCCTCGCAAAATATCAGCTACGAAATCGCCATGGGCCTGTCTATCATCGCTTTATTGATGATCACCGGCACCTTAAGCTTACGCGATATCACCGCGCAGCAACACGGTTTTTGGAACGGCCACTGGTTTACCTGGAACGTATTTAAACAGCCTTTGGGCTTTTTACTGTTCATTGTTTGCGCTTTCGCGGAGACTAACCGTTCGCCTTTCGATTTACCAGAGTGCGAAACTGAGCTGGTTGGCGGTTACCATACCGAGTACTCCTCCATGAAATTAGGTTTTTACCTGTTTGCCGAATATATCAACATGTTCGTATCATCGGCAGTAATGGCTACCCTGTATTGGGGCGGTTATAACTACCCGGGTATGGACTTTGTAAACGCGCATTTAGGTTTAACCTGGGGCCCGCTTGTTGGTGTTGCCGCGTTATTTATTAAGATCGTTGCCTTCATCTTCTTCTTTATGTGGGTACGCTGGACCATCCCGCGTTTCCGCTACGATCAGTTGATGGACCTGGGTTGGAAGATCTTGATCCCCCTGGCGATCATCAACATCGTGATAACCGGGCTGATTTATAATTTTAAGTGAGATTAGAGCTATTATTAATATGGAACAATTAACTAATCGCCGTAAGGTAATCGAATCAAAACCACTCAACTTAATGGAGCGGGCTTATTTGCCTGCCATATTGAGTGGCTTGCGCATTACCGGGAAACACTTTTTCCGCAAAAGCGTAACCATCCGTTACCCGGAGCAAAAACGCGAGTTTTCTGAAAACTTTCGTGGCCAGCATTCGCTTAAACGCGATGAAGAAGGCCGCGAGCGTTGCACAGCCTGTGGTTTGTGCGCTTTATCGTGCCCGGCCGAAGCCATCACCATGATAGCTGCCGAACGCCAGAAAGGTGAAGAAAACCTATACCGCGAAGAAAAATACGCAGCCGTTTACGAGATCAATATGCTGCGCTGCATTTTTTGCGGATTGTGCGAAGAGGCCTGCCCTAAAGAAGCCATATACCTCGACGGCGACATCGTTCCGTCGAACTTTATGCGTAAGGATTTTATTTACGGCAAAGATAAATTAGTGGAGAAGCCGCTAAATCAATAAGTAAGTTTTATACCTTTGCCCGTCCATAAAACGCGGCAAAGGATTTTTTGTAATTATACAGATGAGTTTATTTTACTTTATCGCATTTCTGTCAATACTGTTCGCACTGCTGGTTATTTTCTCAAAAAACCCGGTACACAGCGTACTGTATTTGATATTGACCTTCTTCACATTCACCATACACTATATTTTACTCAACGCCCAGTTTTTGGCCGTGGTAAACTTTATAGTTTATATGGGCGCCATCATGGTACTCTTCCTGTTTGTGATCATGCTGCTCAACTTAAATAAAGATGCCGAACCGGTTAAATCGGCTATAATTAAACTCGCGGGCATTATTGGTGGTGGTTGCTTGCTGGTAACCATTGTAGCATCGGTAAAAGCATTAGGTATTTCCGAGCCTGTAATTTTACACAACGCCGATCTGGGCCTGGTTAAAAACTTAGGTAAAATACTCTTCGGCGAATTTTTGCTGCCATTTGAAGTATCCTCGTTATTGCTCTTCTCGGCAATGGTGGGTGCGGTTTTATTAGCCACTAAAGATAAATCAAACGCTTAACAACATGGATACATTAACACAAAATATACAAACCATACCGCTTAACCATTACATCATTTTATGTTCTATCATTTTTTCGATAGGCGTAATGGGCGTATTGATCCGCCGTAATGCCATCGTCATTTTCATGTCGGTTGAGCTGATGCTGAACGCGGTTAACCTGCTCCTTACCGTATTTTCCGCTTACCGCGGCGATGCTACCGGTCAGGTATTTGTGTTTTTTATCATGGCCCTTGCCGCTGCCGAAGTCGCAGTTGGCTTATCCATTATTGTAATGATATACCGCAATACCAATTCGTTGGATATTAACGTATTGAACAGGTTAAAGTGGTAGTTTTTAGCAGACAAAGAGACAACATATAAATGATAAATAATTATATCTGGCTTATTCCCATTCTTCCGTTAATTGGTTTTATCATTAACGGGGTCGGCCGCAATGCGTTATCAAAGAGTCTTATTGGCTTTATAGGCAGCACCGTAGTTTTGGCTTCTTTTGTATTAAGCGTTTTAGCCTTTTTACAGATCAACAAAACAGGCACACCTATCAACATCCAGTTATTCGATTGGATCAAAGTAGCTAACCTTGATATCCCGTTCTCGTTCCTTATTGATCAGTTGAGCTCAATTATGCTGCTCATCATTACCGGCGTAGGCTTTTTGATCCATGTTTACTCGGTAGGTTATATGCACGATGATGCCGGCTTTGGCAAATTCTTCTCTTACCTTAACCTGTTTGTGTTCTTTATGCTGTTACTGGTATTAGGCTCAAACTATGTGGTGATGTTCATCGGTTGGGAAGGTGTAGGTTTATGCTCGTACCTGCTCATCGGTTTCTGGTACAGCAACGGCGAGTATGCCGAGGCTGCCAAAAAAGCGTTCGTCATGAACCGCATCGGCGACTTAGGTTTCCTTATAGGCATTTTCGTTATCTTCAATGCTTTTGGCTCTATCGCTTACGCGGATGTATTTCACAAAGCCGAAGCATTACACAGCGGTAACAGCACCGTATTATTGATCACTATCTTGTTATTTATCGGCGCTACCGGTAAATCGGCACAAATCCCGTTATTCACCTGGCTACCCGACGCAATGGCCGGCCCGACGCCCGTTTCGGCCTTAATACACGCCGCAACCATGGTAACCGCCGGTGTTTATATGATAGCCCGTTCCAACATCTTATTCACGCTGTCTCCAGTAACCATGCACATCATTGCCGTTATCGGCTTAATGACACTGGTTTTAGCCGCCCTCATCGCCATCACACAAACCGATATCAAAAAGGTACTGGCTTATTCAACCGTATCGCAATTGGGTTATATGTTCTTAGGTTTAGGCGTTGGTGCTTATACCGGCGCATTCTTCCACGTATTAACACACGCCTTCTTCAAAGCATTATTGTTCTTAGGTGCAGGCTCGGTTATCCACGCGGTTAGCGGCGAGCAGGATATGCGCAAAATGGGTGGCCTTCGCGGCAAATTACCGATCACCTTCGCAACAATGCTCATCGGTACTATCGCTATATCAGGTATCCCTCCGTTCTCCGGGTTCTTCTCCAAAGATGAGATCCTGGCCAACGTTTACGCCCACAACCAGATCCTTTGGGTATTTGGAGTTATCGGCGCTATGTTCACCTCGTTCTATATGTTCCGTATGCTGTTCTTAACCTTCTACGGTAAATTCCGTGGTACACACGAGCAAGAGCATCACTTACATGAGTCGCCATCATCCATCACTATCCCATTAATTATTCTGGCTATTTTATCTATTGTTGGCGGTTTCATCAACATTCCCGAAATAATGGGCGGTGGTCACTGGCTCGAAAGCTTTCTCGCCCCGGTATTCGAAAAATCGACCCTGTTAGAAAAAGTAGATAAAAACTACCTGTCGGTTTCAACCGAGTGGATCCTGATGGGCGTTTCAGTTGCCGTTGCGGTATTCGCTTTAGGTTGGGCTTATGGCAAATACATTACCAAAGCACAGCTTCCCGCTGCCGATACAGAAGAGCTTCCGGCATTTACCAGCTTATCATACAATAAATTTTATATCGATGAGATCTATGATATGCTGATCCGCAAACCGCTTGATGCACTTTCAGTATTCTTTTACAAGATCGTCGATCAGTTGGGCATTGATGGTTTTGTAAACGGTTTAGGCAAAGGCTCGCTCGAAGCAAGTAAAGACCTTCGCCTGCTGCAAAGCGGCAACGTGGGTTTCTATATTTTTGTGATGGTAATAGGCATTGTTGCCTTACTGGTTTATAACATATTCAGATTTTAAAAGGCATTTATAATTTTTTATAATGACGGTTACTTTACTACTTTTTTTACCAGTACTCGGTGCGCTCATCACGTTATTGTTTAAAGGCTCATCGGCTAAAACAGTAGCGCTGTTGTTCGCCCTGGCCGAGTTAGCTGTAGCTGTACTTTTCCTAACCAAGTTCGTACCCGACTCGTCTATCCAATTTTCGGTCGATTATCCCTGGATCGAAAAATACGGCATTCACTTTAAAGCAGGTATCGATGGCATCTCCATCATCATGGTATTGCTAACCACCTTGCTGGTGCCCATCATCGTACTCAGCACCTTTAAACACGATTATAAAAACCCATCCGTATTTTACGCGCTCATCCTGTTTATGCAGGCTGGTTTGCTGGTGGTATTTACCGCTTTTGATGGGTTTTTGTTCTATGTTGGCTGGGAAGTAGCTTTAATACCGATCTACTTTATCTGCGCGCTTTGGGGCGGTGCCGATCGGATCCGCATAACACTTAAGTTCTTCATCTACACCTTTGCCGGTTCGTTGTTTATGTTGCTGGGATTGATCTATCTCTACAGCCAAACCCCCGATCATACTTACGATCTGCAATCGTTCTATCATCTGCAATTAAACGCCGGCCAACAATGCATGGTTTTCTGGGCTTTCTTTTTAGCTTTCGCTATCAAGATGCCGATCTTTCCGTTCCACACCTGGCAGCCCGATACCTATACCGAATCGCCATCCGCCGGTACCATGATGCTTGCGGGTATCATGTTAAAAATGGGTGTTTACGGTGCTATCCGCTGGATGATCCCTATTGCTCCGCTTGGTTTAGAAAGCAGCGGCCCGTACGTGATCGTATTAGCAGTTATTGGTATCGTATATGCTTCACTCATCGCCTTTAACCAAAAGGATGGTAAACGTTTGATCGCTTATTCATCAATCGGCCACGTTGGCCTTATTGCAGCCGGTCTGTTAGCCTTCAATATCCAGGGCCTGCAAGGCGCCATGATCCAGATGCTAAACCACGGTATCAACGTTGTCGGCTTGTTCTTCATTATGGATATCATCAGCCGCCGTTTAAACACCCGCGATATCGATCAGTTAGGCGGTATCGCCAAAATGGCACCACACTTTGCCATAGCATTTTTAATTATCCTGTTAGGCACGGTTGCCTTACCTTTAACAAACGGCTTCATTGGCGAGTTTTTATTGCTCAATGGTGTTTACCAATACAATATCTGGTTATCCGCCGTAGCGGGATTGACCATTATTTTTGGCGCGGTATATATGCTGCGCATGTACAAAAAAGTGATGCAGGGCGAAACCAACGCCTTAACTGCTTTATTTACCGATATCGATGGATCCGAAAAATTAGTTTTAGGCATCATCTGCGTGCTCATCATTGTTATCGGCGTGTACCCTCAACCAATTCTGCACTTGTCCGAAGCCAGTGTGAAAGCCCTGATAGAACAAGTAAACGTTAAAACATTCTCAGCTAAGTAAACCATGAATACTTTAATAATCATTTCTGTTTTACCGATCATCCTGTTATACCTGGGACTGTATAAGTTTAAAAAAGCTTTATTACCGGTTACCATCGTTGGTTTGCTGGCTGCTTTGGGTTGCGCCGTTGCCGAGTGGAGCGATTATACCAAACCCATCTTCAGCGGTATGATGTTGTTCGATAACTTCGCCATCGCTTTCTCTTCCGTCACTATTCTATCTACCATACTCATCCTCATGCTTTCTAAAGATTACTTTGAAAGCATCAGCGATCACGTGGCCGAGTACTACGCCATTATCCTGTTCTCGCTCGCTGGCATTATTGTGATGGTTTCCTTCCATAACCTGGTGATGCTGTTTATTGGTATCGAGATCATGTCGGTGAGCCTATATATCCTTGCGGGGATCAAAAAGAAAGATTTTGCCTCCAACGAAGCCTCGTTAAAATACTTCCTGATGGGTGCTTTTTCAACCGGGTTTTTACTGTTCGGCGTGGCCCTGATCTACGGTGCTACGGGCTCATTTAACTTAGATATTATCCGCGATTGGGTATTGCTGCACCCGCACAAAACCGAGCCGTTTTTCTATATCTTCTACGCCGGTATTCTGTTGATGATCGTAGGCTTATGCTTTAAAGTAGGCGCGGCCCCCTTCCATTTCTGGACGCCCGATGTTTACGAAGGTTCGCCAACGCTGATCACCGCCTTCATGTCGACTGTAGTTAAAACAGCCGGCTTTGCTGCCTTCCTGCGTTTGTTCTCCACCTGTTTCGGCCCCGTTGCCGAACTATGGATGCCAACCTTGTTGATCATCACTATCCTTACGTTGTTTATAGGCAATATCACGGCATTATATCAGCAAAGCTTTAAACGCATGCTGGCATTCTCCAGTATCTCTCATGCGGGTTATATGCTGTTCGCTATCGTAGCCTTGGGCGCAAACTCAAACAGCTCGGTATTTATTTATGCTACTGCCTATTCTATCGCGTCCATTATCGCCTTTGCTGTATTAATATTAGTGCAGCAACAAGCCGGTACCGATCGTTTTGAAGCGTTTGACGGCCTGGCTAAAAAGAACCCTTTCCTGGCGCTGGTATTAACCATATCCATGTTGTCGCTGGCGGGTATCCCGTTAACGGCCGGTTTTATCGGTAAATTCTTTATGTTCTCCGGGGCATTGGCGCACTTCCAGTTCACCCTGGTTGTTATAGCTGTGATCAACGCCATCATCAGCATTTATTACTATTTCAAGGTAATCATAGCCATGTACTTTAATCCGGCCGAGCGCGGCGAGCTTTCTGTTCCAACTTACTTTAAATTTGTTTTAGGCCTTTCGGCATTAATAACTATTGTTATTGGTATCTACCCGGTTTTTTTAGCTACCTTAATATAATATTTATCGGCTCTGAAAACCGATTTAATATTTGTAGTTTTACAAATATCGAATGGAAAGTTTCTGGGATCACCTAAAAAATTTAACCGAAGCAAAGGCGATTATTGAACACGGTGGATTTTATCTGCTGCTTGTGGTTGTTTTTGCAGAAACCGGTTTGTTTTTCGGTTTCTTCCTCCCCGGCGATTATCTCCTGGTTTTGGCAGGCATATTTTGTGCCAACGGTATGATCAACACCTCTGTTTACGTATTGGTACCGACCCTCATTGCCGCAGGCTTTTTGGGTAACTGCGTAGGCTATTGGTTTGGCTACCGAACCGGTGACGTGTTGTTCACCCGCGACGACTCCTGGTTCTTTAAAAAACGCTATGTTCGTGTAGCCGAAGAGTTTTACACCAAACATGGTGGAAAAGCATTGATTATTGGAAGATTTCTCCCGATAATTAGAACTTTTGCCCCTATCTTTGCAGGAATTGTTCGGGTTGATTTTAAACGCTTTACTGTTTATAATCTGGTAGGCAGCGTTGCCTGGGTAACCACATTAACCCTGATAGGATATTTTTTAGGGCGTAAATATCCCACCCAAATACAAGACTATTTGCAATATATTGTAATTGGTTTAATAATAGTTACAACAATTCCGCTGATTATCGCTTTAGTGAAAAAGCGGATGGCAAACGTTGACAAAACAGATAAGAATACAAATACATAAAAAACATAAATGAGTACACAACACCCATGGCACCAGGTTTCTCCTGGAGAGAATATACCTACCATTGTTAACGCTATCATCGAGATCCCGAAAGGCTCAAAAGCAAAATATGAGATAGATAAAGATTCGGGCTTGCTGAAATTAGACCGCGTTTTATTTTCATCAGTAATGTATCCGGCAAACTACGGCTTTATCCCGCAAACTTATTGCGATGACAAAGACCCGCTGGATATCCTGGTATTGTGCTCTGTTGATGTTTACCCAATGTCGATCATCGAAGCACAGGTTATCGGCGTGATGCACATGGTTGACAATGGCGAACAGGATGATAAGATCATCGCCGTGGCTAAAAACGATATGTCGGTTAACTATATCAACGAACTGACCGAGTTGCCGCCACACGCCATGAAAGAAATTGTCCGTTTCTTCCAGGATTATAAAAAATTGGAAGGCAAGAACGTCACCATCGAACACCTGATGGGACAACGCTATGCCTATAAGGTGATAGCCGAAGCACTGGACTTGTATAAGTCTACTTTTCCAACTTATCAATCGTAAATGGCCCCACCCGACCTCAATATAAGCGGTTTTTATATATTCGCCACGTTGGCGTTGGTTGCGCTTAACGGTT
>Ga0209026_1001421_pt1 | contig 10631 bp, 10 predicted proteins | sample AraplaCL_Col_mCL_FD_184262 | JGI IMG/M metagenome (GOLD analysis project Ga0209026, IMG submission 184262) | Arabidopsis root microbial communities from the University of North Carolina, USA - plate scrape CL_Col_mCL (SPAdes) (version 2) | ecosystem: Host-associated > Plants > Roots >... | reverse complement strand
GGAGGATATTGCGCCAATTATGCCCTGATGCCGAAATTGGCACTACGTTCTCCTGTTCGTATATCGAACCGTATTCGGCTAAGCCGCGGCATATCGCTGCCGCCAAACGCGTCGACGCGATTCTGAACCGCTTGTTCTTCGAACCTACCATCGGCATGGGCTATCCAACCGAAGTAAAGATATTCAGCGAGATTAAAAAGTATATGCTTCCCGGCGATGAGCAATTAATGACTTTTGATTTTGATTTCATCGGCCTACAAAATTATACCCGCGAAATTGTGAAGGCTTCGATTTTCATACCCTACGTAGGTGCAAAGCTGGTTAAGCCCGAAAAACGCAATGTACCCATCACCGCTATGAAGTGGGAGGTATACCCGCAGGCAATATATCATATCATCAAACAGTTTAACGCTTATCCGCAGGTAAAAAAAATCATCATTACCGAAAACGGCGCCGCTTTTCCGGATACGATTTTGGATGGCGAAGTTGATGATCCGCTAAGGCTACAATACCTTCGGGATCATATTGCGCAGGTACTAAAAGCAAAGAACGAAGGCTGTAAAGTTGGCGGGTATTTTGTTTGGACACTCACCGATAACTTTGAATGGGCCGAAGGTTACCATCCACGCTTCGGCATTATCCACGTAGATTTTGAAACACAGCAACGCACCATCAAATCATCGGGTAGATGGTATGGTGAGTTCCTAAAGAAATAATTTCTAAAAAATGTAGCCCTTGTTTGACCCGGGGGTGACTTCCAATTTACCAGGAACTCGCTTTATTGATAATCCCAATCGCGTTATAATCCAGTTTTAATTCTGTTGCTTTGATCAGGTCTTGCAGTTGCTCAATACTGGTAGCGCTTGCTATAGGTGCGGTAACGCTTGGCCTGGCGATCAGCCAGGCAATTGCCACTTGGGCTGGATTTGCATTGTATTGTGCCGCAACATCGTCAAGCCCTTTCAATATTTTAAAACCGCGTTCGTTAAAATACTTTTTATTGCTTTGCCGGCGGGTTGTAGCCAGATCTTCCTGGGTACGGTATTTACCCGTCAAAAAACCGCTGGCTAATGCGTAAAAGTTAAGCACCCCTAATCCGTTTTCAACGCATACCGCTTCCAGTTCTTTTTCGTAAGCTTCACGGTCGTATAAATTATAAAGCGGTTGCAGGGTTTGATAAGCCGGCAAATTATTGGCTCTGCTTACTTCTAAACTCTCCTGTAATCTTTGCGCGTTATAGTTGGATGCACCTATGGCTCGCACCTTACCCTGTTTGATCAGATCGCCGAATGTGGATAGTGTTTCTTCAAAAGGTGTATCCCGGTCGTCATCGTGCGATTGGTACAGATCGATATAATCAGTTTGTAGGCGCTTTAACGAATCCTCCACGGCTTTGATAATGTAAGCTTTAGATAAGCCCTTTTTACCGGGACCCATTTCCTTGCCAACCTTAGTTGCAATAATCACACTATCGCGCTTGCTACTTTTTTTTAGCCAGTTGCCAATAATAGTTTCCGATTGACCGCCTTCGCTTCCATGCGCCCAAGTTGAGTAAACATCCGCTGTATCAATAAAGTTGACGCCCGCATCGGTTACCGCATCTAATAATTTGTGCGATTGTTGTTCGTTTATCGTCCAACCAAAAACATTACCGCCAAAGCATAAAGGGCTGACCATCATATCGGTGGTGCCCAGTTTTCGTTTTTCCATTATTTTCCTTTTGCTACAGCCGAAGATACCTTAGCTTTTTTATTTGCCGAAGCGGCTACTGTAGTTTTTTTGTCAGTATTGGGTTTTGCCTTCGCTTTAACGGATGGAGCCACAGCTTGCTTTTTTGTAGCAGGCGCAGTGGTCGTTGCCTTTTTAGCCGGCATAACTTTTTTAACCGCTGCGGTTTTTACCGGAACTGCCTTAACAGTTTCCTTTGGGGTAGCCCTCACCGGAGTTTTAGCTTTCGAAGCTGGCTTAATCATTTTAGTTTGTATGGTAACTTTTTCAATCAACTCATCTACCCAACCCGAAAAGTAAGGCTCACTGCCTGATAGGCGGGTCCATTTACCATGTTCATCTTTGGCGATGGTCAGATGCAGTGCATCGTCGAACGACGTAAACTGATAGGCTTCTTTACTTAGTTGAGTAACAAAGCCGGCAATATCGCCGTCGCTTCCTGTTAATGTGGTTTCAAATGCTTCCATAATATGTTTATATGCTTCAATAACACAGTTTAGCAACATGTGTTTTGCTATTCTCAACTAATAACTCTATTTGCCTGTGAGTTAATAGTCATCATATTTTTAACTTAAACAAAACACTGGGATTACTTTGATGTTGGTTAACATATCGCGATAAGCGTACACATCTACTTATGAAGAAAAATAAAAAAGTTAATTACTACCAGGTTGCACAAGGTGTTTGGGGATTGAAAATTGTGTTTGTTAACATTTACATGATAGCTAACCGCAAAGGCGTTGCCAACGGCTGGGTACTGATAGATGCTGGTCTTAAAGGGTCTGCATCAAAAATAGTAAGTATGGCCAATGCCTTATTTGGCGAAGGCACTAAACCGGAAGCGATTATTTTAACCCATGGTCATTTCGATCACGTGGGAGCACTGGAAGACCTTTTGGAGTATTGGGACGATATACCTGTATACGCGCATCCAATGGAGCTGCCTTATTTAACCGGTATATCATCATACCCGCCGGCCGATCCTACAGTCGGAGGTGGATTAATGACCTGGCTATCCTGGCTTTATCCCGTTAAGCCTATTAACATCAGCGGTAGGATACAGACTTTGGATACCAGCGGCGATATCCCCGAGTTGCCCGAATGGAAAACGATACATACCCCGGGTCATACGCCTGGGCATATTTCATTATTTTTAAAGCTCAACGCCACACTAATTGCTGGTGATGCCTTTGGCACAACCAAAACCGAGTCTGCAGCCTACGCTTTAACTTTCGCGCAAAAACTGTCCGGCCCGGCTAAATTTTTGACTACCGACTGGGCGGAAGCTGCATATTCTGTTCGTAAGCTTTACGAACTCGAACCCCGTATTGTAGCTACCGGCCATGGCTATGCCATGCGCGGAAAGGAATTAGCCGCAGCATTTAAAGAACTCGTCGATCACTTTGAAGATACTGCAATACCCGCTCACGGGCGTTACGTTAAAGTGCCAGCCGTGGGTAACGAAATGGGGGTGGAATACGTTCCGCCAATAGAGCCGTTGGTAAAAATTCATTTAACTCTGATAACCATTGCTTCTATTGCAATAGGATTTTTTATTGCCCGTGAGGTTCAAAAAAAATATTTCTGATTTGGTATCTTTGAGCATTAACAGCCATGCCTTGAATCCCGAGATCCTTAAAAAACTTATGATTACCCGCATGCCTTACGGTAAATATAAGGGCACTTTGATATGCGATATTCCTGCCTATTACCTCGAATGGTATCAAATGCAGGGCTTCCCAAAAGGGGAAATGGGTATGTTATTGAGCACCATGTTCGAAATAAAAACCAATGGTTTAGATTATTTGCTTGTCCCATTACGTCAGCGCCGGTAAATGTGAAATTGATATGATAAACTATTTGTAAGGTTGAGCAACTGTGGTGCGACTAATTGCGTAAATTCAATTATTAAATAAACATCATGAAAAGAATCAGTTTGTTATTTCTAAGTATAATATGGTTGGCTATGGGCTGTGCCAATGGCGAGCCGCAGGATCATTCATTTGCTAAATTGCCGGCTCCTGCGCCCGGCGAAAAGGTAGCCACCTTTGCTGGTGGTTGTTTCTGGGCGATGACCGAGGCGATGTCTGAGCTAAAAGGCGTTAACAAAGTTGTCGCTGGATATTCAGGCGGAGCAGCTGTTCGCCCAACTTATGAACAGGTTTGCGAAAAAAATACAGGTCACGCCGAATCGGTGCAGATCTATTACAACCCTGCCGTTATTAGTTACGCACAATTAGTGGAGGCATTTTTGTATGCTCATAATCCAACTGAATTAAATTACCAGGGACCTGATGAAGGTGAAGATTACCGCTCAGCAATTTTTTACCGTACGCCCGAAGAGAAATCCATAGTTGATGCGGAAATTAAAAAAGTTAACGCTACGCATCATTATGACAAGCCCATCGTAACCGAAGTTACACCTTACAAAGTATTATACCCTGCCGAGGTTTACCACCAGGGCTACTACCGTCTACATCCCGAAAGTGGTTATATTCAATCGGTATCGGTACCTAAGGTAATGAAGATGCGTAAAGCAGTTCCTCAATTGCTTAAACCAGAGTTTGCAAAGTAATTAAATATAATTAAGGGCCTGCGGTCCTTGATTAAAAAGCAGGTCCACAATACTCAGATTGTTCAAAAATCCATGCCGCTCCTCAAAAAGTTGGAAATAAGGTTCTTGATCGATCTGAGTATTTTTTTTAGGATCGAGTGATAGTCTCAGATCAAATCTGTCAGTGTAGTTTAGCTCGTAGTCATCTGTAAATTTAAACTCCGCTTTTATCTTTAATAATTTGATAATGAGTTTAAGTTGCTCCAGGTTATAATCAAATAAATTATCATACCTCATTTGGTAAAAAGGGGCAAAGCTATCCTCATAAAATTCAAAATACGCCGATCTCCTGTAGCAGTTCTGTAGGCTCATCCAATGCAGGCGCTGCCAGTTAAAATCGTAACTTATCTTAACATCCTTGACTTTAGTATGCACCTTGGCGCCTTTAACTACGGGTACAGTAAGCGCCAGCACGCCATCCGGCGAGTAAATATGAGCCCGGTTACGGTAGGTTTGCTTTATAAAATGCTCTTCCTTGTCAATCAGTATATCGGTTTTATGCTTAGTTAGCTCTGCAAAATAGGCTACTGGTGGCAGGTAAAACATTGGCAAAACAACACCTTTTTCGTACATATATATTTTTTATGTTTGTGGGCAGAATTTTGCAAAAATAATGATTAAAAAAGGGCTTTCAAGAATAGTGTTTTTCTTTTTGTATCTCATATCGCTATTGCCTTTTTGGTTTTTGTATTTTTTATCTGATATTATTTTCATCATTCTTTTTTACATTACAGGCTATCGCCGCAAGGTTGTGCAGGAAAACCTGAGAAATTCATTTCCTAATAAAAACCAGCAGGACCTTAACGATATAGAAAAAAAGTATTATAGCTACCTGGCCGACTTGATAGTGGAGACTGTCAAGATGATCACCATATCCGAAAAGGAAGTATTACGCAGGATAAACTTAACCAATCCCGAATTAATCGAAAAATACTACGCTGAAGGCCGGAATTTGATAGCCGCAGTTGGCCATTACTGTAACTGGGAACTATGCATATTGCGGTTTAGCCTGATACCGCAGTACGAAAAAATAATGGTTTACAAGCCTTTAAGTAATGTTGAATCTGATAATTATTATCTGAAAGTACGTGGTCGTTTTGGTGTAACCTTGGTTCAAATGCGGTCGACGCTCCGTAAGCTAACCGAATTAAGAAGAAGTTTAACGTTTACGGTATTGGCAGCCGATCAAACCCCTGTCCAACACGAAACTCAATATTATACCCGTTTTTTAAACCAGCAAACCGCCGTTTTTCAGGGCATCGAAAAAATGGCGATTATGTTTAATTCGGTAATTGTTTTTGGAAAAATTAAACGCGTAAAACGCGGCTTTTACGAGTATAAATTTGTAACTATGGTTGATGAACCCAAACAAACACAGCCTTACGAGATCACAAATTTATATCTTAAAACATTAGAAGATATGATTAATGAAGAACCGCAATATTGGCTATGGTCGCACAGAAGATGGAAGTTTAAACCGGAGGGTGTAAATTAATGAGTTTAGCGCTACCTAAAGTTGCCATTGTTATATTAAACTGGAACGGCAAAAGTTATCTCCGCGATTTTTTACCATCGGTATTGGCTACAACGTACCCCAACCTCGAAGTTATAGTTGGCGATAACGCTTCTTCTGATGGCTCTGTTGAATTTTTAAAAGAAAGTTACCCATCTGTAACTGTTTTACAGAACGATCAAAACTACGGCTTTACAGGCGGCTATAACCGCATACTGAGCAGGGTAGAGGCCGACTACTTTATCTTACTAAACTCGGATATTGAAGTTGTACCTGGTTGGATAGAGCCGGTGATCAGTTTGATGGAAAACGATGAGTTAATCGCTGCAGCGGCACCCAAAATCAAATCGTTTAAACAAAAAAACTATTTTGAGCATGCGGGCGCTGCCGGCGGGTTTATTGATAAGTTTGGATATCCATTTTGCGAAGGTCGTATCTTTTATGAGATCGAGGAAGACCGGGGGCAGTATCAGCGCTCGAAAGAGGTATTCTGGGCATCTGGGGCGTCATTATTTATCAAAAAGAAATACTGGGACGATGTCGGTGGTTTTGATGAACGTTTTTTTGCCCATATGGAAGAGATCGACCTTTGCTGGCGCTTAAAAAATATCGGCCTAAAGGTGATGTACTGCGCCGAGTCGGAGGTGTTTCACGTCGGCGGCGGTACATTGAATGCTGAAAATCCGTTTAAAACCTATCTCAACTTCCGTAATAACCTGGTGCTGCTTAAAAAAAACCTGCCGTTTTTGCGGGCACTGATCATCATCCCGATAAGGATGTGTTTGGACTTTATTGCCATCTTCCGCTTTATAGGTGAAGGCAAGCGTAAAGACGCCTGGGCGATAAGTAGGGCACATCAAAATTTTATACGTAACCTGTTCAGTAAAAATATAACCACGGTCAGATCGCGGTACCGCCAGTACAATTTAACAGGCATGTACAAAAAAAGCATTGTGATGAGTTTTTTTGTTAAGAAGAAGAAATTCTTCACTGATCTTTTGCCGGAGGATTTTTTGTAGCCTTCTGCAGTTTATCAATGTCTTCAGGGGTTGTACCTTCGGGGAAATAAACCTGTATATCTCTTTTAGGATGAGGTATTTCTATGCCTTGCTCGGTGAATTTGGTGTATATTTCGCCCATTACACTACTCTTTAATCGCGCCCAGGTACCAATATCGGCGGCCCAGAAGAATAATTTAAAATCCACGGCACTATCGCTAAAATTGTGCAGTAGTACCGATGGTGCCGGCGATTTCATAATATCTTCGCGACCGTTAAGTATTTCTTTAAGCAAGGTTTCCACTTTAACTATGTCGGTGCCATAAGCAACGCCAACAACCAGTTCAACCTGCCGATTATTATCCGATAATGTCCAGTTAACCACATGCTGCGATATCAGATCGCCGTTAGGTATGATCAATTCCGACCCATCGCCACGGGATATTTTACTCGAACGTATCCCTATCTCTTTTATCGTGCCCGTTTTACCGCTCACTTCAATAATATCTCCCACTTGTACTGGTTTCTCAAAGGCAAGGATCACACCCGACACCAGGTTGTTGACAATATTTTGTAAGCCAAAGCCGATGCCTACACCCAAAGCACCAATGATGATGGTTACCCTGTCCATTGGGATCCCCGCGGCGGTAATCGCCACAAAAAAACCTACAACAAATACGGTTAACCGGATCAAGAGAATGGATGACCGGGTTTTCTTGGCCTGCGGTGTAAGCTTTGTTTGTTGTTGGCCTGCGAAATCATAAAAATAGCTGATAACCCTCGCTATAAGTCCCGATATCCAGATTACGATCAGGAAAATCAACACACTGCCAAAAGTAAACGCTGTGCTACTAAATTTGTAAGGATGGTTTAAAAAGTCGTTGGCCTGGTCGTAAATATAATCGTCAATGCAAAGGTTTTGAGCCAGGGCTATGAGCCATAATATAGCGGAAGCCTTGATGATGACATCTTTGAACTTCTTTTGCAATACCTTAAAATCAAGATATGATGTGATGCTTTGGTCGTCGTCTCGTTTGTTTGCTTCCAGTTGCAAAAAAAGGCTTTCCATTAATATCTGCACCAGGAGGTACAACCCCATAGCAAGGCAAAGGTTAAACACCGCAGTTGTGCTTGCTATTTTAGCCAGGCTAAATCTACCAGCTACATTTAGCAATATGGCAATACCTTGTAAACCAGCAAATATTTTTAATATAACTTCCAGATGCGGTGGATAAGTATCCGGCGATAGTTTAACATCTTTGATCAGTTTGTATGCGGCATAAATAGCTACAATTGATGCCAGTAACAGTATGACCCTGTCGGCGTAGGTTATCAATATCATTAGGTTGCTGACGCTGAAAATTATCGTCAGCACAAAAAGTACCAGCCAGAACAAGAACAATGGTTTGGGCCAGTTATCCTTAATTAATGCGCCGATTACCGCCATCATTATGAGCAGCGTAGTTTGCGAAAATATCTGAGGTGGGTGATCGTAAAAATAAGGAGCAATAATGCTCATAACTGCAAGAGCAGATACAACGGGTTGTTTTACAATATAATGTGTTTGATAGAAAATGTTTTTAGCGTTCTCTTTAACCCGGGCTATCTTACGCCTGCTACTAATGATCCATACCAGGAATAGAAGTAGCAGGAAGATAGAACCAATATGGCTGTAGTAATTTGATTTGCTGGTAAAAAAGTATTTATATAGTCTGAAATTTAATTTGTACGATTTATTGAGAGCAGTATCCAGGCGGTCCGTTTTGTGCATGTCCCACATATAACCGTACTCGTCGGTCATAGCTTTTAGGGTAAATGCATGTATTTTTAAGTCTATACGGTCATCCAGGTCGATAAGTAGTATTGATAATGACGAAACCCTGTTTTCCAATAAACCGAGTTTAATGATCGATTTCTTGGTACAGCTATCCAATTTCGCCCATTTTTTCTCTAACTCTTGTACCTGTAAATAACATTTAACACGTAAACTACTGTCAGCAGGGACGGTTCGTAAAACCGTATCCTGTTTAAAATTGCTAATGTCCTGGCGCATTTTATCCAGTTCATCGTTACCTGCAGATAGCTGGTCTTCCCAATTGCTCATTTGCGCGGTTACATGATCGATCATGTCGCGAATGGTGATGAGGTAATTTAAGGTGGTAGAATTATCGATGGTATTGCGCATCAACGCCATCCGCCTTTCGAGTGTAGGCAATCTTTCGCTTATTTCAAGGGTATCAAAACCTCGCGACAAGTCGGAGTTGGTTTCGTTATATAGGGCAGTATACTCTTCAATTTTACCCAGCAGGTTGTTTACCGACCCATCCGAACGCTTAAACGAGCGCATCATCGAGTCGCGTTGTAATACCTTTTGCCTCAATGAGTCGCGTACGGAGTGTTTGGTGTGTTTTTTGGGCTTTACCTGCGCACTGCTATCATATCTGATACCGAAACACAGTACCATAATTAAGCTTAATGATATCAGTTTAAATAAATTGCGCATTGAGTTGTTATCCTTTTATAAAATTTTCTATTCCCAACCGGTAGGAGTCTAATCCGAACCCTGCTATAACCCCTTTACAACTGCTTGCCAGCATTGATGAGTGCCTGAATTCCTCTCGTTTGTAAACGTTCGAGATGTGCACTTCAATTACCGGGGTATTAATAGCGGCAATGGCATCGGCAATAGCAATTGATGTATGGGTGTAAGCACCGGCATTGATAATAATACCGTTATAACTAAACCCAACTTCGTGTAATTTGTTTATTAACTCGCCTTCAACGTTACTTTGGTAGTAAGTGATCTTAATTTCGGGGTATTGCTTACGCAGATCAACCAAATAGTCATCAAAACTTGCGCTGCCATAAATAGATTTTTCGCGAACGCCAAGTAAGTTTAAATTAGGGCCGTTGATAATTTGTATCTTCATCAGTTCAAACATAACTATAAAACATCAAAATTAAAATATAAATAGTGGACTGGCAGGCAGCAAAAAAGGGTTTTCGTTCTTATCTTAAGCTAGAAAGGTCGCTCTCGCCAAATTCCATCGGCGCCTATCTGGGTGATTTAGATAAACTCATTCAATTTGCTGACAGTAAGTTGGTTAAACTAAAACCAGAGACGATTATGCATCGAGATCTGAGTGACTTTATCGCCTGGGTTAACGAGTTGGGTATGATACCGTCATCACAAGCGCGTATCATCTCGGGTATTAAGGCATTTTACCGCTATCTGCTTTTAGATAATCAGATAAGCGATGATCCGTCCGAACTAATAGAAGGCCCCAAGTTAACGCGTAAACTGCCTGATACGTTAAGTTTGATTGATATTGATAAGCTGATCGCTGCCGTTGATGTATCTACGCCCGAAGGGATGCGCAACAAAACGATGATCGAGGTTTTATATGGTTGTGGTTTGCGGGTATCTGAGCTGATAACAATGCGCATATCTAACCTCTACCTCGAAATCAATTTTATTAAGATAGTAGGCAAGGGGAATAAGGAGCGGTTGGTACCGATAGGTACAGAAGCCATAAAATATCTCAAAATATGGCTCAGCGAAATCAGGCCGCATATCCCGATCCAGAACGGGGAGGAGGATATGGTATTTTTAAATCGCAGAGGTAAACGCCTGTCGCGGGTGTATGTTTTTATGATGATCAAAGAACTGGCAGAGAAGATCGGTTTGAAGAAAAGTATCAGTCCGCATACCTTTCGCCATTCATTTGCCACACACTTAATCGAGGGCGGTGCAGACCTGCGCGCCGTACAGGAAATG
>Ga0209026_1001416_pt1 | contig 10666 bp, 16 predicted proteins | sample AraplaCL_Col_mCL_FD_184262 | JGI IMG/M metagenome (GOLD analysis project Ga0209026, IMG submission 184262) | Arabidopsis root microbial communities from the University of North Carolina, USA - plate scrape CL_Col_mCL (SPAdes) (version 2) | ecosystem: Host-associated > Plants > Roots >... | reverse complement strand
AGCAGCGTGACCTGGTGCCGATCCTGTCCTTCGATGAACCTGGGCATACCGACTCCTTCTCGATATGCTTCGGGACTCTACGCGGTCGACCTCACTGGCGGACCGGGGTTTTCACACACCCTCGGCCATTTCCGGCCGTCCATGCGGGACGGCTTTTAGGTGCACTTCATATGCGATTTGTCTTTCGATTTGCCGTACTCCTGGCTGCTTCGCTAGCAGTAGGTGTCGTATCGGCGGGCTCCGGGCGGGCATCAGAACCTGTACTGTCGGGGGATAAAGCTGACAAGGAGATCGCAGCTGCGCGCCGCGAGCAAGACGCACTCATGGAGCAAATTTGGCTGGATATTGAACACCAAGCGGACGAGTCCGTTCGTTCGCAAAAGATTCGAATCTTTGCTGAGCTCCAGAGGCGGATTGAGGCCGAGGGGTCGTCGCGCAAGCATTACGTCATTTCGCCAAACAATGACGCACCCTATGCCGACTATTGCGCTGCCATGAATCGACTCATCACAGACGCGGGCAGGGATTACTTTCCTCAAGTTGAGTCGCAGCGACTGTATGGCGACGTACGCGTTATGTTGACGATCGATGCGAATGGCAAGGTGCTTGGCGTGAAGTTGGCTCAGAGCTCGGGCAAAGAGACACTCGATCGCAAGGCGATCGAGATCATCCAATCAGTCCGTGGCGCCCCCTTCAGTGCTCCGATGCTAAAGAGCGCCGATCAAATTGTGTTCTTGGCGCGCCTTCGCTTCCTTCATGAGGAGTCACCCGGGAGCGCGAGCCGAGCTGGTGGCTCCTGACCAGTACGCACTGAGGGGCACGAGCCGATGAAGTATGTCGGCTTTGCGCGGTCGAATTAGGAGCTTCGGGAGTCCGCAGCGGGTCGGAACAGCCGCTCGCAGTCGATCCGCGCGAACGTCAAGTTTTGGGCGCCCAATCTGGCGCGGCGCATGTCGGCTCTGGGTCGGGCCCCGCTGCTCTGCCGCCCGCGTCGACGGGCAGGTATGCTGCGCGTAGCGGTCGACCGAGGTGGCCGACACATCCGCCGGCAAGGTCAGCGGCCGCAGTTAGCTCATGTCGGCCACAAGCTGCCACACACGAGTGTCTGGTTTAGAGCCTCAATGCTGCGAAGCTGCAATCTTGATGACTGAACAAGAATCGCTCGAAGCCGCCATTCACGAGCACGTCGAACTCGTGCCGTACGACCTGGCTTGGCCGAGGAAGTTCGAGGCCGAGCGGACCCGGCTTTTATCGCTGTTCCCCAAAGTCTTCATCGCGATCGAACACTTCGGCAGCACGGCGATTCCAGGGATGAGCGCCAAGCCGATCATCGATATCCTCGCCGGCGTTGAATCGCTGGCCGGCGCCGACGCGTTGTCAACTCACCTATGCGAGATGGGCTACTCAACATCTGCCGAGTTCAACGCGTCGCTGTCCGATCGTAAGTGGTTCATGCGCTGGGCGGACGGCCGACGCACACACCATCTGCACGTCGTAGTCCACGATGCAGATGTCTGGCGTGACCGGCTTGCCTTCCGCGATCGCCTGCGCGCTGATGCCGAAGCTGCCGCGCGGTACGAGGGCGTCAAGGCCGCCCTTGCTACTCAGCACAGGGACGACCGTGAGGCATACACGGCGGCGAAGGCCGAATTTATGCGATCCTTCTCCCAGTGAATGCCCGAGTCCGGCCACAACCGGCGGTTCGTGACCGGCGGCTTCTCGGCTAAAGGTGCCGGGTGCAGTGCGGCAACCCACGCGACGGAGGCGGTCAGAAAGATCGTAGTGCCGCCCTGAAACCGAGCCGACGAAGGCAGAATCTTCGTCAAGAGCGAAAGTTGAACATTGACCAAGTTGACCCTGGCGCTGAGACTATTCGCGGTGACGTTTCTGTACGCGACGAGCGTTGTTTTTGTTGTCACCGTTGTGTTTGGCGCGGTCTTCACCGCCATTCATTGGGCATTTCCCAGCTTGCACATCTATCACGGCTTTAGTCTCGCTCGGCTCGTGCTGTCGGTGGAAGTCAGCGCTTGGGCGGGCTTCGTGGCTGGGATCATGAGCTGCGCGCAATTCCTCTTCGATATCGACGTCAAGAAGAAGTGACTCCAGTTGGTGGACATGCAGTCTCGACCGCGAGCATGTCTCTGAGCGGCCACAAGCAGTCACGCGTCAGGGGCAGCTTTGGGGTAGCCTACCGGAAGCCAAGCAGCCGGCCAGGTCGCCGGCTCGGCGGACGCAGGTCGGCCAGAAGGGGTCGCCGACCGCGTTCTGCTTTCAGGTCGCTCAAGTAAACCAGCGGAGGAACGATGAAGTACGGCCGGCTCGCTTGGATTACAGCGCAAGGACTGGCACTGATCGTTGTGCCCGCTTATGGACTGCTTGTTGTGAAGCAGAGATACGTCGAGGGCTCGCACTCAATGTCGGAAGGCGCCTTCGATTTGCTGATGTGTGTCATCCTCGGCGGCGCATTTTTGCTCGCACGTGAACGTGCGATGAAGGAAATCCGACGCCTTAAGCGTGAGGCAGAACGTCGCTGATCGGCCATGACCGGACGGTCGCAAACGGCAGCTTTGCGGTGGGCTGGGTCAGCGCCAAGATGAGATACAAAGAATCAAGCAGAATGCAACGCCGAACTGTTCTTGCTGTCGCCCTCGTCTTTGTGTCGCTCCCGGTTTTGAGCGTCTCCTCTTGCGCGATGATCTCGCATGCGCGCAACGAGGCGTTCGAGAAGATTGGGGTCGGGCAAACGAGGGCAGACGTCGTGAAGGCGTTTGGCGTATCTCCGTCATTTGTTGAGGGCGCTGGCGTAGGATTTCCGCGGTATGCCAGTCAACCCTGCCACGGACGCTGCGCCGAGAGAATGTGGTTCGAAAACCGGCTCTCGATGGACATGGAAGCCTGGTCCGTCGAACTTGATGGACAGGGGCGCGTGGTAGAGAAGACTCGGTGGCACTCACCTTGAACGTGGCGGCTTGAATTCGGCCAGAGGCCAGCCGGCCTCCATTGGGTCAAGTCTGCTTCTGGGAGCTGAAATTCACCATGGCGGCTACTGCTTTGGGTGGGGCCTCGGCCTGGTTGGCCGATCCAGCCGGAGTCAGCTATGCTTTGTAAAGCTGTCGCCAACCGGCCGCGGCACTGCGATTGACCGAGCCGTTGGCGACTGGGTCGCGATCCGGCCGCGAGCCGTCGTTCGACGATGTCCGGTATCGGAGAAGCTGTTGGGGTCCCAGGAGTTCCCTGTTCTCACTCTGAGGCCGAATCTACATGTTCGCATCTCATCCTCTGGGACAGCTTCGGCGGTTGACCTGGCCCCTGCTGACCGGCTTTGCGTGCCTCCTCGGCAGCACCAATGCAGCTGGTCAGGCATCGGCACCCATACGTCACTTGTCACACACGTCGCATGGTGCAGTTCCACTTGCGCCGACACTGTGCTCGGCCGACGAAGAAACGTACTTTTCATGCCCCATCAGTCGCGGGCGCCTGATATCAGTGTGTGGCTCGAAAGGGAAGGCCGCTGACGAGTTGCTCCAATACAAGGTCGGTACGCGCGCCGGAAGTCCGGAATTGGTCTACCCGGATCGACCGGCTGCGGCCAAGGGACGGTTCGAATTCGTCGATCCGACACTCGCTAAGGCACGCCTGCTGAACCTGCGCTTCAAAGTGGCGGGCACGGCGTATGTCGTCTACCGATATTCCGGTGCGTTCGCAGAGTCTGCTGCGGGCGTCGCTTCACGAGGCGTCAATGCCTCGTGGCGGTACACGCCGTGCCAAAGCGGTTTTGACCAGCCCAAGTTCGAATCGATTCGTCACTTCGATATCGATGTGGACGCCGATTTCGACGAGCTTGTGTTCCCTCCTTGAGGGACGCCCGCGCTGACTCGCCGCTCCCGGCCAGCAGCTGACGATCGCGAGAGTCAGCTATCGGGTAGGCTGGCAGGCCCCAAACGAAGAATCGACCTTTGACCTCTCCGCTGCTTCAGTGCCCCTGTTGTGACCATTTCAGCCTCGACGACGGCGATTGGGAGATCTGCCCGGTTTGCTTCTGGGAGGACGATGGCTTGGGAATCAGCGAGCCTGACGAAGAGTCAGGCCCCAATCACATCACGCTTCGTCAGGCACGGGCAAACTTCGCAGCCTTCGGCGCGTGCGATCGCCGAGTGCTTCCCAACGTCGTCACGATCGAGGAACGCGGGCGCTATGCTGTCGAACATCGAAACCTTCCGTAGACGAGCTTTCGGCCACAAGCGGTCTTCGATGATGGGCCGTTTTCGGGTAGGCTGCCGAAGCTATCCGGGGAGACTAAGCGCGCATGGATGATCTACGACGAGTCACAGAACGAGTTTCGAGACTGGGTCATCCGGACGACGCAGACACGCCTCGCCCGCTGCTTAGCCTCGAGGAGTTTTTCACTGGTAACAAGTGCGTCGGAAGCATTGGCTGCAACCTGCCCACGGCGCCGACGCCGGACGACATGCATGAAGCCCTAAAGCGCATCGCGGAGCGGCCGGACGTTGCGGACGTTCGTATCCAGATTACCCAGTTCGATGATCCAGAGTGGCCGTTTTCCGACACGGTCTTCGTCTTCACGAGCTCGACGCCGGAAGAAGTCTTGGAATGGTTTCCCGAGGATCTGGCGCCCGATGAGACGTGGGACGGCTTTGACCCCTCGGTGCGCTATGAGCCATATGCCGTGCCGAACGGAACGCGGCCGATCGCCTGCTGGTGGGACTGAGGATCGACGCCTGCAGTCGGCCAATTGCTGCCGGTAGAGAACGTCAGCTTCGGAGTAGCCTACCCACACGGGACGGCCCGGTGCTGGCGCAAAATTGAGCCATGACATCCACGTCTTTCGACATCGTTCTGTCCAAGTCGCTCAGCCCGCGAGACGTCGCAGCGGCATTGAAGGATCTTGTCCCGAATGGTTGTAGCGTCCAGATTGGCCATGACGTTTCAGATCTGCCCACTGAGCCGGGCGCGATTTGGGCAATAGTCGGTGCTTCCGACGACGCTGCGTGGCCGTGCGTAGTCAATGTGCTGGTTTGCCGCGACGAATGCCGGCTGACACCATTTCCGGATCTTCGAATCGCTGTGCACCTGCGCGAGCTGTTTGGGACAGACGCGCTCTGCGAAACTCATCCTTTCGTCGGCGAGCTTGATCCGCTGGATCCGTATTGGTCGCTTGCGTACATCGGAGGATCGTGGCACTTGGCGAGCACCGCCGGCACTCCGCTGATGGGGCCTTACTCCGATGGGCCCGGCCAAGCGTCCGTTCGACTACTGCGTCCTATAGAGGTACCGACATTTGCTTGAGCGCCCGGTCTTGAGCGGAGGATCTTGAGGCTCAGGCGGGTGCATTGGGGCGAGCCGTTCTATTCGGCTGCGGGCGCCGTAGGGCAGGTATGCTTCGCATAGCAGTCGGACGCCCGTGCAGGCGCCGGCGAGACGTCGCCGACGACGCATGTCGGCCACAAGAAGACGGTCGTCAGTGTCGGCTAACGGGCAGGTCAGCGAGCGCAACAAGGGCGCTCGGGCTACTCCCACCGACTGTCGGCGCCGGCCCCTCTGGGCGGCCGGCCTGCCCATGAACTCTTCGCGCGGCCCCGTGCTAAACATCGACGAAGCCGAGGAGCAAAGCTCTGTTGACGGCGAATACTGGGGCGGGACCTACCGGGTACTAACGCCTTACATGGTCGCAAACGGCGGCGCTCTGACGATGAACGTCAGTCGCCTTCCGCCGCAGCGGGTGGGCTGTCCGTTCCATTTCCACATGTTGGACGACGAACTGTTCTACGTCCTGTCAGGCAGCGGCGTGCTCAGGTACGGCGAGGAGATCTTCCCGATCAGGCCTGGCGACACCATCTCCTGTCCCGCGGGAACCAAGGTCGCGCACCAGATTGTCAATACGGGCAGGGAGGATCTGGTCTACCTCGGCATCGGGGCCGACAGTCCGAACGAGGTCTGTGGTTACCCCGACAGCGGCAAGGTGATGGTGAGGGCGCTCAAGACTGTCGGCGTTCTGAACAAAACTGAGTACATGGCCGGCGAGCCGGAACGCCCGTTGATTCTCGACCTGGCGAGAGGCGCGGAGGTATAGCACCCAATATGGCGAGGACGCTGAGTTGCTCGGGCGGCCTGCACAATGCTGCGTGTGCGACTATCTGCGGGCATGGCCGGCCGTTCGCGACTGCCCGATCTCGGGCAGGCTTACGGTTCGCAGGTCGCCGGTTATGCTCCCGGCATGTCGAAGGTCTCGTACTGAACATGCAGCTCGCCTCTGACGGCTTCACACTAGTCCGGAGCCTGTTGAGCGAAGCGGAATGCGATGACGTTTCGCGGTCTCTTGGGGCCGCGGACACACGCGGCGCGGGCTCGCGGCTTCTATTGCACGAGACCTGGTGCGCAGATCTCGCCTGCAAGGTGATGGCTCATCCAGACGTGCGCAAGGCCCTGCCTGTACGTGCCAGGGCCGTCCAGTGCACATTTTTCGAGAAGTCCGCGACCAAGAACTGGCTCGTACCGATCCATCAAGACCTGAGTATTCCCGTCTCGGGCCGGGTCGATCACCCGGCCCTGTCGGGGTGGAGCGAGAAGGAAGGTGTCGTCTTCGTTCAGGCACCAGATAACGTTCTCGAGCAGATGCTCGCCGTGCGAGTCCATGTCGACCACTGTTCTCGCGAGGATGGCCCGCTCCGTGTCGTACCCGGGTCACATGAAATCGGGCGTGTTGAGCCGGCGCAGGCGGCGATTGTGGGACGGGCGGCGGCAATTGAAGTGCCAGCCAGACGCGGCGATGCGCTGCTCATGCGCCCGTTGGTGCTGCATGCCTCGTCGAAGTCTTCCGGTTCCAGCCTGCGCCGAGTCCTGCACTTCGTGTTCGGCCCTGAAGTGCTACCGTACGGACTGGCCTGGTGAGGGCGGGGCCCCATCGTCGCTAGCCGGCCACAAGCCGCCGCCGGCCGATGTCGGCTTTGCGGGAACTTATGATGAGCAAATGAACCGGATCGCCGAATACCGCTCCCTGCTCGACTGGTATCAGCAGGGTCTCTACACGCGCGCCGAGGTTGGGGGCCAAGCGCTCCGACTGCTCTATCTGAGTGATGATCGAGAAGCCTTTTGGAATGCGCTCGAAACCGACCATCGCGACCGCATGTCTCAATTGCTGACTCACTTCGATGAATCCGCTGAACCATTCGCGATCAAGGCGGATCCGGTGCAGATCCATCGAGAGATGTCGGAACTGAAGCGTTGGTTGGCCACCCGATGACGGCCATGATGAGTCGCCCACCGATGTCCGCTTCGGAGAGTCATGAACGTCCCTCGTGAGGGAGTCTGGCGCTTCTGGAAGTGCCGCGAAATCAGCGGCGCTGTGCAATTCAAGCTAAATGTGCTGCGGGCGACTAAACTTCAGGCCCTCCCTTACCTAGAAGCCTATGTCCAAACTCACCGCACTCAAGAAACAAATCGCCGCTCTCGAGGCGCAGGCCGAACGCATCGCGAAAGAAGAAATGGCCTCTGCGATCGCCCAGGTCAAGGACATCATGGCCGAGTTCAATCTCACCATCGAGCACCTGACTCAGGCTGTCGGCGGCAAGCGCGCTGCGAAGAAGGCGAAGGCAAAGACCGCATCGGTGGCCAAGTATGCCGATCCGAAGACCGGGAAGACCTGGTCTGGATTCGGCCGCGCGCCGGGCTGGATCGCTGGCGCTAAAAATCGCGAGGCCTTCCTTGTCGACAAGAGCGCGGCTCCTGAGGCCGTGGCGAAGGCGCCGGCCACCCCGAAAAAGGTTGCGGTGAAGGCGGCGAAGGCTGTCAAGGCCGCAAAAAGGGCTCAGAAGCCAGCAGCGAAGAAGGCGGCGGCGCCGGCCAAGAAGACCTCGAAGGCGAAAGCCGCCTCGGTGCCTGCGAAGAAGACACCTGCAGCCAAGAAGTCTGCTGCGAAGAAGTCCGCGCCGAAGAAATCGGCTCCGTCGAAGCAGGTTACGGCAGCCCCAGTTGATTTGACTGCTGCACCGGCTGCTTGACGACAGAGAACTGGCCGGGACTTGCCGCCCGACCCGGCCCACGACGTGGAAGACGCATGTCGGCCAGGTGCTGACATTCGCGACCGACCGGTATAGGGAAGGCTAGCAGGCTGCTGAAGCGCCGTGCGTCACGAGCAGTCCCAGCCCAGCTGCACCAGGCCGCAGTGGCGGCAAACGAATTTGTACAAAGCTGGGTCGCCCCTCGGCTGGTAGTGCTCAGTGATATGCACCCATGCCCTGTCATCAAGCTGGTATTCAAGGCGCCAAGCCGCCTTCGTATCCTGGGATGCGCTCACGACATCTTCGATGGACGCGTCCCCGTGGAATTCGCACGCGTCGGCACAGTGGGTGAGCCACGATTCCTGCTGCCAGGAGACGTAGCTTGGCGTCCTCAGGTTCACCTCCTCCACGATGGACGGCGCGATACCTGCACGCTCCAGCGGGTACGAATCGGCGAACGAAGCCCCGAGCTTCGTTGCCGCCGAACCGTCGTCGATGCACCATGGACAAAGCTGACTATCTAGGTCGGCTTCACCGTAGACGGGACCGGTGTAGATGAACCCGCGGACCAGGCCACAGCAAGCACAGGCCTTTTCGCTCTCTTCGACGACGCCCGTAAGGAGCGGTTCCGGGTGATATCGAAATCGGGGTAAGGTCTCGGTCATGGCGACTCAGCAGTCCGCGTCTTGCCCGGCGAAGTGGTGGCTGGACCGGCAAGTGTCGCCGCAAATTGGGCGACGCCGGGTGGGCGGTACGCGTCAGCCAACGTCCGGGCGAGAATGGCGCCACGCAGAACGCTGTTCTGGGGCGCTACGCCGGCCCTCGGCCACAAGCTGTCGGTCGCGACGGTCAGCTTTCCGGTACCGTTGCACACAGGCTGAGGAACCCAAAATATGGGAAGGACGAAGGCCGGGCCGGCACTGGACACAACCTCGAGATTGGCTGGACGTCCTTCGAGTGCCTGCCCTCTCAACCACACGCGATCTTCTTACACAGCGAATCCGGAACGGCGCCACGATCCTCACTGGGGCCGACAGGCGACCAGCACTCGATCGTGTAGCCGAAGTGGCCCGGATCGACCCGCTCGAGAGACTTCGACGATGACCGCGCTCGACTATCATGGCGCAGCAATTCAGAAGATTTTCGGGAGTGCCACTTGGATATCACACGAGCTCAGGAACAGATGCGCCACGCGTACTTCGGCGGCGCGCCAGGGCTGCTGGTGTCGGCGATCGTGTGGGCGATCGCAGCGGCTATCGTCGCGAGCGGTTCGTTTATCCACGGCGTGTGGGCGCTCTTCGTCGGAGGGATGCTTATCCATCCTCTGGGCATGCTCGTGGCCCGCGCCGCAGGCCGGCCTGGCAGCGCGAAGGGCAATCCGCTGGATAGACTGGCCTTCGAATGCACGATTACGATGCTCGCCGCGCTGTTGCCCGCATGGCTGATGGCGATGACGCGTCAGGAGTGGTTCTTTCCGACCATGCTGTTGATCATCGGCGGCCGCTACGTCGTCTTCGCGACCATCTATGGGCTGCGCCTGTACTGGGCCATCGGCGCCTTGTTGATCGCCATGGGCTGGCTGGCGATCCTCGCGCACCCGCCTGTGCTTGCGCCAGTCGTCGCGGGCGCCGTGATCGAGGCGGGTTTCGCACTCGCACTGTTCATCCGGATGCGCGGCGCAGGTGCGCGGCAGTCAGGCGGGATTCAAACGCATTGAATAGGTGCCGCGAACGACCGCTTCCACGGCGCCCGACGTCACGCCCGAACGGAACGCGCTGGAAAGGCATCTGGTGCCGTATGCGAGAAAGTGCGCTGCTGGGCGCGCGAAAGCGGTGAGGCTGCCGCTTCGCCCGCCAATACTTGAGGCCGAGCTTCGCTACGCGCACTACTTCGCCTGTCGGCCCAGCAGCGAACGCTCTCAGGTGTTGCTCCCGGGTAGTGGCCGGGGTCGCTGAGACTGTGGGACGACGCTCTGAGCACTACGCCATGCAATCCCTCTGAAGAGGGGCGCGCGGCTCAGCTTTCCTTGAGAAGATAATCGCCAGCCGAGCTACGATGAGAAAATGAGTGCAGTAGACCGATCCAATCAGGCGAACGACTTGCTCGCGCAGGCCCGCGCCCGTTGGCCGAGGTGGCGCAACTCAACTTTGAAGCCAGCACCCAGGTGGTTTCGCGGTGAAGAGCTTGACGTTCTCGAGCCTGGTGAGCGAGACGATCTCTATCGCAACACCGCAGTTGGGCTGAAGCGAGCCAATTGGGTACTGCCGATCATCGCGGTCAGCAACCTGGCGAACATGATTCGAGGTCTGCGCAGTGAACAGGATCGGTGGCCGTGGATCGCCTTTGCCACCCTGCTCATGGCTCTGATGAGCGCTGCACCACTCCTTCGGCGCAGAAACGTCCTGCAAGTGGCGCGTCGCACGCTCCGCGAAAGTTCGGAATGGCCGCTGACTCGACTCAATCGGTTTGGCGGAGCTGACTCGCCCAATGGAGGCGAAGGCTGATCTGGAAGACGCCCGGCGGCCGAGGGTGTGTGAAAACCCCGGTCCGCCAGTGAGGTCGACCGCGTAGAGTCCCGAAGCATATCGAGAAGGAGTCGGTATGCCCAGGTTCATCGAAGGACAGGATCGGCACCAGGTCACGCTGCT
>Ga0209026_1001415_pt1 | contig 10666 bp, 5 predicted proteins | sample AraplaCL_Col_mCL_FD_184262 | JGI IMG/M metagenome (GOLD analysis project Ga0209026, IMG submission 184262) | Arabidopsis root microbial communities from the University of North Carolina, USA - plate scrape CL_Col_mCL (SPAdes) (version 2) | ecosystem: Host-associated > Plants > Roots >... | reverse complement strand
CATGGACCATCGTCCATGGACTATGGACTAAAAAATAACACTTTCGGACTGTCGGTCTTAACGACTTCCGGACCAAAAAAACACCATGGGCAATTGTCTACGGACTATGTACTAAAAATAACACTTCCGGACTTTCGGTCTTACCGACTTCCGGACTTAAAAACTGAACCATGATAAAAAACTATTTTAAAATTGCTTGGCGCAACTTATGGCGGCATAAACAAATGACCGTAATCAATGTGTTGGGATTAGGCATTGGCATGACAGCCGCTGTCCTTATTGCGCTTTGGGTGCAAAACGAATTGAGCTATGATAAGGCGCAGCCCGATTCGGCCAATATTTACCGCATTACAGCCAACGTTGGCATCTCGCCTACCGAAACCTGGATATGGGAAACCTCGCAGTATATCCTGGGCGAATTTGCCGCTAAGGAAGTGCCTGACATTGAAAACGTGGCCCGAATATCGCCCAACGAATGGTCTGACCTGTATATGCACTATAACGGCAGCATCATCAGCGAAAAAAAATCGGCCTATGTTGATGAGCAGTGGTTTAATATGTTTCATTATGATTTTGTGGAAGGATCGGCTCAGTCGTTCATTAAAAATCCGTTTAGCCTTATTTTGACCGAGTCGGCGGCGAAAAGATATTTTGGCAACCGCGAGCCTGTTGGTCAGGTGCTGCGTATTGATACAGTAAACTACCAGGTGCAGGCTGTTGTAAAAGACGCCCCGGCCAATTCAAGCTTTCAATACAATGTGCTGATACCGGTGGCTGCGAAATTTCGCGATACCACGGCTAAAAAGCAGGCATTGCAATGGGGAAACTACAACTACATCACTTTCTTCAAACTACGCCCCGGCACCGATACCAAAAAGTTGGGCTCAACACTGCTCAGCATTATGCAGCATAACCGCAAAGGCGACAAAGGCAATGTTACCTTCAGGATGGAGAACCTGCGCGATATGCACTTTGAGAGCGACCTGCAGCACTCGTCATTTTTACATGGCAACCGTACCATGGTTAATATTTTTATTGTGTTAGGCATTTTATTGTTGGTAACAGCCTGTATCAACTATGTAAACCTTACCACCGCCCGCGCAAGTATACGATCAAAAGAAGTGAGCATCCGCAAAATTGTTGGCGCTGGTCGTGTTAACCTTTTCGGGCAGTTTATGTCCGAATCATTTTTGGTAAGCGCAATGTCACTTGTTTTTTCGCTGGCATTGGTTCAGTTGTCCATTCCATGGTTTCGAACATTTACCGACAAGAATTTCGCCGAACCGTTAACTTCGTTGACCGTTTGGGCTATCATCGGCACAACACTGCTCGTATCGTTCCTGCTAAACGGCTTGTACCCCGCGGCTCTGCTTTCATCATTTCAGCCTATCAGCGTTTTCAGAGGTAAAAACCTGTTAAACTTTAAAGATACCGGTATTCGCAAAACGCTGGTGGTAGTGCAGTTCACTATTTCGGTGGTATTGATCACCGGCACCATAGTGATATACTCTCAATTAAAATACATCCAGTCTATAGATCCGGGGTACAACCGCTCACAGGTATTTACCGTGGCTATCCCATGGAAGGTGTTAGGTTTTGATCATAAAAACCGGGAAATCAAACTTAATACTATCAAGCAGGAACTGGCGCAGCAAAGCGCCATAAAAGATATTACTGCTGCAAATGGCGAAATGGTAAACTTTACCAATCAAAGTTCGGGCGGTTTTGACTGGCCGGGCCGCCCCAAAGATTTTAACCCGTCATTTGCGCCGCTACAGGTTGACCAGAATTTTAAGCAGGTGATGGGCCTTAAAATTAAGGAAGGACGCTGGTTTATGACGGGCCTTGGCGATAAGCGTAACGTGCTAATAAATGAAACAGCAGTCGCTATGCTTGGCATGCACAAATCGCCCCTGGGCCAGCGGTTCGTACACCAAGGCGATACCGGCATCATCATCGGTGTGTTAAAAGACTTTCATTACCGCAGCCTGCATGACAAGATCGGTCCTGTTATTGTATCACTCGGTTCGAGCGGCACTTTCTATGTAAAAACCCAGGCCGGGCAAAACCAGGCCGCCATTTCAGCGGCCCAAACGGTTTGGAATAAATTCATACCCGACGAGCCATTTAAATTTGATTTCTTAGACGATACTTATAACAACCTTTACAAAAGCGAACAGCAATCATCGCAACTGATCACCTTATTTGCTATCATAGCCATCCTGGTTTCGGCATTAGGCTTGTTAGGGTTATCAGCCTTTGCCGCCGAGCAACGGGTTAAAGAAATTGGCATCCGCAAAGTTTTGGGCGCCAGCGTAAGCCATATTGTGTCGCTGTTATCATTCGAGTTTTTGGTGATGGTGGGCATAGCCTGCCTTATCGCATTTCCTATAGCCTGGTGGGCCATGAACAAATGGCTCGAAAACTTTGCTTATCGCATTAACATCTATTGGTGGATCATGGCATTGGCCGGTGTCACGGCACTTGTTATTGCGTTTGTAACGGTAAGCTTCCAATCATTTAAAGCGGCGGCAGCTAATCCTGTAGATAGTTTGAGAAGCGAATGATGCATTGTAGGTTGTAAGTTGTACGAGAAACGATATAAGAGAAATAGTAAAAACATCTTCCGGACTTTCGGTCTTCCCGACTTCCGGACTAATAAAAACTAAACCATGATAAGGAACTATTTTAAAACAGCCTTCAGAAGTTTACAGCGTAACAAAATGTTATCGTTTGTAAATATTGCCGGGCTGAGTGTCGGTCTGGCCTGCATGATGCTGATCATGTTGTTTGTTAATGACGAATTTAGCTTTGATAAATTTCAGGCAAATGGCAACCGTATCTACAGACTGGTAAGCGTTTCTACAGATTCGACGGGGAAACAATTCCCGCGCGGTAATACCGGTAACCCGCAAGGCCCCGATTTTGCTGCCGATATACCCGAAATAGAAAATTTTTGCCGCCTTAAAGGCTGGGAAAATACCACCAAACGAGGTAATACCGTGCTACAGGCTACAGTGCTGTTTGTTGACACCTCTTTTTTCAAGATATTTTCGTTCCCGGTAATTGCCGGCAATAAAACCCACATGCTTGAAGGGCGCAATTCGGTGGTATTAACTGATGAGCAAGCCGCCAAAAGCTTTGGCAAAGTTGACCCCGTGGGCAAAACTATTGAAATACAGGTTGAAGATAAATTTGAATCTTTCCTGGTTACCGCGGTGGTGAAAAAGACACCAATAAACTCGTCTATCAGGTTTGATATGCTTATCCCCTTCGAGCACAGTTTGCCGCTTGATGTTAAAGACCGCAACATGCAGGCGAACGATTGGAACAGCACTTTTTTAAATACATTCTTCCTGCTGCGCCCGGGCGCCGACCCGGCAAAAGCGCAGGCAAAATTTGAGCAGGCCTTTGCCAAATACAACGGCGAGAATTGGGCAAAAATGAAAAAACATTACGGCGCCAACATTAAACAGACGTATCTGCTGCAGCCTTATTTAAAAATGCACCTTTCCAAACAATATAATGTTAGTAATGGGTTGAACCATGCCAGCGATATTTCGCATTCGTACATTTTGAGTGGTTTGGGTATTCTGATACTTATTATTGCCGGTATCAACTTCGTCAATATTATGGTTGCGCGGTCAGCACGACGTAATAAAGAGATAGGTGTGCGCAAAGTATCGGGCGGTTCAAGAGCGCAGTTGATTTATCAGTTTTTAAGCGAATCCGCGCTAATAACCGCGCTGGCTTTTATCCCTGCATTTATAATGGTGCAGTTGTTTCTTCCAGAATTTAGTTCGTTAGCCAATAAAATTTTTGATATCACCTACCTTTTTCAACCTGCTATATTATTGTTATTTGCCGGGCTTTGGCTTAGTGTATCGCTTTTAGCAGGGTTCTATCCTGCTTTCGTCGCATCGGGCTTTAATCCTATCGAGAGTTTATATGGCAAATTTAAACTTTCAGGTAATAACGTGTTGGGCAAGTCGCTGGTAGTATTGCAGTTTGTCATCGCCCTAACACTCATTATTTGCACTGTGGTTTTTCAACGACAGTTTAGCTTTATGGTTAATTCAGACCAGGGTTATAAAACCGATAACATTCTGCGCGTTGACCTCCCTTATGGCAAACCGGCCGAAAACAAATTGGTTAAGAATCAACTGGCAAAACAGGCGCTGGTTCAAATGGTGGGCGCCAAAGCAGGCGACTACAACAAAACGGTATTCACCATTAATCATAAAGAAACCGACTGGACGTATTTTGAAATCATTGACGACCATTACTTACAACTTTTGCAGATACCAATTGTTACCGGGCGATATTTGAGCTACAGCAATCCATCCGATACGATATCCAACTGTTTAGTGAATGAATCGTTTGTAAAGGCATTTTTAAACAATGGACGCAGTCCGTTAGGGCAAATTGTAGAGCGGTTCAAAAAACCGATGACGGTAGTAGGCGTGGTAAAAGACTATCATTCAAACACTTTCAGGGAGAAGATAGAGCCGGTATACTTTGCGCTTGACAAACATGGCGAAGCGCAACATGTATTTGTTAAATACCAGGCCGGTAAAGCAGCAGGCACAATAGCCGCTGTTCAAAAAGCGGCAAAGACCTTTTTACCTTTTGACATTATAAGCTATGATTTTCTGGATGATTATAACAGACAACTTTATACTACCGAAGAACAATGGAAAAAGATAGTCACAGACGCTGCGGCAATCGCCATTTTTATTTCTATACTTGGCTTGTTTGCCCTTACCACACTGGCCACCGAACAGCGGGTTAAAGAAATAGGCATCCGCAAGGTGTTAGGTGCTTCTATTACAGATATTACCGGCTTATTGTCGGCGTCGTTTCTAAAACTTGTTTTAATCGCCTTCGTGGTAGCCATACCCGTAGCCTGGTACTTTATGAACAAGTGGCTGCAAGGCTATCCTTATCGCATCGCGCTAAGTTGGTGGATATTTGTATTATCGGCCGCTGTGACCATGTTACTGGCCTTTATAACAGTGAGTTATCATACGATAAGGGCAGCCTTGGCTAATCCAGTGAAGAGTTTGAGGAGCGAGTAGGTTGCCTGTTGCGGGTGGTCTGTGCCGTGTTGCGTGTTGAAGATTGTGGGGTGTAAGTTATAGGTTGTACATGAGTTGACATAATGAAATAAATAAAAATCTTCCGGACTTTCGGTCTTCCCGACTTCCGGACTAATAAAAACTAAACCATGATAATAAATTACCTCAAAATAGCCTGGCGCAACATGACCGGGCAAAAGTTATATAGCCTGATCAACATTTTTGGGCTGGCCGTTGGATTGGCTGTTTGTATGATGATCATGCTGTACGTATCGCACGAGTATAGTTACGATACTTTTCATAAAAACGGTGCGCGCATATTTAAGCCCAATACAAAGATCACCATGGAGGGCAATACCATGAATATGGCTTACATGAGCTTTGCGGCGCCGTCCATCATCAAACAGAACGAGCCTGTAGTTGACGATTATATGCGTACGCTTAAATACTTTAAGCAAGTTGTGGTAACCAACCCTGCCGAGCCCGCCAACAAATTTTCGGAAAACAAGCTACTATTTGCCGACAGCGGCTTTTTCAACTTCTTTTCGTTTAAACTTTTATCCGGCGATCCGGCCACTGCACTCGAGAAACCATTTTCGGTAGTGCTTTCGCAGGATATGGCCAAAAAATATTTCGGTAACACCGATCCGGTAGGAAAAACGCTGACCATAAAAACCGATAGCAGTTATACCTACCAGGTTACCGGTGTGGCGGCCAACGCACCTTCAAACTCATCTATCGAGTTTAATTTTGTAGCCTCAAACGCCGGGTTCATTAAAACAAAGGAAGCTCCATCTTATTTGGGCTTGCAAGACATCGGCCCGGGTTCGTTTGATGTTTATCTTTTGTTAAAACATCCCGGCGACACCGCGGTACTAAGCCGTAATTTGCCATTGTTGGCAAAAAAAAAGAACATCAATTTCCCCAACGAAAAATTCTCGTTCACGGCTTTTGCCGACACCCACCTGCATGATAATTTCGACGATGTGTCCAATACCAAATACCTTAAGATATTCCCGCTGGTGGCAATTTTGATCTTGCTGCTGGCACTGGTTAACTATATGAGCCTTTCGACTGCCCGGGCTACTTTAAGAGCAAAAGAAGTTGGTGTGCGCAAAGTATCGGGCGCAAGCCGCAAGAGCATTGCTCTCCAATTTTACATCGAATCGGCAATGTTTACCTGCTTGTCTTTCGTGATAGGCTATTTGCTGTGTTATATTTTCAAGCCATGGTTTTTAAATATACTGCAATTGCATATCGATAATTCATTTCTGTACAGTCCGCTTGTAATTGGATTGATGGCAGCCTTATTGGGTGCTACTATAATTCTGGCAGGGAGCTATCCATCGGTGGTATTGTCGGCATTTAAACCTGTGGTGACCTTAAAAGGCAAAATGAGCCGGAGCGCCGGCGGGGTAACAGTGCGCAAAGTATTCACCATCCTGCAATTCAGTATATCTGTTGGATTGATCGTATGCGGCATCATAATCGATCGGCAGTTATATTACTTCAGGCATGTCGATACCGGCATCGACCGTAATAATGTAGTAATGATACCCATCAACCACAGCATTGGCCAAAACTATCCGTCGCTGAAACAAGAAGTAGCGATGCTGCCCGGCGTAAGTGGCGTTGGCACATCGCATTATAAAATGTTTGGCGGCTATGATATGTACTTTATAAACGGGAAAACCAAAGCAGATAAAAACGTTGGCCTGGCCTACCTGGTGGTAGACGCCGACTTTTTAAAAACGATGGGCGTCCGTTGGCAACACGAGCCGTTGCCCGGTATCGATTTCAGCAAACATCATAACATCCTGATCAACCAAGTTGCCGCCGAGCAATTGCATCTGCCTCAAAACCCTGTCGGTAGTCACCTCGAATCAGGCGATGATGTAGTTGGCGAGTTTAAGAATTTCAACTTTTCATCCTTGCAATCGGCTATATCGCCGCTGTCGTTAAATATCGCTTCCGACACTGCGTCCTATTTTCGTAAGCATGATTGCGTTTTGTACGCCCGGGTAAACCCGCATACTAACCTGCCTACCCTGCTTGATAAAATACAATCGGTTTATAAAAAGTACGACCAGGATACCCCCTTCAGTTATTCATTCGTTGATGATGCTTTTAACGAGCAATATAAGGCAGAAGATCGGTTAGCATCCATTTTCAGCGTGTTTACCTATATCACTGTTATCATCGCAACACTTGGGCTGTTCGGTTTGGCGGCGTTCACCATCGAGCAGCGCACCAAGGAGATCGGCATCAGGAAAGTACTGGGCGCCAGCCTGACTTCGATCACGGCGTTACTATCTAAAGATTTCCTAAAACTGGTGCTGCTTGCAATCGTCATCGGTTCGCCGGTAGCCTGGTGGGCCATGAATAAATGGCTTGAAAATTTTGTTTACCGCATCAATATTGGATGGTGGGTATTTGCACTGGCAGGAGGCCTGGCTATACTTATAGCAGCACTTGCTGTGAGTTTTCAATCTATCAAAGCGGCAATTGCTAATCCGGTTAAAAGTTTGCGTAGCGAGTGAGTTGAGTTATATGTTGTGAGTTGCAGGTTGTAAGTGGATCAATATATAAGAAGTAACAAATTAAATACGCACGGACTAAAAAATCTTCCGGACTTTCGGTCTTCCCGACTTCCGGACTAAAAAGTAACACCAATCAAATTCTCTACCCCACCCACTGTATCATAACCGAACAGTGTTGTGCATTCCCGAACAGCTAAAAACAATCACAAATACAGTAAACAACTGATAAATAGGAAGTTATTACTTTGGTACGTTATTCATACCTTGCTATCAAAATTAGATCATGTTATCACTAAAAAATATATCCAAGTATTATCAAACCGGCGGCAACCGCATTACCGTGCTTAATAATGTCAGTCTTGATATCGACCAGGGCGAATTTGTATCCATTATGGGGCCATCAGGCTCGGGCAAATCAACTTTGCTGAATATCATCGGTATGCTCGATCAGCCTTCAGAAGGTTATCATTATTTTATGGAGCAAGCTGTTCATCAGCTAAAAGAAAAACAACGCTCGGCTTTGTATAAGCAATACGTTGGTTTTGTATTTCAGGCCTATCATTTGATAGATGAGCTAACCGTTTATGAGAACATTGAAACCCCACTGATTTATCAGGACATAAAAGGCAGCGAACGCAAGGCATTGGTAGCAGATACGCTTGACCGGTTCAACATAGTGGGCAAGAAAGATCTGTTCCCGGCGCAACTATCGGGCGGACAACAACAGTTGGTTGGCATAGCAAGGGCATTAATAAGCAAGCCTAAATTGATATTAGCTGATGAACCTACCGGCAACCTGAACTCGAAACAAGGCGAAGAAATAATGGAGCTTTTTAAAAAGTTGAATAAAGAGGACGGCGTAACCATTATACAGGTAACACATAGCGAAAAAAATGCCGCCTATGGCAACCGCATCATCGACCTGCTGGATGGTAAGATCAATTCGACAACTACTACCTGATTACCTTACAAATGACACAATATATCAAATACCTTTTGTTGCTGCTTGTTATTGCCGGTAATAAGGCACATGCACAGCAAACCAATGTTTATACCTTGCAACAATGCCTGGCTACTGCTATCAACAATAATCTAAATGTTAAGCAGGCCGGCACAACTTTAATGACAGACAGCATCAACCTGAAACAATCTCGTGAGAACTTGCTACCCTCTATATCAGGCAGCGCGGCACGTTATCTTAACCAGGGCCGCGGTGTAAACCCAATTACTAATACTTATATCAGCCAATCGTTTACCAATGATAATTATGGAATAAACGCCGGGGTTACCTTGTTTAACGGGTTGGCACTGCAAAATAATATCAAAGCTGCTTCGCTGGCGTTCCAATCCGGTAAAATGGATTTCCAATCGGCTAAAGACCAGGTTACGCTCAATGTTATCACTAATTATCTGTCGATACTGGATGCACAGGAATCGCTGGCACAAGCAAAAAGCGCCTTAGCTGTTTCTAAGGAAACCCTTGACAGACTTGAGATACTGGAAAAACAGGGCAACAACAAATTAGCATCAGATATTTACGATGCCCGGGGCGTATTTGCAAACAACCAGGTTGCGGTGGTATCGCAACAAAATGCGTTAAATAGTGCTATTGTGAGCATTTTCCAAATCATGTCAGTACGTTATAACCCGGCAACACAATTCCAACCGTTAAATGCCGATGAATTAGTGGGGCAAAATAACGCCGATCCCGAGCAGATATATCAAACCGCTTTGCAGCAACTGCCTGCGGTAAAATCAGCAATGCTGAAACGCCAGAGTGCCGAAAAAAACGTAAACGTTTACAAAGGTTACTTATACCCCACGCTTAGTTTGGGCGGCGGCCTGGCCACCAACTATTCAAGCGCAAGCCAAACCAGCTATTCAGACCAGTTCAGAAACAACTACTCAACCAGCGAAAGCCTGAGCCTGAGCATCCCGATATTCGCCAACCATACCCGCAAAAACAACCTGGCTTTGGCAAAGATAAGCCTGCTGAATGCGAGCTATGTGGAAGAGAACGTAAAAGTACAGTTAAAGCAAAATATCGAACAAGCCTATTATAATATGCAATCTGCATATAACCGCTACCAGGCCTTAAAAACTGCGGTAGATGCCTATGGCGAAAGCTTCCGCATCTCGAAGATCAGGTTTGAGGCCGGCGTGCTTACTTCGGTAGATTTTATCATCTCTAAAAACAACCTGGATGCGGCTAATCTTGGTTTGATAAGCGCTCGATACGATTATTTTATTTACAGCAAGGTATTGGATTATTATGAGGGAAAACTCTCGTTTTAGTACCTGTTTTTAAAACCAATCATAAACCCAAAAACGACCGGCAATAACCTGCCGGTTTTTTTTGTTCCTTGTTTTCAAAACATTGTAACAACTATATTATAATCAGGCCGTAAAATGGGATTAAAGCTAAATGATTGTTAAGTTTACGTGTGCTGCTCCTTGAAAAATTAGTTCTTCAAAATAGTTTAATCCCTAAAATCGTTCAGATGAAACAAACTTTACTTGCTTTTTGCGTTATGCTCTGTTTTTCGTCGCTTTCGCAGGCCCAGCGGCCTGGCGGTGGCGGCGGTGGCCAAAATGCCGGCCCTGCAACCTCAATCGCAGCCGTTACCCAAAACCTTAAAAAGCTCGACGGCTTTTTTAATTTCTATGCCGAAGAAAAAACCGGCAAAGTTTTCCTGGAGGTCGATAAGTTCGACAAAGAATTTCTGTACTTCGCGTCGTTGGTTGACGGCGTAGGCAATGGCGGCCCCGAGCGCGGCCAGGCTTCATCATTTATTGTAAAATTTGAAAAAGTGGGGCCCAAGATATTCCTGGTGCAGCCCCCGGATTATTATCGTGCAGTAAATGGCAACCCTGACGAGGTAAAAGACGTTGAAAACGCTTTTGCCAAATCGGTAATTTTCGGCTTTACCCCAACCGCAATTGAAGGCGATAAAGCATTAATTGATTTTACCCCGTTCCTGCTGCGCGATGCGCTGCATATTGGTGATGCCCTTGGCTCGGGCCGTGGTAACCCTGGCAGTGCGCAGG
>Ga0209026_1001413_pt1 | contig 10681 bp, 7 predicted proteins | sample AraplaCL_Col_mCL_FD_184262 | JGI IMG/M metagenome (GOLD analysis project Ga0209026, IMG submission 184262) | Arabidopsis root microbial communities from the University of North Carolina, USA - plate scrape CL_Col_mCL (SPAdes) (version 2) | ecosystem: Host-associated > Plants > Roots >... | reverse complement strand
GGTTATTCACCACGGCCGGGTTCGAGCCCCATGGGTCGTTGCAATCCGAATAGAGGTTGCTCTTGCAGCGGTTGGGGTTGGATGGAGCGTATTGCGGTTCGAACGTTGCCCACACCCAGTTTGGATACAGCTTCGATGAGATATGCACGCCGGCGAGCGCATAGCAGACGCCTTCGATTTCCTCGACATAAACATCCTTGGGCTTGTTCTGGCAACTGAATGCCGGTTGGCCCTTGACCGTAGCCAGCGACGTAACGGGCAGCCAATCGATCTTCAGTTCCACGGCGTCGGTCGGAAACTGGATCGCCGCCTTGGTATTGATATAGGCGGCTTGGCCATTGTGCGTGCGCAGGTTGGGATTGGGCGTGCCGGATGGCGCATTGATGTAGTTCAGCTCAGCCTGATTGACGTACACCTCTTCGCAGAACTGCGGCGAACTGGCCAGATTCGCCGGCGCAAAGGGGCCCGTGGTGGTCATGGCGTTGCAATCGTTGCCGAGCCGGTTTGCCGGATCGCCATGGACAGCGAGTTTGCTTTTTGCCGGCACGGCAAGCGGTGTCGCCAGAAGCAACCTGGACTTCTCCAGCACGCTGCCGTGCAACGTGTGGGCATGGTTGCCGCCTTCCGCGCACCCTTTGGTCGTTGGGTCCAGCAGGCAGGTCTGCTCGGTCCAGGTTTCCCACGCGAGCTTGCCGTTGGCATCGGTGCAATTGATGGCGGCAAAAATTTGCCATGCCGTTTGTTCCGGCGAAGCGGCCGGCGCGCTTGGCAGGGTGCATGCCGCCTTGTCGGCGCCAAACGCTGCCTGGGTCGAGCACAGCAAGGTGGCGAATACCAGCACCGCACACGACGGCGCGAACCTGTTCACCCAGTTGGTCAGTTTATTCATTATGTCCCCTTCAAAATGATACGAAACGAGATGGCGTGCATTGTTTCGGCGATGACGCATGCGCGGACGGAATGCCTGGCAGGGACGCCCGGAACGTTCGATTATTGCCATGCCGACAACGCATGGTCACATGGCGGACATGTCAATTCAACCTGTAAAAACTAGCAGGCAGTTTGGAGGCGCAAATGGCAGGCGGAAGGGTACAAGCTGCAGATCACAGGCAATGTGCGCCCCGCCTCGGCCGATTGAAAAGCTGCGGGCTTGGCGCCAGTTTGTCGCCCCTCGGATAGGGGACGAAATGAAATGCTCGGGATGCCACAGGATTGAAGGCAGAAAATTGCTGTTCGATACGTTTCAAGTGTGGAGCGCGCTCCCGCAGCCGGGCCATAGTCTTTGGCGGTCAACATCCTTTGCGGCGCTTCGGCATGCATAGCCTGCCCCGGCCTTTACTTCTCCCACTCCAGATGCACGACTTTATAGCCATTGTCTTTCAGCGCCTTGAGCAAGGCAGGCATGGAAGCCGCCGTCATGGCATTGGCGTCATGCATGAGGATGATGCCGCCGCCGGCGACCTTGAGCCGGTCGACCAGCCGCGTCACAAGCTTTTCCGTCGTGTCGTCCGGTTGCCAGTCGTCGATACCGACATCGATCGACATCACCGTGAGCTTCTCTGCTTGTATGGCCGACATCAGGGTCGGCGTCTCTTCGAGGAAAGGAAAACGGTAGGCCGGCGCGGCCGTGCCGAAAACCACGCGGTACGCGTCTTCGGCCCGCTTCAGGTCGGCCAGTTGGTCGGCCGGGCTGAGATCCTTGGGATGCGGATGCGTGTGGCTGTGCAATCCGATGGAATGCCCTTGTGCCAATTCCTGACGCGCAAGATCAGGAAATTGCGCGAGGTTGCTGCCGACAGCCATGAATGTCCCTTTGGCACACTGGTCCGCGAGCGCCTTGAGCACCTGCGCAGCGGTTTCCGGCCTGGGGCCATCGTCGAATGTAAGCACGACTTCGCCGGGAGAAAGCGGGAGTGGCGCGTGCTGGGTCGCCCCATAGGCGGCAAATTCGCGCTTGAGCGTCAGCGTTCGCGCGGTGCCCAGGGCATCTGGCCCGCAGGCTGCCGATGCGGAGGTGCAGAATGCGCCGGAGGCCAAGAGTGCCACGAGCCGCGCGGCCCTCAATGCGGAAATTTTTTGTCTCATTTTTCACCATTTTTTTTGATGTTTCCCGACATGCTACCACTGGACGCAGGATAAGCCGGGAACAGCCAACCAAACGAGTGGGATATGGTTTTCATCGCGCCGAGCCTTGCCATCTGACTTGCGCAGCGACGTCTATCGTATTTGACACATATGATTTTGATTTCCAAACTAATCACTGGAAATATCATGCCAATTAAGAACCATGGCGGCGATTCAAGGTCTGCATGCCACTTGCTGCGTTCACCTCATGGAAAGCCGCCGTGCAATGTTCAAGAGGACGCTAACGACTAACCTGGAGCGACGGCGATATTGCGCGCGCTTTGATTCAAAGCTTACAGCGGCCATACGCAATCCCGTCCGATCAATATTACACATGGCGTCAACTTCATCGTCCGCAAGGTTTGCAGACACGGCGACAGCACGGGGATCGTCCAGAAACTGCCGGCGCAATTCGGCATCGGTATAGAGCCGGGCAAGCAATTGTTCAAGTTGAGGCGAGCTCATGCGCAGGCGCTTTCATTCAAGGCAAGCAATCGGCCGCGATGCACGGCGTTTCGCGCCAGTTCGATTTGCGCCAGCAAGAGATCGAATTTGGGGAAGTGGCCATCACGTTCGAGAATAACCGTCAATGGTTGCGGCGCTCTGCTGGCAAGAAACGTGAGCAGCTCGTGCACGGCTGGCGGTACGTCATGCAGATGATCGTCCAGCAACCGCCTCTGTCCGCTTGGTCCGCCGGATTCGCGACGCGACAGTTGACCCGGTGGATCGCCGGGAACATCTACCCAACGGCCCCCGCTGATATGCACCTGTACCACGCGTTCCAGCGGAAAGCGCAAGAGTAACTCGGTGGGATCGTCGCCGAAATTGCACGCGTTGGAATACAGGTTATGCAAGTCTAGCAGCAAGCCCGCCCCTGAACCGCGCGCGATCTCGGAGACCCACTGAGGTTCGTCAAATTCGCTTGCCGGAGGATCAATCAAGGTGGCGATATTTTCCAGCAATGGCAGTGAGCCAACAATGCGCGTGGCTGTCTCGATGTTGGCTATCGTGCCCGCCGCGCTCTGGCGACTGCGCGGCGGTGCCGCCAGATGGCCAATTTCCACGCCGCCGGCGCGCACGAAGGCTAGATGCTCAGACCACGCTTCCGGTTCAATTGTTGCAACCAGGCGCGCCATGCTTTCGCATCTTTCCCGGACCACTGGGATGGTAGACGCCAGGCCCATGCCCACGCCGTGCAGGGTGAGCGGCACTTGCTCGCGCAGGCGGCGCAGTGCCCTGATTGTGGATTTGGCTGTACGAAAGTAATTTTCGGCAATGACCTCGACAATGTCGATACAATCCAAATTGGCGAATATGCCGGCGGCCAGGTCGGCACGCCAACCTATACCGACCCGATCCAGCCGCGTTACTTCAGCCGCCACAGCCGCCGCCCCCGCAACCGCCGCCGCAACTGCCCCCGCTGCTGCAACTACTGCCGCCATCTCCTCCACCATTGTTTGGCGGGTAAAAGGTTTTGATGAACGGGAATGTCTCGACAGGAAGAGTCTGCAAGCCGAACACGGCAATCAGAAGCGCTGCCTCATTGGTTTCTCCGCCAGCCCTGATGTGTTTGGCTCTAGCCTTGAGCCGTGCAAATAAATTCCGCAAGTCGGCCAACACTACCTGCCCGCGCACGGAAGCATGCGCGCCCGCCATCTTCAGCGCCATAAATGAAAATATTGCGGTCAACGCAATCAGGAATCCAAGGTTATGTCTGCCTTGCGACAGGGCGATATGCGCCTTGATGACGGTTGTTGCCAATAGGCACGCAATCACAGTCAATGCAACAAGCGCTCCTTGCAACTTCTCTTTGAAGTCAGGCAGCAAGCCGTATGCCAAAAGCTCCTTGCGATATTCATTGCAAACCGACGCCACCCGCAAACTGGGAGCGCGGCTGAATTTTCCTGGTGTCGCGTATTGCAAGAGCAGTTCCCGTTCGATACGTCGCTGCACCAGGGCCGCAGAGGTCGCGTCCTTTGTCGCGAGGATGCCTTTGTCAAACAACAACAAGCCACGATCAATCAGCGATACGGTTGCCACGGCAACGGCTTCTTTCGCGCCGGCCCTGAGATAAGCGATGCGATAGGGATCGTCCGCCAGTTTCGGCATGGAACCATCGTCGGCAGTGCCGCTCGCGCGTCGCCACCAATACATCCCGCCCAACAAGATTGCGCCGAAAATGGCATAAAACAGCAGGAAGTGTAATCCGGTCAGTTCGAATGGATTCACGGTCGCCTCACTGAATCTTTTCTGCGCGTTCGCGCAGGTGCTCGGTCAATTGAATCAACGCCATTAGCGTAGGCACGGCGACACCTGCGGGCAGTTGTCCTTGTTCCCGCGCTTGCGACATGTGCAGCAACGCGTTCTTGAGTTCCGGCAATTGTATTTGATCGACCATATGATCGGCCATATGATCAGCCATTTCGGCGACCACTTGCTCAAGCGCTGCTTTGCCTGCAAGTACAGTTTTCCCTTCCAGTTGCAAAAGCGATGCGGCACTCGAACGCAATGGCGGCGCTGCGTCGGCAATCAAATACGCCAACTGTTCCTCGCGCAGGCTAACCGCGATGTAACGCTCGCGCAAACGCAGCTGCAGGTTCAGCAACACCTGCTTCACGCGCCGCGACAGGGCATCTCGCGAAACGTGCAGGTTGACGAATGGATCGGCGCCGAACAGCAGGTGATTACGGGTCAGTATGTCCGCGAATTTGACAGCAAAAGCGTCCAGCGCAGGCGCCACTTCCGTTTCCAGCAAAAACATCGCGTGCATTTGCACTGCGGCCATCGCAAGCCGCATCGGCCCGCGCAAGCGGTCGGCAGAGTCTTGGCGGAAACGCTTGAGGACCAGCAGCAGGTTCACGTCAGACGTGGCTCTGAGTTCGCCTGCGGCAGCCGAGCCAAACAATACTATGGAAACCAGGTCCGCGCCGAACGCCCGCTTCGCGTCCTCAACAAAGGTCTCCAGGCAACGCTCCACTTCCCGCGGCAGATTGTTCATGTCTTTCCTTTTCGAGTGGTCGGAAATTACGACTTTTGGCATATCAAAGCGAAGCGTATCTATTCGCGAAACTCCGGCGTTATCAGCAAGCGATAACCCACTGCGGTCTCGGTGAACAGGTATTTCGGCCTGGCGGGATCTTCTTCCAGTTTTTGCCGCAGGCGGCCCATGAAGATACGCAGGTAATGGCCGTTCTCGGTATTCGACGGCCCCCATACCTCGCGCAACAACTGCGGATTTGTGACGACCCGGCCCGCGTTGGCCGCCAGCACTGCCAGCAGGCGGTATTCGGTCGGCGTCATATGCACCGGCTGCCCTGCCCGCGTCACGAGGCGCGCCTGCAAATCGATCCTGACGTCGCCGAATTCGAGGCAACTCTCCGGCTTCGCGCCGGGTTGGGCACGGCGGCGCAAGGCGACGCGCACGCGCGCCAGCAATTCGCCGACGCCGAAGGGTTTGGTCAGGTAGTCGTCGGCGCCGGCGTCGAGCGCCTTGATCTTGTCGCTCTCGTCGCCGCGCGCGGACAGCACGATGATCGGCGTCGCCGACCACTTGCGCACGTCATGGATGTAATCGATGCCGTCGCCGTCGGGCAGGCCCAGGTCGAGGATGATCAGGTTCGGTTTGCGCGTGCCGGCATCGATCAGGCCGCGCCGCAGGGTTTCGGCCTCGAAAATCTGCCACCCTTCGGCTTCGAGCGACATGCGCACGAAACGGCGAATTTGCGGCTCGTCCTCCACCAGCAATGCAGTCAATTTGGGTTCCGTCATGTTGCGCCATCACTTTCGGCAAATTCCATTTCCGCGCCGCCCGGCAGGCCCGGCGGCGTACCGAGCGGCAGCAGGAACTCGAAACAGGCGCCGCCATTGCGGCCGCCCGGTTCGATTTCCTGCGCCACCCCTTGGGTCACACCTTGATTCATGCCTTGCGCCACGCGTCCATCCAGGTTGTAGGCGCGGATCGTGCCGCGATGCGCTTCCACGATGGCGCGGCATATCGACAGCCCGAGACCCACGCCGGGCTTGGCCGACTCATGTTCGCCGCGCGTGAACTTCTCGAAAATTTCCTCTTCCTGTCCGGGTGGCAGTCCGGGTCCGGTGTCCGCCACGCGGATCTTGAGAAAACTCCCGGCCGTCTCGGCGGAGATCGTCAGCACCGCATCGGCAGGGGTGTATTTGATGGCGTTTTCCAGCAGGTTGCATAGCACGCGCTCGATCAATACGGCGTCGTAACTGACCAGCGGCAAATCCGCCGGCAAATGCAGTTGCACCTCGCGCCCGGCCAGCGGCACGCGGCTCGCATGCAACGCGCTGCCGACCACCTCCTCCAGAGCCTGCCATTGCAGATTGAGCTTGAGCTGGCCGCTCTGGATGCGCGCCATGTCGAGCAGGTTGGAAACCAGGTGGTTCATGCGGATCGCTTCGTCGCGCAAGGCCTCGGCCAATTCGACTTGCACCTCGCTCATCGGCGGACTCGATCTGGCCAGCGATTCGGACAATCCGACCAGCGAGGTCAGCGGCGTGCGCAAATCATGCGACAGCGCCGAGAGCAGCGAATTGCGCAGCCGCTCGGACTCCATGCGGATCAATGCGCCCTGGGCGACGTCGACGTAATGCACGCGCTCGAGCGCAATCGCGGCCAGCCGGCCGAAGGTGGCAAGGTGCTTTTGCTGCTCCGGGATCAAAATCCAGCCGGCGTCTTCCGGCTCGATCGCGAGCACGCCGCGCGTGCGCATCGGCGCGATCAGCGGCAGATAAAACAAGCCGCCGGCCGGCAAGGTGTCGGTTCCCATGCCGGCCGCGACGGCATGGTCAAACGCCCATTGCGCGATGCCCATGTCGAGCACGCTCAGGTGCGTCGCAGAGCCCGGATATTGCAGGCGGCCCGCATCATTGGGCAGCAGCAGCGTGGCTTTGGCGCAAAACGTATCCTGGATGAATTCGCGCGTGACATCGAATATCTGCTCGGTCTGCAGGCTGCCTGACAATGCCCCGGCAAATTCATACAGCGCGCGCGAACGCGATTCGCGCTGTGCGGCAATCGCGGCCTGATAACGCAGGTCGGCCGTCAGCTTGCCGGTAATCAGCGCGATGAGCAGCATGACGATGAATGTGGCGGCGTATTGCCAGTCATGGATGACAAATGAAAAGCGCGGCGGCACGAACAGGAAGTCAAAGGCCGCGATGGCAACGAGCGTCGCCGCCAGCGACGGGCCGCGTCCCAGCCTGACAGTGACGACGACCAGCGTCAGCAGGAACAACAGGGCAATATTGGCCAGGTCCAGGTAAGCCATCAGCGGCAGGCAGGCCAACGCGGTCGCCAGGCTCGCGCCGACTGCGACTGCGTAGCGCGAGCGCATTTCCGGCGGGAGGTTGCGCTTGAGTGTTGGACCGAAGGCGGTCGACATGGCGCGCGCGGACCCGTCACTGCGTCTTTCGCCGGACGTGGTTGCAGGTGCAGCCTCGTCGCCGCCCGGTGTGCCGATTTCGATGATATCGAGATCCGGCGCGAGGTCGGCGAGCCGCTCGGCCAGATCGGCATTCCATGGAAAGCGCCAGTTGCGCCGGCTGTGGCTGCACACCACCTTCGAGACGTTTTGGCTACGCGCATAGTCGGCAATCGTCGCCGCCACGTCGGGTCCGGTCAGCACTACCGTTGCGGCACCCAGACTTTCGGCCAGCTTGAGATCGCGCATGATGCGTTCGCTCCTGGCGGCCGGCAACCGCTGCAGCGCCGGCGTCTCGACATAGACGGCGCACCAATCGGTATTCAACTGGTTGGCCAGCCGCGCGGCGCTGCGTATCATCGCATCCGCGCCGGCATGCGGCCCGATGCATGCCAGCAGTCCGGCGCCGGTCTTCCATACCGGCACGGCCTTGCCCTGCGCGTCGGCCGCGCGTTGCTGGCGATGGGCCAGCACGTCGTCTTCGACGCGCTCCGCGGTGCGTCGCAGGGCCAATTCGCGCAACGCGATCAAATGGCCCTTGCGCAGGAATTCCGGCGCGTTGCCTGACTCGTCGGCGACGCTCGTCGCGGCGACTTTTCCGGTGCGAAAGCGCGCCAGCAGTTCATCCACGGGAACATCGACCAGGATCACCTGGTCGGCACGATCGAACAAGGCATCGGGCACGGTTTCCGACACGCGGTTGCCGGTGATGTCGCCGATGACGTCGCTCAGGCTCTCAAGATCCTGCACGTTGAGCGTGGTAAACACGTCGATGCCGGCATCGAGCAACTCCTGCACGTCTTGCCAGCGCTTGGGGTGGCGCGCGCCGGCTGGATTGGCATGGGCCAATGCATCGACCACCATCACATCCGGACTCCTTGCCAAAATCAGATCGAGGTCGAGACCGAAGATATCGGCTTGACCGGTCGCTCGGATGACTTCAAAGCCGGTTTCCAGCGCGGTCAATTCGTCCTGCCCGCCGTTGTCAATGGCAGCCAGGAGAACGCGCCGGCCGGCGGCCCGCTCCATGCCGGCGCCCAGCAACATGGCGTAGGTTTTCCCTACGCCGGCACTGGCGCCGAAGTATATGCGCAATTTGCCGCGTGTGGCCTGTTTCCCGGCCGCGTCGCTGCGTTGATCGTTGTTTGATTGCATGGCAAATAGTGTAACCGGAATGACCTAAACATTTCGTATCGAGTCGCTCTGTCCGTGTAAACAGGAAATAAACAATCACGGCGGATTTTCCGGCTGTCCACGCCCGTCGGCGTTTCCCCCATCAATGTTTACTTCCTGTTTACGTCGCCGTCTCAAGTCGTTACGAACTCTTTACGCGTGAATTGCTAACCTGTTTTCAACGGTTGAACGCAGCCAGGACAAGGATAAAAGGGAGCTCAAGATGGACCAAACAAACAATCGCGAAAGCCTCGCGCAACGCCTCCTGCACGGCGCCAGGGATCTGGTGTGGCAGGACGATCCGATGAGCCGGCCGACGGAAGCAGCAGAAGTTCAGAACCCGGCGATTGCGGCTATTGCAGCAGCGGATGGCAGATCAACGACCACCGCAGCGGCCGCTACAAGCGCCGCCGCGCCTAATGGCATGACGGCGGAATTGCTGAGCCTGGTGATGAGCCGCCCGACCGCCTATTCGGCGCTGAGCGAGGCGATTACGGCCCTGGCCGAAATTCCGATGGATGAAGCGATGCGTTACCGCTCGGCCTTTGCCGTGCTCAAGCAAACCCAGCAACGGACGGTCGAGCAAATCGCACAGGCGATCGATGTCCACCTTGGCCTGCTGGAATCGGAACGCACACGCTTTGCCGCGCAGTCGCAAAGCGCCGAACAGGAAGGTATCACTGCGCGCGTGACGGAAATGGCCGCCTTGAATGCATCGGTCGAGGAGACCAACCGGCAAATCGCGGCGGTGCGCGCCGAATGCGAATCGCGCATCCGCAAGATGAACGAAGACATGACGACAAAGCAGCAACGGGCGCGCGAACTGAGCCGCGAAACGGAAGAGAAGAAACAGGCGATTGCGCAAACCAAGCGCAATTTCGAAGCTGCCATGGATGCCGTGAAAACCCGGCTGGCCGGAGAGAAGAACAAGGTTCAAATGTATCTGTGCTGAACCGCATTGCAATCAACGAAGCGAGAAAATCATGAATGACATTATTCCGAATGCACCAAGCAACTACAAACCGAAATCCTTCTGGGAACGCCCGGAAGGCGTGACCGGCCAGATCGTCGGCGTATCGCTGATCGCAGGCGGCGCCTACCTGCTTTACAAGGTCTTGCCGGCCATCATCACGCTGCTGGAAAACACCCTGTTTGCGGGCGCCCTCGCCGTGGCGGCGATTGCGATGTTCTACGTCATCACGGACAGGCGCTTCTGGCGTCTCGGCTCGTATCTCTATCAAAGCCTGATGCGCAAGATCACGCAGGTGTTCGTGGAGATCGATCCGATCGGCGTGATGCGCAACTACGTGTCCGACCTGGAAAAGAAACTGGCCAACATGGGCAGCCGGATTGCCAAGCTCTCGGGCATGATTCGCGCCTGCCAGGAGGAAATCAAGAAGAACGAAGGCATCAAGAATGCGTCGTTGATGATGGTCAAGGAAGCGCGCAAGACCGGCAAGACCCTGGTCATCGCCGGCGAATCGCGCCAGGCAGGACGCATGCAGGAAGCCAACGTGACGTATCAGGATCTGCTGTCGAAGATGCAGTTGCTGTACACGGTGCTGATCAAGTACCAGGAGATTTCCTCCTTCCTGATCAAGGATATCAACCGCGAGATCGACGTCAAGATGCGTCGCAAGCAAATGGCCGATGCCGCTTATTCCGCCATCAAGTCGGCCAAGAGCATCATCAACGGCGACCCGGATGCGAAGGCGATGTTCGACATGGCAAACGAATATTTGGCTGCGGATTATGCGATGAAGATCGGCGAGATTGAAGACTTCGTGCGCATGTCGGATTCGTTCGTCAGCACCATCGATCTGCAAAACGGCGTGTATGAAGCGAATGCCATGAAGATGATCGAAGAATGGGAGCGGCGCGGCGATTCGATCCTGTTGGGAGCGGATGCCAAGCGTTTGATGATTGAAGGAAGTTATGCG
>Ga0209026_1001412_pt1 | contig 10688 bp, 9 predicted proteins | sample AraplaCL_Col_mCL_FD_184262 | JGI IMG/M metagenome (GOLD analysis project Ga0209026, IMG submission 184262) | Arabidopsis root microbial communities from the University of North Carolina, USA - plate scrape CL_Col_mCL (SPAdes) (version 2) | ecosystem: Host-associated > Plants > Roots >... | reverse complement strand
CCTTTACTTCTTACCTGCTTACCTGGCAGGAAGATCAGAGCTATGTATCAAAAGCAAATGGGGGCTGGCACAACCTGTTTAAAACCCAGCAGGAATTAATCGAAAATGGCGTTAAAAACCCGGTGGTAGTTAATACAGCTGGTAAGTTGGGCGCGTTGTTATCCAACCAGTTTATTTACGAGTGGTTTGGTGTGGCCTCTTTCATATTTGTGGTGGTGTTTTTTATTATTGGCTATCGCTTTTTGTTTAAGGTACGCTTGTTTCCGATAAGCAAAACACTGGCTTATGCGGTGTTTGGCATTATCTTCTTTTCGGTGGCTATCGGGTTCGTACATGCCCTGGTTAACGAATACCCACATTATCTTGAAGGTGAATTTGGCTACTGGAGCAACCGCCTTTTAGATGCGCAGATTGGGCAGGCGGGTACCGCTGGCATCGTGATATTTGCCGCCATAACGTTTCTCATCGTTGTTTATAATATCGATTTTAAACTTCCTGAACGTAAAAAGAAAGCGTCTGAAGCCGTTGGCGATGGTATGCTCACCAATACGGTTTTTGACCCGTTTGAGGGCAGTTTTGCAGAAGGCGTATCCGAAGAAACTGAGCTTGAAAGGCCGCGGATGCAGCAAAATATCGACATCAATAAATCAAGGGAGCCCGAGCTGACTTACAACCTACCCGAAGAAGAACCTGAAATTGACTTGCCTTTGCCGGTTAACACTTTCCATAAACCGGTAGTCTTAACGCCATCGCCAAGCACGGATACCGATATCCCGCTAACGGTCGACGAAAACAGGCCATTGCCTGAGTTAAATATTGAAAAAGAAGATGCAGTTACCAGTAACGACCTGGTGGAGCAATTCGGCGCTTTTGATCCGAGGCTCGATTTATCTTCTTACAAATTCCCCCCCTTGGATTTGTTGGAAAACTACGGTTCAAACAAAATTTCGGTTAACTCAGAAGAACTGGAAGCCAACAAAAATAAGATCGTCGAAACGCTCAATCATTACAATATCGAGATCGATAAGATCAAGGCAACCATTGGGCCAACGGTAACCCTGTACGAAATTATACCTGCACCAGGTGTGCGTATCTCCAAGATCAAAAACCTGGAGGATGATATCGCGCTAAGCTTAGCCGCCTTGGGTATCCGTATCATCGCGCCAATGCCCGGTAAGGGAACCATCGGTATCGAGGTACCGAACCAAAACCCCGAAATGGTGTCGATGCGCTCGGTTTTAGAGAGCGATAAGTTTAAAAACACCACCATGGATCTGCCCGTGGCTTTAGGCAAAACCATCAGCAACGAGGTCTTTATTGCCGATCTGGCCAAGATGCCCCACTTGTTAATGGCGGGTGCTACTGGGCAAGGTAAATCGGTTGGTATTAATGCGCTATTGGTTTCGTTACTTTACAAAAAGCACCCGGCGGAGTTAAAATTTGTACTGGTCGATCCCAAAAAGGTAGAGTTAACCCTCTTCCGCAAAATAGAACGCCACTTTTTAGCCAAACTGCCAGACGAGGCCGACGCGATCATCACCGATACCAAAAAAGTGATCAATACGCTTAATTCGTTATGTATTGAAATGGACGCCCGTTACGATCTGTTGAAAGACGCGCAGGTACGTAACCTTAAAGAGTATAACACCAAGTTTGTTAACCGCAAGCTGTTGCCAACCGAAGGGCACCGCTATTTGCCATTCATTGTGCTGATCGTGGATGAGTTTGCCGATCTGATGATGACCGCCGGTAAAGAGGTAGAAACGCCTATCGCCCGTTTAGCTCAACTAGCCCGTGCTATTGGTATCCACTTAATTATCGCAACACAAAGGCCGTCGGTTAATATCATTACAGGTACCATCAAGGCTAACTTCCCGGCACGGATCGCATTCAGGGTACAGTCTAAGATCGATTCGCGCACCATTTTAGATTCGGGCGGTGCTGATCAGCTGATCGGTCGTGGCGATATGCTTTTATCAACCGGCAATGATTTGATACGTTTGCAGTGTGCCTTCGTTGATACGCCAGAGGTGGATAAGATCTCTGATTTTATTGGCGGGCAGCGCGGGTATGCGGAAGCTTATGCTTTGCCTGAATATGTAGGTGAAGGCGAAAGTTCATCACCAAAGGAGTTTGACGCCGATAACCGCGACCCGATGTTTGAAGAAGCTGCGCGCCTGATTGTCATGCACCAACAAGGTTCAACATCATTAATTCAGCGCAAGCTAAAACTGGGTTACAACCGCGCAGGCCGTATTATCGATCAGTTGGAAGCAGCCGGGATAGTGGGCCCGTTTGAAGGCAGCAAGGCCCGCGAAGTTTTAATACCCGACGATTACGCTTTGGAGCAATTTTTGAGTAATATGGACGGAAAGTAGGATAAAGATTTTATGAAGAAGATAGCAATATATGTTTTAGTGGCTGTGGGAAGTATAAGCAGCAGTTACGCGCAAAAGGATAGTGAGGCCAAGTCTATTTTAAGCGAGGTAAGTAAGAAATACAAAACTTACGATGTAGTAAAAACCAACTTTGTGTATACTTTAGAAAGCCCGCAGGCTAACCTGAAAGAAACGCAAACAGGTACACTGATAGCCAAATCAAAAGCGAACAAATTTAAAGTTACCTTATTTACCAAAGGCAAGCCACCGGTTGTTGCACAGGAATTGATCAGCGATGGTAAAGAGCAATGGACCTATCTTAAAAAAGATAACGAGGTACAGCTGAATGATGTTACGAGTAATGAGGACGCCTTAAATCCGGCCCATATTTTTACCATTTACGAAAAAGGTTTCAACTACATCTATACCGGCGAAGTAAAGCAGGGCGGTGTGACGTATCAAACTATTGACATGACGCCAACTGATGCCAAAAAAACCTTTTTTAAGGTTCGCCTGATGATCGACAAAGGCAAAAAGCAAATTTACAGCGCTTTGATCTTTGATAAGAACGGTAACAAGTATACCTATACCATGCAAACCTTTACGCCAAATGTAAACGTGCCCGATGCCGTTTTTGCCTTTGATGTAAAAGCCCATCCGGGTGTTGAGGTAGTTGATTTGAGGTAGTTTTTAGTCCGGAAGTCGATACGTCCGTAAGACCGAAAGATGCTAACAATAAGATATAAGTCGAATAAGAAATAAATCTTCCGGACTTTCCGACTTTTCGGACTTCCGGACTAATAAAAATGTTAACATTCACCAACCATACCCTCGAAAAGCTCGAAAACCTGCTCAAAACAGCGGGTTTTAGGATTCGGTATGAAAAGGGGAACTTTAAAACCGGTGCCTGCCTGTTGCAAAACAGCCGGATAGTTGTGGTCAACAAGTTCTCTAATTTGGAGAGTAAGATCCATGCCATTGTTGAGCTTTTGCTGGAGTTGGAAATTGATCATAAATTGCTCGACGAAAAACAGATTGCCTTTTTACATCAGATAACCCAAACCAAACTACAACTTTGATCGTCACACTCTTAGGCACCGGAACATCACAGGGCGTACCCGTTATAGCCTGCGATTGCGAAGTATGTACTTCGACAGACCCGAAGGATAAGCGCCTGCGGTCGTCAGTAATGATAGAGATCGACGATAAAGTGTTTGTGATCGATTCCGGCCCCGATTTTAGATACCAGATGCTCCGTGAGCATGTAAAGCGCCTGGATGCCATTATTTTTACCCACGAGCATAAAGACCATGTTGCCGGGATGGACGATATCCGCGCGTTCAACTTCCGGCAAAAGGCAGCCATAAATATCTACGCTACCGAACGGGTACAGGCGGCCCTGCAGCGCGAGTTTGCTTACATATTTCATGAATTTAAATATCCCGGTATCCCGCAGGTAAATTTAAATACGATAACCAATGCCATATTTGAGGTAGAAGGCGTGCCCGTGATCCCGATCGAAGCCCTGCATTATAAATTGCCTGTACTAGGTTTCCGCATTGGCGATTTTACCTATATCACCGACGCCAAAACCATTGCACCGGAAGAGCGCGCAAAAATAAAAGATTCGAAGATTTTAGTGATCAACGCGCTGCAGCGCGATAAGCACATCTCTCACTTCACTCTAGATGAAGCTGTCACCTTCGCCCAGGAAATGGGGGCAGGGCAAACTTACTTTACCCATATCAGCCACCGTTTAGGTAAACATGCCGATGTATCGTTGGAGCTACCGCCTAATATCCATTTGGCGTATGACGGGTTAAAGTTCGAGTTGTAGGTATGGGCTGGAAATCCAATATTGAAGAGAATTACTCTCCTGATAGGAAGTCAAAACTTACTTTTTACGAGTTTGAAGAACCTTCTATGATGATGAATATTTGTAGATTTTCGATTACAGACATGATAGTCGATCATAAATATGAATTTCTTCCAATTTGGGCGATTGATCGATTAAGTAAGGGTAAATGGAGCCAAAACTCACGATATGTTTTGTTAGCGACAGCTTTTCCAGTATGTTGCTTTTTAATATGTGATTGTGTCAATATGGCTTTTACATTTGTTCGTTTTCAAAATTGTTGGGTTCTTAACGGTGAAATATTCGATGACAGATTTACGATAGAGTACAAGGACGATCAGATTCCTGAACGGATTGAGCATGATAAATATCCAACTAAGCTTTTTTCTAAACCGGATAATTTAACTTTTAGATTTTGTGATTTGCGTTGGTTGTCTTTTCAAGACGTGGCTAATTTTGAAAGGTTGGGCAAAGCTTCGATAATAGTTGATTTTGAATTGATCGATAATGGATGGAGAAAGTTTAAGGGTGAATTACCGGCCACAACAGAACTGATAGTTTGGGAGCTCCAGAAATTTGCCGAATATGGAGATGAGCAATCAAAGATTTGGTATAATAAAATCCAATCACAAGCAAGAAATATAAACCATTGGGTTAAAGCTTCAAAATATCTTGGTGTATTGAAAAGGAAATTGCCATAAATACCATTTCTCTAAGTTTCCCAGATATAGGAGGCTGGATAATCAATCCCATTCTTGTTAAAACGTGTTAAACTTCACGCCTTAACAATATTTAAAACATATTTAGTGTAACTTGCTTGCCAGTCCCCGCGTCTATACCTAAACATTTACCTTATCGCATTGATGTTACGCAGGTTTTATATGTTATTGTTTTTACTGGCTGTAAGCAGCCCGGCATTGGCATTTAAACCTGGCGGACCCGGCAAAATTTCTTTCCCCGGAGCATACCGTACCGATCCCGAACCATCCGGCGAATTCACTACACTGGTTATCCCGATCAAGCGCGTATCTAACCTCATCGTGCTCGAAGCAAAGGTAGATACTATGGAAGGCAACTTTGTCCTCGATACCGGTGCGCCTTACCTGGTGCTTAATCAAACCTATTTTCGCGATTACCCGCATTACGGCGACCAGGACGCGGGTGGCATTAACGGCGATGCCGGCGCTGCTTTCCGCACCTCGGTGAAAACGCTGGATATAGCCGACCTACATTTTGACAGGCTACAGGCCGACGTGACCAATCTTTCGGCTATCGAAAACAGCCGCAATATCAAAGTGTTGGGATTATTAGGCACCAGACTATTTTCTAAATTTGCAATTACTGTTGACTTATTTCAGAACCAATTGTACATTCATAAGCTTGATAAAGACGGTGAGATACCTGCTGCCGAACAATTATACCACGATCCGATATTGAAGATGCCTTTCTACTACGCTAATAATGCCATCTTGTTTAAAGCTTCGGTAAATGATAACCAGTTATGGTTCTCGTTTGATACCGGTGCCGAAACTAACCTGATCGATTATCGGCAGGCTAAAAAGATCATACCAACGTTACAGATCATTAACCGGTCGAAACTAACCGGTATTGGCGGTAGTACTTTTGAAGTGATATATGCTAAGTTTGAAAAACTGATGGTGGGCGGCCGTGAGTTTACCAATAACAAAGTGATCATCACCAGCCTTGACCAAATGGGCAAAGCCTATGGTAAAGATATCGATGGGATGCTGGGCTGCGACTTTTTTGGCCGCGCGGTTTTTACCATCAATTTTGTGAAAAAGGAATTTACAATGTATACCAATAAAAACGAATAAGGTGTTAAAAAGGGGTTATATAGGATTGTTAATGCTGGTGTTTTGCGCCACCTGGCCTGCCCTTGCCCAGATCAGGCAAAACGCCTTCACCATTGCCGACGATCAGATGGTGCTGTACCTTGATCTTAAACTTAAAAAAACAGATATTGATAGCTTGTTGCGTATAGCCGATATCAAGGGCGTAACAGTCGATAACCTGTTGCGCGGTAATTTTAATCAACTACAAAAAGAGGGGTGGGCGATCAGCCGCGTCGCGGATAACCGGTTGATGCTGATGAAGCCGTTGAACGAACTGGCCACTAATGCCCAGATGAAACCTTTTCTCATCACCTCAAATATGGTGCTGCATGATAAGCAGCCCGGCTATCCGGATAACGATGTGAAATTTGGCATCAATAACTTTCTAAGGCAAAACGTGCACGAACTGTCATCGGGTGTTACCCGGTTTTTTCTTCCCGCTAATTTAAAAGCAAAGAGGGTTTTACTGTCGGGAAATTTTAATAGCTGGAGTACGTCGAAAGGAGTAATGATCAAAACCGATAGCGGATGGATCTACGATATTAAACTCGATGCCGGAGAGTATCTTTATAAGTTTGTGGTAAATGGCCGATGGATAAATGATGCCGGCAACTTATTGAAAGAGGATGATGGCTTTGAAGATCACAACTCCGTATATTTTAAATATAACTATACTTTTAAGCTTAAGGCATTCCCAAAAGCTGCACGAATAATGCTGGCAGGCAGCTTTAATAACTGGAATCCTAACCAGGTCGTGATGATGCCCGCCGGAGCTGGCGTATGGGTACGGTCGATGTACCTGCACGAAGGCAGTCATACGTATCGCTTTTTGGTTGATGGTAAGTGGGCAAAAGATCCGGCAAACCCAAATACGCAGACTGATGCCGCCGGAAACATTAACTCCGTATTGAACATTGGCGAACCGCTTGTTTTTAAGCTCAATGGTTTTGCCAATGCAAAGAGTGTAGTCGTATCCGGCAGTTTTAACAAATGGCGCACCGACGAGTTACACTTATACCGTTCCGGAAATCAATGGATCTTGCCGCATGCTTTACCTGCAGGTAATTACCAGTATAAGTTTATTGTAGATGGCCGCTGGATGACCGATCCCGACAATCCGCACTACTGTGATCAGGATGGCCAAACCAATTCATTTTTAGCGGTTAAGCCCAATCACACCTTTGTTTTAAAAGGGTACGATAAAGCAAAAACCGTGTGCTTATCGGGCACCTTTAACGATTGGAACGAACCTGGCTGGAGGATGGCTCATAAAGGCGATTGGGTTATAAGCATAAACATTAAGCCTGGCAAAGCCCTTTATAAATTTATTGTAGATGGTAACTGGATCATCGATCCGGGTAATAAGCTATGGGAGCAAAACCAATTTAATACGGGTAATTCGGTATTGTGGATGGAGAGATAAAAGGGTTATTAGTTTATTTGTCGATTAGTTCATTTGTAAAAGTTCTTGAATAGATAAGACCAATCAGCTAATCAACCAATAAACTAAATGAAGTGCCCAGGAGCAGATTCGAACTGCCACACCCTTACGAGTGCCACCCCCTCAAGATGGTGCGTCTACCAATTTCGCCACCTGGGCTTGCCTTGGTTTATTTGTTGATTAGTTAATTAGTCGATTAGTGCTTTATGCAATACCAATAAACCATTTAACCAACCAACTAATCAACCGATAGTGCCCGAAGAGAGACTCGAACTCTCAAGAGACAATTCTCAACGGCTTCTGAGACCGCAACGTTTACCAATTTCGCCATCCGGGCAGGCAATGGGCTGCAAATATAATGGATTATCTCAACCCTTCAAATAAATATATTAATTCATATTGCTTGATAATCCATCGCCAAAAGGTTACTTTAGTTTACCAATTAATTGAATTTTATTATGATAAAGAAAGCGAGTGTTTTAATGCTGCTGCTTGTAGCATCATTAGGTGTGTTTGCGCAAAACGGCGACGCTATTATAGGTAAATGGCTTAACCCATCGGGCGAAGATCAGATATGGATCTATAAAGTGGGCGATAAATATTTCGGGAAGTTGGGATGGATCAAGGTACCTAACGAAGACGGTCATCCAAAAATGGATAAAAACAATCCCGATCCGGCACTTCGCACACGCCCCGATCTGAACCTGGAGCTGTTAAAAGATTTTACTTTTGACGGCAAGACATATGAGGATGGTACTATATATGACCCCAAGAGCGGGAAAACATATAGCTGCAAAATGACGCTGGTTGGCAACACTTTAAAAATACGAGGATACATCGGTATATCGTTATTCGGACGAACCGAGGTATGGACAAAAGTTAAATGAAACAAAAATATATAGCTAACATCGGTGTCGCAGCATTGATGCTTTTAACTGTTCTAAACAGTGCTTTCGCTCAAAAAATCACTGTAACACAACAGCCCGGCAGGGGCTCCAGTTTACGGGGACTATGCGTTGTCAGCGATAAAATTGCCTGGGTAAGCGGCAGCAGAGGCACAGTAGCTATTACTAAAGATGCCGGTAAAACATGGCAATGGCAGCAGGTTAAAGGTTTCGAACAATCCGATTTCAGGGATGTTCAGGCTTTTTCCGATAAAGAGGCCGTAATTATGAGTTCGGGCACACCCGCCCTGATCTTAAAAACGATGGATGGCGGCGCAAGCTGGCAGGTAAAATATCATAACAGGGATACCTCGGTTTTTTTTGACGCCATGGATTTTAACGGCAAATACGGCTGCGTTATGGGCGACCCGATTAACGGCCACTTCGTGATTTTCGAAACCGAAGACCGCGGCAAAACCTGGAAGCAGCGCGACCCGCTGAAATCGCCCGCTGGCAAAGAAGGCGAGGCATGCTATGCCGCAAGCGGCACCTGTTTTAGTATTTACGATAATGGTTTAATGAAAACGGATGGGTTGCTCATTGTTTCGGGCGGAAGCGCGGCCAACCTCATATACGCGTTGATTAACGCAAAAAAATGGACGACCACGCCATTGCCTATTGCCCATGGTACCAATAGTTCCGGGGCGTTTTCTTTTACATCCGATAGCAAACATTGGGTGGTAGTAGGTGGCGATTACCAGCACGATCAGCGTACCGATTCTACCGTATGCTATTCAAACAACGCGGGTAAAACCTGGGCTTTGGCAAAAATATCACCTGGCTTTCAATCTTGCGTACAATATATTTCTGGTAAAATTTATATCTCTACGGGCACTTCGGGTACCAATATCAGTAAAGATGCGGGCCTAAGCTGGTCCAAGATAGATGGAACCAGTTTTAATGTGTGTGGCCATCATGGTAAGTTTATTGTGTTCGCTGGCAACAGCGGTAAGATAGGCCTCTACAGCGAAGTTAAAACAAAGTAAACTGTAGCCGTGTCGCGTCAAGCTCAGATGGCTGATTCGTACCATTGATATGATAAACAGCCGTTTCCTCGTAGCGCGATGCCACAACAATGCGGGTTCCATCTGCGTAAGCATCAAATAGCTGTTGCACCAAAGCAGGGTCGTTGTTGTCTTTCGATAGGTGCGACAGCAACAAATGACTCATATAAGCCGGTTTGTGCCCGGTAAAAATATCCAGCGCCTGTTTGTTCGATAAATGCCCCTTGCTTCCGCGGATACGTTGTTTCAGATGATAAGGATAACGCCCGTTGTTGAGCATCTCATCATCGTAATTAGCCTCTAAAAACGCGGCATGGCATTGCCCGAAATGGAAGATCACATGTTCACAGGCTTCGCCGATATCAGTAAATACACCAACCTTAATATCCCCGCAGCTGATTATAAAACTATGCGGCTCAATAGCGTCGTGTAATTTAGGGAAAGCAGTAATGCAAAGTTCGCCTATGCAAACCTGCTGATAAGCCAAAAATGGAACAATGTTGTTTTCATCAATATTCAAACCACCGTTTTGAAGCGTTTGCAAAGTAATATAAACAGGCAGCTTGTATTTTTTTGCCAGTACTTCAACGCCACGTATATGGTCCGAATGTTCGTGTGTTATAAATATCGCCTTTACTTTATGCATGGTTAAACCAAGGCGCGCCATCCTTTTCTCGGTTTCGCGGCAGGAGATACCTGCGTCAATCAATACAGCTTCGTGCTCATTACCGATGTAATAGCAATTACCGTTACTGCCCGAATTTAAGGATGCGATGAATAAAGACATTTAACTACAAAGTAACCGGATTTTTAACAAAAAATTGCCCTGAAATTTACATCTTGCGCTACTAATTATCAACAATGGATACACCGATCAATCTGCCCGTTTTAGACGATACCGAACTGCGCGTGTTAGGCGCCTTGATGGAAAAAAGCAAAACCACGCCCGACTATTACCCCATGACATTGAACGGGCTGACTACTGCCTGTAACCAAAAAACATCGCGTCGCCCGGTAGTTGATTATGACGAGGAAACGGTTGTTTTAGCATTAGATAGTTTAAAAAAACGTGGACTGATCTCAACCGCTACCGGAGGTTCCAGCCGCGCTACCAAATACAAACACAACTTCGCCATTGTGTTCCCTGTGGTGCCTGCCGAAGTAGCTTTGATATGTTTGCTGATCTTACGCGGTCCGCAAACTCCCGGTGAGC
>Ga0209026_1001406_pt1 | contig 10720 bp, 5 predicted proteins | sample AraplaCL_Col_mCL_FD_184262 | JGI IMG/M metagenome (GOLD analysis project Ga0209026, IMG submission 184262) | Arabidopsis root microbial communities from the University of North Carolina, USA - plate scrape CL_Col_mCL (SPAdes) (version 2) | ecosystem: Host-associated > Plants > Roots >... | reverse complement strand
CTTCGACCAGGCCCATCGAACCGAAGATGCGCACCATCTGATCCATCTGTTGCGAGGTCGTGCCGTGCAGCGGCTTGTTCCAGCTGGTCCTTTGCGTAAATGCTTCGATGCGGCGCGCCAGCGGCTGGGCCGGATCGATCACAATGGCGTAGTCGCGCTCGGTCAGCACCTGGTTCGGCACGCGTGCGGGCCAGAAGGTGGGCGTAAAAGGGTCGTACCTGGAGTCGTACCCGCCACGGCAGTATGCGGTATCGGCCTGCCATGGCAAGCCCATCCAGCGCGTCAGGTCACCCGGCCCCTGCAGGTGCAACGGGCCGTTGATGCCCAGGCATTGCTGTTGATCGAGCGTGCTGCCGTAGTTGGGCGGAACGACGCCGGGCGGACGTTGACGAATGCGGAACGGTTTGCCATACATGCTCAGGTGGCGCATCGGCCAGGTCATTTCGCAACCCGGATGAAACGCATCGGCGAGGCAAAACTCCATGGCGGCGCGCGTCAGCATGGCAGGCTGTTCGGCCAGCGGCACGGCATCGATCGAATGCGGCGGCGCAAAGCTGCCCCAGTCGTTTTCAAAGTCCCCCGCGACCCACCGTTGCAGGATCGCGAACTGCAGATCCGTCACGGTGGCGTTCTGGCGCGGGCTGTCGCCGGCCGGCACTTCCATCGCGTCGCCATAGATCCATGGCCACGGCAATTGGTTGCTGTCGGTCTTGAGCGGATTGCGGAAGCTGTTGAGCAACTGGCGCCGCACCTCGGTATTCGGGTCATACGCGCCGGGCGCGGGCTTGGCCGCCAGTTGCGCGACGTAGGCGGAGTCTTCAAAGTCGTAGCGTCCGTTCGGTCCAAATTGGGTGGCATAACCCTGGTTCACCCACTGCAGGCCGGACAAGCGCTGCAGGATCGGATAGACGTCGCGCGAAAACGATACCGTCAACGGCGGCTCGCTCCAGCCGGCTTGCACGAACAGGTCGTGCATCAGATCGTACATCGTGCGTTCGGCCTTGACCTGCGGCGCATAGTTGGGCGGCGTCGTGATGACCCAGGCCGACTCCACCGGGATCTCCCGCCCGTCAATCCTGACTTGCGCCATCACCGGGCCGTCGCAGGTATCGTCGTACCAACCGTCGGCGTTGATGAACGCGTTGGGCGCATCGGTGTAGATCGGGCTGCCAGTGGGCGACGCGGAAATACCGCGTGCCGGCAGGAACAGCAGGCGGCCCGCGTCGTCGGTGCGCAGTTCGCCCAGATACACGGGATTGCCGGTAAAGCTGCCAACAAAGCTTGCGGCCGGCGCGTTGGCTCCGCTGACGGTCTGCAGGCCGCCATCTATGGCCAGCGTGGCGCGCGCAGCCGGCGTAGTCAGGCTGGGGTTGCGGCGCTGCAATACCGTGCCCGCCGCTTCCGGAATATCCATCGCGATCACCCACTGGTACCATGCCGCCTTTTGATTGGCCACATGTGCCGACCATGTGATCTCGGCATCGCACGCCGTCAATTCGCGCACCACCTGCCCTGCGGCGTTGTAGCCGTAGATGCGAAACTGGGCGGCTTCGCGCTTGAGTGCGCCTTGCGCATCGCGGTAAAAACCGGCCGGCTCAGGCTTGGGATCGGCGACTTGCGGCCCGATGAAATAGGCGTCAAGACTTGAGCCAAGACGGGCCACCCCGATGGCGGGATGGATTTCGGCGCGGACGATGTTTTCGTCCTTGACCTCGGCGCCTGGCGCGGCGTTGGTAGTGGTAGTGGCTGGCATGGGAGTGTCTCGTCTATTGGTTCTGCATGAACTGGTCCGGACGACGGTTGCAATCACCGTCGCCAGACCGATGCTTGCATGCCCGAATGCGCTATTCAACCTGTCATAACTGACAGTGCAAAAAATCGCGCTGTCACGCGGGCAGAATCCAGGTTGTCTCCCTGCCCGCCGCGACGAGGCCACCGGCACGGCGCCGACATGGGCCACGTACAACCGATGCAAAGCGTATCGCCAAGTGCTACCTGGCGGCTTGTGTCAGGCTACCGTGGATCTTCCTCTTCCCAAGCCCCGCAAAACCTCGCACCCTGACGCTTCGAATTCGCATCCCGGATCAATTTTCGAGGCAGATCATGAACATCACTTTTCGCTCCCTTCCCTCCCTGCTGGTGATCGCCGTAAGCGCTGCCATGCTCTTGCACGGCCCGATCATGCAATTTTCCGACTACCATCAGTTTGCCGATAAATCGAACCTTCGCGGCATTCCTCATGCCGCCGATGTGCTGTCGAATCTCGGATTCGGGTTGATAGCGCTGTGGGGAATTGTGCGGCTCTGGCCTCTGGGCTCGCATCCAGCACACCACGCCGGACGGTACGGCTACGGGTTATTTTTGACCGGCCTCTTGCTGACGGCCTTCGGCTCCGCCTTTTATCACCTGGCCCCCGGCAATGCGCGCCTGCTGTGGGATCGCCTGCCGGTCGCGCTGGCTTGCGCCGGTCTGCTGGCCGCAGTGCGGGCGGAAAACGTCGATGCCCGGCATGCATTGCGCGACGCGGTCGCGCTCGGGATGCTGTCCGTGGGCAGCGTGCTGTGGTGGCGCGTGAGCGACCTGCAGGGTGCCGGCGACTTGCGCGGCTATCTGCTATTCCAGGTCCTGCCGTTGCTATTGATACCCTTGTGGCAAGCGATTTATCGGGCACCCGGAGAGGACAGGAGAGCTTTTGCAGCGGCGCTGATGCTATACGTTCTGGCGAAGCTCGCGGAAATCGGCGATCACCGGATCTTCGCTCTGCTGCATCCGATCAGCGGACACACGCTCAAGCATCTGTTGGCAACGGCGGCGGCGGCCGTCATTGTCGGCCGTCTGATTCGGCGATTGTCTGAAACGGAGGCAATGGCGCCGGGCCGCGAGGTCACTGCGCACGCCGGCTAGGAACCCCGTCAACCGCCAAGCGGCAAACCGTTCACCAATCCGGTGCCGCCCTCACGATTCAATTGCACATGCCACCAGCGCGGCAGCAACTGTTGTACCTGGGCAGTGGCGAAGCGATCGTCGATCAGGAACACCGTGCCGTGGTCCGAGGTCGTGCGGATCACGCGCCCGGCAGCCTGCACCACTTTTTGCAAGCCGGGGTAGAGGTAGGCATATTCGTAGCCCGAGCCGAACATGGTTTGCATGCGCTCTTTCATTTGCTCGTTGACGACATTCAATTGCGGCAAACCCAGCGTCGCGATGAACGCGCCGATCAGGCGATCTCCAGGCAGGTCGATGCCTTCGCCAAAGGCACCACCCAACACGGCGAAACCGATGCCGCGTCCGCCCTGCCGGAAGCGCGCGATGAATTCCGCCTTGGCCGGCTCGTCCATGTCGCGCGACTGGCTCCATAGCGGCAGATCCGGATGCGTTTGCGCCAGCAATTGCGCAACGCTTTGCAAGTAGTCGAAGCTGCTGAAAAATGCCAGGTAGTTGCCGGGCTGCGCGGCGAACTGACGCGCCATCAGTTCCACGATCGGCTGCAGCGAAGCAGCCCGATCGCGCCAGCGGGTCGAGATGCGCGTCTCGATGCGCACGGCCAGTTGCTCGGCGCGAAACGGCGACGCGACGTCCAGCCATGGCGTGTTCTCCGGCAGCCCCAGCATGTCGCCGTAGAACTGCCACGGACTCAGGGTGGCGGAAAACAGCACGCTGGCACTTGCCGCTGCAAAGCGCGGTTTGAGAAATGGCGCCGGAACGATATTGCGCAACGACAGCACAGCCATGCCTTTGCCGCCCTTGCCGTACTTGGCCGGCGTTTTGTCGATATCGAACAGCGAATGTTCGCCGAAGACTTCGGCCAGGCGCGTGAACAAGCCGAGATCGAAGTAAAACCGCTGCAATGCAGGATCGATGCCGGTCGGATGGAGCGCGAGATAGTCGGCTATCGCGCCGCAGGTTTTTTGCAACGCAAGGACGAACTCTTCCCTGATGTCGGGATAAACCTGGTAGTCGGTCTCCTGCAGCTTGTACTGCGCGTTCCAGCTGCGGTTGAGCCGGTCCAGCGCATGCTTCAATTCGGGCGCGGCGGTTGCGCGCAGCGCCTTCAGGTCGCTCTGGTGCAATTGCGCCGAATACATCTTGCGCGCCCGTTCGACCAGGTTGTGCGCCTCGTCCACCAGCAGGGCGATGCGCCACTGGTGCAGCATCGTCATGCCGAACAGCAGGGCGCTGATGTCGAAATAATAGTTGTAGTCGCCAACCGTGACATCGGCCCAGCGCACCATTTCCTGGCTCAGGTAATACGGGCAGACCTCGTGGTCGAGCGCCACGCGGCGCACGCTCGCCTGATCGAAACAGTCTTCTGCAATCATGGCGCTGCGCGCGGCTGTGAGCTTGTCGTAGAAACCGCGCGCAAGAGGACAGGATTCGCCGTGGCAGGCCTTGTCGGGATGTTCGCACGCCTTGTCGCGCGCCACCAGCTCCAGCACGCGCAGCGGCAAGCGGCGCGATCCACTCGCGCCGCCCTTGATGAGCGCGAGCGCATCGAGCGCAAGCTGGCGGCCCGAGGTCTTGGCTGCCAGATAAAATATCTTGTCGATCTGCCTGGCGGGCCTGGCCTTGAGCAAAGGAAACAGCGTGCCGACCGTCTTGCCGATGCCGGTTGGCGCCTGCAGCATGACGGCGCAGGCCTGGCTGGCCGACCTGTAGGCCGCTTCGGCAACTTCCCTTTGCCCGGTGCGGAATTCAGCGTAAGGAAATATCAAGTCGCGCAGGGCCGCGTCGAGCGCGTTGAAATGCGCCACCTCCTGCTCGGCCCAGGCGAGAAAACGCTGGCAGCTTTGTTCGAAGAACAGCTTCAGCTCGGTGGCCTCGTGGCGTTCGTTGAGCACGGTTTCGCTCTGATCGCCGATGTCGTAATAGACCAGGGCAACGTCGATCTCGTGCAAACCCAGTTGCCGGCACAGCAGCCAGCCGTATATCCTGGCCTGGGCCCAATGCAGTTGCCGATGGTTGTCCGGCATGCGCGCGAGGTCGCCGCGATAGGTCTTGATTTCCTCGACGCGGTTCTTCTTTGCATCGTAACCATCGGCGCGGCCGCGCACCGTCAGCGAGCCATATTCCCCTTGCAGGCTGACTTCGGCCTTGTAACCGGCGCCGCGCCGCCCGCGCACGGTTGCATGGCCGGCAATGCCATCCTGCGCGGATGGCGCCGGCGTGAAACGCAAATCGAGGTCGCCGCACTTGGCGGTGAACTCGCACAACGCGCGCACGGCAACCGTGTACATCATTCACCTTCCCATGCAAGGTAGCACACGGCAAGCGGCATCGCGTGCGACAAGGCAAAGTCGAGCAGACGCAACTGGTTGTCCTGCAGGCGGTCGCCGGGCCCCTTGACCTCGATCATGCGGTAACGCCGCTCATCCGGCCAGAACTGGATCAGGTCGGGAAAGCCGCTGCGATTGGCGGGAATATCCTGCAGGATGCGTTCAAACCAGCGCGCCAGATGGGTTGCGGGAATGCACAGCAGGGCGGTGTCGAGCAAGGCTTCATCGAGCGCGCCCCAATAGACAAAGGGCGACTGCACGCCGCTCTTGCGCAAGAAATTGCCGCGTATCGTGTCCTGGTACGCGTTGCTGTCAAGCTGCGCCAGGCAGGCATTGAATTGCTCCTGGCGCAACTTGACGAAATCGGCGCCTTGCAAGTCGGCCGGCCCGCTTTGGAACGGGTGGAAGAACGCGCCCGGCACGGCATGAAATATTGCATCCCAGCAGAGCAACCCAAACAGGGAGTTGATCAGCGCATTCTCGACATAGAACACCTTCGATGTTGCATCCGAAGCCGCCACATGCGCGCGCACCACGTCTTCCACATAAAAGGCGTCTTCCGGCCGGGGCAATCTCATCTCGATCGCCGGCACCGGATGGCGGATCTCCTTGACGAGACGCGGCAAGCCGAGCTTGCGCCGCAAGCGCGGCAGGATGCGTTCAAGCTGCTGGCTTTCTGCCGCATTCTCGGGCGCGATCAAGGCTTGCCCGGCCAGCGCCATGGCGTCGTCGACCTGATCGTTCTTTTCCAGCACGCGTATGCGACGCAGGCGCGCGCCGGGGTAGCCGCATAGCGCATAGACGCGCAAGGCATCGGCATGGTTGCCAAGTTGCTCGTGGCGCTGCGCAATCTGGAACAGCAGCCGCGCGCGCCGGTCGCGCAGCCATGGGTTATCACAGGCCGGCGCCAGGATGTCTTGTTCGACCTGCGCCAGGCTGTCTGCGCCTGGGTCCGGCACTTCTTCCGGGTGAGCGCCGGCAGCAGCACCTTCTTGCGCGGCGTGGAAACGTTCGCGGCAGGCGTGATAATGCAGGTAGAGTTCGATATCGCCGCGCACATGAAACGCGCGCGACGCGAGCGAGAATTCCACTTTCTCATAGACGTAGACGCCAAGATCGGCGAGGATGAATTCGGACCAGTCCTGATACAGGTTGCCGAAGAACATGAGCCGGATGCGATCGCAAAGCGCACCGACGCCGATGCGCCACGCGCGCTCTTCCAGCGCGCCGCACCACGCGGAAAACCGTCGCGCCGGCAACCCCAGCGCCAATCCAGTGGCGTACAGTTCGCTTTTTTTCGCACTCTTCTGCGCGGCCAGATCGAGGCAGGCGGCCAATTCCTTCTTGGTCAACAGGCCGTAAAGCGCGTCCAGTGTCAGCAACGGATCGGCCTCGACCCAGCCGATTTCGACCAGCGGTATCGCCGCGCGCGCAGTATCGCCGATTTCGTCGTAGCGCAATTTGCTCTCCCGGAACAGATCGCCCTTGCGCATGATCATTCTGACCAGCAAGGCGCGCGATTGCTCGGACAGGGTAGAGAACCCGGCAATGAACGCAGCCTCCTGTTCATTGAGCAGATCGCGGTAGCGCAGTGCAACCCAATCGAGCACGAAGGCAAAGTTGTTCAGGTAGTAGAAAGGATGATCGAGATTGCTTTTCATGGCGCACGGCAACGCTACCGGCGGTATGGCGACTGCCTTATTTTACTGGATAAACATACAGCATGGCGCTCCAAAAGCCGGATCTGATTGAACCGCGTATGTTAAATGGGTGTAGCGAGTTTATTTAACTTTCTGTTGCACAAACGATCCCCAAGGTTAAATTATCTTGACGAGAGGCGGTCGGACCAGGGTAACCATTGGTAAGATCAGCAAGACCTTTGCTGCTCAAATTGAGGTTAAACGGAAATCCTTCACATTTGATTCGATAATCGAACAAAGCGAGCCCATGAAAGCATCCTGGAAACTGGTTTGGCCCATGCTGGCCTGCGTCGTGTTACCGTTGATAGCGGCCTGGTTCGCCTATCCGGACACCCACTTGCCACCCAAGTTCGGCATCTTCCCGCCGGAATTCGTGCAAGACCCACCCGGTTTCAATATGCTCGTGTTCTGCGCCATCGCGCTGGTTGAGCTGGTCGCGCTGGCGTTTTTCCTGTTTCCCGGCATGTTCGGCTTCAAGCCGGTGCCGCCCGGACCACCGGCAACGCCGGCAAGATTACCGTTCTGGTTCTGGATCGGACTGGCATTGACGCTGTTCTTTTGGTGGCTGATGTGGGCCCGCGTCACCGTGTTCGGCGATCTCGTGTACTACGCATTCAGTCCTCTTTGGTGGGGCTTCATCCTCGTGCTCGATGGATTGACCTATCGGCGCAGCGGCGGCTATTCGCTGCTGGCCAGCAAACCGGCCATGCTGCTGGCGTCAGCCCTGGTGTCGGTTGGCGGCTGGTGCTTCTTCGAATACTTCGATTATTTCGTGCTCTCGAATTGGTACTATCCTAACGGCCACATGCCCGAGCTGCCGCATGCCACCATCGTGGCACTGTTCCTGATTGCCTACACAACGGTCTGGCCGGCGATCTTCGAGTGGTACGAATTGCTCAATACCTTTCCTTCCCTGGCGGTGCGCTACAGCGACGGCCCCAAGCTGGCGCTTTCCGGTGCGTTGCTGCTCTGGCTTGGTCTGGCGCTGATCGTACTCATGGTATTCTTTCCCTACCCGCTGTTCTGGGTCATGTGGATCGGCCCGATGAGCGTACTGGCGGGGATGCTCATCTTGAACAACGTATGGACGCCGTTCACTGCGATGGCACAGGGCAATTGGGGACCGATGCTGCTGGTTGCGCTTTCATCGCTTTTCAACGGCTTCTTTTGGGAATTGTGGAACTACGGCAGCGCCCATCCGAATGCGCTGCCGGCAACCAATCCGAATTACTGGATCTATGATATTCCCTACGTCAACGTCATCCATATTTACGCCGAAATGCCGCTGCTCGGCTATTTCGGCTATCTGCCCTTCGGCATACTGGTCTGGATTTTTTTCATCTGGGTGGGAAAACTCTTCGGTTTCGACACCAGCCTGCGACAGAAATAGCCGATAGACCTGCATGTCAGCCATCCTCATGCGCTTCCGCTTTCGCGGCACTCCTTCAGCCAGATGGCTCATGCTGTTGCTGCTGTCGATTTGCTGCAATTGCCGGGCGCAGCCGGAGGCGCTGACGGGCCTATGGTACGAAGCCCCGCCAACCTGGGCTTATGCCGGCCAACCTGACTTGGGTGGTGCGGGCCTCACGAGCGTTGGCAAACTTTCGAAGACCGGCGGGCGCTACTTTTACCAGGCCCGATTCGAAATCGTTCAGCCAGAACCGATGGTGCTGGACTTCAAGAATTCGAGCGTGATCGGGCGCTTCACGCACCGCGTGTTTGATGACAGCGGGCACCTTGTCCTGACCGAAGCTGGCGGCATACAAAGCGATGCGGCCAACCCATTTCTGCTGCGTCATGGACGCGAACTGAATCTCCGCCCCGGCCACTATCGCCTCGTGACGGAAGTCGACTCGCCATTTTTCCTCGCCCAACCGGCGCCTTACCTCGACACACTGGTGCACTATCGGCGTGCAATCCGCTTCGGCAATGCGTTGACCTTGCTCTGTCTTGGCGTATTGCTCGGCCTGGCCTTCTATTACATCGCACTGTCGCTGATCAGGAGAAACCTGACCGATGCGTTGTACTGCGCGTTCATCGTCGGCAACCTGCTTTATAACGGTACGGCACTGCTGATCTATCCCGAATTTTTCGACTTCCATTGGTTCTACCTGATCAGCGTGCCGATTCTGTTTTCCAATTGTGCCTATATTTTCTTCGTCATCCGCCTGCTCAATATCACGCCCGACAAACACCCGCGCCTGTACCGCACCGGCATGGCGCTGCTCGCCGTGTTCGTGTGCTTCATCGCAGCGGCGTATATCGAACCGAACTGGTCGTTGGAATTCGACCGGATCGGCGTCGGATTGTTCATGACTTATGGCTTGGCCATGGGGATCGTGCGCGCCCGGCAGGGCGACGGCACGGCGCGCTTCTACCTGGTTGCGGTGCTGGTTTTTTTCGCACTCGGCGTCGTTTCGATTTCCCTCAGCGAAGTGAGCGGCCTATACACGCTCTATGTCGAACATCTCGGTTTGCTGGCCGTGACCATCGAGGCACTGCTGCTGGCGCTGGTGATCGCCAGCCAGTTCGCCCAGATGCGGCGCCAGATCGAAAGGGAGCACGAATTCGCCACCAGGGATGAATTGACAGGGCTGCAGAACCGCCGCGCGTTTCTCGAAGCGGCCATGTTCGAGGTGGAGCGCGCCCAGCGCCACGACCACCCGCTTTCGGTCGTGTTTCTCGATCTGGACAATTTCAAGCAGCTAAACGACAGCAAGGGGCACAACGTCGGCGATGCCGCATTGCGTGCCATCTCGTCAGCACTGCAGGGAACCTTGCGCTCCACCGACATTCTCGGCCGTCTCGGCGGCGACGAATTCTCGATCATCCTGATCGAGATCGCCTACGAAGATGTGCAGGTCGCGGGCCAGAAGATATTCGAAACCGTGCGCCAGACCTTGCAGGATTTCCCGCCGGTTTCGGTCAGCATCGGCGTCACCTGGTTCAACCGCATCGACCGCTCATTTTCCGACATGATGAAGGCGGCCGACGACCTGATGTATGAAGTGAAGGGCAGCGGCAAGGACAACATCTGCTTCCGGCGCTTCGATGCGACCGGGACGGTATTGCCATTGAAACGGACCGGTGCGGCGGCCCAAAAATAAAACCCGCTATCATTTAATCTATCATGGCTCGCGACTTGCGGGCGGCGCCTGCCGCCGACAATTACGGATAAGCTCGCACGTCAAGCGCCGCGCCTTCGACGCTGAATTCCCCGGCCAAGGCCATCTTCGCCACGCCCATCGTCATCAAGGCATCGTACACATCGGAAAACTCGTCGTCAGGGTCGCGCCCCTGGATGCACGGCTTTTCGCATGACGCCAACAGCGTGTCGTTGCCCGGCGCAGCTGCTCCCGGCGCGTACAGGTTGACGCGCAGCGCCAGGCCGTCAAGCGCCTCGACCACGCCGGCAATCGCTTGCGCGCCTTCTGGCGTATTGCCGCTCTCTTCAAGTTGCGCGTTCAGTTCCGACATCATTTGCAACAGCAGGTATTCGGCAATGCCGCGTTCCTTGGCGCCATGGAACAGGTCCTGGTAGAGAAAATTGATTTCGGCTTCCGCATCGGCCGGCACCAGACAGCGCTTTACCAGCCCCGCATATTGCTCGGCCCAGCGTTCGAAACGCTCGGCGCGCCCGGCGAAGTAGGCATCCGCGGCAGCCTCGTCGTCCGGCACGCGGTAAAAGGCATCGTCGGTAGTCTTCGACGCGAAGCCGAGCAGAAAGCGCGCGAGAAGCGCGAACGC
>Ga0209026_1001403_pt1 | contig 10725 bp, 9 predicted proteins | sample AraplaCL_Col_mCL_FD_184262 | JGI IMG/M metagenome (GOLD analysis project Ga0209026, IMG submission 184262) | Arabidopsis root microbial communities from the University of North Carolina, USA - plate scrape CL_Col_mCL (SPAdes) (version 2) | ecosystem: Host-associated > Plants > Roots >... | reverse complement strand
GCTCTTCGCTATACCAGTTTTCCTGGCGTGTTTTTTTGATTACTTCGGCATGTTTTTTATCGCGGTAAGCAAAGCTTTTTACGGCCTCCAAATCTTGCCAGATACTGAATGTTGCCTGCCGGTAAACCGGTGCTTCACCAATACCTACCGAAGTAATATAGCCGGGCGCGATAGCCATTATTTCGGCTACCTCATCCACATGGCTCCAAAAATTTTTGAGCTTATTGAGGCGGATGGTTGCCCTTGTAAGTATTGCTATTGGTCCATCATAATCTGCAACGTTCGGGCTGCCGAAAGGTTCCTTACCATCCCATTTGCCATGGCTTTGCAAAGGCTCGCAAAGCACTGTCCAGCTTTCGTGGCCAAGCAGCTTCCACCACCGCGATACAAATGATGACCGGTAAAACTTATCGAAGCTTTCACGGTCATCCCAAACAGCTAACAGCCCCCATTGCTGCCAGTCGGGCTGCAGGTCGAACGTGCCGTTACGCCCAGATCCCAATAGCTTCCAAAATGAACAACCCTGAGTAAACATCAGCGGCAAGCGATGGACCGCCATAGCCAAAAGCGCTAGCGGTACTAATGCTTTTCGGTAACGTACTATAGTGAGGCTCATGATCATGCAAAAGCGAAGTAAAAGATTATAAGCGAAATTTGTTTGATTTAGTTTTCAAGATTATCCAGCGTTGATTTATTTTACTTTGAGCTGAAATCCTTTATTTCCTCATTTTGTATTTTTGTGCTATGGCAGAAGATTTAACCATTGTACGCTCGGCGAATAAAACTGATCAATACCAATCACTTATTCCACAAATAGAAGCTTTGCTTTACGGAGAAACGGATCTGGTAGCCAATATGGCCAATGTTTGCGCCGCATTAAAAGAGCAGTTCAATTGGTTTTGGGTGGGATTTTACCTGGTTAAGCAGGATGAACTGGTATTGGGGCCGTTTCAGGGGCCGGTTGCTTGTACCCGTATTGCGAAAGGTAGGGGCGTTTGCGGTACGTCGTGGGCCGAAGCTAAAACACTGATTGTTCCCGATGTGGAAGCTTTTCCGGGGCATATTGCCTGTTCGTCGCTTTCACGTTCCGAGATCGTTTTACCGGTATTTAGTGGTCATAACGTTGCCGGTGTATTGGATGTTGATAGCTCAGAGCTGGACCAATTTGACGAAATCGACGCCAAATACCTGGAGCAAATAACTAAACTGCTCAAATTTTGATGGATAAAGTTTTCCTGATAGCGGGTATGGGCGCTGATGTGCGCCTGTTTAAAAACCTCGACCTATCGGGCTTTGAAGTTATCGATGCCGCCTGGATAGATCCGGAATCCGCGGATACGATCACAACCTACGCAGTCAAATTGATTGAGAAATATAACATCACCGCGCAATCTAACATCATCGGTGTTTCGTTAGGAGGGATGTTCGCTGTTGAAATTGCGAAGCGGGTCGATCTCAAAAATGTGATTATTATATCGAGCATCAAAACTATTGATGAAGCGCCGTCTTACTATAAACTATTCAGGGTTTTGCCGGTTTACAAACTGATACCAGGGAAATTGATGTTGTCGATGGGAAAATTACTTAAACCGTTATTCTCAAAACGGATGGGTGGCGAAAGCCATTTATTTGATTTGATGCTCCGTAATACTTCACCGGTGTTTTTAAAGTGGTCGATGGGCGCGGCTTTACATTGGGACGGGCAAGCGCCACAACAGCATATTTATCATTTGATTGGCGATAAAGACCTGATATTCGATTATCGTAAAATAAAAGATGCTATCGTAATTCCCGGCGGCGATCATATGATGGTTTTTACCAGAGCGAAAGACCTTAACCCCATCATCAGAAATATTTTAACCCAATGAAACTACCGTTAAACTTTTATACTCATAGCGATGTACTAACTATTACCCGCAACCTGTTGGGTAAATATTTAATGACCCGCATTGATGGTATAACTACCGGCGGATATATTGTTGAGGCAGAAGCTTATAACGGCGTGGTAGATAAAGCTTCACACGCGTATGGCGGCAGGTTAACCAATCGTACACAGGTTATGCATCAACAAGGCGGCATCGCGTACGTATACCTGTGCTATGGCATCCACGAGATGTTTAACATAGTTACTTCGACCGAAGGTGAACCGCATGCTATACTCATTCGCGCCATCGTTCCTACGGATGGTATAGAGGAGATCGAGTTGCGCCGTAATATGCCTATATCTAAGCCTGCAATCACTTCTGGGCCGGGTTCGGTAGCTAAAGCGTTAGGTATTTCGCGCAAGGTTAACGGCTTTGACCTGCAGGGAGATGTGATCTGGATTGAAGACCGTGGTTTAACTTTTACTGACGATGAAATTGTAGCTGCACCACGCGTTGGCGTTGATTATGCTGCCGAAGACGCTTTGCTTCCTTATCGCCTGTATGTAAAAGGTAATAAATACGTTAGCAGGCCGCTAAAACTTCCCAAATAGATTTTTCTAAATCAAAATGCCTCGCCGTTGGTTATAATAGCATAACTATAAACCAATGAGCAAGAAAGAAGAGCATGTCCACTTTTTAAAGCAAAAGGTCGACAATATCCGCACCGCCATGTTAACCACCTTCACCAAAACCAGGGGTTTTCATTGCCGGCCTATGGGCACTGCAGAAATTGATGCGAATGGCGATATCTGGTTCTTTACCAACGAATATTCAGCGAAGGCCAAAGAGATTTCAGCAGATAACAAGGTAAATGTTACCTATTCAGACAGTGGAACCAATACCTACCTGAGTATCAAAGGCCATGCGCATTTAATTGATGATAAAGAAAAAATGAAAGCTTTGTGGAATCCATTTATCCATGCCTTTTTTCCAGACGGTTTAGGCGACCCTAAATTGATCTTATTAAAAGTTGAAACATCTGATCTGGAGTACTGGGACAGCAGCTCGAGTAAAATTGTGGTGTTGTTTAATATGTTGAAAGCTAATTTATTAGGTAAGCAGTATGATGAAGAAGAACATGGTAAATTAAAACTGTAGGTAAATTATGCTAATTTTAGCTGATGGACTTTCAGAATAATTTAGACTTTGCCCTTCAGTTAGATCAGCAAGACCCTTTAGCCCGCTTTCGCGATGAGTTTATTATACCGCAGCATAACGGCAGTGATATGATTTATTTATGCGGAAACTCATTGGGCCTGCAACCTAAAGCTACCGCCAGCGTAGTAGCAGAACAATTAGATAATTGGAGTAAATATGCGGTTGAGGGATGGTTTGACGGCGATACGCCCTGGATGTTTTACCACAAACAGCTAACCAACTCGTTGGCAAATATCGTCGGGGCTTTGCCCGCCGAAGTTGTGGCCATGAACACCCTTACAGTAAACCTTCACTTTTTGCTCGTAAGTTTCTACAAGCCAAATAGTAAACGTTTTAAGATAATCATGGAGGGTGGGGCTTTTCCGTCAGACCAGTACGCGGTAGAAAGCCAGGTGCGTTTTCACGGATATGATCCAAAAGAAGCGATCGTTGAGGTTTTCCCGCGAGACCGTGAGGATACCTTACGAACGGAAGACATCCTGCAAAAGATAAACGAAAACGCAGGTGAATTGGCCCTGGTTCTGTTTGGTGGCATCAATTATTACACCGGCCAGTTTTATGATTTAGAAGCAATAACCACGGCCGGACACGAGGCTGGCGCGTATGTTGGTTTCGATCTGGCACATGCTGCTGGTAATGTGCCTTTGAAGCTCCATGACTGGGATGTGGATTTTGCCTGCTGGTGCTCGTACAAATACATCAACTCCAGTCCGGGCGGTATTAGCGGCGCCTTTATCCATAAAAAGCATTTTGGCAATGCCGAACTAAACCGCTTTGCGGGCTGGTGGGGATATATGGAGGATAAACGCTTTGAAATGAGGCCCGGTTTTAAGCCCCAGGAGGGCGCTGAAGGATGGCAGGTGAGTTGCGCCCCGGTTTTATTGATGGCTGCGCATAAAGCGGCTCTAAATGTATTTGATGCAGCGGGTGGTGTGCGGCCTTTGCGCGAGAAAAGTAAAAAACTCACAGGCTATCTCGAATTCCTGATCAACGGAATAAATGAGGAGCAAGACAGGCAGATATTCAAGATCATCACCCCCAAAAACATTGACGAACGTGGTTGTCAGTTATCCATTATTTGCGATAATGGCAAAGTTATATTCGATCATCTTGTAAAAAACGGCGTGCTGGGCGACTGGCGCGAACCCGATGTGATCCGCTTGAGTCCCGTACCTTTATATAATTCATTTAAAGATGTTTATATGGCCGGTAAGATATTGAAAGAGGCCATAAATAAATAATGGTTGGGTAAATGCTCAAAATAGCCTATCATCCCGTCTACGCGCATCCGCTACCCGAAGGGCACCGGTTCCCGATGCTCAAGTACGAGCTGATACCACAGCAACTGTTACACGAGGGTATCATCTCAGCTGAAAATCTTTTTGAACCCGATATGTGCGATGAGCAAATCATTTTGCTTACGCATGATAAAGAATACTGGCATCAGCTACGCGATCTGACATTGCCGCCCGCTATGGAAAGGCGTATAGGTTTACCCTTATCCGCAAGGTTGGTTGAACGTTCCAGGCGAATTTCAAAAGGTACCATCGACGGTTGCCTGTTTGCTTTTGAGCATGGTGTAGCTTTTAACGCCGCGGGTGGCACGCACCATGCAGGTAGTAACTGGGGAGAGGGTTTTTGTTTGCTCAATGATCAGGCTACAGCGGCTAATTATTTGTTGGCTAATAAATTAGTGTCGAAGATATTAATTGTTGATTTAGATGTTCACCAGGGCAACGGCACCGCGCAGATATTTAAGCATGAACTGCAGGTATTCACATTTTCTATGCATGGTGCCAATAATTTTCCTTTCCGTAAAGAGCGGTCTGATCTGGATATCCCACTGCCCGATCATATTGCCGATGACGAATACCTCGACATTTTGTACGACATTCTGCCCAAACTCATCACACAGCAAAAGCCCGATTTTATATTTTATCTTGCCGGGGTTGATGTTTTGAAAACGGACAGATTAGGTAAATTTGATTTGAGTAAAGATGCCTGCAAAGCCCGCGACCGCTTTGTTTTTGAACAATGTATCGCCAATAATATCCCGGTACAGGTAAGCATGGGCGGCGGTTATTCGCCCGATATTAAAGACATTGTTGAGGCGCATTGCAATACGTATAGGGTGGCTGTTGACCTGTACTTTTGATGAGATGGAAAACGGATAAGGTACGATGGAAGATGTAAAAATTCAACACATCTTCCATCTTACCTCTCACATCTTACATCGACAATTCGTGTTTCTTACTGATAAACTGGAACCTCACAAACTGCAATATCGACGATACCATTAATCCTAAAACCAAGCCATACCAAACGCCTACGGCACCTTGTTTAAAATGTATCCCGAAAAGATAGCCAATAGGTAAGCCTACTATCCAGTAAGCAAAAAAGGTGATCGCGGTAGGATATTTAACATCGCCCATGCCGCGTAAAACGCCCAGGCCAACAACTTGTGTACCGTCGAATAACTGGAAGAACGCCGTTAGTATAAGTAGCTGTGCAGCAAAGCCTATTACCGCCTTATCTGTGGTGAACAGGTAAGGCAAAATGTGGTTGCCCAAAGTAAACATAATTGCGGTTGCCGACATCAGGACCAAAACCAGATGATAACTTGATATGGCCGATTGCCGTAGCAGGGTAAAGTTTTTAACGCCAAAATTATTACCCGATTTAATGGTCGCTGCTGCGGATATGCCGGTCGCCATCATATAAGTAAATGATGCCAGCGTAATTGCAACCTGGTGCGCTGCCTGTTGTACCGGGCTTATGGTGCCGATAATAAAATTGGCCCCAACAAAAGCCCCGGCCTCAAAGGCGTACTGCATACCAACCGGGGCACCCATTTTTAACAGCGTCCAGCTGCGGGCACGGTCAATACTTTTCAGTGCAAAATCGTGCAGGTATTTTTTAAATCTTGCGGCACGTAAAACATAAATGGCCATAACTGTTGCCATCAGGCACCGGTCTATCAGCGTACTATAACCCACGCCGCATATACCTTGGGGGTGTATGCCGAACAGCCCCTTAACAAAGGTTATGCCCAGACAAATGTTTAATATATTGCCCCAAATGGATATTTGCATAGCTTGTTTGGTAAAGCCCAGGCCCTCGGCAAACTGCTTGAAAGTTAAAAATACCATCAGCGGGATGATTGATACGCCCAGCAAGATCAATAAAGGCTTAGCTTCTTTTACCACTTCGGCCGATTTTTGATCCAGATGATCGAGTAAAAAAGCCGAGCCAAAATATACCACTGCGAAAAGCACAAACCCGCAAATGATGTTGATGAGCAGACTGTTGATCAGTAAGCGCCCGCACTCGTTATAATTTCCTTGCGAATCTTCCTGCGCGATGAGGGGCGTTATGGCGTACGATATGCCCAGGCCAAACACCAGTATCAGGATAAAAACACTGCTCGCCAGCGATACGGCCGCTAACGCAATGGTACCTACCCAATGCCCTACGATCATGCTGTCGCTCATTTGCACCATCATATGCCCCGCCTGCGATATAATAACAGGTATGGCCAGCTTTAAACTGTCGCGGTAATGAGGTTTATACTTGGCGTAGAGTTGTTTCATGCAAGGCGGTTTTCGTTCCTTAGTCGCAAGCAGGAAATATCCTTACAACTAACCCGGCCGGCGAAATTACGAATTAGGGTTGTGATATCTGCTTACGGCCTTCTGATATTGCTATTGTTACTATTTTGCCTATTTTTATTAAATCAAGTATCAACCTGAACCTGAGTTTACTATGCGGAAAATATTAACTATTATTGTTTTATTGACAAGTCCGGTCTTTTTACGCGCTGCTATCCAACCGGTATTGCAAAAGAAATTTCCACAGGCAAAATCTGCTATACCTTTTATCGCAAATTTTCCGGCACTTGCCCGCTTATTGGCATCTGATCATCCCTGGCAGCTGCCGCCCGATAAACTGGTAACTCTGCTCTTTTCAAATAATATCAAACTATCCCAGGGATCAAAAGCATACCCCTTAATTTATACCGGCAAACGGTCGGAGCAATGGCCAGGTTTACCTATTTGGGATCAGTTTGCTTACGAAACCGAATATTATGTGTTCGATCCGGCACGTCCGGTGATCAGGTTCCATATCGGGCGGCCCCTGGATGTACGCATGCAAACACTTGAGCACGAGCAGCCTGCCAATGTCAAAGCGTTATATCCATTGCTTGCCGATTCTGCCCGTGCCGAAATGGCTGCCAATATCAACAAGCTTATTGAGGCGCTTAAACCGTATGGCGCGCACGAGCTTGATTTTAAGCACCCGCGCATACATACTTACTTATTACCCGGAGGTACAAAATTAACATTCAGTGATTTTACCGGAACGGGGGTTGGATCGGTTTATATGCAGATAGAGCTGCAACCAGCGGAGCCGGTCGCCACGTTATTGAATACTCGTATACCTGCATTTCCAGGTGCCGAAGGTTATGGGGCATATACTCCCGGCGGAAGGGGCGGTAAGATTTACATCGTTACTACTTTGCAGGATTATCTATCGCGAAAGCGCGACGGTCGGGAAGAAGGTAAATTGGGTGAGCATGAAGAAGGGCAGCCAGCGCCGGCTTTACCGGGATATCCGGAATTGCCGGCCGAGAAAGTAATTCATGGCAGTTTACGCGAAGCGGTTGAAGCACATGGCCCCCGCACTATTCTCTTCGCGGTTTCGGGTACTATAGCACTTAAGGATCAATTGTTAATTAATGATCCGTATGTGACCATCGCTGGTAACACAGCGCCGGGCGAAGGGGTTCAGATCCGCAACTGGGGTATTGAGATTCATACGCATGATGTGGTGCTTCGTTATCTGCGGGTGCGGGTTGGAGACATTAAAGGTCCCGGAAAAAACCCGCGTGTGCTTGGCGATCAAAGCCACGCCATCGATATCAGCGGCGCCAATATTGTAATCGACCATTGTGAGTTTGCTTATGCCAATGACCAGATAGTGAATATCTATGCCCTTAAACCGGAAGAACGTGCCGCAGTTACTTTTCAATGGAATTATGTATATGGTGGTTTAAATCATTCCACTCACGAAAAAGGACCGCATTCTATGTCGTACTTTTTCAGCGGATGGGGGTACGCTTCGTTCCATCATAATTTAACGGCACACAGTATGCGCCGAAATCCGCGGGTATGGGGCCTGTCGCTCGATTACCGCAACAATACACTTTATGATTATATCGACGCCGGGTACGGCGAGGAGCCCGGCGATTATGTCAAACTCAACTATATCGCAAACCTGCAAAAGCGGGGCAATCAAAAATATGCCTTTATTGCAAACGATCCCTGCGGTCAATTCTATGCTGCCGGCAATATTTTACCGCCAAGTTTTTTCCCTGTTTTACGTGTACCGGCAGAAACTATCATGAAAATGCCCTTCGAAGCTTCGCCCGTCAGTACACAAAGCACGATGGATGCGTATCGTGATCTCTTACAATGGGGTGGCGTGGTTTTACCTTTGCGGGATTCGATCACCAGGTTTATATCCGAAAGTACGCGTAACGGAACCGGTGAGGTGCCTGACACTCCCGGCGATTGGCCGCTGGGTGGGTATCCGGTTTATAAGCTTGCGAAACCGTTGTTAGACAGTGACCATGATGGTATGCCCGATATATGGGAGATACGTTACGGTTTGAACCCACATGATCCGACCGATGCGAGCAAAGATAAAGATGGCGACGGGTACACCAACCTGGAAGAATACATTAATGGCACCAATCCCAATCAATATATTAACTATAAAAAACCGGCGAACAACCTTGATTTACGCAGGCCTCATTGAGTAGTTTCACCATTCCGTTTGTTCTCCTTTTTAAAATTGAGCCAGGCAAGCACAGCGCTCGCCAACATAAACACAGCGCCCAACATAAAATGCGCACCCGGGAAATGGAACGGTGCCTGTTTTGATGTAAAGAACGCGAACACGCTGGTCATTATCCAGGGGCCGAAGATGGAAGTAAGGCTCATCAAACTGGTTAGCGCTCCTTGCAATTCACCCTGCTCATTCGCGGGTACTTCGGATGTGATGGTACTTTGCAGCGCGGGCCCTGCAATACCGCCAAGGCAATAGGGTATCAAAAACACAAACATCATCCATCCCTGTGTGGCGAACGAAAAGAGCACAAGGCCAAGGGTATAAAGTAACAGACCCAGTATTACACTGCGCTGATTGCCAAGCTTAGGTACTACTACGCGGGTAAGTCCGCCTTGTACCGCGCCAATAAGCAAACCAACAAACGCCAGCGAGTAGCCCACCATTTTTTTGCTCCAGTCAAAGTTGTATTCAGTGAAAAAATTCCAAACGCTTTGTACCGAGTGTGCCGCGAGATAAATTAATACGAACGAACCAACCAGACCAAGCACCGAAGGGTATTTAGCCAGCTGTTTTAACGAGCCAACCGGATTGGCGCGTTTAATATCAAAAGGGCGGCGCTTGTCTGCCGGTAAAGATTCGGGCAGGATAAAGAAACCATATAAAGCATTGAGCAGAGCGAGGCCCGAAGCAGCCAAAAAAGGCAGACGCAAACTAATATCTCCTAAAATGCCTCCGATAGACGGGCCGATGATGAAACCCAAACCAAATGCTGCACCCACCATGCCGAAGTTTTTTGCACGGTTTTCTTCGGTGCTGATATCGGCAATATAGGCCGTTGCCGTGGTAAAGCTGGCGCCCGTGATGCCAGCTATAATACGGCCCAAAAATAACCACCAGATAGTAGGAGCAAAAGCCAAAAAGCAATAATCGATGCTAAAACCCAATAAAGAAGCCAGAAGCACCGGCCTGCGGCCAAATTTATCGCTTAGGTTGCCAATGACCGGGGCAAAAACGAACTGCATCAGAGAGTAAGCTACTGTTAAGTAACCGCCATATCGGGCAGCCATGCTCAAATCGCCATGCAGCAATTTCCGGATCAGGTCGGGAAGTACGGGCATAATGATACCAAAGCCGGTGATATCGATAAGCAGTGTAATAAAAATAAACCACAGCGCGGCCTGTGCTTTAGGTTTTACAGTTGGTTCCATAGCCGCAAAATAAAAAATTTTAGATACAGTAAGGATTTTAACTTTCAACAAATGGCAAAATACTATAAAGTATGTGGGTGATGTTTCTTTTGCAGATCGAATGATACGCCATAGGCGACACCCAAAGCCACATAAGCATAATTATCCTGAAAATAGATGTTGTAATCATCCTGGCCGCGGTAACCTGCACCCAGGGTAAAAGCTACATTATCCATAAAGCCAAACTGGTAATAATATTTTAGTGAAATGCTAAGCCGCTTGCGCGGATCGGTTATCGGGTAATCATAGATCTTATCTAAAATGTAAGTAAACTGGGCCTGTAGTCGTTGATGGTTTTGATAGAGATCGGACGAGCCGTGTTTATCATGCATCAGATCGTACATCCAGCTGCCGTTGGCGCGAACAAAACCATATTTGCCGGTTAGCTGTTGGGAGAACCCGGTGTTGAAAAGACCCGTATGCAGTTCAATGCCAATAAAACTGTATTGACTGCTCGAAGTGGTATCGTTAACCTTACGCTTGCCGAAGTAGTAGTTAAGCGAATAAAAATTGGTAGTAAACTTTCCATCATCACGGTTAAAGTT
>Ga0209026_1001402_pt1 | contig 10725 bp, 6 predicted proteins | sample AraplaCL_Col_mCL_FD_184262 | JGI IMG/M metagenome (GOLD analysis project Ga0209026, IMG submission 184262) | Arabidopsis root microbial communities from the University of North Carolina, USA - plate scrape CL_Col_mCL (SPAdes) (version 2) | ecosystem: Host-associated > Plants > Roots >... | reverse complement strand
AACCAGAAACCAAAAGGCGAGGCAACCCTTGACGCGCGACGAGCGCTTCTACGATGGCAGAAGCCCGGCTGCCTGGTAGTTCTTGATCAAGGCGTCAAAGAGTTTGATATCGGAGCGTCCGCGCGCCATCAGCTGCGCGCCCGCTACGGCAGCGAATATGGCGTGTGCGCGCTTCTTGGCGTCCCTGGTGCCGACAACTCCCGCCGCAACAAGCGTCTTGCCGAGCCACGCGACATTAACGTCGGTGAACGTCTCGACTTCCTTCTTCACCTCGTCGGGCAAGTCGTCGAACTCGGCCGTCATGAAGCTGCACAGGCAGATGCGGTTGTCGTTCTCCAGCGACTTTCGAAACGTTCCTGGAAATCGCCGCAGGCGGTCGGCAGGATCCGGGGTCTTCAAAGACAGGGCTTCCAGCCCCGCTGCCGCGTCCTGCCAGTAGCGCTTGGCAACGGCAGCTGCAAGATCGGCCTTGCTTGGAAAGTGGTGGTAGAGGCTGGCAGCCTTGATGCCCACTTCTTCCGCAAGCGTGCGCAGGTTGAGTCCGCCATAGCCATGCGCCTGCGCGATCTTTGTCGCAACGTCCAGGATCTTGTCCCTGGAACTCGTGCCTGTCTGACTGTCCACGAATCTATCCTCGATGACATGAGCCATCCGGCAAGCGGGGAGGCTCATGGATTTTGTTCGCCTGCAGGCCTCTCGTCGACTCTGCCGGAGGCAACAACGCCGATCCAACCAACCGCTTCTGCGCGGGCCTCGTGCAGTGCTCACGCGGCGATCGGACCGAGCGTCCTCGGCATTCCAGCGCGGCTTTCTCGCCAGCCATTCTCTCAAGAGTGATGGCTCTGACCAACACGGCTCTTTGAAAAAAAGTGTTGACTGGCGCTTAGTATGATGCTTATCCTTCAACCTAACAAGCGTTAGGTAGGCCGGCTCCCGAGCTTGTTAACCCCTCTCCAATATGTCGAGATCCCTGTCATGAGCACCGCACTTGTCTACCAAGACGCAACCAAACTCGCCGAGCTGATCCGTACCAAGGAAGTTTCACCGGTGGAGGTCGTGCAAGCGCACCTTGACCGCATCCACCTGACCAATCCCAAGATCAACGCCATTGTCACTGTCGCCGACGACGCGCTGAAAGCCGCCAAAGTGGCAGAAGCTGCTGTCCTGGCCGGTGAAAAGCTGGGCCCCTTGCATGGCGTCCCCTTTACGGCGAAGGACTCCTTCGACACGGCTGGCGTACTCACCCAACTGGGCTCGCCGATCTTCAAAGGCCGCGTTCCTGACACGGATGCAACCGGCATTGCACGTATGAAGAAGGCGGGCGGCATTCTTCTTGCCAAGACCAATCTTCCCGAATTCTCCTACTGGATCGAGAGCGACAACTTGCTCTCGGGCCGCACGTTGAATCCCTGGAACCTTGATCGCACTCCCGGTGGGTCCAGTGGCGGCGAGTCGGCCGCCATCGCGGCGGGCATGTCGCCGATTGGTCTGGCGACGGACGTTGCCATCTCCGTGCGAGGCCCGGCTGCGTTGACCGGCGTCATCGGTCTCAAGGCAACGCATGGCCGTATCCCGATGACTGGCGTCTGGCCGCGCGTGCCGCGTCGTTTCTGGCATGCGGGCCCGATGGCGCGCTCCATACGCGATATCGCACTCGCCTATGCACTCCTGGCGGGTCCGGACGGCGCCGACGGGTTCTCCACCAGCCCGCTCAGCCTGGACGCCGGCATTGGCGTCGTACCGAACCGACCGATCCGCGTCGGCTGGCTGGTGGAGCCAGGCTTTGGGGCGATCGACAACGATGTGGCCGCGACGGTGAGGGCCGCTGCCGAGGCACTGAAGAGCGCGGGAGTGATCGTCGAGGAGGTGCGCATCCCTGTGCTGGAGCAGATCAACGCGCTCGAAGTCCTGTGGAAGCTACAGGCCATGGAGACCAAGCCCGCTTTCAGGAAGGCAACGGCCGGGCACGAAGACCTGATCTACAAGCATGTGCAAGGCGTGTTCGACACACCTGACACGTCGATCGAAGACTTTGTCATGGCCGAACAGCAGATCGAGACGATGCGTGACGGCTTCGCCCAGTACTTTGCCCGCTACGATGCGCTGCTTTGTCCCGTGACGCCGGTGCCGGCGCATGCTCACGACGCGGCGGAGTTCGTCATCAATGGCCAGACGGTGTCTTCGCTGCACGTGATGGATGCGACCGCGCCGCTGAGCGTCACCGGGTTGCCGGGCCTATCGATGCGCTTTGGCACGAGCAGGGATGGCCTGCCGATCGGCGTGCAGCTGGTGTCGCCCTGGTTTGCGGAATCGACGATTCTTCACCTTGGCTCGCTGCTGGAAAGTCTGAGCCCGGTGCGTGACCTTCACCCCACGCTCGCCAACATGGGCATCCAGTCGTAACGTTGTGTTCTGTCGTCAACAGGCCGAGTCAGCGATGGCTCGGCCTGGTCATGGGAAGAATCGCAGCTCGAGCATAGTTGAAGCATCCGATTTTCGACTGCGACTTCAACCGGTCAATGCAAGACGCTATAGCCGCTGCAAGCGGCCTTTCGTTTCCCCGACGATGTCCAAGCCTTAGACGATGGTCACCTGGTTGATGTTGTTCTTGGGATCCATCCAGAACGCCTCGTTCGCGAAGCGACCGAACACCTCGCGCGGCAGGATGGGTTGGCGTTCGACGGCTTCCACCTTCGCCCGGACGGAATGCAGGCCGGGCATGCCGACGCGTGCATCGAACTCGTCCGCGTTGTATTCGATGTGGTCGAAATCGTGCTCGAACCAGGGTTCGCCGAGGAATTGGTATACCGCGCGCACAGCGGTGGCGGGGTCGCGCACGAGGCTTTCGTAGGTCAGCATCAGCAGGTGTTCTTGCGCGTCCTGGCCGTAGAAGGCTTCCTTGGTGGCTTGATAGGCGAAGCCCACCATGCCGCGCGGATCGGTCAACGCCTCGATGCGCGAATACACGGTGGTGTTGGTGTCGAAGCGGAACACCTTGCTCACGCTCAGCGGCTGCTTGCGCACCAGGCGCTCCATGCTGTCCAGCACCCAGGCCAGCTGGCGCACGCACGCAATGACTTTGACGCCGGGGAACAGCGCGTTGAGCAACTGCATGCGGCTGCACCACAGTCGGCTGGTGTCGAAGACCACGTTGGCGCCGGCATCGACCGAATAGAAGTTCTCCACCAGCCCGCGCAACAGCGCGACGCGCTGCTCGTCGGAAACGTCGAACGAGAAATCGTTCTTGCTGCTCGCTTCGGCCATCACCACGCCCATGATGTCGGCCAGCGGGCTGGTCATGCCGGCGCGGAAGCGCGGATTCTGGTTGAGGATGGCGGCCAACAGCGTGGTGCCGGCGCGCGGCAGCCCGGAGATGAAATGAAACGTCCGCGGCGGGTGGCTGGCGTCTGGCATCTGGCGTTCCTCTCGATCGATGGCGTGGGCTGTTGGATGGTGCCAGATTCAGGGCGCGGGAGCGGTCGATGCGCGCATGCGCATCTCGTAGCCGACTTCGACCATGCTGGCTTCTCCCTTGCCCAGCACGCGTAGCAGCAGCTCTTCGGTGGCGCGCTTGCCCATGTCGCGTACGGGTTGGTGAACAGTGGTCAGCAACGGCCACACTTGCGTAGCGATGGTGGTGTCGTCGAAGCCGCAAATGGACATCTCGCGGGGAACCGATACGCCCGCCTCTGCCGCCGCCCAGATGGCGCCGACGGCCATGTCGTCGTCGGCTGCGAAAATGGCGGTAGGGCGGTTCTTGAGCGCAAGCAGCCTGCGAGCGGCAGCCACGCCGGACTCGAACGAGAACTGCCCCTGCACCATGTACGCCGGGTTTTCCTTCAGCCCTGCGCGCTGCAAACCATCGCGGTAACCGGCGAGGCGCCAGATGCCCGCGCCATGCTTGGGGTCGCCAAGGATGTGCGCGATGCGACGATGGCCCAGCGATACCAGGTGTTCCACCATCGCGGCGGCGGCTTCGCGTTCGCGCAGCATCACGCCGATGCAGCCCTTGGGTTGGCGTGGTGCGATGGAGGCGAACGGAAGGTCGTTCTCGCGCAGGTGTTTGAGCAGCTTCGCGTGGTCGGTGATGGGCGGCGTGAGGATCAACCCGTCGGGCTGGTGCCGCGAGAGGATGCTCTCCACGCGCTCCACGAAATCCGGCGCCGTCGACACCAGCGGCTGCACCATCATGCTGTATTGCTTTGCCTCGCACGCCTCCAGCACGCCAGCCTGCACTTCCATGATGTAGCTCGGCGACAGGTTGTCGTAGAGCAGGCCGATCATGAAGGAGCGGTTGGTGGCCAGGCTGCGCGCCGAGGTGAGCGGCCGGTAGTTGAGCTTCGCCACGGCGGCAAGCACGCGTTCGCGTACTTCGTCGCGCACGTTCGGCTCGTTGTTCAGCACGCGCGAGACGGTCTTCTTCGAGGTGTCCGACGCGCGGGCGACATCGTTGATGGTCACACGCGACATGGAAGCCTCTGCGTCTTCAATGATGGGTTTCCTGCGCGGCAGCCGGAATGCTTTGGGTCATGACGTTCCACCCACTCACTTCGACGACGGGATCGGCGGTTCCCTGCGCTGCGTATCGCGCGGTCAGGACCATCGATTCACCGGGCCAGAGCGTGATGTCATTGTCATTCCACCGAATCGGCAGCGCAAGATCGCCCTGCGCGCCGCGACGGATCGAGACGTGCTGGAACAGCGCCACGGTGTTGGACGTTGCCGGTACCGATAGCGTGACCGTGGTGACGTTGTCGTCGCCGTCGCGTGTCGTGGAGGCATGGACTTCGCTGGTCGCTGCCGGCAAGGACTTCAACGCGGTCAGGTCGGCATATTGCGTCAACGGCGTCAGGTACCAGTTCGACTTCGGCCAGTCGAGCACGTCCTGTCGCGTGGACAGCCAATAGACGTTGCGGCTCACCGGCTTGCCATCGGCCGAGGTGAGATCGAGCTCGATGAAGTAGGCACTGCTCAGGTTGGCGATGGATGGCAGCGTAGCCAGCGCCTTCGTGCGGTTGCCGGCGAGGTCGATGCCCTGCAGGTGCTTCTCGTAACGCACGCTGCCATCGAGATTGCGCACGCGGATGTTCGCCTGCAGGCCATGCGCATCGTTAAGCGCGTGGTTCACCAGCACGATGTCGCGCGAGTCATACGAATACTGGATATGCACCAGCTCGTTGGCTTTCTTCGCGCCGAAGTACGCGCCCGCGGGATTCATGAAGTAGTCGTACAAATGCCAGTGCAACGACGGCCACGCGTTGTTGAGCATCCAGTAGATGACGCCGGTCGCCGGCTTGGCCGCATCCATGCGCGCGTTGAATGCCTCGAACTGTGCCCGCACGTTGTCGTAGTTGTCGAGCTGGGCCTTGGCGACATAGTCGGCGAGGCTGGTGGGTGCGCCGTAGCGCTGCGCCAGCGCGTGGTCGAATGGCGTGAGCACCGCGAACTCGGACCAGTCGGCGGACGCGTGATATTGCCTGGCGTCCGGGTACTTCCACAGCGCTTCCTGGTCGCGCGGCGACAGCATGCGTTGCACGTCTTCCAGTCGCGGAATGTCGGCGCCTGCACTCACTTCCGAATCGAAGCCGAACGCGCCGCCCAACTTGTCGGCGTACCAATAGCTGGGCGGAATCCAATCGTACGGACCGGCCATCTTCATGCCGGAGGGGCCGGCTTCCGCGGTGCCCTGGTCGACCGCCGCGGAGATGACGGGTAACGACCAATCCTCGGCCCGCAGCGTGTCGCTATACATTTTGGCGATGGGCGGCGGCGGTGCGTTGTCGCTGCCGATGTAGAAGCCGATCACGGAAGGGTGGTTGCGCAGCAAACGCGCTTCGCTCGCCATGGAGTTCTCCGCGACCTTCATGTCGGCCGCCGTCCACGGCGAACCGCCGGTCTTGGCGGCGGATTCCCATTTGTCGCAACACTCCCAGCCCGGCAGCACCATGATGCCGTTGCGGTCGGCGAGGTCGTAGAAGCGCTGGTTTTCCAGCTTGCCTTCGCTGCGGATGGTATTGAGGCCGAGGTTCACCACGTAACTGAACTCAGCTTCCATGCGGGCCGGGTCGTCGCGCAGGAACATGTCCGGCGCCCAGCCGCCGCCGCGGATCAACACCGGTTTCCCGTTGATGAAGAACTGGCGATAACCCTGCTTGGTCAGGCTCGAGGTGACGCTGCGTATGCCGAACGTTGCCTTGGCACGGTCGGAGGTGGCGCCATCGACCGCGGCCGTCATCTCAAGCGCATACAGCGGATGATCGCCCATGCCGAGTGGCCACCAGACCTTCGGATGATCCAGTGCGAGACCCGGCGTTGTCGCGGGCGAAAACGACACGACCTGCGTCTGGCCGGGCGCGAGGTGCACGGTCTGCTGCAGGGGAACATCGGCCACGGTGCCCGCGATGATTGCGTCATGCGCCACGGTGTCGAGATTCTTCGCGGTGACCTTCACGGTCAGCGTGGCGTGCGAGAGATCGGGCAGCGACAGGGTCGACGCCACGTGCGGAAAGCTCAGCGCGATGGGGCCGGTCTGCACGATGTCCACGCCACGCCAGGGGCCCATGTCGTTGTCCGGCGGCGTGGGATTCCAGTCCACCCAGCCAATCGACAGGCTCTGTCTTGGATCGGCCGGATAAATCTGCATGGCCAGAATGTTGGCGCCCGCGTGCACCCAGCGCGTGACGTCAAACTCGTAGACGGGATAGGCGCCGGCCACATCGGCGTGGTCCGCAACCTGATGCCCGTTCACCCACACATCGGCGCTGGCGATCAGGCCGTTGGCGCGCAGCAGCGTGCGCTTGCCGCCGGCATCCTTCGCCAGCGTGAACTCGGTGCGGTACCACCACGGCGTCACGAACAGATTGCCGCTGGCTTCCGGCACCTGCACCGCGCGCAGGTTGTCGCTGTAGAACACGTCGTTCTTGAGCGCGTGGTTTTCCAGCAGGCCGGCCATGACGGTGGCGCGACCACTCACCGGATACCAGCCCTTGGTGGCGTAGCCCGTGGCGGAAATTTCCGCGCCACCTTGCTGTGCCTTGGCGCTGTCCTGCATTTGCCAGTGGTCGATGGCGGTGACGGTGCCTGCGACAGCAGCTACCTGTGTAGGAGCGTAGGTCGTCTGGGCGTTTGCCAGCGATGCGGCTGACATCGTCATCGCGACCATCGCCCGAAGCGCGTGCCTGGTTGGCTTTTGCATGGCGTTACGGTTTCCCAAGATAGGTTTCGCGTATTTCAACGGGCGCAAACGGCCAGGACTGGTTGAGCCTGGCCCAGATCGCAAACACCACCAGGCCAGCCACGATCCACACGCCGGAGAGGACCAGCGACAGCGTGGAAGCCGACACGTACACGTAGATCCATCCCAGCAGTGCGATCACGCAGGGCACGGGATAAAGCCATTGCTTGTAGGGGCGCTCAAGATTCGGCTGGCGCTGGCGCAACACGATCAGCGCGGCGATCTGCGCAATCGACTGCACGATGATGGTGGCGGCCAGCAGCATGTTGATGACTTCGCTCAGGTCGAAGAACGTGCCGATGGCAGTCACCACGCCCATCGTCAGCAGCGCCACGTGAGGAAAACCGTGTCGGGCGTGCAGGCGCGCGAACACAGAGAGGAATACCTTGTCCTGTGCAGCCTGGAACGGCACGCGCGAGCCGCCCAGCAGGCCGGTGAACACGGAAGCGAAGGCGGTGACGATGATCAGCACGGTCATCACGGCGGCGGCCAGATGCCCCCAGCTGCGTTCCACCACCAGCGATGCCACCGACTTGGACTGGGCGATTTCCTGCCACGGCGCCACGCCAAGCACGCTGATGTTGAGCAGCAGGTAGACCACCATCATCGCGATCACCGAGATGATGATGGAGCGCGGCATGGTGCGTCCCGGATCGCGCAACTCATCACCGATGTAGGCCGTGGTGTTGTAGCCCAGATAATCGTAGATGCCGATGATCAGCCCCGCACCCAGACCTACGAAGAAGTGGCCGCCAAACGTGTCGGCGGGGAAATCAAACGCGTAGCGCGCATGGAAGTGTGAGAAACCCGCCGCCGCCACGCCGACGATGGACACCAGCATGATCACCCACAACGCAATGGTGATCGCACGAACCGATTCGATGCGGCGATACAGTAGCCACGTGACGACGGCCGTGGCCGCCACGCCGATGAGATGCATCGGCCACCAGCCCAGGTTGGGGAAGAAGAACTGCAGATATTCCACCATGCCGATGATGCCGGTGGACATCAGCAGCGGAATGGCCAGCAGCATCGTCCAGATGAACAGGAACGGCATCAGCTTGCCGGTGCGGTACTGGAACGCTTCGCGCAGGTAGACATAGGTTCCACCGGAACCCGGCATGGCCGCGCCGAGTTCGGCCCATACCAGGCCATCGGCCATCGCCAGGATGGCGCCGGCGATCCAGCCAATGATCGCCTGCGGCCCGCCCATTGCCGCGACCATGATGGGAATGGTGATGAACGGGCCGATGCCGCACATCTGCGTCATGTTGATCGCCGTACCCGAGAACACGCCGATGGAGCGATGGAAGGCGTTGTCGCGGGTGGGCGCAGGTGCGTTGGATTCTTGCATGCGTTTGGCTTTTGCTCGTTGTGGGCTGGATCGTGAAGCTAGGTTGAAACGCTGTTTACCAACTCCCTCACCGTCATCCCTGCGCAGGCGGGGATCCAGTGCCTTTATTCGCTACTGGAGGCGCTGGATTCCCGCCTGCGCGGGAATGACGGTAAGGGGCTTCGAACGCTCCCGCTAGACCAGGCGTCTGGCCCAACGACTCACCACTGACCTCGCACACCCAACATGAACATGCGTTCGGAGAAGGTGGAATGGCCAGGCTGGTCGGGCCACACCAAGTAGTACTTCTGATACTCGTTGGTGAGGTTGGTGCCGTCCAGGAACACCTCGGCGTACTTGTTGAACTTGTACGAGATTGACGCATCGAGATACTTCTGCGGCGCTTCGTACATCTCCAGGCCGGTGATGCCGCCCACGCTGTCCATCACGGCGCGCCGCGAGCGATAGTTGTACGCCACGCGTGCCTGGAAGTGGTCGTCCTGATACCAGAGGATGAGGTTGCCGGACTTGGTCGAGTTGTCCTGGAACGGAATCTTCTTGCCGGCCAGATCCGTTTCACCAGAGTTGCTCGGTGCATACGTGCCGTTGATTTCCATGCCCGTCTTGGAGAGGAAGCCCGGCAGGAAGGTGAAGCCCTGGCGGTAATCGAGCTCGGCGCCATGGATGCTGTTGCCGGTGCCCTGCACGGGCTGGGTGATCACGATGCAGTGATCGCGCACCACGCCATCCTCGTCGGGCAACGTACAGTTGGTCACGCTGCCGTTCTTGATGAAGCTGTCCACATTGATGCGGAACAGCGCCAGGCTGAGCATGCTGGATGCGTTGATGTAGTACTCGGCCGAGGCACCGAAGTTCGTGGAGCGCCATGGGTTGAGGTTCGGGTTGCCCGTCGAGGTGCCGTTGGATACGCGGAAGATCGGCCCGTCAGGCGTTTCCGCCAGCGAGTAGTTGAGCTGAAGACCACCGCCCCAGGTGCTGAGGTCCAGCGGCATCATGTTCTTGGAGTAGGCCAGGCGCACCTTGAAGTTGTCGGTGACGTCCAGCGCGAAGTTGGCCGATGGCAGCACATCCTGGTAGCTGCGCTTGGTCACCGCCGTGCCCACGTCTTCTGGTTCATCGCCGTAGGCGCCCGGATCGCCGCTGAGATGCTGGGTCACATCGAGGTTGGTGTGGATCAGGCGCACGCCGACGTTGCCGCTGAATGGCATGTCCCACAGGGTGCCGTTGAAATCGCCCTGCAGGTAGCCCGTCAGCTCCTTCAGGCGCACGGCCCAGGTGGTGCCGGGCTCGGCCACCTGCTGGGTGCCCGGATAGAGCGAGTTCCAGAAAGCGATGGGGTTGACCATCGCGTTGGGGTCGATGGCCCAGAAGTTGATGCCCGAGCCCAGCAGGTTGTTGTACGGCTTGAAGTTGCTCGACAACGGCGAGGCCGTGTTGGGCATCGATATGGCCGACAGCGGACCGGCGCGGAAATAACCCTGGTCGTTGCCGGCCGTACACGAGCCGCTGTTCAACACCACGTCGGCGCCGACGTAGCGCACCAGGCATCCGGCGGGATCGCTGGCGCCGATGCCCGCGTAGACCGGCGCCTCCAGCGTCCAGCCTTCGTTGTCGGCGCTGCGGATGCTGTTGCGTATGCCGAATTCCAGTTTGAAGCCGTCCTGGAAATCGTATTTGCCGTCGAAGCGCAAGGCATTGAGCGCGACCTTTCGGTCGTAATCGCCCGACGATTCCAGCGTCTTCATCGTCCAGTCGGCCGGGTTGGCGAAGTTGGAAGCCAGCGACGACGGCACATCGACCTTGAGGTAGCGACCGTTGAAGTTGGCGATGATCGGTATCGTGTTCTGTGGAATGCCGTTGGCGTTGAACACGCGGTTGCCGCCCAGCTGCGCGGGATACACCATGGTGCCAGGCGGCACGGAATCGGGGTCCACGCCGTCCATCAGCACGTTGGGCCACAGCGCGCCATCGGAATCGGAAATGTTGACATCCGATTCCTGGTACGACTGCGATGCCGTGTCGCGGATACCGCGCACGCTCGCCGTGAACGGGCCGCCGTTGTCGTAATCCAGTTGCAGGTTGAGGTTTCTTGCAACGGAACTCTTCTGGATGATCTGCGAATAGGACTCCACGTCGC
>Ga0209026_1001399_pt1 | contig 10742 bp, 9 predicted proteins | sample AraplaCL_Col_mCL_FD_184262 | JGI IMG/M metagenome (GOLD analysis project Ga0209026, IMG submission 184262) | Arabidopsis root microbial communities from the University of North Carolina, USA - plate scrape CL_Col_mCL (SPAdes) (version 2) | ecosystem: Host-associated > Plants > Roots >... | reverse complement strand
GTGAAGATTTTTCATCTTGATAAGGATTCGTTAATGTAATATAAGCATTTAATAAACTAAAACGGTAGTTTTATCAAAATCTATGTCTGTCCTAATTCGTACCTTTGCCACCTAATTTAAAAAGGTGAGCAAGAAAACAGATTTTGATTTTGCCGGGGGCGAGTTGCTACTCATCAATAAACCCTATCGTTGGACCAGTTTCGACGTGGTGGGCAAGCTGCGCAATTCATTCAAACCGTTGAAACTAAAGGTAGGTCATGCCGGTACGCTTGATCCGCTGGCTACCGGCCTGCTGATCGTCTGCACGGGCAAAATGACCAAGCAAATAGATACTTTCCAGGCCGAGGAAAAGGAATATACAGGTACGATGGTTTTAGGCGCAACTACGCCGTCGTACGATATGGAAACCGAACCAGACCGGCAGTTTGATATCAGCGCGATCACAGAAGAGGCAATTCATGCCGCCACCGCACAATTTATTGGCGATATTCAGCAATACCCGCCTGCGCATTCGGCTATCAAGGTTGATGGCGAGCGTTTATATGAAAAGGCCCGTCGCGGTGAGGAGGTTGAATTAAAGGCTCGCAATGTTACCATCTCCGAGTTTGAAATTACCCGTATAGAATTGCCTGAAATTGATTTTCGGGTGGGGTGCAGTAAGGGAACTTATATCCGTTCGTTGGTGAACGATTTTGGCAGAGCCTTAAACAACGGCGCTTACCTATCGCGCTTGCGCCGTACCCGTAGCGGCAACTTTAAAATCGAAGATGCCTGGGAAATTATGGAGCTGGTCAACCTCGTCCGCGAACAAAAGTCGCAAGTATCAAGTAGCTAGTATCAAGCAACATCAGGCTAATCAAGTTCAAAAGAGAAAGTCTTGTTACTTGATACTAATTCCTTATTACTAAAAATTCAACCTTTGGTTCTATCTTTGCGTATCTGCTGTAAATGAAAATCTACCATCACATCGATGAATTTGCGCCCGTTAAAAACGCCGTAGTCACCATTGGCACTTTCGACGGTGTTCACCTTGGCCATCGTAAAATCATATCGCGCATTAAAGAGTTAGCTGCGGCTTCAGGCGGCGAAACGGTAGTGTTGACATTCTTTCCTCATCCGCGGATGATCCTGCATCCGGAAGACGAGAGCATCAAACTCATTAACACTATTAACGAAAAGGCTGCTTTGCTGGAACAATTAGGTGTCGATCATTTGATCATTACGCCTTTCTCACGCGATTTTTCCAATCAATCGGCAGAAGAATACATCCACGATATTTTGGTAGGTAAGATAGGCACTAAAACCATCGTAATAGGCTACGATCATCGGTTTGGCAAAGACCGCCAGGGTGGCCTGGCCGAGCTGCAAAAATTTGCGCAGGTTTATGATTACGAGGTTGTCGAAATCCCCGAACAGGATATTAACGACGTTGCGGTAAGTTCCACCCGCATTCGACAGGCGCTGCTAAACGACCAGATAGATTCGGCTAACCAGTTTTTGGGTTATCCGTTCTTTATCACCGCTAAGGTAATTCGCGGCGACCAGATCGGCAGGCAAATTGGGTTCCCGACGGCCAACCTTGCTGTCGAGGAGAAATATAAGCTCATTCCAAGTGATGGCATTTTTGCGGCAAAGGTTTATATCAACAATAAAGCTTATACCGGCATGGCCTACATTGGCAGCCGCCCTACCATTAGCGGTATGACGCGTAATATCGAAGTGAATATTTTTGATTTTGATGCGGATATCTACAACCAATTGATCAAAATGGAGTTTCACCATTTTATTCGCGACGATATTAAGTTTGGTTCTTTAGATGAGCTAACCAAACAGTTAGCCGTTGATAAAGAAAGCACGTTAAAGCTGATGGCCTAAAATTTGCTAACTTGCTTACATCCTACCCAAAGGCATGAAGCTGCATATCGACCGACAGGAAGCCGAATTTTTGGATGCATCCATCTCTCATTGGGAAAAAGATGGCTTGCTTACCAATGAGCAGGCAGAAAAGCTGCGCACCAGCTATGAAGTAAAAGGTTTCGATTGGATGCGGCTGGCCAAATACTCGTTTTGGATAGCCCTCATCTGCGGGGGTGCCTCCTTTGCCTTTCTGATCGTTAATGATGCGGTGGTAAACTGGCTAAAGAACCTTTACTATACGCCGGATGTGGTCATCAGTATTTCGTCGGGGATACTCGCCGCAGTATTTTTTTACATTGGCAGAAAGCGCGAGCGCACCGTGCCCGAGAAGCAGTTTAGTAACGAGGCAATTATTTTTACAGGGGTACTTTTTACTGCCAGTTGTATAGCTTATTTGGGTAAAACCTTCGACAATGGCTCTGGAAATTTCCCCCTGCTGTTTTTGGTATCGGTCTTTGTGTATGGCTTTTTAGCATGGCGGATGGAGTCGAGACTCATCTGGTTGTTTGCGCTGGTTTCATTAGGCAGCTGGTTCGGTACCGCAACCGGTTACCAAACGCATTGGACCGACTATTTCCTGGGGATGAACTACCCGCTGCGGTTTGTGAGTTTTGGTGTGTTGCTGGTAGCAGCAAGCCTGAGCTTGCGTAAGCGCCTGTGGTTTGCCCGGTTTGATGATATGACCTATGTGGTTGGGCTATTATATCTTTTTATCTCCCTGTGGATGCTGAGCATTTTCGGCAACTACGGCAATATTGATAAATGGATGAAGGTAGCGCAGATCAGCTTGTTTTACTGGGGAATTATCTCGTTGCTAATTGCAGGAGGATTTCTATTCTATGGTTTAAAAAGCAACGATGTTATCGCCCGTGAATTTGGCGTAACCTTCCTTATCATTTTTCTTTATACCAAATACTTCGAATACTTTTGGGACCACACTAATAAAACGCTGTTCTTCGGCGTGCTGGCTATATCGTTTTGGCTAATCGGTCGTAAGGCAGAGAAGATATGGAATTTAAAGAGCAAACGGGGCGAACAACCGGATTAACAACCAACGTCGCTTTTGTCTCATGCTTCGGGTGATATGCCAGATAAATTCGTTTCACCACATGATAGGCCGCGAAAGCAAAAAACAAGATCGCAATAGATGTATTGATTACCCTGGTGCTCAGGCCAAGCTTATCGTGAATATATCGGGCAAACTCGGCGTACAAAAACAGGCACAAAAATGCGCCCGCTGCCGATCCTAAACTAAAAACAGCCAGTTCCCATCCGCCTACCAGTATCCACTGATGGGTAATCAAATAGGTGCCGGTCACCATCCAAAACGGAATTTGCATTGGGTTAATAAAACCTAATAAAATACCTTGCTTAATAGCCGCCCCATCGGACACTTTGGTTTTGGGCGGCTTGTTACGATGAAGCCAGGTAACGGTACCTAAAACGGTAAACAGCGCCACCATGAACCAATCGATCAGCACATCCAGGCGCACCTGTTCAGACAACCACTCGGCCGCATGCATAATGACGTAGGTAAAGAAAAACTCGACCGCTGAAAAGGAAATGATAAACCGCAGCGCCTGCTTCATGCCGCGGTTAATGGTGATCTTCACAACCGTTAAATTGATATTACCGGGCGGTATATATCCAATGAAGTTGGCTATCAACCCGATGAAAAATGTGAGGAAGATCATTCGGTAAATATAACGTCTGAATGTTAAAATAATGTGGTGATGTGTGAATATGCAGATGTTACTGATAAAATCTGCAAATTTGCTGCTCAATGAAAAAAGTCGTTTCCTTATTACCATCTGCTACTGAGATTGTTTGCGCTTTGAGTTTAGAAGAGAACCTGATTGGGCGCTCGCACGAGTGCGATTACCCCGAAAGTGTAAAGCATTTGCCGGTTTGTTCAGAAGCTAACTTTCCTGATGGCTTAAGTAGTGCAGAGATTGATGTTAAGGTAAAGGAGATATTAGCCGAGGCGCTTTCCGTTTATACAGTAAAGCGCGATCAGATCAAGCAGCTTGCTCCGGATATTGTCATCACGCAAGACCAATGTGAAGTGTGTGCAGTCTCGCTAAAAGAGGTAGAAGATGCGCTCTGCGGCCTGTTGGAAAAGGGCGCCAAAATCGTTTCACTGCAGCCCAATAGCCTGGATGATATTTTCCAAAACATTATGGATGTCGCCGTCGCATTGGATGTTAAAGACAGGGGTGAACAACTGGTAGAAGACCTGCAGGAACGCGTTGACATCATCCGTCATAAACTCAAATTCATCGATCAAAAACCAACGGTAGCTTGTATCGAGTGGCTGGAGCCGATGATGGTGTCGGGCAATTGGATACCGCAGTTGGTGAGCATTGCAGGCGGTAAATCGATACTGGCCGAAAGTGGGAAACACTCGCCCTATGTAAAGTGGGAAGATATTGCTGCGCAAAACCCCGATATAATTATTGTTATGCCTTGCGGATTTTCTATTGAGCGCACTATGAAAGAAGTTGACTTGCTATTGCAACAGCCCGGGTTTGCCGATCTGAAAGCTGTAAAAAATAACCGCGTTTATCTGGCAGATGGTAACCAATACTTCAATCGTCCCGGTCCGCGTATTGTGGATTCTATCGAAATTTTGGCCGAGGTCATCAACCCTAAACATTTCATTTTTGGTTACGAAGGCAGCGGATGGATCAGGTTTTCGGTATAAAGCTTACTTATTGCGCAGTATTGCAAAAAACTGCCTTTTAGCCTAAACAACGCATAAAATATAGCGTTTCTGTAACAGTACTCACACAAAATCAGCAATAAGAGCATTCGTCATATCGGGAGTGCTCTTATTGCTAACCCATCAAAGAGTAGAAACCTGTCTATCAACTACATAATAGTAGCGTCATTTGTCAAACCTATAATTTACTCCAAACTGATACGAGGTAAACCTTATGTAATATTGCGGATTAGAATCTATAGGCGAAGGCGGTATCCAGGCCAAATGAACATCGATTTTTTTATTAGCCATTAAACCAACCGAGGCTTTAGGCGTAAAAAAGCCTGGAGGTTCTAATGCTACAGATGGAATAGTGTATTTAGAGCCGGACGCCATACCATAGGTTTGTTCATTTGTATAAGCTGAATAATTAATGGTAGCCCCGGCTCCAAGATAAAATTTTGTGGTTACGGTATTTATAAAGTTGTATAAATACTGAACGCTGAGTGAGGCCGTATACTGGTTAAATTTCAAATAATCCGTGCCGGTGGTACTATACGGCGAAACAGAAGTAGAAAGGGACGTTTTATTTCCTGACAGCCCTAACTCGGCACGAACTAAAGATGTGCCTACATTTTTGTTAAAAATTAGATCTAACCCGAGGTTAATTTGAGGAAAAATTGAGGTGGAAGCTCCGGCAGTTGCGAATTCATTATTCCCTTTAACCTGTTCGGTTGTGCTGGTAAGCGACACTCCTATAAAAAATAGTGGCCGTGTACCAATATCCAACTTGTTAAATTCATTATCAATTAGGTTCCCGTTGATTTCCGTCGCTATTTTTTTTAATTCGTTGCTATAATAGGGAATGGTAGTTATTTCTGTTTGCAAAGCCATGTTTTGCGGTTGATAAATCGAGGCCAATCTTTTTAACTGTCCCAGATATATCCTATCGCCTAAAATATGCAATGTCGGGTCGAAATAACGACGATAAATGAGTTCATACGGTACTTGATTTTTGTCGGCAATGTAAAACCGTTGTTTTAAGGCATCTTCATATTGATATAAAGAAACATATTTCCCCTTTATCAACAATCTCAAAAAAACGGTATCAATTGTGTAAGTACTGTCTACCCGTTCGGCAAGGTCAATCTGCTCGTCCAAATTTTGACTAACACTTACTGTATATTTTCTATAAAGTTCGTACCCATTAACTGCGAAAGCGGAAGCATTTTTTACAGAATAGCTATCGGGCGTCCGCGCATTTAAATCCTTTTTAAAGAATATTTGTTGTGGGTTTTTATTCCAATCGCGATAATCAATAAAACCGGTAAGAGTGTCACCGCTTAGGTTTACAACATAGCCGGCTTTGTAATTCCCTTGCGTATAGGCAGGTGTCAAATAAAGTAAACCAAGTAAAAACAGCAATAACAGATGTTTCATAATTTAAATTGGTAAAATTTAAAATAGCAGACTAAATCCGGCGTAAAAGTTTCTTGGCGCTGCCGCATTGTAAAATCGATTGCCTACAGCGTTCAGGTCGTTGCCCAAGCTGTATTTTTCATTCAGGATGTTATCGGCCCCGGCAAAAATATTCAGCTTAGACTTTGTACCGTAACGTGTTTCCCAACCCGCCTTGGCCTGTACAATATTATAGGCGGCCGCGTAAGCGGCGTTGCCATCAGTAAGCGGAATTTTATCAGTGTGATTGTATTCGGCAAACAGGTAAATGCCCTTGGGGAAGCGAAACTGCAGACTCGAAACAATTACCTGCCTTGGCACACCAGTTACCTCGTTACCTGAATAGTTGGCCGCGTTGACTTGATAATTTACAAAGCTAAATTTGCTTAACGTGTATGACTCATTGATTTGCACACCACGGATAAAACCGCTGTTGTGCTGTTTAACTATCCAGTTCGAAAAATACAACTCGAAGCCGGGTTGGTGCGTCCCACCTGCGTTTACATAATACTGCGTTTCGTCAGGATGCAGGCGCAGCACAATGGCATCATGCAAATCATAATAAAATACAGAAGCATCAAGGTACATGCTTTCGTCGCGATTGCGCAAACGAAATCCTGTCTCATAGTTTAAGCCATATTCGGCCTGTAGCGCCGTGTTAATTACGTTATCCGTCGGGCGAATTTCGGCAGTAGTGGGCGTTGAATAACCGCGACTAACAGATGCCCGCCATATAAAATCATTGGTGATTTGATAAGATAGCGCCACGCGCGGCATTAGTTGCGGCGTAAAGTTTCTTGGCGTGTAACTGGTTTGTGCCTGTGGGTAAACGTTCAGAAAATTATAGCTGTAAAAGTTCAAGCTCAAAGCTGCTTCCACATGCAAACGTTGGGCAATATCAGCCTGGTAACGCACAAAAATAAAATGCTGGTTACTGTTCACCTTATCCAGCGTTTGGGCGGTATCGCGTATGCCGCCGGCTTTTATGCCGTAGTTGTTAATATCCGAATTGGTTTGTTGCCATTCGATGCCGGCATTGGCAACCCAGGCGTAGCTTTTTCGTTTCTCGCCGGTAAACTCAAAATAGGTGCGAAGACCGTAAGTGTATTCGTAACGATTTTCGTAATTGGTGATAAAAGGGTTGGTAAAATCTACATAAGTACCATATACCGAAAAAACATTGCGCACGTGTGGTGAAATTTTCCATTCGTTCACGGCACCGCCCATCAGCATTTTGGTGGTAATGCCGATGTTGTTTTGAATAGCCCCTGCAATTGGCCCGGCAGGTAAGCGGGCCAGACTTGGGTCGGTATTAAACTGCGCCAGTGTTAAACCGCCTGGTGTTTGGTATTTCAGATCGGAATAAAATCCTAATAGCCTAAGGTTATCCTTTTCTGAAAAAGCAACTCTATCGGCCACCTGAAAAAAATGGCGGTACATATTGCTGTGCTGTCGATATCCCCCGTAACTTTCAAAAGCCTGGTTAATATCCAGTTGATTATTGCCACTAACATTTTGAATAGCTGCGGCTTCATGATTCAGCGCATAACTACCGCCGGTATAGCTCAGCTTTATAAAATTACCATCGGCCATTTTAGCAACCGGATTGATCAACATCACCCCACCTGAATTGGCACCAAACAAACTGCCATCCGGTCCTTTCAAAATTTCAATGCCGTAAACGGTATTAAAATCAATAGTGTTTAAATAACTATTGCCACCGGCATCAGTAAGCGGGATATCATCATAATAGATCTTTACATCCCGCACCCCAAACGGTGAGCGAAGCAAACTACCGCGAATAGATAAGCGGTAACTTCCCGGCGAGCGCTCTTCCATACGGACACCCGGCACCGTATTCATCGATGAAACCAAAGAATTATCGGGTTGCAATTTGAGTTGATTGGCGTTTAACGTACCCACCGATGCCGGTACACTTAACAAAGACTGATTAGATAAATAACCTTTTACCGTTACCGCTTGCAGGTGTTTGGCCGTATCAGGGTTGGTTTGCGCCGAAGCTGCAAGCCGAGTGATCACCAATAAAAATAGAATCGCGTAGGTTTTAAGCACAACTGTTGTTTGCTAACAAAAATAAGCGCAATATTCATAAGAAACTAATTAGCGCTTATCCGCCATATTTTATTGCCCGAATCATCCGCTACTAATAGCGATCCGTCTTTGGCAACCGCCACACCCACTGGTCGACCATGTACTTTTTTTTCTTTTAAATCGGCAATGAATCCTGTTAAAAAATCCTCGATTTTTCCCGTCGGCTTACCGTTTACAAAGGGCACAAATACTACTTTATAACCTGCCAGTATCGAACTATTCCACGAACCATGCTGCCCGATAAATGCGCCGTTTCTGTAATGTGCAGGAAATTTATCGCCATTATAAAAAGCCAAACCTAATGAGGCGGTGTGCGAACCAAGAGCCACATCAGGCACAATGGTTTTCTTTATCATGTCAGGACGCTTCTCTTTAACACGTGGTTCTTCATGCTTGCCAAAATAGGCCCATGGCCAGCCATAAAATCCGCCGGGTTTAATGCTGGTGAGGTAATCGGGTACGATGTTGTCACCTAACTCGTCACGCTCGTTTACAGCGGCCCATAATATGCCTGTACCGGGTTGAAAATCTAAACCTGCAGGATTGCGTAAACCGCTTGCGTAAATTCGCTCATCTGTACCGTCGGGGTTTATTTCTAAAACATCCGCCCGGCGAACTTCATTGGCTAAACCATGCTCGGCCACATTAGTGCCTGAGCCTACCGAAACATACAATTTTGTTCCATTTGCATTAGCGCGTAGGTTGCGTGTCCAGTGGTTATTGTATCCATCGGCGGGTAAAGAAAGTATTTTTATACCACCATTGTTGATGTGCGTTTGTCCTGATTTGTAAGGGTAGCGATATAGGCCATCAGTATTAGCTACGTAGAACCAGTTGCCCTGTATCAGCATGCCGTAAGGTTGGTTTAATCCGCTCAAAAACACGGTTTTCATATCGGGGATACCGTCGCCATTGGTATCGCGAAAAATCATAATATTATTGGCGCTTTTGCCCAGATTTTCAGAGCCGGAGGCGCCTATGATATCGGCCCCCAATTTTTTAATGCCTTTTATTTCGGTATTGGCTTGCGATGCAAACACATCGCCGTTTGACGCCACGTAAATATTGCGCGGATTATCCAGGCCGCCGGCAAATAACTGCACTTTAAACCCGGCAGGAGCTTTAGGCATTTCGTCGTTGTTCCAGCCAATGAGTTTACAATAATTGCGTACCGATTTCGTGGTGTACGGCGGGTCAAGGTGTATTTGCTGACCGCTCGGGTTGTCAACCGTATAGCTCTTTGCCGGGTCGGGTTTTTTTTGCGAACAGGCAGGCAGGGCCGTTAATAGTATGGCGAACAACGAGATGAATTTCATAATGGTATTGATATGATACACATACCGAACCCTGCCCTTATGCTTTTGTTTTGATTATAAAGCCTACTAAAACTTCACAAACTTGTCCATCTGTTCATCCGTAAATTTCACAGTGTCTTCTTTGAACAAATTGCCATTTTCATCCAACTCATTGTTGATATCAGCAATATGAATTTTTAAAGGCATTACATGCAGATGGATGTAATTGCAAATGCCGGTAAAATGATCAATGCCGCGAATGTTACCGTATCGCCCGGATGAAACACCCACCAGCGCGGTTTTCTTTTCATAAAAGCTCTCGGGGAATGCGCATGCATCTATAAAAAGTTTTAAAATGCCCGGGAAACTGCCGTTATATTCTGGAATAACAAAGATGAATTTAGTGGTATTGGTTACAATCTCCTGCATAGGCTGAAATGCTTCGCTCCTTTTGCCGTACAACCCGGTTTCTATTAAATCGCGGGGGATATCGGTCAATGACAATAAACCGCTTTCCAAACCTTTTTCGGCAAGCCTTTTTTGATAATATTTCGCTACTTTTAAAGTAGAACTATTTAAGCGATTGGTTGCAGAAACGATGGTAACCATGGAATATTTTAAGGCTAAAAGTGTTTTTATAATTCAGGATGTATTAATTGCAATAGTAATTATTCCACAAAATCGAGGGGTATTTGTTTGTAAGTTGACAAAACCTGTGGATTTTGGCGGATGATAAATACTTATATTAGCACCCTGTAATTTTTTCCGAAGGTAGAAATTCTATTTTCGTCAACTATCACACGATTATAAATTTTTCATATCAGATAATGAGTAAAATAATTGCTTTAGCCAATCAAAAAGGCGGTGTGGGCAAAACCACCTCATCTATTAACCTGGCTGCAAGTTTGGCCGTATTGGAGTATAGAACGCTTTTGGTAGATGCCGATCCGCAAGCCAACGCCACGTCGGGCATCGGGTTTGATCCGCGTAATATCCAAAACAGCATTTACGAGTGCATTATTAACGATATTGACCCACATGTGGCTATCACCAAAACAGATACGCCTAACCTCGACCTGTTACCTGCGCACATTGACCTGGTAGGTGCCGAGATCGAGATGATCAACCTGGAGAATCGCGAATACAAAATGAAAGCTGTTTTAGATAGCATTCGCGATGAGTATGATTTTATCATTATTGACTGCTCACCTTCTTTAGGTTTAATTACTATTAACGCTTTAACCGCTGCCGATTCGGTG
>Ga0209026_1001393_pt1 | contig 10774 bp, 16 predicted proteins | sample AraplaCL_Col_mCL_FD_184262 | JGI IMG/M metagenome (GOLD analysis project Ga0209026, IMG submission 184262) | Arabidopsis root microbial communities from the University of North Carolina, USA - plate scrape CL_Col_mCL (SPAdes) (version 2) | ecosystem: Host-associated > Plants > Roots >... | reverse complement strand
CGAGTTCCACAAGGGCGTCGGCCTGGCCCGCTATTTCCGCAAGCGCGCCGATGGCGTGGGGCCGGCGCTGGCCGCATGGTTGCTCTCGCCCCTGGTCATCCTCGCCGCCGTCGCCCGCCCGCTGCTGCGGCGCTAGATCCTGTCCCTTGATCGCCGCCGCGGCCGGGCTTGTCCCGCGCCGATCCGGCATGCCTGTCCGACAATGAACCTCGACATATTGTCTAGCGTGCTTGACAGGCCATTCATGTCATGTTTCCTTGTCACCAAGACAAGGAGACTTTTCATGTTTCGCACCCTTTCCCCAGCGGCCAGGCTTCTCGTAGGCCTCGGCTTGAGCGTGGGGGCCGTCCTCGCCATCAAGCTGGTCGTGGACGCCAACGGCTATCACTTCACCAACCTCGGCCGGGTCGGGATGATCCTGGCGTGGAGCGTCCTGGCGGCCTGGATCATGCCCCGCTACTGGCGCGGCATCGACGAGGCGGCGCAGGAGGCCCAGAAGTGGGCCTGGTTCTGGGGCGGCTCGTTCGGCATGGGGGTCGGCCTCATCGCCGTCTCCTGGGACCTGGCCGGCCTCTCGGCGCTCGTGCCGGCGGACGCCAGCCGCAAGGATCTCATGACCTACGGGGCCGGCGTGGTCCTGCTGACCCAGGGCGTCGGCTTCTTCGGGGCCTGGGTCGCCTGGTGGTGGAGCCGTCGATGAACCCGATCCTGCCCGCCGCCGCGGTGTTCGTCATGGGCAGCGCCTTCTTCCTTGGAATCGGAGTCGCCTTCACATGGATGAGTCTATGAAGAACCGCCTCAAGGTGCTGCGCGCCGAGCGCGACTGGAGCCAGGGCGACCTCGCCGAGCGCCTGAGCGTCTCGCGCCAGAGCGTCAATGCGCTGGAGACCGGCAAGTACGACCCCAGCCTACCGCTGGCGTTCCGCATCGCCCGCCTCTTCGGCCTGCCGATCGAGGAGATCTTCCAGGACGAGGCGGCGTGACCCGACGCCGCCCTCACTTCCGGCCGGCGCAGGCTCCTGGCTGTTCGGCCTTCCAGCGGGCGATGGCGTAGTCCGACCCGTTCCACCGCAGCACGGGAAAGCAGAAGCCCGGCCCGCCATTGACCACGTCGGGCCAGCCGCCGGCGCCCTTGCTGGGGAGGAAGTCGGGGATGCCCGGGCTCTCGTACAGCTTCCTCCAGGCGCCCGACGCCTCCTTCGTCACCAGGGTCCAGCCCTGGCCCGTGTTCCCGAAGCACTCCAGGCCGCTGTCGGTGATGATGGCGTCCGGCCGGCCGTCGCCGTTCAGATCCCGGAACTCGATCTGCAGCTCCTGGCTCTTGTCGCAAGCCAGGTACTTGCCGCGGCTGGGCGTGAACCCTGCCGCCTTGAACGCCGCCGCCGTATCGCCCGCGCCTCCCGCCGGCGTCGCCGGCACGGCGGCTGCGGCGGCCGGAGCCGGGCAGGCCCGCAGAGGGGTATAGCCCTGGCGCGGTTGATAGCCCCAGGCCTTGGTGCAGGCGGGCCCCACCAGAGTCAGGTCGCGCCAGCCGTTCGTCCGCGTGTCCAGCAGGCGCACGCGGCCCTGACCCGCCCCGACCCGCGTCCAGCTGAACGGCGCCAGCTTCTGGATCACCCAGAACGCCTCGCCCGTCCCGCCATAGCAGGCTGCGTCAACGTCGGTGACGATGGCCTCGGCCCGGCCGTCGCCGTCCAGGTCCACGGCGTTGGGACGCGGCCGCGCCGGCCGGCCGCAGGAATTCAGGATCTGGTCGCCCTGGATGCGGAAGCCGGCTGCAGTCAGCATCGCCGCCGCCTCGCGGGCCCGGTCGGCCGGGCTCAACTGGGCCGAAGTGGGGGCGGGCTGACTCGACGCGCCTGCGATCCCGGCCCCCAGGGCCAGGCTCAACGCCAGGACGCAACGCCACCCCGCCGACATGGGCGCCTAGGCGGTCTGCGGCTTCTTGTAGATCGACCTCACCGGCTTCTCCATGACCCGCCGCATCATCGGCACGAAGGCCTCCAGCGGCATCGACTCATTGGACGGATCGAACGAGTTCTGGTCGTACAGGTGGCAGAACTGGGCCGTGTACTCGAACCACGGATGCCCGCGCCATTCGTCCCGCATGTCGCGGTCCAGGCCCAGGTGGTGGAAGAAGTAATAGCCCTGGAAGATGCCGTGCTTCTCCAGCATCCAGTGGTTCTGCTCCGAGATGTACGGCTTCAGGATCGCCGCCCCCAGCTCGGCATGACTGGCCGGCAGCAGGATGTCGCCGATGTCGTGCAGCAGGGCGCAGACGACATATTCCTCGTCCCGCCCGTCGCGGTGCGCCCGCGTCGCGGTCTGCAGGCTGTGCTCCAGCCGGTCGACGTTGAAACCGCCGTAGTCGTTGTGCAGCAGGTTCAGGTGGCTGAGGATCCGGTCGACGTGCTCGCCCCGGTGCGCCTGACCCGCGTCGGCGATCGCCTGCCAGTCGGCCGCAGTCCCCTCGGTCATGGCCGTGAACGTCGCCCGGTCCTTGGGGTGGGATGCTCCATCGGCCATCGATCCGTCTCCTCATATATCGCGTTGGCCCAAAGGTGCGGCCCCCACGCGCGCAGGTCAATTCAAAGCCTTGGCCCCAGCGCCCGGCCCCGCTATGAAGGCCGCCGCGCGCGGCCGTAGTTCAGAGGTAGAACGTCAGCTTCCCAAGCTGATGTCCGAGCGCTCGACGGGCCAAATACTTCTCATAAAATCAGCGACTTATCGTCCCGATATTGGACTTCACTGGTGTGGTCGGGAGAAAGTCGGGAAATCCGGTCCGGCTTTGGACCGTGTGGGGCCGTTGAATTGCTCGCTCCGGCACTCTTGAGGCTGCAGCCGGGAACGGGTAGTGGATCGGCCGCCCCTGCGGCGCGCGGATGTAGCTCAATGGTAGAGCAGGAGCTTCCCAAGCTCACGACGAGGGTTCGATTCCCTTCATCCGCTCCAGTGGCCGGCACATCCATCGCATTCGTGCCAACGCTGGGTCTCCGCGGCGAACTAATTCGTCAGGTCCCACGCGGTGTCTGCATCCGTTAACGTTTGTCGTTGCTCCTGCCGCCGCAGCGATATATGGCAGGCGACCTGGGGCTGGCCAGTCGCCGGGCGAAGCCCCATTTTCGTCTGATCCTTCCTGTTGAATGCCGATTAACCGGGCTGAGCCATAGTGGCGCTCGGGGAGTACAACGGAGGCGGGTGGTACGTGGCGGATGCGCGCAAAGGGAGACTTGTCACGCGACTTTTGCGTGCCTACCTTCTGCGGCCATCAGCTGAGGCTGAAAATCGGCGGCCGTCGGGGGGGGAGCCATTCGGCTCAACGGCCGTTAGGGACGACGGAATGAACGCGATTGTTGACGATTTGAGCGAATATCGCGCTCGCGTTGTGCATGCCCGCGTCACGGATAGCAGCGAAACAATCCATAACAGTTCCGACCGGCATGCAGCCGTCTTGATTGAACAGCTCTTTGTCGCTGCGAAGCAGCGTGCGCGCGTCGTTTGCCGGCGGCTGAACGCTGCGGTCTGGGGGGCTCCGCTGGTGATTGCGGCCGCGAGCCGCTTTCTCGCTCAGCCAGGCGCTCGTCTAGAAATCATCGTCGGGGATCCGGAGAGCGTGGACTTCGCCACGCATCCATTCCTTGTGGAGTTTGCGAAACTCTCAAACGTCGATATCCGGGCAATGGATCGGTCGGTCGATCCCGGCCTAGATCTCTTCGTCGTCGATGAGAAGGCGTACCGCTTCGAGCCCGACCCTAACGTGCCGATCGCGCGAGCGTCTTTCAATCGGGAAGAGATCGGTAAAACGCTCGTCAGCATATTTGAGTCAACACACCAGTTCGCTACGAGAATTACTGCTTAGTCCGCGCCGGGAGTCCGTCGCGTGATCGGCAGGTCTTGGTCGTTCATTTTCAAGAACAACCCTGGGCGCCTAGCGGCGTACGCCGCTGCTTTTGCGGCGTACGTCGGTTGGACAACGTTCCCCGGCATCATCCATATGCCCGTGCCGAAGGCGTTGGCGCAGCGTGTGGCTCCTGACGAGTATTGGCTTGGGTTCTTGCCGCTTGCCCAGTTTGCGGCCGCTGCCTGCATTGCCTACCTCGCGCTTGAGTTCTTTCGGCACACGCGTGTTGTGACGCAGGCGGTTGAGGAATTTCTTGCCCCAACCGGAGAAGAGCGCCGCACTCTGGCGGCGATCGTCGACGCTATTCGGTATGCAGAAGGGGCTGAATATCGAGACCTCCTAATTATCGTGAGGCTCTTCGACCTTTGTCAGGCTCGGAAGGCCTGGGTCCACCGATTGACAAAGGTAACGATCGGCGGCGCTGAAGTTGGCCGCCGTGAAGCCCTAAGGCGCGCTCGGCAGAGTGCGCTTGAGATCGGCTGGTTTCACGACGGAGTAGGCCGGCGGTTCATGAAGGACTTTCTGCCGGGCGGTGACATGGTCGTGGTGGCTGCGGCACTTGCGGTAGCGCTATGGGTCCACATCATGGCAACCGTTGAAAGTTTTATGCCGGTCTACATTCCGGCGTTCATGGCTGAGCCTGTTTGGTGCCTCATCCAAACGGCTGTGCTTGTTACTCTGGGTGTAGGCGCTCCACTGTTTTACGTTGGCGCGGGGCGCTCGCTCCTCGACCAACTTCGGGAAGTGCAAGACAAGGCGAACGAGCAGTTCCAAGCCAAAAAGGCCACGCTCGACAAATCCGACAAGGAATTTCTCGCGGAAAAGGACTCTGTCCTCCGAGCTGACGCTGAGGCCACGAAGCGCCGGCTGCCGGTCGTCCAGGCGAGCTCTGGCAACGGATCTAAGACCTCAAATGGGAGCCGAAGGCGGAGCTAGGGATTTGCAGCAGTTGTGCTCTCCCGCCGCCTGATCCGCTCCGCGATCTCCATCACGATCGCGTCCTGGTCGATGTAGGTCTTGAGCAGCCGCTCGACCCGCTCTTCCTCCCAACCCAGGACGTCGGCGATCTCCGACGCTGACAGTCCCGCCTTGCGCAAGCGCGTGCCGAACGTGCCGCGGCCGTCGTGCAAGTGCTTGTCGATACCCAGGGCCGACTTCACGTCGATGACGCCGCCCTCCAGGCCCGACGGCGTCCAGGGCAGTCCGCGGCTGCTGGTGAGCACCGTCGTTGGCGCCGGCGGCGGTGGCCGATGCCGGCCGACCTGGCCCTTTAGGTACTTCTGGGTCCGGATCTCGATCACCCGCGCTTGGTGCGCGCGGATCTCGTCTAGCAGCGTCGCGAGCTCGGGAAGGATCGGGATCGTCTGCGCTCGGCGCCCGCGGCTCTTGCCAGTCGGGATGACGATCGCGATCTCGCCGACGTGCGCCCAAGCGAGCTTGGTCAAGTCGGTCCGGCGGAGGCCCGTAAGGCATGCCAAGCGCAGCGCGAAGCCGATCTCGGGCGAGGCGGCCTCGGTGAACCGCTGCAGCTCGTCGGCGGTCCAGATCTGATCAGCGCGGTCCGAGCTGTACAGCTGCTCGACGCCGGCGGCGGCGTTCAGCGCCAGCAGCCCGCGCCCTAGGCCCCAGGACAGAACTCGGCTCAGGACCTGAATGGCGTAGTCGGCGGAGCGGGGCCGGTCCGCCCACTGGTCGCGCCAGGCCAGCAGATCCGCGCGGACACGGCGGTCATCCAGTAGCCGCATCGGCAGGCCGCCGATGTCCAACGGACCCTCATCAGCCATGATCCGATCAAGCCAGCGGAGCCATTCCTTCTTGGTGCCGTCGGCGAGGCGGGTGAACTCCGGCGAGGCCTTGTACTTCACGACCAGGCTGGCGAGGTCTTCGTTGGTCGGCGCCTTTCGGTCGGCGACGGCGGCGTTATAGGCGGCGACGAACTCAGGCGACCCGGGCTTGCCAGGGAGGGGAGGTCCACCCTTCCAGGCCCACCAGTAAGTGACGCGGCTGCCGTCGGCGAGCGTCCGGGTCTTGCTGTTAAGCCCCTTGAGACGAACGACGGGCACGCTGCTCCCTCCAAGCGGCTAGCTCGTCAGCTTGGCTACCGCCAGCGTCGGGTTTCAAGGGGCCGGGAACCACGCTGAAGCCTCCGCCGACCGGGAAATCGATGCGGGCCACGCCCAAGCCGAACGCCTTCAGGGCGGCGATTGCGCGCTTGATGTCAGCTTGGCGATTTGTGGGAACGCGGGGCATCAGCGACCGCCGCCTTCGTCTGAAGCCGGTGGACGACAGACATCGCGTCGGCCGCGATCTCTTCCGACCGCGCTACGATCAGCTCGATAGCGATCAAGCCACCGCGACGAATCTCGTCCTTCGTGGCCTCGGGAAATTCCACGGCCACGTCGCTCCAGCGCTTCGCCGAATTTCCAGAAACGCTCGTCTCGCGCGCCAGGTCGGCGATCGGAGCGTTCAGAACCCTCTCGGCCAGAAACTCCGCGATCCGTGGCGCCATGTCGGCCCGTGTCATCGTTCCTGCCCTGATTTCCGATATCGTTGTTCTGGAAACCATAAGCTAACCCGTAGCGAGGGCCTCTAACCTTTATGGGTTTTCGGCTGCGACATACCAGCGCTTCAAGAACTATCGAAATGTCGCAGGCACCGTGATCGTTCGCCATCACGCCACCTGGGCCAGGGGTTCGGGCTCCTCATCGAAGTCCCGCAACGCCGCGTAGTCCGACGCTGGCCGCATACCGTTCCACACGTCCAGCGGCGCCATAGCCTCGCAGACGTCGCAGCCGACGGCGTCCACACGGACGCTCAGACCCCGACGGCAGGGCAGGCCTGTCTGAACTGGGCGGAGGGCGGCTCGAACTCGACCGGCATGCTGGCGGCGATGACAGGCGCTCCGGCCAAAGTGAAGGCGGCGACCGGCAACATCCTGGTGGGCGGCGCCTACGAAACCGCGGACGATCCAGTCCCGGGCATCATCGCCAATCTGGATGCGACCGTGGCGCAGGCGGGCCACACGAACTACGTCATCTGCCCGAAGCACAACGACGGCGCGACAATCGCCGGGTCGGGGCAGGGGACCGACTGGCATAGGCTGCGCGAGCTTACCCGTCGGATCAACGCTCCGAACTCGCCGTACTATGGGTGGGTGCAGGACAGCGCTCTCTTCAATCGGCGCTGGTCCACGCCGCGTGACGCGACGGACGTCGCAACCAAGCTGCGCGATCAGGTCCAGAACTCTTGGTGGGGCGGAAATGGTCAGCCGCAGACCGCCCACAACGACACGGCGCACATGGCCGGCGATGACGCGCTCCTCGGCTACTACACGGGCTCACATGCGCGCGGGCAGTATCTCCAGGTCCCCTTCTACGCGAGCCGGATCGCGGGGAACCCAGCCTTCATCGGGAACCAGAACCGCTACTCCGCGGAGAAGGCGACCTATCAGACGCCCGGCGGCTACGTCTGCGACATCGCCACGCGGGGAAGTCTCGCTGGCCACACCTGCGACGTCTTCTATGCGGACGGCTCGTCGGTCGGCGGCGAATGGGCCGTGGCGATCGTCGGCGGCGTACTGAAGCTCTATCGCGGCGCGACGGCGACCACGAACATCAACGGCTACACGGTCCTCAAGGTCCGGCTGATCCTGAACAACAAGGCCAATTGGGCCTACGTGAAGGTCTACCTGATCGACCTCACGCCGGACGGGACGCAGTCGGCTTACCTGAACAGCCAATGGCTGGTGAAGGAGAACCCATACGGCTCAGTCATTCAACCCGCGACAGCCAGGGAGAGTGAAACGACAGCGAAGTTCCTCGCCTGGGTCGCAGAGGTCTTCGACGTGGCCCTGGAGAACGAGGGCCGTGCGGACCTGGCAAAGCGAGAGGCCTGCGTTACAAGCGCACGCCTCCTGGGCGAGCGAGATTGACGGCAGATCGAACACTGGGCGTTGTGGGTGCGACAAACGCATTTTCTGCGAGATTGTCGAGTGTGTGGCTTATGTCGATGGGGGCGCCAGTGCTGCGGTTTTCTTCAAAGATCTTAGCGTGGAGCGCGGTGGCGGCATCCGTTCTTCTGGCGCCGGCAACGGCACAGGCGCGTGTGATGACCCTGACGTATCAGGGGATCGTCACTGCGGGGTCCGATAACTTTGGCGCGTTCGGGGAGTTGGGGTCGCTGGCCGGCTCCGCGTTCACTGCGACACTCACGTTCGACACCGATTTTATTGGTCGGTCGACAACCATTTATCAGGATCGCCTCGACGGAGGTTCGGAGTTTTCCCTCCCTACATTCCTCTCAACGCAATTGACGATTGGTGGGATCACGCAGAGCTTTGATGGTCCATATCGACAAACTCTCGTGCGGTCCGACAGCCTCATCGGTGGGTTCGTTTCCGACGTGAACGTCATCGCTGCACCGCCCTCCACTCCGGTCGGCAGCAACCAGTTCGCTCTCTTCTTAAATGGCGATCTCGGTGCGAAGCCATCTCTTGAGCGGAACGGCACTTGGACGGCCACTGATTCAACAGGGCACTTCCAGCTGAGCCAATATGACAGCACCAAAGCCGCGTACGTTGCGGCTTCCGGCAAGCTCTACGCCCAGACGGCGACGCTATCGGGAGGCGTTGTTCCCGAGCCGGCGACCTGGGCGGTCATGATCCTAGGCTTCGGTGCCGTCGGAACCGCTATCCGGCGCCGGCGGGAACTAGCCTAGCCCGCCGTCGGTTGATCCAGTGTCCTCCTATGGACACCTGTAAGAGCCCGTCGGTCCCCGCGGTGGATCGGCGGGCTTTTGCGTTTGCCGCGAAGCCTGGCAGAGGGCGGGGACGAACCGTCAGGCTCATCGCGAAATCCGCCGCGCCTAGAGATCCGAGCCGTCCCGCCGCGTCAGCCCGCCATCCGGCCATGGCCGCCGCACCAGCCCAGCCCGCTCGGTGCTCAGCCGGTCCGAAAGTGTGTAGTCCAGAAAGCGTTCGGTGTGCTCGCCGCCGCCGTTGATCGGGAAGGTGTAGCTGTCGCCCTCGTGCGCTCCGGTGCGCGCGACCTGGAGCATCCCCCAGAAGCGCGCCTCCCACTCGGTGATGTCGTGGTCGGCGCAGGCGTCCTTCAGCGCCTGGACCAGTTCGGCCGGCATCTCCGCCATGGCCTGCCGAATCTCATCGCCGCTGAGCTGCTTCATGGTGACGTGATAGCCGGGGTGCGTGACAGCCGGTCAAGCGCCGCTACCGGCCTTCATTGTCGCGCCTATCGTTCGGGACGCTCGCCCTCAGTAGCGGGATCAGCGGGACAGCGGCCTTGCATCAGGAACTTGGCATCGTACTCACCAGGGTTCTTGAGCACGTAACGATCAAAGGCGTCGCTGACCTTGTCGTTCATGCCTTGCAGGCAAAGAAGGATCTGATCGCCCTTCTTCAATGCAGCGAGGTCCGCCCTGAGGCGTGACTCGTCTACCGGACGACCGCCCCTCAACACCTTCCCGTCCGTGAAAACGGCCAGGACGATCTTCGGCTCGGGTCCAGCAAGGGGCGCGGCCGTAGCACAGAGTGGGCAAGCGAGCGTGGCGAGGATCGCAAGACGCTTTCGGAACATGTCTCCCCATAACGTTGGAAGGTGGCCACAATGGGCCGCGAGCGAGCGCTTCGAAGGTCCGCACAGGCTCGCAGGCGGAAATCTCGTCCGGGCCTGAAGGCTGACATTCGCCTCGGCGCCGGGGCGCGGACTTCGCGAACGTCAGGAAGGGGTGGGAAGCGGACCTTCGCGTTGCGATCGACGCTTCGCCGGTTTTCATTGAAATCGGGCGATTGCTGCATCCGGGAATATGCGACTTAGACATTCGACCGGCAGACGCACGAGGCCCTATGCGGAGGCGAAACCTAATTCTCGCGGGAATCGCCGGCAGCCTCGCGTTCGGCGCGGGCGGCGTGCTTCTGTGGTGGCGATCCTACGAGCGGCAGATCGTGACCAGCCGCGTGCCGGCGGCCGTTTCTGTCGACCGGCTTCTCGATCTCAGCTCTGACGGCTACTGTGGGGCGGCGATCTTCGCGGTCTCTTCTGCCGATTCCGGCGCGATCAGGGCCGGCGACATCGACCCGCGGCATGGCGCGGTCTGGCGCCCGACGCCGCTGACTCCCGACAACACGAGGGCCGACGGCAGCCTGCCAATCCCGCGTGGTGTCGACTGCGCCACGGGCCTAGGCGTGGAACGGCGGGCAGAGATCTTGCGGTACAGCGCGGATCCGGGAAGCTTGTTTCTCTCAGATCCTCGCGGCCTCTATATCCTGATCCCGGCGAAGGGCTGGTTGGTCTACGGGTTCTACGACTGAGACATCGCTGAACGCGAACATCGGCTCGAGTATCGGACCGCGCCGACGTAGTGAGCCAGAGGCGGACAGTTCGGACCCATTTTAAGGTAGCCGCGTCCTCTCAGGGACGCACGGCGGCAATCTGTCGAATAAATACGACCGGTCGTTCGCGCTTGTGAGCGCCCGTAGCGTTTGTCGTGTTTCCGGAGCGATGCCAGCTTCCGCTTCTAGCGCACTCCGGTCGCTGCCTGGCACTGGAACGAACGTCCGCTAAGGGTCGATTGTAGTCCTAGGCCTCAAGCCGAGAACCAGACGCTACCAGCGCGCCACATCCACAGGCCGCGTCCAATTACCGCCGTCCCGATCAACCACCACGAGGCGGAAGCCTTGCTGAGCAGCGGCGCCGACGATGCGGTGTTGTCCAGGCTCGTCCTCACGGTCCCAGGTATCCCGCGAGATCCGCAGTTCCGGGCGCTGGTCTGAGGCCTTGCGCCGTTCGCCCATCAGCGTCTCCGGCCGAACTCAATTGGCGGCAGGCGTCGATGTCCGCGCCCGAGGAGGTAGCCTAG
>Ga0209026_1001392_pt1 | contig 10780 bp, 7 predicted proteins | sample AraplaCL_Col_mCL_FD_184262 | JGI IMG/M metagenome (GOLD analysis project Ga0209026, IMG submission 184262) | Arabidopsis root microbial communities from the University of North Carolina, USA - plate scrape CL_Col_mCL (SPAdes) (version 2) | ecosystem: Host-associated > Plants > Roots >... | reverse complement strand
GAAGTCGATGTTGAAACCAACAGCCAGCGGAATCAAACCTAATATAGCGGCAGTAGCGGTCAACAATACCGGTGTCATACGGGTACGAGCCGCTTCTACTATTGCATCGTGAATATTTTGCCCCTGCTCCATCAACATATCTGTAAATTCAACCAGCAAAATACCGTTACGCACCACCACACCCGCCAGTGCGATGATACCTACACCGGTCATTACAATAGTGAAGTTCATGTTAAATAAGCTGAAACCAAGCAACACACCAATAATACTAAAGAATATCTCTGTCAGGATGATCAGCGTTTTGCCTATTGAGTTAAACTGCGCCATCAGGATGATCAATATCAAACCGAATGATATTGCCAAAGCAGTTAACAAGAACGTAGCAGCCTCGGCCTGGTCTTCCTGACCACCGCCCTGGCGTACACTAATACCATCGGGTAATTTAAAGTTGCTTATAGCTCGCAATATAGCCTGATTAACCTCATTAGGATTGTTAGGTTTAATTACATTCGAACCCAAAGTAATTACACGACGCTGTTGCTTGTGCTTAACGTTAACAAACGTACTGGTATAGCGCACATCGGTAAATGCCGAGATTGGCACCTGGCGAATTTGCCCACCCATCGCCAAGTCGCGATAAGTGATCTTAAGGTTGCGCAACGCATCGATATCATTACGCTGATCTTCCTGCGCTCTTACATCAATCTCGTAGTTATCCTCTTTTGTGTTGCGATAATCAGATGCTTTAGCACCATATACCGAAGCAAACAACGCCTGATTAATTTGAGCGGTGGTTACACCTTCTCTATTAGCGCGTTCGCGGTCAATATCAAATACGATCTCGGGTTTATCGCTTTTTACGTCAGGTTGCAGATCTTCAATACCCACGATGTTTTGCTGATCGATGTATTTTTTTAACCGCGCAGCTGTCTTAACCAGCGTATCCATGTTATCACCGGCAATCTCGATACTAATATCTTTTTGTACCGGTGGACCACCGTTTTCTTGTGCTACGGATATCTGCGCACCCGGTGTACCATGCGATACTACATTACGGATATTTTGCAATATCTTCTTGGTATCCTTTCCTTTACGTTTCCCAAATTCAACAAAAGCTACAGTAATTTTGCCCTTGTTATAGTAGGTGCCCTGATCTTCGTCAGTTGGATCAGTTACTCCTACGGATACGTTTGAGATGATTGAAGTTACCACATCTTTATCCGGTTCAACCGCAGCGGCTACTTTCTTTTCCAATTTCGCGATCACATCATTGGTATAGTTTTGATCAGTACCGGTAGGCAACGTTACATATACATAGGCAAAGTTAGGGTCGGCCGATGGAAAGAAATCTACTTTCGGGCTTCTTATCGCGGTAAACACAATACTCAGGAAGAATAACACAAATACGCTCGCTAAAATCCACCACGGATATTTAACGGCGCTTTCTAAGCGGCGCGCATACCAATGCTGGAACCTCGGCCATGCATTCTTTTGGAAGCGATCGATAACTCGTAATAACACAAAGTGGTTAAACAGGTACAACACCGCGGCAAACACCACAAAGTTACCCACGCCTCTATTCATCAAATAACCAAGAACTGCGGCGACGGCCAGGAATATTAATGCACGGCGAACTTTACGATCAAACTTGGGATTATCATGCTCGCCTTCGTGGTGCGGCTTCATAAAATCAACCGCAAAAACCGGGTTCATGATATAAGCTACCACTAACGACGCCAGCAACGTAATGATGAGCGTAATTGGCAGGAAGAACATGAAGTGACCGATCAAACTGTTCCAGAACGCCAATGGGATAAACGGAGCCAAAGTGGTCATGGTACCAGAGAATACCGGCATGAATACCTCGCCAGCGGCCATTTTAGCAGCCTCTTTTATAGGCATTGCTCCATTAGCGAAAATACGGTGCGTGTTTTCTATTACCACAATCGCGTCATCCACCACTATACCCAGTGCGAGCAGGAAGGAAAACAATACGATCATGTTCAGTGTAAAACCAATGGCCGGCATTACCAGGAAGGCAATAAAACACGACAACGGTACCGATAGCGCAACGAAAATAGCGTTGGTGCTACCCATAAAGAACATCAGGATGATGGTTACCAATATAAAACCAATGATAATGGTGTTTATCAAATCGTTCAGAGTTGAACGGGTTTTATCAGATTGGTCGCCGGTTACAGTAATATCCAAGCCTTTAGGAAAAATAGTCGCCTGTTTATCCTTGATCAGTTTGTAGATCTTATCCGAAGATTCGATCAGGTTCTCCCCTGCACGTTTACTAACGTTAAGGGTAATCACATTCTTGAAGTTAGGATTGTTGTTTGTTTTCAAACGCGCAAAGCTCACCTGATCCTGGAATGAATCCTTTATCTGGGCAATATCGCGCAAGTAAACTGCTTTACCCTGCGGATTACGAATAACCATCGCTGCTACTTCATCTGCATTCTTAAAATCTTCCTTAATATCAATGGTGCGTTGAACACCATCAGTTACCAAAGTACCGGCAGATGATATAACGTTTTCATTACCAATAGCTTGAATAATGTCACCGTAACTAACCTGTGCAGCCGACATTTTGTTGATATCCACATTGATTTGGATGTTGGGGCTCAAAGCGCCCACCTCATCAACTTTCGATATCTCTTTCATTGCTTCGATATCATCCTTCAGGTTGTCTGCATACTCTTTCAACTTTTTCAGGTCATAGTTACCTGAGATGTTGATATATAGAATAGGCAAATCAGCCACGTTGATATCAGAGATAATAGATTCTTTGAGGTTATTATCATTCTGCGGCAGATCTTGTTTGGCCTTGTCAACCGCATCCTTCACGTCCTGCTTAGCGTCTTTAATGTTAATGTTAGCATTAAATTCGGCAGTGATTATAGATACGTTTTGCTGGGTATTTGAAGTAACTTTCTTCAGGCCCTTTAACGATTTTAATTGTTTCTCTAACTGCTTAGTTACCAGTGTTTCAATGTTTTGAGGCGATTGGCCCAAATAACTGGTAGTGATAAACACTTTGGATTGTGCTATGTCCGGGAAGTTTTCTTTCGGCAAGCGATTATAGCTCAGCAAGCCGAGTAATGTCAACAAAAACACCATTACATAAACGGCCGTTTTGTTGTCTATGGCCCAACTTGAGGGACCAAATTCTTTTTTAATGTCTTTCATTACAGATCAATTGGTTTAGATTAATTACCAGACTGTACTACATTTATTTTATCGCCATCTTCAATATCGGTTGCGCCTTCAACAATCAGCTGATCGCCGGTTTTTAAACCCGATAGGACTTCTGTGTTACCGCCGTAGATACCGCCGGTTTTTACATTGATCTTTTTAGCAGTACCATTGTTATTTACGAATACGTAATCGCCTTGCTCGGAGTGTTGAACAGCTTTAACAGGCACAACAACCACGTCCTTTCTGGCATAGTTAGCTATCTTTAAGATAGCGGTCATATTGGGACGGAGTTTGCCGTCGTGCGGCAAGCGAATCTCTACAGCAAAACTTCTTGAAGCCGGGTCGATCACTTTGGCAGCGAAAGTTACTTTAGCCATTACAGAGTCGTTCGCATCCGGGATAACCACTTTTACGTTATCACCCTGATGAACGGTTGATGCATACGATTCAGGAACATCAGCTTTAACTTTCAAAATATCAGCGTTTACAACGCGGATACCAGTTGCGCCAGGCGTAGCGATCTGACCCAATTTCAGGTCCATCTGATCGACCGTACCACTTATAGGCGATACGATGCGATATAGATCTGATTGTTGACGCAACGTTGCTACCTGCTTTTGTGCGCTCTCTAAATTAGTTTGCGCTTGAAGAAACTGCACCTCGGTGCCAATTTTCTGATCCCAAAGGTTCTTTTGACGATTGTACAACGTTTGCATTAATTGCACTTGTATCTCGGCTTGCGCAATATTTTGGCGTAAAACGCTATTATCCAACTGTACTAATATTTCACCTTTTTTTACGTGATCGCCTACTTTAACATTGATAGCGGTAATAGCTGCCGATGATTGCGGATAAGCAGTTACGTTATCTTGTGCATCTATTTTACCTTGCAAATCAACATAATTAGTAAAGGTTGATGATTTAACAGTAACCGCACTTACATCGGTACTCTTTTGTACCGGCTTAGTGCCTGTCTGTGCTTCTAACGCGGTAATTTTTGCGTTAATTTCTGCCTGCTGCTTTTTCAGGTCGGCTAATTCGGTCGCTTTATCCTTTGGCTTGTTTGAGCAAGCTGCTGCAAGCGACAGTATAATTGATAGGTATGCTAATTTTTTCATGTGATTATGTTTCAATAGTGTGATTAGTTTTATTTGATTCGTCCGTATGCTTTGTCCTGATCTACCTTGCTAATCATTGCATTATACAGAGCTTGTATGTAGTTATTATTAGCGTTTTCCAGATCGGTTTGTGCCTGGGTAACTTCTAAACTTGACCCTACACCCTGGGTGTATTTAATTCCGGCGACACGTACAACCTCCTGCGCCAAAGCTTGACTGCGTTTTTGAGTGTTTAGCGATTGTAGACTGTTATAAAACGTAATTCGTGCAGCACTGGCTTCAAGGCTTAAGGCATTCTTTACATTGTTCAAATCGTTTTGAGATTTTTGAACTGCAATTTCTGATTGCCTTAATTGGTTAGTGCGCTGGTTACCATTAAAAATAGGGATATTGATATTTAAACCTATATAATTAAACGGATAAACGTGGTTATACAAGTACCTAAGGTGATTTTCCTGGAAAACTGCCGAGTAACCCGCTGTTAAGTTTGCAGTAGGTAAATAAGCTGCTTTTTTACTCTTTACATCCAATTGATTCAACTTTAAATTGGTTTCCAACAAATTATATTCGATACGATTACGGTAAACAGATGTATCAGCGCTGCCGAGCGTAATATTTTGGTCAAGACCGTTAACATCCAGTTTGTCGGTAAGTATTATCGCCTCCTCAATTGGCATTCCCATCTGAAATTTCAACATCTGGTAATTCAATACCAGCGAGCGCCCCACATTTTCCCGGTTAGTAACAAGGTTCATGTATTGTACAGACAAGCGATCAACGTCTATCTTTTCCACAAAGCCTTGCTTATTTTGTTGCGTTGTTTGATCTAATTGCTGCTTTAATTGAGCAATGTTAGCATCCAGCAACTTTATCTGCTCATCACTAACCAACACCTGGTAATAAGCTTTAGTTACATTTACGCTGGTTTGAATACGTGAGCGCGTTAAACTGCGTTGCGACAATTCTTTATAAGTTTTTACCGCCTGCAAACCAACTAAAAACGTTCCGCTAAAAAGCAATTGGCTGGCAGTTACACCAAAGGTGTTGTTCAACTTTACCGGACCAAACGGGAACTGAACCAACGGCGCATTTGGGTCAATTACGCCGGTTGTAGCGTACTTCGAGAAGTCAGGCCCTACCGAAGCCGGCACTTTCAAATAATCCTGAAAGCTTACTGAGCCGTTGATCTGAGGCAAACCGGTACCAATGGTTTCTTTTATTTTATATTCGGCGCTTTTAACATCCAGACCGGCGTTCATTACCGAGTCCTGGTGCAGGTAAGCATAGTTAATGCAGTCCTGTACCGAAAAATTATGCACCGCCCCGGGCGTCGGGGTCGCGGGTTGCTGAGCATAACTAAATGCCGGGCAAACCAATGCAATGATTAGATAGAGATACTTATTCATATATGTTGAGTGTTGTTTAGTTTTCGTTTTCAAAATAAACCGATCGGCGTGACAGCCTTATGTCAGTAGTGTTAAATTATTCGTCGCTTATGTTTTTATATTGATTTAATAGTTTGTAGCCCTTAAGTGTACAAACGCCGTAATTAAAATGCTCCAAAAACTGGTATTGCACTTTCCATGGACTAAATTCTGATACCGGGTAAATACTGCTGTTAAAACCCATTTCTACTTGCGCCATACGCATGCGCGCTAATATTTTAACATCAAGCTCGGGGCGGATATAGCCTTCTTTAATCCCCTCTGTTAATAGGTTTTCTAAAGTTTGCACCAAAAAGCCAGATTTAAAATTCTGAAATTGTTTCCAGGCTTCCGGATGATATTTCTGCATGTCGTGGATCACGATGGGGTTAATACGCGAGAATATTTCTTCCGAGCATTTCATCATAGCAATCATCTGCTCAATGACGTTGCCCGATTGCCCCATGATACCACACATCTGATCCTCGTCGTCCTTCAGTTTCTTCTTTACCAGGCCCAACACCAGTTCATTTTTGTCTTTAAAGAACTGGTAAACGGTCTTTTTAGACATACCCAGGTGGCGGGCAATATCGTCCATCGTTACGCTGCGAATGCCTGCACGTAAAAACAAGTCCTCTGCCCCCGCTATAATTCTATCTGTCTGTTCCATTTTTAATTTTCCGGAACAAAACTATGGAAACATTTTTTAATTTAAAAGTTTCCATAGTTTTTTACGTTTCCTTTACATTACAACTCACATAATCCAATCTGTTTCACTAATTGTTATCTTTGCGGCATGGATCTAACCCAACTCTCCGCAATCTCTCCTATCGACGGCCGCTACAGAAATACCACAGCAAAACTGGCCGAATACTTTTCTGAATATGCCTTAATCAAATACCGTGTATTTGTGGAGGTAGAGTACTTTATCGCATTGTTTCAGCATCCGCTTCCGCAATTACAAGGTTTGGATGCCAGTGTGTTAGAAAAGTTACGCGATGTTTACAGAAATTTTTCGGAAGATGATGCCGCGCAGATCAAGCAGATAGAAAAGACCACCAATCATGATGTAAAGGCGGTTGAGTATTTCATCAAGCAGGAATTTGATAAATTAGGTTTACAACAATACAAAGAGTTTATCCACTTTGGATTGACCTCTCAGGATATTAATAATACTACCGTTCCTTATACTTTCAAGCTAGCGCTAAACGAGGTTTACTACCCTGCGCTGGATGAAATGCTATCTATATTAAAAGGTTACGCTACAGATTGGGCCAACCTGCCAATGCTGGCACATACTCACGGGCAACCGGCCTCACCTACCCGTTTGGGTAAAGAGATACAGGTGTTTGTAGAGCGCTTGGAAAATCAAATCAACTTGTTAAAGCAAATTCCTTTCTCGGCGAAGTTTGGCGGCGCCACCGGGAATTTCAATGCGCATAACGTAGCCTACGGCGAAATTGGTTGGGTGAAATTCGGCAATCATTTTGTAAATGATGTTTTGGGACTCAATCGCTCGCAATACACTACGCAGATTGAGCACTACGATAACTTCGCGGCACATTGCGATGCCTTGAAACGTATTAATAACATTATAATCGATCTGGATCGCGATATGTGGACCTACATATCGATGAATTATTTCAAGCAAAAGATCAAAGCCGGCGAAGTGGGTTCATCAGCCATGCCGCATAAGGTTAACCCTATCGACTTTGAAAATTCGGAAGGTAACCTGGGGATCGCCAATGCATTGTTCGAACATTTAGCTGCTAAGCTGCCTATCTCTCGTCTGCAACGTGACTTAACCGATTCGACCGTGTTGCGCAATGTTGGTGTTCCTGTAGCACATACGTTAATTGCTTTCAAATCGACCGTTAAAGGTTTGAATAAATTATTGCTGAATGATGCAGCGATCAACGCACATCTGGAAGCTAATTGGGCGGTAGTTGCTGAAGCAATACAGACTATCCTACGTCGCGAAGGGTATCCAAATCCATATGAAGCCTTGAAGGAACTAACCCGCACCAATACAGAGGTGAATGCTAAGACAATTGCAGAGTTTGTGGATACTCTGAATGTAAGTGAAGGCGTAAAAGCTGAGTTGAAGCAAATTACACCGCATAATTATACTGGAGTTTGATACCAAAAAAATACAAGCGAATCGTATTGGGCTGTAGTATCGTGCTATATGCTATTGCCTTAAGTAGACCCGGTTTTTGCACCAATGACGTCTGTCAGGGTAATTGGTCTGGATTGGCGATACTTTTCTCCGGCACTTTCGGTTTTTTCTTATCGTCAGCAGGGCTTCCTTGGCTGGCAAATCCGGTTTTATTAGGTTCTTGGATCGCATTAGGAAGGCACGATAATAAAAAAGCGGCATTAATTGCAAGCCTCGTCGCGACAATTTTGCTGTCTCGTTTCTATTTTTCGGAAAGATAATTGCTAACGAGGGTGGTTATTATCAACAAATTACGGGCTATAAATTAGGGTATTGGCTTTGGGTCAGCAGTTCGGTTTCCATGTTTGTTGGCTGCTTTGTTTTACGTCTTCTAGATAAACGATCGAAAAATCTACCGTCATTCACCAGTCATAACAATTTTGATTGATACAATCAATCAAAATCCTGCATAACTTTGTTTAATTATTAAGATCGAGATCAGAAATGAATATCAACGTATATACCGAATTAACTCCCAACCCTGCAACCCAAAAGTTTATTGTAAACAAGTTGCTGATCAATGGCAGTGTGGATTATCCAACCAAAGAAAGTGCAGAAAGCTCACCTTTTGCTAAAGAGTTATATAAATTCTCATTTGTTAACGGGGTTTTCTTCGCCAGCAACTTTGTAACTATTACCAAGTTTGAAGAAGATAGCTGGAATGATATTACGCCTATTTTAAAAGAGTTTGTAAAGGGCGCTGTTGAAGCGGAGCTTGCAGTTAAAAACGAAGAGCACGTAGAAAATACCGATTTCGAAGGCTCGGATATCGAAGTTAAAATTCAGCAGATATTAAACGACTATGTTCGCCCGGCAGTTGAAGGTGACGGCGGTCAGATTGCTTATAAATCATTTAACGAGGGGGTGGTAACTGTTGAGCTGCGTGGTTCATGCAGTGGTTGTCCATCGTCAACTGTAACGTTAAAAGCTGGTATTGAAAATTTGCTTAAACGTATGGTACCAGAAGTTACTGAGGTGGTTTCTGAAGCGTTATAATTGTCTGGACTCGAATTTGTGAAATTTAGGAATTAACAGAATAAATAGCAATTCGATAAATTCTTAAATTCCACAAATTCGAGTTCAGACAAAGTGCGTCTTTATCGCCTCCAGCATTTCATCGGTAAACTTACCATTGGTAGCCAGTAGTTCTCTACTTTCGAGCACCTCTTCTCCACCGCTAAAATTCACCACGTCGCCCCCGGCCTGACGAACAATTACAATTCCAGCTGCCGCATCCCAGGCGTTTAAATTGTATTCGTAATAGGCATCAAAACGACCGCAAGCCGTGTAAGCGAGATCAACAGCCGCGGATCCTAAGCGCCGCAGGCCATGGCAATTTTGCATCAGATGCGAAAACAATTTCATGTATTGTTCCTGTTTTCCAAAATCATAATAAGGGAAACCGGTAGCTACTAAACTATCGGCCAGTTTTGGCGCATGGCTTACGCGGATCTTTTTGCCGTTCAGATACGCCGGGGCACCTCTCCAGGCATAAAAGCATTCATCCTGGTTAACTTCATAAACTACGCCTGCAACCAGTTCGCCATACTCCTGCAAAGCAATACTTACCGAAAACACCGGTAAGCCATGAATAAAATTGGTAGTACCGTCCAACGGATCGATGATCCAGTTATAGCGTTCGGCGGTGCGGGTGCTGGTTTTTTCCTCGGTGAGGAAACCTGCTTCGGGTAAAACTTTCTCCAAGCCCTCAACAATAATTTTCTCTGCCGATTTATCGACATAAGAAACCATGTCATTCAAGCCCTTAAATTCAATCCGGTTTGAATTGAAATTAGTTCGCTCATTACGAATAAAAGCGCCCACCTCTTTTGAGAGTGCGGTCACTTGTTGTACAATTCCTTCAAGTGGCATAGGTAGATGGTTTATTAGTTTTTACCGGCGGCATGTTGGTGCCGTAACGATAAGCTAAATGAAAAAAACTTATGTATAAAAAAGCTCGCAAAAAACAAACTTAACATAGCCAGCGGTCGCGCCAGCGGCGGATACATGTTAAAGTAATGGATAAACAGATCAATAATCCCAAGGTTTGCAAAAAAACCAATTATTGCAACTGAAACAAAGCGGACGAACTGGGTAGTCGATTTAGATTTCGAATCGGTAAATACGACGTATTTAGCCATCAGGAAGTTGGCGACTACACCTAAAACGTAGGAAATAGAAAGCGATATCGTAGAATTTTTTAACCGGGCGCTAAAAAGGTCGTAATGTTTTTGTGAAAGCAGGTTGTGGTACAACAGGTAAAAAACAGAAATATCAACCAAGAAGCCCACTCCGGCCGAAAACAAGAAACGGAGGAGTTGATTTTTTTGGATAATGTCCCAGGTTTTTTTAACCATGCGTATTGGATGAGGTTTTCTTTTCGCGGTTTAATCCCGTGACTATCAAAAGTAATCCACCAATTGTTAAGCAAAGCGATATGAGTTCGGCCTGTGTGAAGCTAATACCCAATACTACGTAACGGGTATTTACACGAATGAGTTCTACCAAAAAGCGTTCTAGCCCATTTAGTATCAGGTAAACGCCAAAAAACACTCCCGGTGCTTTAAAACGATCGCGAATACTCCATAAAAAGAAAAATAGTAGTATACAAATTACCGACTCGTAAAATGGTGTAGGATAAACCGGGTGAATTAACACATTACAGTATTTACCTGTGCAATTCGGGATCAGATTACCCGTAGTTTCCATACTTACATTATGGGGGTAACTAAATGACCACATCCAATCTGGCAGCCAACTAAGAGCATGCGGTTTTGGTGCCAAGTTATCAATACCCCAATCACCATCTCCCGCCA
>Ga0209026_1001390_pt1 | contig 10786 bp, 11 predicted proteins | sample AraplaCL_Col_mCL_FD_184262 | JGI IMG/M metagenome (GOLD analysis project Ga0209026, IMG submission 184262) | Arabidopsis root microbial communities from the University of North Carolina, USA - plate scrape CL_Col_mCL (SPAdes) (version 2) | ecosystem: Host-associated > Plants > Roots >... | reverse complement strand
CATTTTAAAAAGGTGCGTGCTTTGTGTAACGATGAACAAAAGGTAAAGTTTGATAACATCATCAAACAGGTGATGCGTATGATGGGGCCGGCAGGGGGAAGGCCGCAAGGTCCGCCGCCACCACGTGGTCAGGGAGGCGATTTTCCGCCACCACCGGATGGACAAGGTCCGCCGCCAGGAGAGGGGCCTCCACCGCAATAATTTTTAAAGCGCAGGTTTTGTATTTAAACGGCATCTAATACGCTAAAAGCAATTAAATTATGAAGACTAAAATTACAATCTTGTTATCCGGTTTGCTTTTAGCTACGTGTGTAGCTAAAGCGCAACAAGGCCCGCCGCCTGGCCAAAAACCGCCATCGCCCGAAGAGCATTTGAAGCACGTAAGCAACAAACTTGAAAAAGACCTGGCCTTAACTCCGGCCCAAAAAGCAAAGGTTGAAGCGGCGTACAAACAGTTTTTTGCCGGTATGGATAAGGTACGTGGCAAAATGCCCCCTCCTCCTCCGCCACCACCACCTTTGCCTCCCGGCAAAAAGAAATCTGCCGATAGCCTTACAGCTATTCGCGATGCGGAGATAAAAAAAGCACTTACGGAAGCACAGTTTGTCAAGTTTAAAGAAGTTGAGAAAACTATGCGACCACAAGGTCCGCCACCACCACCAGCCCCTAACAAGCAGTAAATATATGGTACGTTACCAAGGCTCCCTGAAAAGGAAGCCTTTTTTGCTTTTAGGTGGGTTTTATATTTTAATGGTAAGACGTCTTTTTTCTAAAAAACCGGCTATCCATATCATGATAAATGAAAATAACAGGCACTTTATTAGTCCACCAGTTCCGTGTGTTAAAATATCGGGATAGCCTATATTGGTCATTTCGTATAAAGGATAAAACAGAAAAGGTAAAAGGTAACACGTTAGCGTACTGGTACCGGCTGGCTTTATAATATCAAACCAGGCGCTCTTATGCTTTAGGTCTATTAAAAGCATAAAACCACCATAAACCAGAATATTAATTGCAGTACATATCATTACCCAGGAGGGAGTGTCGTTAGCTTTTGAGATACCGCCGCTGAAGTACCGTACTATAAAACCCATATTAAACAAAATAATTGAGATCAAAAATATAGCCACCCACATCAACTTGGTCTGTTTGTTTTGGGCGAAGCGATTGAGTAAAACCGAAATAACCATACCGGCACAGGTAAAAGCCTGCATTGCACCATTGCCCGACATGCCAATATAGTTTTGTATACCGTTTAAAAAGCTAAGCCACCCAAAATGAAAGTCGAGGTTGAACAATAGAAAAAATGCCCATCCGGCTGCGAGTATCAATAAACTGTTGTTGGAGTATAGGTAAATAACCGAGCACAACAGATACGACCAACCAATTAAGCCTAATATGCCCCACCAGGTAAAATGTAACCACTCGGGGTGTTCGGCACTACCCCCTTTATATAATGCGCACATACTTAAAAGCAAAACGATGCCTGCACCTTGTAACGCATATTTAACCGCTTGAGACGTATTTTTAGGATAGGCCATCCATACCAAAAAGAACCCCAGGGTAACCTGAACTTCCCACCAACCTTCTTTAATAATAGCGGTATCGCTATAGGTTTCCATATTAGCGTGCAGAAAACCGATAAAAATGAGCGAGAAAGAGCGGGTTAAGATATATATTAAAGTCTTGGTTTTGTTTTGATCTTTTTTTATCCTGCTTTTAATTGCGAATGGTATCGACAGGCCAACGATGAAAAGAAAAGCCGGGAATACTATATCGGCGAGGCCCAGGCCGTCAACACCTTCGCCGGCATGCTTTAACCATTGAGGAACTCCTGGCACGCCGTCGAGATCATTAACGAAGATCATGAGGAACATGGTGACGGCTCTGTAAATATCTATGGATGGTATTCTATCGAAAACTTTAGCACTCATTTTTTAAGTTAAGGCAATTATGGGTTAATTGTTTTAACTAATGATGTAAAAAGTGCTTTTTTTTAATTGATTTGAGGCTATTATCCTATTAATTAATACCTGATCCTATTAAATAAAAGGGACTTGTGTAAGGTAAAGTTTAATATAAACTGATCGTCCAGTTATCGTTTATTTTAACCAGTACAGATATAGTTGCAACTACCGGTTGATGATTAATAGTAGCCGAGACAAATTCTTTGTCTACCTCGTCCAGCAGCTCATTGTTCAACACATAGGTATCTACAATGTCATTATTACTTTTTAACTGAACAATAAGCTTGCATTCCGACAGACGCCCGCCAGGGCTCACCAGCATTTGTAAAAAAGCGCGTATAGGCGCCGATGTATAAAAACTTCCGGGATCTATTTTAAATAATTTGATATAAGGGAGATAACCAAACCAGGTGCCACCTATGCGAATAGGCTTGGTGGCGGTATCTGTACGTGCTATTTTCTTATCGAAAATATATTCAATATAATCACGTGTACTGTCAACAGGAGCCTCATAGATTAATTTTTTTGTAGTGTAGTTGTACAACTCGTTTACATGGCCATCCCTGTCATAAAAATGCCAAATACCAACCCGTTTGTTTTGATCATAAGCACCAGATACAATCGCCGTATTTTTACGTGTTATTTGCTGATATAAACCTTGCTTTATTTTTCGGTTATTCTTAAGTACGTTGTATTTTTCGGTTATGCCGCCGCTATGGTAGGCGCTTAATTCCACGGTTTCCTGTGCAATAGAAATTTGGGTTACCGTAATCAGTAGCAGAATTAAAACTATGCGTAATTGTAACATCAATAAACCGGTTTATAGTTAAACAGAAAAGCTCTGTATAATCAAATATACAGAGCTTCGGTTTAGCATTCAAGTTGCTAAAGTATTTATTTCTTTTTGGCCGGTAATTGTTGTTGCTGGCGCATATAGTCTTCCATGCGTTGGGCAAATCCCGATTTCTTTTTGGTTTTATCCTCTGGTTTCTTTTTGTTTTCTTGTATTTCGGCATGTATCTTTTTCTCATCAACCATCAAACGGATCAGGTATTGCTGAGTAAATGTCAACATGTTAGCCAGAAAGTAGTAATAATTTAAACCCGATGGATACTTGTTTAACACCACGATAAAGATGATAGGTGTGATGTAGCCAATGTATTTCATCTGACCGGTTACACCCGATATCTGGTTGTTAAAGTAAGTGTAGATGAATGTTGATATGGTCATCAGCAAACACATCAAACTTAAGTGGTCGCCAATAAACGGGATGGTTGTACCAAATTTAATCACATCGTCATAAGTAGATAGATCCTTCATCCACAGGAAGCTTTGGCCACGCAGCTCAAACAACGCAGGGAAAAAGCGTAAAAATGCAAACACGATCGGCAATTGCAGCAGCATGGGCAAACAACCACCAAGCGGATTAACACCAGCTTTTTTATAAAGCTTCATGGTTTCCTGCTGTAACAGGGTAGGGTTATCTTCACCAACCTTTGCTTTTATCTCATCAATCTCGGGTTTCAGGATACGCATCTTAGCCATGGATAGGTAAGATTTGTAGGTAAGTGGTGATAAAACCAATTTTAGCAAAATGGTAAGCATCAAAATAATGATACCATAATTCCAGCCGAAGGTTTTTAAAATATCAAACACCGGTAATACCACAAACCTGTTGATATACTTAAGCGGGCCCCAGCCAAAATCGGTTTGCTTTTCAAGATTATAGCCCTGATCTTTTAAAGTTTTAAATAGGTTAGGGCCAAAATAAAACGTCATTGGGTAAACACCGCCTGTATTGGTTGGCAGTTCAACTTTTGCCAATACCTGTTTTACTTCGGTTTTCATGCTGGTATCACTGCTTACATGCAGGTCAGCATTACTAAATCCATTTTTATAGATCAACACGTTCGAGAAAAAGTGCTGCTTAAACGATACCCAGTCAATTTTTTTATCTTTTATCTGGGTGGTATCGTCTTTAGTTGTACTCAGGCTGCTTACGTCGCCCTCAGTATTTTCGTAATAAACGGTGGAGTATTGGCGCTCCATCGTCATATCTCTTTCTGTTTTATTTAAGCTTGCCTGCCATCCTAAGGTTAAAGGCGCGTTAGCAGGTATAACCTGGTCAAGGCCGTTCATCTTAATATTAAAACCAAGTTTATAACCTGTAGCGCTTAGCGTATAAGTATAATCGATATATTGATTAGCGCTATAGTTTAAACGCAGAGTAACAGCCGAGGAATCGCTGTTTACAGCGCTTATCTGTTTAAAATATAAAGTGTTTGTGTTGATACTTTTGCCGCCGGCGGTAAAGTACAAACCAAGATGGTTTTGAGCACCGTCAAATAACACCAGAGGTTTTTTATCAAAAGTCTTAAAGTTCTTAAGTTCAACCGATTGTATGCGTCCACCTAAAGTCGATAGCTTGATCTTAAGGTCTTTATTTTCCAGCGTCACAAACTGTTCGGTACCAACCATTGTAGCTCCAAATGGTGATCTTAATAAAGCCGAATCGATCTTTACCAGTGTAGCACTATCCGGTTTTACGGCAGCAACAGGAGCTGCCTTTATACCCGCGTGTTTTAGCGAATCCTGATGGGCACGGGCTTTAGCTAATTTGATGTCGGCGTCTGAGGGTTTGGTTAGATAGAAGAAACCAAACAAGATGAGCATGATCAGGAATAATCCTGTGTATGTATTTTTATCCATTATTTAAAAGTACCTGCTAAAACTATTTTTTTCTGGCATAAGCCAGCGCAGCGGCGACAAAGTTAACAAAAAGTGGGTGAGGATTAGCAACCGTTGATTTTAATTCTGGATGAAATTGTGCGCCCACAAAAAACGGGTGATTTTTAAGCTCAACGATCTCTACCAGGTTATTATCCGGGTTAATGCCCGACGGTATCATACCGGCATTTTCGTACTGTTTAAGGTAGTCGTTATTAAACTCATAGCGATGGCGATGACGTTCAGAAATATGTGCTTTTCCATATATCGCGGCCGCTTTACTATTTTTACGCAGATCGCAAGCATAAGCGCCTAAACGCATAGTTCCGCCTTTGGTCGTAATTTTTTTCTGGCCTTCCATCATACCAATTACCGGGTGTGGCGTTTCGGTGTCCATTTCGGTGCTGTGTGCGCCTTTCAAACCAAGTACATTACGACCATACTCAACCACGGCCATCTGCATCCCTAAACAGATACCAAAGAATGGAATATTGTTTTCGCGTACATAGCGTATTGCTTCAATTTTACCTTCAATACCGCGCTGGCCGAAACCAGGCGCTACTAATATACCATCCAAACCTTGCAATTTTTCAATCGCATTTTCAGGCGTTAGCTCTTCCGAGTGGATGGTTTCAACACGAACCTTACATTCGTTTTTAGCTCCTGCGTGAATGAAAGATTCGGTGATTGATTTGTAAGCATCAGGCAACTCGACATATTTACCAACCAGGCCGATGCGAATTTCAGAGGTCGGGTTTTTTAAACGTCCTAAAAAGTCTTTCCAGTTTTCCAGGTTGGGTTCGTTTTTAGTCGGAAGTTTTAATTTGCTTAATACTATTTTGTCTAATTGCTCTTTCAGCATCAGCAAAGGCACATCATATATAGTTGACGCATCGATCGATTCGATAACGGCGTTGATGTTTACATTGCAGAACAAGGCTATCTTTTTGCGGATATCCATATTGATATGATGCTCGGTACGGCAAACCAAAATATCGGGTTGAATACCATATTCCAGCAACATTTTAACCGAATGCTGCGTTGGTTTGGTTTTTAACTCGCCTGCCGCGGCAAGGAAAGGTATCAGTGTTAAGTGAATAACTAAGGAATTGTTCTGGCCGGTTTCCCACCTAAACTGGCGCACAGCTTCGATAAACGGCAGTGATTCGATATCGCCCACGGTACCACCAATCTCAGTTATTACGATATCATAGTTACCACCTTCACCCAAAATACGGATGTTGTTCTTAATCTCGTCCGTAATATGTGGTACTACCTGTACAGTTTTACCTAAAAAGGCTCCCTGGCGTTCGCGGTTAATTACATTTTGGTAAATACGGCCGGTAGTAATGTTATTGGCTTTTGATGTTGGGGTGTTTAAAAAACGTTCGTAGTGGCCAAGGTCAAGGTCGGTCTCTGCACCATCCTCGGTTACGTAGCATTCGCCATGCTCGTATGGGTTCATTGTACCCGGGTCGATGTTAATATAAGGGTCGAACTTTTGGATGGTTACGCTGTAACCACGTGCCTGTAAAAGCTTTGCGAGAGATGCGGAAATAATGCCTTTTCCTAATGACGAAGTAACGCCACCCGTAACAAAAATGTATTTAGTCATGTGTTTTATGAGATTCTGGCTTCAAAAAAAGAGCGAAACCAAATGTTTGTGTACGGGATGCAAAAGTAACAATTTTTTTGGATTATGCCTTACTTGTTGAGAAAATGACTTTTGTTTGGAAGTAATAAACGGCTAATTTGAGAGTTTTGTTAAAGACGACTTATTCTTCAATAATACTCTACAGCGTTGAATTTGCCTATAACTTCATAGTCAGCAATAGCTTCTCCAGATCCTGCGGCGTATCAATGGCATACGTTTCCAGCTCGGTTTCGGCAACTTTAATGCGGTAACCGTTTTCTATCCAGCGCAGTTGTTCCAGGCTTTCAGCTTTCTCAAGCGATGATAACGGGAGCAGTGTTATTTGCTGTAAAACCGTACTATGGTAACCATATATGCCAATGTGTTTGTAGTAAGTGCTATGGTACAGCCAGCGCTGTGGTTCTTCGCCACGCACGTGTGGTATAGCCGCGCGCGAAAAGTAAATGGCTTCCCATTGTTTGTTGATGATAACTTTGGGCGAACTAAAATTATATAATTCTTCGGTGGTGTTTATTTTTTTGATGAGTGTTGCCAATTGTGTACCCGGCTCATTAAAGCAACCGGCCACAAGGGCTATTTGTTCGGGTGCGATAAAAGGCTCATCGCCCTGTATATTGATAACCACTTCGTATTCAGGATATTTTGCTGCCACTTCGGCGCAACGGTCTGTACCGCTCTGGTGTTGGTCTGATGTCATCGCGGGCACACCGCCAAAACTTTGTACATGGTCAAATATTCGGGCATCATCAGTTGCCACAATCACCTCGTGTAAACTATCACATTTTTTTGCCTGTTCGTAAACACGCTGCAGCATACTTTTGCCCGCAATATCAACCAAGGGTTTACCCGGGAAGCGGGTAGAAGCGTAGCGGGCCGGTATAATACCAAGAACTTTCATTAAAACAATCCGTGTATTTCACGCTCAATCGATAACACAACGCTGCTCAGATCTTCGGGGTTATTCGTGAAGTCAAGCACATCTTTATCCAAAATCAACAGTTTACCTAATTTGTAACCGTCTATCCATTTTTGATATTTTTCGTTCAGTTTGGATAAATAATCTAAACGGATACCGCTTTCATACTCCCGGCCGCGGCGTTGTATGTTATTTACCAATGTTGGTACCGACGCTTTAAGATAAACCAACAGATCGGGTGGTTTAATAAAACTGGTAATGTTATCAAATATGGCGCGGTAGTTTTCGTAATCGCGACTGGTCATTAAACCCATATCGTGCAGGTTCTCGGCAAAAATAAACGCGTCTTCGTAAATCGTCCTGTCCTGGATAATATTGCGGGTACCTTTTTGTATCTCAATGATCTGTTGGAAACGGTTGTTCAGAAAGTAGATCTGCAGGTTAAAGCTCCAGCGTTTCATATCGCTGTAAAAATCTTCAAGGTATGGGTTATTGTCAACTGCTTCGTAAAGTGGTTCCCACCCGTAATTTTTCGCTAATAACTCAGTAAGTGTTGTTTTACCGGCTCCGATGTTACCTACAATGGCTATGTGCATGTTTTAAAGTCAAAAGTTTAAAGTCAAAAGGTAAAAGTTATAAATTAAAAATCCTAATTGTTATTTAAAGGAACTAATCAATAACTAAAAACTACGGAAACCGATGATCTCCCTAACATCCTTAATTGTTTTCTGCGCGCTTTCACGGGCTTTAATAGCACCGTGTTTAGCTACCTGGCGCAGGTAAACCGCATCGTTGGCAATGGCGTCTATACGTTCGCGTATCGGTGCCGTAGCGATGATCATATCTTCGGCCAGTTGCTTTTTCAAATCGCCGTAGCGGATAGCGCATTTGTTATATTGCTCGTCAAAATGCGTTAAGGTGTCTGCTGTCGATACCACCTTCATCAGGTCGAACAGGTTTTGTATCTCTGTTGGTTTTGGCTGGTTTTCGGCAGTAGGGCCGCTATCGGTCACAGCACGCATTACTTTTTTGCGGATCACTTCCGGCGAATCCGATAAATAAACCGCATTACCTTCACCTTCCGATTTGCCCATTTTGCCTTTACCATCCAGCCCGGGTATCTTAACTAAGTTGTCGCTATAATTAAAAGCATATGGTTCGGGGAAATAATCATTACTATACATCCGGTTAAAGCGGTTACCAAAAGTACGCGCCATCTCCAGGTGTTGCTCCTGATCTTTACCTACGGGTACTTTAGTCGCTTTATGGATCAAAATATCGGCCGCCATTAACACAGGGTAGGTTAATAGTCCAGCATTTACGTTATCAGGGTTTGCACGAACTTTGTCTTTAAACGATGTGCTGCGCTCCAGCTCGCCCATGTAGGCGTTCATGTTCATATACAAATACAGTTCGGCAATTTCAGGCACGTCCGACTGTACATAAATAGTCACTTTTTCAGGATCAATGCCTGCCGCTAAATATTCCACCAGCACCTGTTTAACATTGCCGTGCAGGTCGGCAGGAGTGGGGTGCGTAGTTAAAGAATGCAGATCGGCTATAAAAAAGAAACATTTATACTCGTGCTGCATTTTTACGAAGTTTTGAATAGCTCCGTAGTAATTTCCTAAATGTAATTTTCCGGTCGAACGAATACCACTAACAACAGTTTCCATGGGGCGAAAGTAAGTATTTTTTCTATTTTTGATGTCGATGAAATTAATGCTGAGAAAACTCCATGCCCGCATTTACCGGTACAGTGTAGCTGTTTTTATCTTCATTTTTTATCCGTTGCTCTACCTTTTTTCGCGCAAGCCATCCCGTTATCCGGCTATGAATAAGGTGCGGAAGATCTGCGGATTTTTAAGTTCGACAATAGCTGGTGTATTTTATAGTATTGATTATGAGGAATCTATCGACTGGAGCAAAACTTACATAGTTTGCCCTAATCACGTATCGAATCTTGATGTTACCGGTACAACGCTGGGCATGCACAATAACTTTCACTATATTGGTAAAGAAGCACTGTTAGATAAATTCCCGCTCAATTTATTTTTTAAAACCATCGATATCCCGGTTAACCGGGATAGCAAAATGTCATCCTTTCGCGCGTTTAAGCGTGCCGAAGAAAACTTAAAAAGCGGCATGAGCCTCATTATCTTCCCCGAAGGAAAGATCCCGGATGACTATCCGCCGCAGCTAAACCCCTTTAAAAACGGCCCGTTCAGGTTGGCTATCGAACTTAAAATACCCATTATACCGGTTACCTGTATCGATACCTGGAAAGTGCTTTGGGATACTGGCCTCGAAATAGGCAGTAATCCCGGCCTTTGCCATATTTACTTTCATCAACCTATCGATACAACCGGTCTTACCGTTGACGATGCCGACCGCTTAAAAGACCAGGTCTTCAATATTATCGATCAGAAATTTAAAACCGCCAATAATTTTCAATCCTGATGCCCGGCCACTACGTATTTTGATCAATTGATAACCGGGACAGGAATGATACTTTTTTTACGAAGACTGCATAATTATTACTACATATTCATCGCTGCTTGCGCGCTGGTGCTACTTTATCCGTTATTGTATTTTTACTCACGCGAGCCGTCCCGGTATAAAAACTTAAACAGGGTTCGGCGTATTTGCAGCTATGTTAGCGCCACGGCATCCGGTATATTTTTCAGGATAAAGCATGAAGAACCGGTGGACTGGAGTCGTACCTACGTGGTTTGCCCCAATCACACCTCCAATCTGGATATTTTATCGATGGGCATCACCGTGAAAAACAACGTAAGCTTTATGAGCAAGGCCGAGCTGGCGAGCAATCCGCTATTTTCTGTATTCTTAAATAGCGTGGATATCATGGTCGATCGTAACAGCAAGATGTCGTCGTTCCGCGCTTTTAAAAAGGCCGAAGAGAACTTGAAACAAGGGCGTACGCTAATCGTTTTCCCGGAAGGTAAGATAGGGGATGATTATCCGCCCATTTTGCACGAGTTTAAAAACGGGCCTTTCAGGCTGGCTATTGAATTGGGCCTGCCGATATTGCCGGTAACATCGTTAAACACCTGGCACGTACTATGGGATAGCGGTTTTAAATTAGGAACCCGCCCCGGTATTTGCGATATTTATGTGCATAAACCCATCGAAACAACCGGTTTAACTATTGATGATGCCGATATGTTAAAAGATAAGGTTTATAACCTGATAAATAATAAATTTGCAAAAGCATGAATAAAGAAACTGTTGATAAAATAGCCCACTTGGCACGCCTTGAAGTTACCGATACTGAAAGGGAAGAGCTGATAAAGGATATGGAAAACATACTGGGCTTTATGGATAAACTGAACGAAGTTGATACTACCGGAGTTGAGCCCCTGGTGTACATGACCACTACGCCTAGTCCGCTGCGCCCCGATGTTGTAAAGCAGGAAATTACCCGCGAGGAAGCTTTGCAAAATGCGCCTAAGCAGGATGGCGAACATTTTAGGGTAGCCAAGGTAATTGGATAATTACAAC
>Ga0209026_1001389_pt1 | contig 10787 bp, 10 predicted proteins | sample AraplaCL_Col_mCL_FD_184262 | JGI IMG/M metagenome (GOLD analysis project Ga0209026, IMG submission 184262) | Arabidopsis root microbial communities from the University of North Carolina, USA - plate scrape CL_Col_mCL (SPAdes) (version 2) | ecosystem: Host-associated > Plants > Roots >... | reverse complement strand
CCCGCCCGCCTCGACCCTGAAGAAGTGCGCCTCGGAGGCGCGGGCGCTGCTGGCGGCGCGAGACGAAAAAGACTTGTCCGGCCTTCGCGCCAAGACAGGGTTCGCCGCGATCGAGGAGATCGATGGCCAGATTCGCCTTGAGAGCGCCCAGGCCGCGGCCGCGCTACGCGCCGCCAGATTGTCCGGCCGCAGAGGCGGGCGGCCGCCGCGGAACGGCGGATCACGGCGCAACGGCCCCGACCCGGCGGTTCCGCCGGAGCGTATCGCGCGGGCCATCGTCGCGTTGAAGGAGCGCGCCCGGGCAGGGGACGAGTACGCCCAGTTCTCCCTGGAGAAGCTCAAACGCCTGATCGTCTGATAACCGGCGCCGGCCACGGCCGCGGGCGCCAGGGCGGCGCTGCGAAACCGGGGGCGGACAGACGGCGGATGTGCGCCGCCTGTCGGACCGCCAACTCAGAAGTTGGCCGTCACCCCGACGAAGAGGCGCCGGCCGAGCAGGTCATAGAGCGGATAGGTGTTCGGCAGGCCGCCGCCGACGATGGCGCTGGGCACCAGCGGCGGGTTGACGTCGAACACATTGTTGACGCCCGCCCGCACCCGGACCTTGTCGTTGATGTCCCAGATGCCGGCCACGTCGAAGTAGTTCACGGCCCCGATCTTGGAGATGAAGGGGTTGGCGGGGCCGGCGAGCTGGTCATCGCCGGACAGGTTCTCGTACTTGGTCTTGCCCCAGTAGCGCCAGGCGACCGACAGAGTCGCATCCACCCCGGGGACCGTCCAGTTGACCCGGGCCGTATGGCGCCACTTCGGATAGATCGTGCCGCAGCTCGGCCCGAAGTATCCGGAGCAGTCGTACGACGGATCGTCCGGCAACGAGGTGTTGGACTGCTTGGTCAGGAGCGAGCCGGCCAGGTCGAACGACAGGCCGCCCCACTTGTCCATGCCCCAGGTCTCAAGCGGGAGCTTATAGTTGGCCTGGATGTCGAAGCCCTCGTTGACGCTCTTGGCCACATTGACGGTCTGGCCGTTGATGAAGCCGCCAGAGGCTGCCGTGGTCCCGAACAGCGTTCCGTTGACCGGGTTGCGGACCACCTGCGAGCAGAAAAACTCGTCGCCGGTCTCCAGGCAGCGGTCCAGGATGATCTCCAGGGGGATCGTGCCGATGATGTTGCCGATCTTGATCCGGTAGTAGTCCACGCTCGCCGTGAAACCGGGCAGGAAGCGCGGGCGCGTGGTGAAGCCCACGGTGAAGGTCTTGGCCACCTCGGGCGTAAGCTCGGTGTTGCCGCCGGTGAGAACGGCGCACTGGTTCGCCGGGCACTGTGGGATCACTCCGTACTGCGCCGCCGTCACGCCCGTGTTGGCGCAGGCCTGGGCCGAGGCCGGGTTGGCCGCGTTGCGCGCGCAGGGGTCTTCCGGCACATCGCTGGTGTTGGTCACCGACTGCGGGGTGTAGAGCTCCAGAATATTCGGGGCCCGGATGGCCTTGTTGTATGAACCTCGGAAGCGGATGTCGTCGACCGGCTGCCACTGCAGGCCGATCTTGTAGGTCTTGGCCTGGATGCCCGTGGAATAGTCGGAATAGCGATAGCCGCCCTCGAACAGGACCTCCTGAGCGAAGGGCATGTCGCTGATGAGCGGCGCCCGGACCTCGGCGTAGGCCTCGGCCGCGCGCAGGCTGTTGTTGATCCGCACCGAGGCGCCGCCCGATCCCGAAAGGTCGCCGCTCTCCGACGCGGCGTCAGGCGAGAACTCCAGATGGTCGCGTCGCTGGGTCACGCCGAACGCGACGCCGACGCCGCTCGTCGCCCAGGGCGACTTGACGCCGTATTCGCCAAGGTCGCCTGTCACGTTCGCCTCGATGATGCGTTGGGTCGTAGTCCCGCTCTGGGTGCCCAGGATCGTGAGGGCGCCGGCCGCTTCAGGGCTTACGCCCCCATCGGCGAAGATGTTGTAGGGCACGCAGCCGGCGGCGCCGGAGAGGCACACCGGGTTCGCGGCGGTGCCGCCCACCAGCAGGGCGTCCTGGATGCGCTGCAGGCTGAGATAGTTCTCGACGCGGCTGTCGAGCTTGGTGCGGTAGTAGGATCCGTAGATGTCATACGACCAGGGCCCGGCGATCTTGCCGCGCGAGCCGAACACGAAGCGATAGTTGGTATGGTCGTAGAACGAGTTGCGCGGGCCGCCCTCGACATTGCGGCGGCCGAAATAAAGGTCGACGGTGTCGCCGGCGGCGATATTGGCCGGCGTACAGCCCAAGGCGCCCTGCTGCTGGCCGCTGAGGAACGGGTTGTTGCAATTGACGAGGAAACCACCCGAGGCGGTCACGCCGCTGCCCTGGAAGAGGGCGCTCGGCGCGATGTTCACGTTGGACTCGCTGCTCATGAAGTTGAAGCTCGAGTAGAGTTCGGCGTGTTCGTTCACCTGGTAGTTGGCGAAGAAGCCGGCCGTGTAGCGCGTGTTGTCCTGGATCAGATACATGTACGGATTGGAATTGAAGACGGCAGGCGGGGTCGTACCCGGCGTTCCGTACGGCACGAACTGATTGCCCCGAACCGCCGCCGCATCGGATTCCGGCACCCCGTCGCCGTCCAGGTCCAGCAGGGCGCCGCTGGCGGGGTACAGAATATTGGAGTTGGACGAGCCGCCGCAGAAGCCGTTCCCGGAGGCGTCCACATTCAGCTGGCAGCCTGAATAGTCACGGGCGCCTTGTCGGACAGGCTTCTGCTTGGAGTAGGTGAAGAAGGCCGTGATGTTGCCGCGGCCCTCCGGCGCATTGAAACCCATCAGCACGCTGTAGTCCGCGGACTTGCCGTCCCAGCGCTTGCCCGGGATGAACTGCCCGTCGTTCGCCAGGATGTCCTGCATCCGGTCGCTGTGCTGGCTGTGCTGATAGACGCCATATTGCGCGTCGACCTGCACGCCCTCGAAGTTGCGCTTCATGATGAAGTTGACGACGCCGCCGACCGCGTCGGACCCGTAGACGGCGGAGGCGCCGCCGGTGAGGACCTCGACACGCTCGATCAGTTGCGAGGGGATCTGATTGATGTCCGGCGCCGGATTGGGGTTGCCTGTGTTGGGGTCGCCAAGCCCCAGACGCCGCCCGTCGATCAGCACCAGGGTGCGCTGCGGACCCAGGCCGCGAAGGTTGACGGTGGAGACACCCCCTGGACCGCTAAGCGGGTCAGAGGTCGGGCCGAGATCCACGCCGGGCTGCTGGGTGACCTGCGGAAGCTGGTTCAGGATATCGATCGTCTGGGGTCGGCCGCCGAGAAGGACGTCCTGGCTTCCCACCACCTGGATCGGACTGGCGCTTTCCATGTTCGGTTGCGGGATGCGGGTCCCGGTCACGACGATCTCGGACACTTCACCCCCCGTGTCCGACTGGGCGGCGGCGTCGGAGGCGCTCAGGCCCAGGACGGCCACGCCGCAGATGAAGGTCGACGCCAGCAGGCGCTCTCGTTGGATTTTGCTTTTCAAGGCTGCGTCCTCCCGCGGTCAGCCGTGGCTGCCGCCCCGTGTCGAAGTGACCGGTTTTTGAAACAAACTGGTCCCGATAGCCGGCGCGAGGTCGGTCTTCGTCAACCTACATCGGAGACTATGTCAGTTATCGTGGCGAACCTGTCGCATTCGGGCCACATAACCAGTGTCGATCGCGACACGATTAGAATATTTCAGCGTGCGTCGAGCGTTGGTGTGGGAACCAAGTCCGCATTTCATCGGTGAAAAACGTTCATTCACGTTACGAAAATGCGCGTTAATGCCAAGCTTGCTTAACATATGTTTTCGTGAGGTTGAGGTTAAGCTATGGCGATGCTGATTGGGGTTACTGCGCTGCTGCTGGCGGGGTCGGCCCAAGCGGTTCCGGACTCGGCGCGAGGGACCGTGTTGCTCCAGGATCTGGCGACGTGCGGAGAGGTCGCGGACGCCGCGTTGCAGCTGGCCTGTTATCGTCGTGCGGCGGATGCGTTGGTCCGAGCGCAGGCGACCGGGACGATCGTGCTGATCGACCGCGAAGCGGCCAGAACTGTCCAACGGCAGGCGTTTGGCCTCACGCTGCCCGCGCTCGCGCTGTTCGCGCCGAGGGGGGCGGACGACGAGTTGGACTCCCTGACCGGCGCGGTGCGCACGGCGCGGCAGGACAGCACCGGGCGCTGGATCCTGCAGCTCGACAGCGGCGCGACATGGACCCAGGTCGAGACCGTGCCGCTACGGGGGAAACCTCGGCCAGGAACGCCGGTTGTCATCACCCGCGCCGCCCTCGGGAGCTACAAGATGAAGGTGGGCGATCAGCACGCCGTGAGGGTCAGGCGGCTGGAATAGGCCGCTCGCGCTCCGGACGGCCGGCGGCGCCCGGTTGCGGCGCGGCGCGAGGCCGTCGCGGCATCTCGAGGGGCGCCCCACCGCACGCGTCGCCGAGCCCGGCGTCGGTTGTCGTCACGCACGCGATGGGCGCAGCCGCTCGCCTGAGGCGCGTGCGGCTTCGTCAACGCCGTCAATTTCGTCGACTGTCGTTCAGCGACGGCGGGAGGCCGGTCGCTATTGGTGGAAGGTGGGGAAACAATGAAATCGATGATGTTCGCCGCGGCCGCGGTGATGGCTCTGGCGTGCGCGACCGGCGCGCAGGCTGAGGTGGTGTCCAGCAACAACCCTGCGCCCGGGGACAGCTTCACGAACGCAGGGCCGGTCAATCAAGGCCAGGCCATCGGAGCCTCGGGCTGGTATTACAACAACGTCCGCAATGGCGGCGAGGTGGGCGTCACCACCGAAAACCCGCGCCTTGGTAACGGCTCGGTGGCGTTTTTCGCCCCGAGCAACGGCAAGGCCGACGTCGAGTTTCTCGCCAGCGGCGTCGCGGTCGGCGGCGCGTACTACGCCACGGCCTCGCTCGGTAAGCTGGCCGATTTCGAAGGGTTCAGCTACGACTGGTATCGCGACGCGAGCAGCACGGTCGCCGCGCACCTGCACCCGTCCTTCCGGATTCTGCTGGACGCCGATGGCGACTTGAGCACGACCGGGGACCGGGGCGGGATCGTCTTCGAACGGGTCTACAACGGGGTGTCGACGCCAACGAACCAGTGGGTGACCGACAGCCTCAGCAACAGCACGAATTTCTGGAACTTCGGCCTGGGCCTGGGCCTGGAATACAATATCGACGGACAAGGCTCGCAGTACGATCCGCTCGCCGCCTGGCAGGCGGGCCTGCCCAACGCCGCCATCCTGGGCTTCTCGATGGGGGTTGGCTCGGGGTGGAGCGGTCAGTTCACGGGATATGTGGACAACGTCAGCTGGACCATCGATGGGGTCACCAGCCGCTACAACTTTGAGGTGGGTGGCGTGCCCGAGCCCAGCGCCTGGGCGCTCATGATCGCGGGCTTCGGACTCGCCGGCGGGGCGCTTCGCCGCCGTCGTCAAGCAATCGCCGCATAGCCCGCACGGACGGACGCCGGCGCGAACCGCGCCGGCGTTACGTGCGCCCGTACGGCGCCTCGCGGCGGGTCTGGCCCCGTGCCGGCGCAGCGGCCTGCGGCCATCCTGCGGCATGTGGGCGCAGGACGCCGCAGAACCTCGGAGAACGCCAATCGGTGAGCGTTCATTAACCTGGGCCGCCCACCAGTGCGCAGGTTGAACGGGGACCCGCGATGTACGGGATGATCCACAAGGCGGCGCGCGCCTATGGAACGGAAAAGCTGGGTGACGCGGGCTGGGCCGCATTCGTCGCGACGCAGGGATTGGACGACGCCCACTTCGTGGTCAGCCAGGACTATGGGGATGAGACCACCTTCGGCCTGATCGTGGCGCTGGCCGAGCTGCTCGACATGCCTCTCGACGACTTCCTCCGCGACTTCGGTCACTTCTGGATCGCCTATAGCGGGCGAGGCGCCTACGCCAACCTGATGCCGCTGGGCGGTGTCACCCTGCCGGGCTTCATCCGAAACCTGAACCGCATGCACGCGGGCTTGGCCTTGGCGATGCCAGGGGCGCGGATGCCTCGCTTCGAGATCGTCGCCGACCAAGAGGACGGCTTCGCCGTCAGCTACGCCTCCACGCGCAGCGGACTCGAGCCGTTCGTCATGGGCCTGCTGGAGGGGCTCTGCACCTGGTTCGGGGTCGCCGCAGCCGTCTCGCAACGCCCCGCGCCCGAGGCCCGGACCTTCGATGTTCGCTACACCGCGCAGGAGGCGGCCTAGTCGCTATGCCGGTTGCGCCCGCCGCCCCGATCACGCTCGATCCTGAGACCCTCGATTTCCTCTTTCCCTGCCATTTCGCCGTCGATGCCGGCCAGCGGATGACCCGCTTGGGACCGGGGCTTCGTCGGCTGCTTCCGCGGGCGGCGCCGGGCGCCAACGTCTCCGAGGCGTTTGAGATCATCGATGGTCCCTCCGACCTCGACCTCGCGGCCGCCACGCGTCGGCAGATCGTGTTGCGCGCCCGGGGAGAGCGTCCGCTGCGCCTGCGCGGCGCGATTGCGGCGCAGGCGGGCGGGGCGCTCTTCCTTGTCAGCCCGGCGCCGACCGACGGCGCGGAGGCGCGAGCGCTCGGCCTCGATTTGGGGGACCTGTCGCCCTGCGACGGATCCTTGGAGCTGGTGATCGCAAATGAGATGCAGCGGATCATCACGCTGGAAGCCAGCGAACTGGCTGCGCGTCTGAAGGTGGCGCGCGACGTCGCCGTCCAGCGCGAAGCCTTCTTCCAGCGCATCCTGCAGCTCATGCCCGCCATCGTCGTCGTCAAGGATGCGGTGGATGGGCGCTATCTGCTGGTGAACGCCCGCGCCGAGCAGGCCTTGGGCCTGTCCGCGGAGCAGATGATCGGCCGCACCCCCGGGGACCTCTTTCCCGCCGAGCAGGCCGAGGACGCCCTGGCGGAGGACGCCCGGCTTCTGGCCGGCGACACGCTCGAACTCGAGCAAATCAAGATCACCACGACGCCGCTTGGCGACCGCGTGTTCGCGACCCGCAAGCTAATTGCCGCCGACGACGCCGGCGGCCGCCATATCGTCACGGTGGGCGAGGACGTCACCGAACAGCAGCAGGCCGGCGAGCGGCTGCGTCTGGCGCTTGAGGCGGCCGAACAGGCCAACGCGGCCAAGAGCACCTTCCTCGCCAACATGAGCCATGAGATCCGCACGCCGCTCAACGGGATCGTCGCCGTGGCGGACGTCCTCTCACGCGCCGACCTGGGCCGCCGTGAGCGGGAGCTGGTGGGGATGATCCGCACCTCGGGCGCCACTCTGGAACGGCTTCTCGGCGACATCCTCGACTTAGCGCGGATCGAGTCGCGGCAGCTGGCGGTGGAGTCCGCGCCCTTTGATCTGCCGGATCTTTGCCGCGCCACGGCCGACCTGGTGCGCTTGCGGGCGGATGAAAAGGGTGTTGCGCTGGACTGCCATGTGGCGGCGGACCTCGGCAACATTGTCGTGGGCGACGCCGTCCGCGTGCGACAGATCCTGGGCAATCTGCTCGGGAACGCGGTCAAGTTCACGGATCGCGGGCGGGTCGCGCTGAAGGTCGAGCGGCTGGACACGACGCGCGTCCGGTTCTGCGTGACCGACACCGGCGTCGGTCTGTCCAATGAGGGTCGGGCGCGGATCTTCGAGCGCTTCCAGCAGGCCGATGAGTCCATCACCCGACGCTACGGCGGCACGGGGCTCGGCCTGGCCATATGCCGGGAGCTGACCGAGCTGATGGGGGGGACCTTGGGATGCGAGAGCGTTCAGGGCGTCGGCTCGACCTTCACGGTGGAGCTGCCCCTCGCCGTGGGCGCGGGGGCAGGGGACGATGGTGCTGCGCCTGCGCTCGAGGCCACGCCGCCCGGCGACCTCCGCGTGCTTGTCGCCGACGATCATCCGACGAACCGCCGGGTGGTGGAGCTGATGCTCGAGGACATCGCCCAGGTGGTCTGCGTCGAAGATGGCCGCCAGGCGATCGACGCGGTCCTGGCCTCGGATTTCGACGTCATCCTGATGGACATGCAGATGCCGGTCATGGACGGGCTGGCCGCGGTCCAGGCGATCCGCGATCTGCCGCCGGCCAAGTCGCAGGTTCCGATCGTGATGCTCACGGCGAACGCCTTGCCCGAACACGTCGCGGCGAGCGCCGCGGTCGGGGCGAACGTCCACCTCAGCAAGCCGATCACCGCCGAGGCGCTCTTCTCGGCGCTCGGGGCTGTCCTGTGAGCTGACCGCCACCGCGACGATCGCCGGGGGGGCGGAACGGCGGGTAGCGTCGCGGCCGTGGGACCGGGGCCTTGTCCGTGCCGATCCGCGGGCCGGACGGTGCGTTGTGCGACCGGTGCTATAGCATTGGTTGCGACAATGGGCGCGGCGCGCGGACGCTCCTATACCTGACATCGAGGTTCAATCGGGGAGGGGCCGCGCGTGCTCAATGCGGAAGGTGTCGAGGCGGGGACTGCTGGCGGCCGCGACGGCGTTGGGGTGGGGCAGTGCGGCCATGGGCGCTGAGGCGGGTCGCATCACCGGTGTCGGGGGCGTCTTCGTGAAGAGCCGGGATCCGAAGCGCCTGGCCGCATGGTATCGCGACGTCCTCGGGCTTGAGGTCGCCGCGTGGGGTGGGGCGGCGATGCCCGCGAACGCCCCCGGCGGTCCGCCGAAGGTGTCATGGATGGCGTTTCCCGACACCACCGACCACATGGCGCCCTCCAGCCGAGACTTCATGATCAACTTTGCGATCGACGACATGGACGCCCTGGTCGCGCGCCTCCACGCCAGGGGTGTCCCGATCCTGGCGCAGGATGACACCGACCCCTATGGACGGTTTGCCTGGGTGCAGGATCCCGATGGCACGAAGGTGGAGCTGTGGCAGCCGAGGTGAGGCGTCACGGCGCAGCCTTTGGCGTGTGCGCAGACCGCCACGGCATGAGCACCTCATAGCGTGTCACGTCTGTCGCGCCGGATCGTGTCGCGCGCAGGAGGTTTCGCGCGCAGAGGTGGCGGACGGCCGCCTGGACGCTCCGCTTTGCAAGGCCCGTCCGCTCGGCCAGCTGCGCGTGACTTAGGCGAAGATCGCCGTCGCCCGGCGCCGCCAGGGCCAAATAGACGAGAAAGGCCGACGGACGATGGTCGTGGCCGACCAAGTCCCGCATGAGAGTATCCAGAACGTAGCGATCCAGCGTGAGCTGCTTGCTCAAGGTCATCCGCACCTGCCAGGTTTTCGACCGACCAAGGGGCCGCGGGCCCATCGGAAGCGGACGGCCTCGTGATCAAGAAGCTCAACTACGTCGGAATTCCAACCCGGGACCAAGCGCGAGCCTTGGCCTTCTGGACCCATACCATGGGGTTTCGCATCGCGACGGACCGTCTGGTGGGCGAAAGGCGCTGGATCGAGCTCGCCATCCCGGGCGCGCAGACCGGGCTGCTGCTGTTTACCCCGGAAGGCCATGAGGATCGGGTCGGCACCTTCTTCAACGGCTCGTTCGGCTGCGAAAGCGTGCCGTACGAGTACGAGCGCCTCTCCGGGAAGGGCGTCGTGTTCCTCGGACCACCGGAGACCAAGCCGTTTCCCCACGTCTATTTCCAGGACCCGGACGGCAACACGTTCTTTCTCTCGAGCCGCTAGGGCGACGGCCTCCTGTCGGCCGTTGGACCGGGCCCCCGCCGCTTCGCCGGCGCCGAGCGGGCGTTTCGATCGCGCGAGACGCGGCGTTCGTCGCGCCAGCGCGCCGCCAGCAGCGGCGCCTGATCTACGAGGCCGAAGCCGCAAGGCGCTGGCGCTCAACGCCCAGTGAGACCGGCGGTGAGTGGAGACAGCACAGCATGAACGTCCAGAATTTCGCCGCCTTGGCGGTCGGCCTGGCCGCCCTCTCGCCCGCGTCGGCGGGCGCGACCGCGATCTTTGTCGCCAACCATAGTTTCGAGGACCAGGTCCTGACCGATGGCGGCTTCGTCAACGGCTTCCCGCCAGCGGGGTGGAGCTCCGGCCTCGCCGAGCCTTCGGGGCCTTTGAACCCCCTTGATACGGAATTCGCCGGTCCCGTGCCGGACGGTCAGAACGTGATGTTCTCCGCTACCGGGTACGATGGAACCCCTTACTACTCCGGAGACGTCTACCAGAATGTGGCGGCCAGCCTGGCGGCCAATACCCGTTACACCCTGACGGTCGATGTCGGCCGCTCCTTGAACGCCGACCTTGCCGACTTCGCGGTCGAGCTGGCGGGAGGCTCCTTCCTGAACTTCGCCACGCTGGCGAGCGGAAGCTTCGACGATCTGGCCGCCGGCCAGTTCCGGACCCTGACGGTGACATTCGACAGCCTGGCCGCCCAGGACATGCCGCTCTGGATCCGGCTACGGACCACGCACAACCCGCAGCAAGGCCAGACGCAGCGCATCGCCTTCTTCGACAATGTGCGCCTCGACGCCTCGCCGCTGGACGCCGCCGCCGTCCCAGAGCCCTCCGCCTGGGCGATGATGATCCTGGGGTTTGCGGGCGCTGGCGCGGCCCTCCGCCGCCGCCACGGCCCGTTGTCGGCGACGGCTTCGCCGAGAGGGTAGACCCCCGCAAAGGCGGCGCGGCCCACAAGCGGATAGGCGTCAATTCCGGACGCAGGTTCGGCGCGGCTGCGACGAGAAACATTGGGTCGCGTCGCCGTATCTTTTATACTGTCGGCATGCGCTCCCCGTCGAAGACCCCCACTTACATTTCGATCCGGCTGGGCTCCTGGTTCGAGGCGCGCGCGACCGGGTGGGCGGTGGTGGCGGTGCCGGTCAGCTTGTTGGTGGTGGTCGGCGCCGGGCTGGTCTCGCGACTGCTTTAAGGAACCGCGCGGCA
>Ga0209026_1001386_pt1 | contig 10792 bp, 12 predicted proteins | sample AraplaCL_Col_mCL_FD_184262 | JGI IMG/M metagenome (GOLD analysis project Ga0209026, IMG submission 184262) | Arabidopsis root microbial communities from the University of North Carolina, USA - plate scrape CL_Col_mCL (SPAdes) (version 2) | ecosystem: Host-associated > Plants > Roots >... | reverse complement strand
ACTTCTCCAACTTCTTCAGGAAACAAACTGCCATGGCGCCGATTGCCTTCAGGGCGTAGCCGACAGTTTTTTTACTCAATATTTGAATTTTGCAAATATTGGTTTGTTAATTGCAAACACGTACAAAACATACCGCCCTATCTTTGTCTTATTAAAATTGAATAAAACAAACTATGGGAACAACAAATAAAATAGCATTAATAACCGGCGGCAGCCGCGGGTTAGGCAAAAACATGGCGCTAAGCCTTGCCAGGAAAGGCGTTGACGTAATATTGACCTACAACAGCAAAAAAGACGAAGCCGAAGCAGTTGTAGCCGAAATTGAAAAAGCCGGCCAAAAAGCGGCGGCGCTGCAATTAAATACAGGCGATATCGAAAGTTTCGACGCATTTTTTGCCGAAGTAAAAAACGTGCTAAAAAACACTTTCAATACTGATCATTTTGATTTCCTGGTAAACAATGCGGGCATAGGTATGCATAAACCTTTTACCGAAACCACCGAGGACGATTTTGATAACCTGGTGAACATACATTATAAAGGCGTTTTCTTTATATCACAAAAATCATTGCCGCTGATCAATAACGGTGGTCGTATTGTAAACATTTCAAGCGGTTTGGCTCGCTTTTCGATGCCAGGCACATCGGTTTACGGTTCGTTAAAAAGTGCTGTTGAAACCTTAAGCCGATATATGGCTTTGGAGTTGGGACCACGCGGCATTACCGTTAATACCGTAGCTCCTGGCGCTATCGAGACAGATTTTAGCGGTGGTATGGTACGCGACAATGCCGAAGTAAACGCCCGTGTTGCCAGCGTAACAGCCTTAGGTCGTGTTGGCAAGCCTGATGATATTGGCGGCGTAGTGGCATTTTTATGCAGCGAAGATGCTAAATGGATAAATGGCCAACGCATTGAAGTTTCGGGCGGAATGAATTTGTAATAAATAGTTCAAAACTTAAAACGGCGGACCGGGAAGTCCGCCGTTTTGGCATATCGAATATTTATAATTCCAGGTCAAGCGACCCAATTAAAACAATTGCGGATAGTCGGCCTTGATCTGATCAAGTACCGCAAGCAATCCCTGGTTTAAATTATTGAAGTTTTCAACCCTGTCGCCTGTACCTAACTCTAACGCGTTGATATAGGGCGACACGGAAGTAACCCCCATATTACCCGTTGCTGATTTTATTTTATGCGCCAACTGGCCAACTTCAGCCCATTTATTTTCGCCTGCAGCCTGCACCAATGTATCCAGATCCTTGGCTACAAGGGTTACAAACATCACAATCATCTCGTTTAAAAACGATGGATTATTGCGTCCGATCATCTCGATCATTGACGTATCGTATAGTTTTTGCTGATCTGCCATGTTTATGGTTTACTGATTCTTATTACGGTAAATGTGCTGCCAAGTTTCGAGCGACTCGAAAATAGTAAAAGTTATCTCTAAAAAAAATCATCGTTTTAATAACCGGCTTATTTATTGTACCCGGTTACAACCGTAAAAAGCAAAAACTTTTATTTAAATGAAGCAATTATAACTTTTTATAGTTTTTATTATATTAGTGACGTTAAAACGAGCATAATTTTACTCAAACCATAATAGAAAAATAATGTTCAAAAAAACAGGGATTTAATTGCTAACTTAATGGTGCTATTATCATCCTGATACTAATCCTTAAAACGATTGTATTAACAATACGCTACTTTCAATCTAAAAAAAGTTTTTATGAGCTTTTCAAATTCGGGCCAAACCAAAGTTCTTGTAGTTGAAGACGATCTTTACATGCAAATTATCCTGAAAGAATTTTTAGGCGCCGACTACCAGGTAGAAATTTGTAATAACGGCATGGATGCTTTGAGTTTTATGCAAAACGGCGAGGTGCCCGATTTGGTTATATCTGACCTTAATACCCCTAAACTAAGCGGCCTTGAATTTGTTCACCAAATCAAGATCAGCGATTTTTTTAGCATGGTGCCAATTATCATATTATCAGGTGAAGAGAGTTCTGAAAAAAGAATCCAGTGTTTAGATTCAGGGGCTGATGACTTTATTGTAAAACCCTTTAACCCGGCCGAGCTTGCAGCAAGGATACGTGTTATATTGAGAAGAGTAGGCAAATTAACGTTAGATATATGAGTGATGAAAGCATCGTAACTCCTGCCGGGGCATTAATTGCCTTAGTGGGTTTTGATGATAACCTTGCTGCCTTATTTGCCGACTGTGATTTTGGAGAGCGAACGCTTATTCATTTTCCTAATAGCGTAAAAATGATTGGCGATTGGGTTGACAATAAGCTTAATATTGTGGCCATTATTGCCAACAGCGAGATTATGGGTACATCAGGGTTGGCATTAGCCGAAACGCTCAAGAAAAAAAAACTCCCCAGCGTTCCGTTGTTTTTAATTGTTAACCACCTTAATACTAACCTGCGTAAACTGGCGCTAACGGGCGGCATAGTTGATGTCTTCAAACATCCGTTAAAAACACGCCATATTGAAAAACGCACCAATTTTTTAATTGACAACTGGGATCAACTAAAAAACAACCTACAGCCGCATATCCCAACCACCAAAAAAATAGAACTGAGTAAACGCATATTCGATCTTGTATTTGCGGGATCGGTATTGTTGGTATTATCGCCTTTGTTTTTAATTATTTACCTGCTTATAAAGCTTGAATCAAAGGGCCCGGCATTTTATTATTCGTTAAGGGTTGGAACAGGGTACAAGGTTTTTAAGTTTTACAAATTCAGGTCGATGTTTGTAAACGCCGACAAGCGCATCAAGGATATGGCCCATTTAAACCAATATAATATCGATGCCGGCACCGACAAACAGGACACACAGGTAGCCAATGGTTTATGTGATGAGTGTAAAGGCTATGGCAAATGCCAATATCCGCTATACGCTGATAATAACAGTTGGTGCGAAAAAGACTTCAGAGATAATAAAAAAGCCACCGCAGGATCAGCCTTCTTCAAAATCAAAAATGACCCGCGTATTACCCGCGTTGGCAACTTTATCAGGAACACCAGTATCGACGAGCTTCCGCAATTATGGAACGTGATCATAGGTGATATGAGTATTGTTGGCAACCGTCCGCTACCTTTATATGAAGCCGAAAAACTAACCACCGATAAATATGTACTGCGTTTCTCGGCACCGGCTGGTATAACCGGCCTATGGCAGGTTGAAAAACGCGGTAAAGGTGAAATGAGCGAAGAAGAGCGCCTGATGCTTGACAACACTTATGCAGCCAATCACAGCTTTAAAAACGATATCAAGCTTATCCTGAAAACTATCCCTGCGTTGTTGCAGAAGGAGAATGTTTGATTTAGTAGTTGGGAAGATGAGAAGTCCGAAAGTCCGAAAGTCCGGAAAGTCCGAAAGACAGATAAAAAAATAAAAAAGCCTGAAGTTTGATGCAAGTTCAAAACTTCAGGCTTTTCTATCTTCCGGACTTTCCGGACTTCCGGACTTTCCGACTTTCGGACTACCCGACTACCTAACACTCTCCCATTCGGCCGTATCAAAATTATATTGCTTGATCACTTTGGCGGGGTTGCCTGCGGCTATAGAATATGGAGGGATACTTTTAGTAACCACTGCGCCGGCAGCTACTACGCTATGTTTGCCTATGGTTACGCCAGACGTGATAACCGAATTAGCGGCTATCCAGCAGTCGTCTTCAATTACAATTGGGGCAACTAAGACGGGTTGATCTTTAATGGGTGGTTTAATATCCCGGTACTCGTGATTAAGGCCGCTGGCTACTATATTTTGTGCTAATATCACATTGTTGCCTATAGTTACAGGGCCAATAATCACGTTACTCATTCCTATTAATGATCCGTCGCCTATAAAAACATCGCCAACGCCATTATTAATAGTACTAAAATCTTCGATGATGGATGAGGCGCCCAGACTAAATTTATTAAAGGGTAATACATCCACACGGGTATAGCGCCTTATTTTTGACCCCTTGCCCCTTTTGTGTATAAAAGGGTTTACAAACCATTTAACCCATAGCCGTGGCCTGGCTTCGCCGGTGGGTATAAGCATCCAATGGACAAACTGTTTAAGCTTTGGGTCTGACTTTATTTTCTCTTTTAATGACATGGCGGTAATATTATGACTTGCGTTTCGCTTTTTCCCAAACGGCACTTTGCTTGCCTGTGCTATAGCGCATAATGCCTCTTATTACCGCATAGTTCATCATACAGAAATAATAGGGAATAAAAAATATTTTGATCTTGATCTGCCTCGACTCGAGGAACCAGCCCAACATCGATATGCCATAAAAACCAACCTGCGCCACCAATAGTAGCTTGTAAATGAGTGCGCTGTTGCCTTGCGCCACGATTAAGATATTCAGGATCAATGCCAATATCATTAAAAATGGCACTACCGTCCACCGCAATACCCGGTGACTGATGTATTGGAAAGAAAGCACCGGCATTTTAAATGGCAGCAACAAACTTTTTAACCAAATGATAGATTGTATGCCCCCTGCCGATATCCGTATCTTCCGTTTCAGCTCTTCTTTTACATCCTGCGATGCTGTTTCAAGTGCATAAGCCTGCGGTTCGTAAATAATGCGGTAACCCATTTTGGCTATCAGCATTGATATCATAAAATCATCAATAATGGCATTTGACGGCACATACTGGTACAAATTGGTGCGTACGCTAAACAGCTCGCCGGCCGCGCCCACTACCGAGTAAAGTTCAGAATCCCAAACTTTTAACTTCGATTCATATTTCCAGTAAAAGCCTTCGCTGGCCGCTGCATCCGCCTTTTCGTCAATCTGCACTTTCTTTTCGCCGGCCACAGCGCCAACCTTGGGGTCGGCATAATGGCGGCAAATATTTACCATGGCCTCTGGATTTAAAAAGGTGTTGGCATCCGTAAAAACAATCACATCGGTTGTAACTGTTTCTACAGCGCGGTGCACGGCGGCCATTTTACCCATACGAGCCGCCGAGTGCATACCGGTTATGCGGGGGTATTTAGCTACAATATCCGGCGTGCTATCCGTCGAGCCATCGGTAATAAAAATAAAGTTCAGTTTTCCCTCGGGATAAATAAGGTTGAGGCTGTTCCGTATTTTTTCCTCCATGTAGGCCTCTTCATTGTAGGCAGCCACTATCAGGGTGCAAGTGGGTAAATTATCAGCGGGGGGTAACACAGGCTTCCCCAAAAAAAGGCGTTTTATTTTGATCAGGAAGTACAACAAAATACCGTAACCAATAAAGGCATAAAAGGTAATAAATAAACTAATCCAAAGGGTTATGATCATAATCTGCTAATAGGGTAACCTAATTCTTTGCTATCTGTTTTGTGTACCACATTCCACCAAATGGCCTTAAACAACCATTTTATAAAATCTTTATGCCCTGCTTTTATATAGCTAATAATATTGCGCGGGGCTACCAGCACAACAAAATAAACATAAAAGAACAAGCCTTTAAAAAAGGGGGCATTGCGCCGTATAAATAATATTCGGTTTCTGTTCATGAAAAATTCTTTAAGGGCGCTAACTTTTCCAACCGAAACTGATTCTTTATGATAGATCAGCGCATCGGCAATTAACCAAGCCTGGTAGCCTGCCCGCTTTATACGGTCGCACCAATCCAATTCCTCATAATATAAAAAATAGTTTTCGGCCATGAGGCCGGCTTTTTCTATGCACTCGCGCTTCACCATCATGGCTGCGCCATGTACATAGCCGGTAGGGCCGGTTAAATTATCGTATTGCCCGTTGTCTGTTTCAAATTGACCTATACAGCTATTGCGTGCAGTATAATAGTTCATGGGCGTATAACCCATGTATTGCAGCATATCGGGCTGGTCAAAATACCTGATCTTGGGCGATGCCATCCCAATAGCCGGATTAGCTTGCATGACATCTATCATTTTTTGTATCAAACCCCGGGTAAATTCGGTATCGTTGTTTACCAGGAACAGATAATGGCCGGTGGCGGCCTTGATGCCCAGGTTGTTGCCCCCGGCAAAGCCCAGATTAATTTCAGACCGGATAAATTTTATAGCCGGATACCTAACAATCCAATCGGGTACACTGTTAACCCGGCTACCATTATCAACTACAATTATTTCAATTTCAGGATAACTATTAGTTAAGCTAATAGAAGCCAGCAGTTCCTCCGTCACAAGGCTTTGATTGAAATTAACCGTGATAATAGAAACCAACGCCATAGTTGAATAATGGGATTTATATTGCTACTTTAGTGTCTTACTTTGGTTGAAATTATTAATTAAATTTGACAATAGAGGCAAATAAATTAAAAGAGATTGCTGATATGGGCGATGCTGTTGACGCAAAATCTGATATCGAAGATAAGATCGATACTTTAATGACTTTGCTTGCCGAAAACGAGTTTGACAGCGAAACAGTTAAGAAATTAAGATCGCGGTTTGATGATGCCATAACACATAAAAACAACAGCACCGCACCTACTGATGCTTTCAAGATCATTGATGAAAAAACCGATGCTTCAAGAGAAGAATTGCTCGACGATTTTAGCGCCCTACTTTTATCCAACAAATTTGACAGCGCATCGGTAAAAAAACGCGTAAAAGGCGAGGCGTTAATTAAAATTGTTTTAATTCTGCTCGGCATAGTGATGATCACCCTCGGGTTTGCCATGATTGTGATGCCGGCGCCGCCTTATTTCGAGATGTTCACCATTTTCTACTTTAACCACGACGACGGGGTAACCCTGATGGACCTGATATCGCTAACAATTGTTTTGGCCGGTGTTTATATTTTGGTACGGGGATTTTTGAAAAAAACAAGCGCCTAAATCTTTAACCATGAACATAAAGCTTAAAAAAATACTGCTTGTTGACGACAGCGAATTTTTTTTGAAAATGATGGGCCGAACATTCGAAAACAACGGCTTTGAGTGTTGGTTTGCGTCATCGGCCGCCGAGGCGTTGTTGTTTCTGGATAAAAACCCGCCCCCCGATATTATCTTGTCTGACTATGAAATGCCCGAGATTAACGGCATTGAATTCAGGCGGTTATTGATCGATAATAATAAGCTCAAGGATATCCCTTTTGTGTTTTTAACCAGTGCTACCGATAACGAACTAATGATAGAAGGCCTCGATTTGCAGGCCATTGATTATGTTGTAAAGGACACTCCTGTTAAAGTAGTTATATCAAAAATAAACAACATATTAAATACCATTGACAAACAGCGCCAGCTTACAGAACAGGAAATAAAAAAAGCGGCACAATCGCTCAATTTCAAGTCGATACCGGTACAGTCGCCAAATATAAACGGGTTTAAAATTGATTTTTGGCACCGGGCCTTCGATGATGTACCCGGCGGCGATTTTATTGACTTTATACAAGTGAACAGCCGTTTTAATTTTGTGGTATTGGGCGACGTAATGGGTAAAAAATGGAGCGCGTGGTTTTTCACTTTCGGCTTTTTGAGCTATGTACGGTCGGCAATTAGATTTGCTGTTTTAAATGGCGAATATTCTGTGGCCTCTATTCTACAAAAAGTAAACAGCGTTATCTGTTTTGATAATATGTTGAAAGATATTATGTCAAGCTTATCATTGTTACTTTTAGATAGCGAAACCGGCCAGGTAACTTATGCAGGCGCGGGCGACTTGCCCCTGCTGCACTATCAGGCAACTAACCAACAAATTACACGTATAAAATCTACAGGAATATTACTTGGCTTATTTGAATCCGGGAATTATAATGAGCAGAAAATAAGCCTGCAACCGCATGACAAACTTTTTATTTTTACCGATGGAATGATAGATTACGTTGGCGAAGGCGGTAAAAAAAGCGACTTTGACTCGTTTGAAACAGATATAAAACCCTACATGGAGGCGGGTGAAGAATTTGAAGCTATCAAAACAAAATTATTTATGGCAAACCCTGCCAGCCAGGCCGACGACCAAAGTATTATAAGCATATATAAAAATTAGTTATGATAAGCATACACAAAGAAAACAACAGCACATTACTGTTGCACTTAAACCTAAAAGAGGCGAACCTTGAAAACGCCGACGAATTTAAGGCCGACCTGATTACGCTAATAGATGGACATAAGAAAAACATCGCGCTTGATATGCACCAGGTAGAGTATATCGACAGCTCGTTTTTGGGCGCGTTGGTGGCATCGCTTAAATATGCCATTTCGTTAAAACTGGATATAGCGCTAGTAGGATTGCGCAAGGATATTAAAGATCTGTTTGAGTTGATACGGCTTGACAAGGTATTTAAAATACATGCAAGCTTTGACGATTTGCCGGCAAACTAACAAGACAGCATCGGTTTATGCCTAATAAAATAGCTAATCGTTTTATATTTCCGGGTTCGTCAGAATCATTAGTGACAGCATTGCGACAAATACTCGATTTTGTGGCAATTAACCTACCTTACCATATAAATGCTGCCAATACCAATTTTAAAGTAAAAGCAATTGTAACTGAACTATTAAATAATGCCATCAAGCATAACGCACAGACGGATACTACGTTTGATGTATTTGTAAATAAAGACCATCTGATTATTGAAAAGACAGATAACGGGCCACGTTTTGACCCGAACGGCATTTTTACATCGCCCAACGGGCCTCCTAAAAGCCCGATAAAATTAACCAGTGATATGTTGCATCATTTATTTGCGACGGCAAATACCGACACGGTTTTAAAATTTCATTGCGAAGAAATACAAATAGCCCAAAATTTTGATATCAATGCCGTTGGCGAACATTTTGGCTTGCTGATCATTACAAAATCTGCAGATGAATTTTTATATCACTATCATCAACCCACAGGCACCAATAAATTTTCGGTATTAATTAAATTACCGTAACAGGCGCTTTTCATCAATCAGGTCAAGCACCTCGGGAAATTTAATATCAAACTTACGGGCGTATAGTTTACCTGAAGATAGCAGCTTTTCGGCATCACTCATATCAAGCAGCTTTGGGTTTGCACCACCTGCCGACCAATCGATATACCGTAAATCATCGCTCGCCATCTTTTCTTTAAATACCGAATTGTACAAAATGGTATGGAAAACAAACTCGTCTGGCGCCCAGGTAAACCGCATAAAATGCTCTATCTGTGGGTTTTTATCCCAGTAATCCAACACATACGCCACGCACTCTAACGGTATGGTAAACCATTGCGACCGGCCAACAGGTATAAGATTATTAGGAAACTCGCGCTTGGGGGCAAACCGGTTAATGATCCGCTGCAGCACATAACGCCCGGGCATCCTGAAGCTGTTAAAATGATACTTATCCACGCGGGCAAGCGCCTCGCGCCAATCGGGGTCAAACAACAGGTGATTGATAAAAGCAACACCTATGTTTTGCTTTAAATACTCTTGTATATAAGCCGCAGGCCGTAATGGATAGTCTTGTCCGCTCAATAAGTTAACATGGTGATAGCTCTTATTGCTGGCCACCACCTCGCGCAGGCTGTTTAATGTGGCGTGTACAACAGTGTAGCTGCCCCAATATACCCTGACCCTTTTTCTGATAAAAAAAACGTTTTTGTATTTGGTTAAATATTCAAATTGCCGTATATCAGTTTTTTTATCAAGGTGGATATAAATATCTGCATCAATGTGCTCAAGCCGTTGTATAAGGCGTTCTAATTGTTTTGGTTCTTTATGCGCAAGTATAAGATGGGCAAGTTTCATGTACGGGGGGTGAAAGCTATACAATATTACATTATTTTACCGTATAAATGGCTTAGATTTTGAGTAGGTTTACAAAAACCTTAGAAAATGCCAAAAGCACTGATCGCCTGCTTTGACAACTGGGACACTTTATCAGAAATTCCCGTCGTATTAAGTATCGCCGGCTTCCAGGTAGATATTTTTTGTGGAAGCAAATCATGGCTGTTACATAATAAATACTTCCATAAATATATTGCTGCAGATGAAAATCCCGAGGGGTTTGTAAGGCAACTAATCAACATTGCGAATAGCGATTATTATGACTGGATAATACCCGGTGATGAGAAAATAATAAAGCTGTTAAATGATTTTGTTGACGACGAGGCCTTATTTTATAAAATTTTGCCGCTCACAAAAATCGAAAACAGAGAATTGCTTTCGTCAAAAAATGGCTTGTCAAATATTTGCTCCAAATATCATATAAATAGTCCCGGCCATGTAAAATTCACCATAGGCAGCGACACCGAATACTCCGGAACACTGGCATACCCTTTAATTGTAAAAGTTGACTTCAGCTGGGGTGGCGTTGGCATTAAAATCTGCGATACGCCTGAACAGTTGACCGACGCCCTGAATAGTTTTTCGAAAGGCGAAACAGTGATAATACAGGAATATATAGAAGGCAAAGAAGTGCCGGTTGAGGCGTTGTTCTGGAAAGGAGATCTGCTTGCTTTTGTACGTTCGGAAATATTGGAATATGATAAAGACAGGTTTACCTATTCAACAAGAAGAAGATATTTTCCGGCTGATGAGTTATTAAAAAATGAGGTAGAAAAATTTGGCAAATGTGCGGGCGTGCATGGTTTTGTCAACATGGCGTACATCCAATCTGAAACAAATGGCCGTTACTTCCTGATTGAAGCCGATTTGAGGCCATCATCGTGGTTCGCTTATGCCAAATACGCCGGTGTTTCGTTTAGCAAGGCGTTAAAATCTGTTACCGGCGAATCAAAGACCACCGTTACGCAAAACCCAGTTACAATAGAAATAGCGTTATTTCATAAAGATATCAGAAGGGCGCTTTATAAGCGCGATGTGAAAGGCTTGTT
>Ga0209026_1001384_pt1 | contig 10797 bp, 9 predicted proteins | sample AraplaCL_Col_mCL_FD_184262 | JGI IMG/M metagenome (GOLD analysis project Ga0209026, IMG submission 184262) | Arabidopsis root microbial communities from the University of North Carolina, USA - plate scrape CL_Col_mCL (SPAdes) (version 2) | ecosystem: Host-associated > Plants > Roots >... | reverse complement strand
GAATTCATCGCCCACGTCGGCCGGGTCGCCCACGTGATAGGCGGCGATGAATTCCTCGAACGGTCCCTTGCGCGTCGGGTCGATGGGCGCCAGCCGGTTCTCGCGGTTCAGGTCGTCGATGGCCCGCACCAGGCTGCCGCGTTCGACCCGCGCCTTGGACACCGCATCGCCCGTGTAGCCGATGAAGTGCCCGACCAGGCGGTCGCGAAGCGCCGCCACGGTCCGCCGGGCGTCCTCGTCGTCGCATTCCACGCCCAGCTCGATTTCGGTGTCGAAGCCGAACGAGCGGTTGTTCAGGTTGGCCGAGCCGACCCGCACGATCCGGTCGTCGAAGATGCTGGTCTTCGAATGGACGATGATGTTTGAGCCGCCCGTGGTGACGGGGTGCAGCGCCCGGAAGCGCCCGAAGATATCGGCCGCGCGCAGCCGCCAGACCATCGTCCCGCGGGTGCGGTCCATGGTCAGCTGGTCGAACCAGCTGGGCGAGGCGCCCGTGGTGATCAGCACCACCTCGGGTCCGTCCGGCTCGGCCAGCCGCCGGGCCAGGGCCTCAGTGATCACCGGCGATGTAAAGTACTGGTTCTCCAGATAGATCGTCTCGCGCGCGCCGGCGATGCAGGCCAGGGTCAGGTCGCGGATCTCCTGCACGCAGGTGCGGCCGCGCCACGCCGGCGTCGTCCGCTCGATCGCCACCTGCGCCCCGATCAAATGCGGCGGCACATGGTCGGGCCAGGGATCTCCGCCCGCGTCCGGCGGCGGCGTCATCGTCTCCTTCGTCCCGGTCAGCCAGCGTGCGCGGAAGTGATCGCCCAGCGCCTTGGCCGCGGCGCCGTCGACCATCATCATCACCTCGTGCCGGGGCGCGTGGCATTCCTGGTCGGGCTGGATGCGACGCATGTCCTCTTCCAGGTGGCCGGGCGTGTCCCAGCGGTCGACCCCAATGTCGCCGCCGCCGCAGAACGCCAGGCGGTCGTCGATCACCACGACCTTCTGGTGATGGCAGGCGCCGAACGGCACCTGGTCGTCCAGGTGGAACTTCACCGGCGTGCCGTGGAACCACTTGCGCGCCTTGTGGGGGAAGAACTCCTGGCTGGCGCTGATCGGCAATGCCGATTTCCAGATCAGCAGCCGGATATCCAGCTCGGGCCGCTCTTTAGCCAGGCGCAGAAGCACATGGCCGACCTCGTCAGGATCGTCCGGGCCGTCGTAGCCGTCGGGGAACAGCCGGGTGCGGGGATCGAATCCCCAGCCCAGGATCAGGATCGACCGGCGCGCCTTCTGCATCGCCTCGTACAGGGCGGTGAAATAGGCCTCGGTATCGATCAGGAAAGCAGCCCGCCCCGCCTCCTCCGTCCGCCAGCAGGTCTCGCCGGGGATAAACGCACGCATCGACACCTCGCCGCGGTCGCCAAGGCCGCGTTGCCTCAAAGCTTATGGCCTAGCTCGGGTTCCGGGCAAGGATGCGGCAGGCGCGCGGCCGGGCGCGTGACCGGCCAAAAAAAGGGCGCGCCAGTGGGGACTGGCGCGCCGGCTGGGAGCCTGGAGTTGGGCTGGGGTTACTACTGCTTGGCGACACTCGTGGCCGGGCCGAGATAGGCTTGGCAGGCGTTGGTCAGTTCGGCGGTCAGGCGCTCGCGGCGGTCGCCGCTCTTGGCCTCCCGGCGAGCGCGATTGAACTCTTCCTCGCCGCGCGTGACGATGTAGCTGGCCCGCGCGCCGCGCTCGGCCTTGATGAAGGTGGTCAGGGCGGCAGGATCGACGACGCCGTCGATGCTGGTGGCCAGGCCGCGGCAACGGTTAGCCTTCAGGTAGTCGACATCCGAGATCTGGTCGGCGGCGGACGCGGCGCCAGCGGCGAACGTGGCGACGATCAGGGCGATGGCTGCGATTTTCATTAGAATGTCTCCCTCAGAACCTGCACCAATACTGCCGCTGGGCCGCTTTCGGCTCAAATGAACAAGCCGCAATGTTCAGTATTCGCGGATTAATATTCAGTCATGATACGCGCTTGTTACACCCGAAGATAAACAGCTTGTAATGTACCGACGTTCGCCGCCACAAAGCGCCATGGCCAAGCTCGAACCGAAACTCGACGCCGACAGCGTGAACGCTCTGATCCAGGGCGCCTTCCCTCATGCGCCGCGCGAGGGGATGCCCCGCGTGACCTCGGTCCAGCCGGGGCGGATCCGCATGCTGATGCCCTATCGCGAGGGGCTGTTGCGACCCGGCGGCGTCATTTCCGGCCCCAATCTGATGTCGATGGCCGACAGCGCCGCCTACGCCCTTGTCCTGGCGCACGTGGGAAACCAGCTGATGGCGGTGACGTCACAGCTCAACATCAGCTTCCTGCGGGGCGCCCAGCCGGGCGACCTGCACGCCGAGGCCGAGATGCTGCGGCTTGGCCGTCGCCTGGCGATCTGCGACGTGCGCATCTGGACCGAAGGCCCCGACCGGCTGGCGGCGCAGGCCAACGTCACCTACGCTCTGCCCGGATGAGCGAGCCCCAACAACCTCCACGGCCCCCGCCGCCGATCAAGACGCCCTGCATCAAGGTGTGCGTGGTCGATGGCGAAAGCGGCCTGTGCCTGGGCTGCTATCGCCGGCTGAACGAGGTGGCGACCTGGGCCCGGCTGACCGAGGCCGAGCGCGACGCGATCCTGGCCGAGCTGCCGGACCGGCGCGGCCTGATCCGTCCCGAAAAGCTGGCGATGTTCTGAACCGGCGCCTGACCGCCGATTCAGGATTGTGAAACCCTGCTGGTTCACGGGTTAAAAACGCAACCTGACGTATCCCTGGGATCAACAAAGACAGGCCAGAACGGCCGCTTCCTTAGGTGATCGAGGTGTCTTCTTTCGGCAAACTCGCCATTGTGGCGGGCGTGTCGGCGCTGCTCAGCGCCTGCGCCGTCACAGCGATCAGCCCCCAACCGCTGCGTCTCGCGCGGCTCGAGGCTGAAGGGTTCTCGTCCGGGCCGCCCAAGGCGGGCTCGGGCGCTGTCTCCAAGGCCTCCGACGGCCACTTCTGGGCCGACGCTCAGGTTACGGGCGCCCAGGGTGGCCCCCAGGCGGTCCACTTCCTCGTCGATACCGGCGCCACCGCCGTCGCCCTGACGCCGGAGGACGCCGAGAAGCTGGGCATCAAGCCTTCAGACCTGAAGTACGGTCACAACGTCACCACCGCCGGCGGCAATGCACGCGCCGCCGCCGTGACCCTGGCCTCGATCTCGATCAACGGCGCGAAGCTCGAGAACGTCCAGGCGCTGGTCGTCTCCGAAGGCCTCGACGTCTCCCTGCTGGGGATGAGCTATCTAGGCCGCCTCACCCGCTTCGAGGCCACCCGCGACACGCTTCGCTTCGAGCCCTGACCGGACCGCGGCCAGGGCCTGGTCGATAACCTCCAGGCCCGCGCCGCTCTTCACGCCCTCGACCGTGAGGATGCGCCGCCAGGCCCGCGCCCCCGGCATGCCGTGGAACAGGCCCAGCATGTGCCGGGTCATGGCCGCCAGATGCGTCCCCGCGGCCAGTTCCGCCGCGACGTACGACTTGTAGGCCTCGACGGCCGCGAACGGATCGACCACCTCCCCGACCCCGAAGATCCGCGCGTCCGCCTCCGCCAGGATCGCCGGCGTGTGATAGGCCGCCCGCCCCAGCATCACGCCATCGACATGGCCGAGATGCTCCACTGCCTCGTCCAGCGACCCGATCCCGCCGTTGATCGCGATGGTCAGGTCCGGCCGTTCGCGTTTCAGCCGCCAGACCAGCGGATAGTCCAGCGGTGGGATGTCCCGGTTCTCCTTGGGCGACAGGCCCTTCAGCCAGGCCTTGCGCGCGTGAACCACGAAGGTCGTCACCCCGGCCTTGGCGCACAGGTCGATCAGCCCGAACAAACTCTCTTCCGGATCCTGGTCGTCCACGCCGATCCGGCATTTCACCGTCGCCGGGACCTTCACCGCCGCGCCGATGGCGGCCATGCACTCGGCCACCAACTCGGGCTCGCGCATCAGGCAGGCGCCGAACCGCCCCGACTGCACCCGGTCCGACGGGCAGCCGACGTTCAGGTTGATCTCGTCATAGCCCTCGGCCTCGCCGATCCGCGCCGCTTCCGCCAGATCGGCCGGCTCCGACCCGCCCAGCTGCAGCGCCACCGGGTGCTCCTGCGGACTAAACGCCAGCAGCCGCGCCCGGTCGCCATGCAGGATCGCCCCCGTCGTCAGCATCTCGGTGTAGAGCAGCGCGCGCGTCGTCAACGTCCGGTGGAAGGCCCGGCAATGCCGGTCCGTCCAGTCCATCATGGGTGCGACGCTAAGTTTTGACGCTAACATATTTGTCTTATGGATTTTTTCGTTTCAAATGACGAACCGGGCGCGGCGGATCGCGGTGGCCGCACGGTCTGAAAGATAAAGGGAATACCGTCCTACACGAGCCGCTCCCGTCCGAAAACGCGACAACGCCGTCCAGGCCACGTCGCGTCCCCGGAGATCTCATTCGTATCGCAGCGCCGCGACCGGGTTCGACCGCGCGACCCCCAGCACGTGAACCAGGACCGTCACGATCGCGATCGCCAGCGCCCCCAGCCCTGCCGCCGCAAAGGTCCAAGGCGCAATCTCGACGTGATAGGCGAAGCTGGACAGCCACCATTCGAGCACCAGCCATGCCACCGGCCAGGCGATGAGGTTGGCCCAAAGCACCGGCTTGGCGAACTGCCACAACAGCAGCTTCAGGATATCGCCCGCGCTGGCGCCCATGGCCTTGCGCACGCCGATCTCCTTCGTCCGCCGCTCGGTCGTGTAGGCCGACAGGGCGAAGAGGCCCAGCGCCGCAACCACCAGGGCGATGAGACCGGCGATGGCGACGGTGGCGCCCTGGATCAGGGTGTCGACGTAGAGCCGCATCGTGAACTGGTCGACGAAGTAGCGCATCATCGGCCGCCCCTGCCCCACGCGCTGCCAGATCCGATCCATGGCGGCGAGCGTCTCGGGGACGCGGGCGCCGTCCAGCTTGACGGCCAGCGACACAGAGCTCGGCGGCGCCAGCCGGCCGATCCCGTACAGGAAGGGTTCGATGGGCTGTCGCACCGAGCCCAGGGTGAAGTCGGGCACCACGCCGATGATTTCGGACGGCTTCGCCGGCCATGCCACCGGTCCCGGTCGCCGCAGGGTCTCGTCCCAGAACCCGTGCCACAGGATCGTCTTGCCGATCGCCGCCTCAGGCGACTTGAAACCCAGCCGGCGGGCGGCCGTCTCATTCAGGATCACCGGCTGGTAGCTGTCGGGATTGTCCATGGCCGCGTCGGCGGGGCGGCGCTCGTCGAACAGGCGACCGGCCACCGGCTTGACCCCGAACACCTCGAAGAAGCCGAAGTCGATCGGCGCGCGTGAGATACTGGCCCGGCGGCCTTCCACGCTGGCGTCGTCGTGACTGGTGGAGAGGTTCATCGCCTCGGCGCTGGAACAGCCAGCCGCCCTTACCCCCGGCAGCCGCCGCAACTCGTCGCGCAGGGTGGCCGAACAGGGCTGTGAGAAGACGAACAGGGTCTGATCCTTGTCCAGGCGCATGCCTTCGTTCAGCGCGTAGAGCGTCTGGCGCGCGATGGTGATGGCCACCAGCGTCAGCACGATCAGCACCGCGAACTGGGCGACCACCAAGGCCTGGCGCACGCCCCCGCCGCCGACCGTCGCCACCGGCCCGCCCTTCAGCACCGCCGCGGGCCGGAAGCCCGAGAGCACCAGCGCCGGATAGGCGCCGGCCAGCAGCGCGATCCCCACCATCCCACCCAGCACCGAGAGGCCAAGACCCGGATCGTGCAGATAGTCGAAGGTCATCTTCCGCTGCAGGAAGGCGTTGAACGCCGGCATCAGCAGCTCGGCCAGCGACAGGGCCAGGATGCCCGACGCCGCCACATAGAGCAGCGCCTCGCCCATGAATTGGACGACAAGGTCGCGACGGCTGGCGCCGGCGGCCTTGCGCACGCCGACCTCGACCGCGCGCCGCGCCGCCCGCGCCGTCATCAGGGTGACGAAGTTGATGGCGGCCACGACGACGATCAGCACACCCACCGCCGCGATCGCCGCCAGGATCGCCGGATCGACCGCCGACTTGGAGTTGAAGATCTCCTGGTTGGATGGTGACAGATGGATCTGGGTCAGCGCCAGGAACTGGGTGTCGCGCTTGGTCCGTGCTCCACGGTTCAGGGCGTCGAGCGGAAAGCGGCGGTCCAGGAAGGCCGCCATCCGCTCATGCATGGCCTCGGGCGAGGCGCCGGGCTTCAGCCGCACATAGGTGGAAAGCGTGGTGTCGACCGGCCCATTGATCTCGCCGAACCGCGAGATGGGGCTTTGCGGCGACTTGGCCGAGGCGAAGATCTCGGCGGTGATATGGGTGTTGGACGGCAGCGTCTTCAGGACCGCCGTCACGCGGAACGGCTCGCGGTCGATGAGCAGAACCTGGCCGATCGGGTCCTCTCGGCCAAAGTACTTGCGCGCAGCGCCGAGGGTCAGAACTACGCTGTCGGGCGTGTCCAGCGCGTGCTCCAGGTCACCCGCCAGCACAGGGAAGCGCAGGATGCGAAAGAAGTTTTCGTCGGCATAGTAGAGGCTCTGCTCCGCCGCCACGGTCTCGCCGCGCCGCACGGTCGGCGGGAAGTAGGCGCCGGTCAGCCGGCCTGCGAGTTCGATTTCGGGGAAGTCCAGCGGCAGCCGCTCGGCCAGCTTGATCTGCGACAGCTTGGTCTCGATCGGCTTCGCACCGGGCATCTCGACGGTCGAGGTCATCAGGTAGATGCGCTCGTGGTCGGGCAGGAACCGGTCGAAGGTCAGTTCGTCGCGGACATAGAGGCCGATCAGCATGGCGGCGGCGAAGCCGATGGCCAGCCCCATGATCGTGACGCCCGCGTAGAGCTTGTTGCGCGCCAGATTGCGCAGCGCGGCGGCCAGGTAGTTGCGGAACATCGGTCCCTCCCGCGCTCAAGCGGCCAGCAGGGTTTCGGAGACCACGCGCCCGTCCAGCAGCTTGATCGTGCGCTGGGCGATGGCGGCGTGAACAAGGCTGTGGGTGACCATCACCACCGTCACGCCCGCGGCGGCGGCGTCGGTCAGCAGACGCATCACCTCGTCGCCGTTGGCGGTGTCGAGGTTGCCTGTGGGTTCGTCGGCCAGGATCAGGCGGGGCTCCGAGACCAGCGCCCGGGCGACGGCCACGCGCTGTTGCTGGCCACCCGAGAGTTGCTGCGGCCGGTGGCGCGCCCGGTGGGCGATCCCGACCCGCTCCAGAGCTTCACCCACCCGCCGGCGCCGCTCGGTCGCCGAAGCGCCGCGGTAGAGCAGCGCCACCTCGACGTTCTCGGCCACCGTCAGGTCGTCGATCAGATTGAAGCTCTGGAACACGAAGCCGATGTTGTCGCGCCGCAGCTGGGTCAGCCGCGCCTCGGGCAAGCCCGCGGCCTCCTCGCCGAAGAAGCGATAAGAACCGCCCGTCGGGCTGTCCAACAGCCCCAGCACGTTCATCAGCGTCGACTTTCCACAGCCCGACGGGCCCATGATCGCCACGAACTCGCCCGGCGCGATGGCCAGCGAAACGTCGCTCAGGGCCAAGGTCTCGACCTCGGTGGTCCGGTAGACTTTGGAGATATCTGTCAGCGTCAGCATGAGCCCCTCCTATTTCGTCAGCACCACCCGCTCGACCTTCTCGAAGCCGGTGTAGTCCGATGTGATCACCCGCTCGCCCGGCCTCAGCCCCGCGAGCACCTCCACCTGGTCGCTGTTGCGACGGCCGATGCGGATACCGCGGCGGTCGGCCTGGCGGCCGTCGGCGCTGACGACCAACACCCAGGCGCCGCCGGTGCGCTCCAGGAAGGCGCCTGCCGGCAACAACAGCGCCTGACGGTCTCCGCCCAGAGTCAGTCGGCCCTCCAGCGCCTGGCCCGGCGCGACGCTCTTGGGCTGGCCGCCTGTGAACGCCAGTTCGACGAGGAAGGTAGCGTCCTTCACCTGGGGATCGACCCGCGTCACCCGCAAAGGCCAGGCGCGGCCATCGGCCTCCACGGTTGCCGGCTGCCCGGCGCGCACGCGGTCCAGATAGAACTCGTCGACCCGCGCCTCGATCTTGTAGCCGTTGTCGGCGACGATCTGGCCCAGCCGCTCACCGCGTTCGTGGATCTCGCCCATGTTGAGGTGCATGTCGGCCAGCTTGCCGCTCACCGGCGCGCGCAGGACCAGGCTGTCCAGCTTGCTGCGCGCGACCTTGAGGCTGGCCTGCAGGTTCACGAGTTCGGCGCGAAGCTGCGGCAACTGCTGGCGGCGCAGCGCATCCTGGGTCCGGTTGGTCGAGACCTGCAGCGGCTGCAGCCGGCGGCTGAGCGCGAGTTGGTCGCGGACGTCCTCATACTTCTGGCGAGGGACATAGCCCTGGGCCAGCAGCGTCTCCATCCGCCGCGCATCGCGCTCCAGCCGGGTGACGTCGTAGTCGATCTGGTAGACCGCCTTCTCGTTGGCGGCGCGGGCGTCCTCAAGTTGCTTTTCATAGGCCTGGAGCTGCGTGATCGACTCCGACAGGCGGCCCTCCCGGTCCAGAACCTCCAGCTCGAGCTGGGTGTTGCGGAACCGCACGATGGGCTGGCCGGCCGCGACCACATCGCCCGACTGGGCCAGAACCTCGGCCACCTGTCCGCCCTCCAGGGCGCCCAGGAAGACGACCTGGCGGGGGACGACCTTGGCCCGCAACGTGACGAAGTCGTGGAACACACCGGGCTCAGCCGTGCCGATCACGACTCCAGCCGCCGACGCGCGCAGGGAGGAGCGCGCGCCGGCGAGGACCAGCCCTAGAAGCATGACCCCAGCCAGGACGGCCACGGCGCCTGCCGCGAACAGCATTCGCCGCCCCCGCCAGGTCGGCCGCGTCACCGGTGTGTCCATCAACTGCGTCATGCCACTTCAGTATCCGGCGGCGGCGCTACGAGAGGAAACGTCACGATTTCCGCATGTTAGGCGAACCTCTCCCGCGCCAGCCGCCCGCAGGTGTCCGGAAATGGACAGGAGGCGTCGAGACCTTGCGTGAGCGCGCGGGCTAACGCCCTGAACAGCTTGGCCTTTGCTCGCTCTCGCGCCGCGGCCTACGCTTGGGACGTGACGAACGCCCTGTCCTACCTCGTGGTCGACGACGACCCAGACGTGCTGAAGGCGGCCGTGATGGCGCTGGGCGCGCCGCAGATTTGCGTCGACAGCCTGCCGACGACGGCGGGCCTGGAGGGGCGCGCCGCGAACTGCGACGCCGTCCTGTTGGACATGAACTTCGCCGTCGGCGCGCGCGACGGCGCCGAGGGCTTCGACGCCCTGACCCGTCTGCGCGCCGCCGATCCGGCGCTGTCGGTGGTGCTGATGACCACCTTCGGCGGCGTGGCCCTGGCGGTCGAGGCGCTGAAGCGCGGCGCGGTCGACTTCGTCCTGAAGCCCTGGCGCAACGAAGCGCTGGCCCAGACGATGAAGGCCGCCGCCGACATGACCGCTGAACGACGGGCGGGCATGCCGCTCAATCTGGACGCCCTGGAGCGGCGCGCCATCGAGCGGGCGCTTGCACTGCACGACGGCAATGTCTCGCGCGCCGCCGCTGTCCTCGGACTGACCCGCCCGGCCCTCTACCGCCGCATGGAACGCCATGGCCTCTAGCCGTCGGTTCGGCGACGTGCGCCTGGGTCTCGGCGTGGCCGTCCGCGCGATCCTCATCGGCGTGGCGGCGTTCGGTGCGGCGGTCGCTGCGAGCGCGCACTACTACGCGACGGCCGTTCTGCTGCTGGTCGTGATCCTCGTGGTGGTGGCGGACCTGATCCGCAGCGTCGGCGCGGCCGACCGGCTGCTGGCGCAGTTCGTCGACGGTCTCGCCGTGGAGGGCTACGAACGCCCCGCGCCTCGCCCCGGCTTCGAACAACTCACCCGCGCCATCGACGCGGCGCTGGGCCGGCTGCGCGGCGCGCGGGCCGAACGCCAGCGGCGTATCGATCACCTGGAGGCTCTGACCGACAATGTCGCGGCCGCCCTGCTGGTGACCGACGGGGCGGGGCGGATCGTCAACGCCAACCGCGCCGCGCGGCAGGCCCTGGGCGCGGAGGTCGGTCCGCTGACGAGCGTGCCAGCCCTGTCGGCCGAGACGGCGCGCAGCCTGCAGGATCTGGCCCCGGGCGGGCGGGCGATCATCCGGCTGCAGGACGGCCGGGCGGTCCTGGCCCAGGCCGCCCTGTTCGCTGCCGACGGCCATGCCTATCGACTGGTTTCGCTGCAGCAACTGGCCGGCGATCTCGACGCGGTAGAGCTCAAGGCCTGGCAGGACCTGGTGCGCGTGTTGGCGCACGAGATGATGAATTCGCTGACGCCGGTGTGCTCCATCTCGGAAAGCCTGTTGGCGAAGCTGCGCGCCGGCGAGGCCGACGCCGGGAAGATGGCGGAAGCCATGGAGGTGATCGCCCGGCGCAGCGGTGGTCTGATGAACTTCGTCGAACGCTACCGCCGCCTTACCGAGGTTCCGCAAGCCGAGAAGGCGGTGCTGCGGGCGGCCGACCTTGTCCACGGTCTCGACGGTCTGCTGGCGCCGCTCGTCGCCGAGACGGGTGTCGACTACGGAAGCCGGGTCGAGCCAGCCGGCCTGGTGCTGCACGCCGATCCCGACCTCCTGGAACAGGCGATGATCAACCTGCTCAAAAACGCCTGCGAAGCCGTTCGCGGCCGGCCCGGTGCGGCCGTGCGCCTCGCCTGTCGCGTGGACGATGACCAGGCCATGTTGATCGTCGAGGACAACGGCCCCGGCCTGCCCG
>Ga0209026_1001382_pt1 | contig 10826 bp, 6 predicted proteins | sample AraplaCL_Col_mCL_FD_184262 | JGI IMG/M metagenome (GOLD analysis project Ga0209026, IMG submission 184262) | Arabidopsis root microbial communities from the University of North Carolina, USA - plate scrape CL_Col_mCL (SPAdes) (version 2) | ecosystem: Host-associated > Plants > Roots >... | reverse complement strand
CGGCGGGTTTTTGAGCTTGATGCCCCGGTTGGGTTTGTAAGCGTTATCCTCGTCGACACGCTGCTGGATAGCTTCCCGCATCCGGTCTAAGAAGCGCGTGGGACTGAGCATTTTCCGCCTGCGGATATTGCCGAAGGTATGATAAGCGGAATTGAGTCTGACCTGGAAGGCTTCTTCCAGCACCATGATAATGTCCTTGACCTCGGCATTGCCGTTGTCATATTGGCCTGTATAGTAGATACCATAAGCCAGCTCGACCAAACTCACCTGGTCGCCCGTCCATTTGCGGGAATTTTTAGCCTTGACAATTGCTTTTTCTGGCTGATCGGCTTCTTTGAGTTGAGCCACTAAATCATGCTGTAATTGCTCGAACGCCATGATCTTGGCAAACAGGTAGCTGCCTGCCGTCGCAAATTCCGGGTCCAGTTCCGGCGCTTCGGGTATTAGGGTACTTTGTACCGGGACACCCCTGACAAATAAGATATTGTCCAGGTCGGTTGCCTTCAGCCGGTAATAGCCATAATGAAAAGCGATATTACGGAAGAAACGCTGCACCGTCCTTAATTCCTCCTTATAAAAATTGCGGACCGTTTCCTTATCGGCTACCGGAACCGCCGTCAGGATATTGTACAATTCCAGCTCATAGATGCGGCGGTATTCAAACAAAGGCTTGACGTGCTTAAAAAAGAATATTTGTTCTGCTTCATCCGCAAACGGATGCTTCTTGACATATTCTTTTAAACTTTTCAGGGCAGTACGCACTGCCTTTAACACGGCGGCTAAGATTTTAAAAGGATCTGTTTCGGCGGCTTTAATGTCCTCGATCTCCTTCACGAGCTGCGCAAGCAGCTTTTCACTAAACTTCTTGATCATAAAAACAGGTTTAAAAATAAGTATCTGCGACCTGCCGGTTATCCGGCTACCCCAGCCACAGGCATCATGCGTACCATTCTTTCATAGGCTTCGTGTGTTAAAAATCTTAACCAAAGATTAATATTCCGCAAAATTGTAAGCCGCTTTTGAGAATAACTATACAGGATTGCACGTATTTCGTATGGAGCAAACTACGTATTTGAATTACCCGGCAGAGTACGTCAAATCACGGAGCAGGGTATCGGACTTAACACAAGAATAACCTAACTGATACGTTAAATACCTTAAATATTATACAGATTTGCTTTAAAATCCATAAATTTAGGGCATAAGAAATGCAGGTAAAGGCACTATATGATCCCAGTTATATTCTTTCGCAGGTCGCCCTGGGAAATGAAAATGCTTTTGCCCAGTTTTTTAATCACCACTGGCCGCAAGTTTATGGCACCGGGCTTCGCTTAACCAAATCCCCCGAAAAAGCGCAGGACCTGGCGCAGGACATTTTCATCAAGCTGTGGGAACAGCGCCACAAGCTGGCCGATGTCAAACAGGAAGATGCTTACGTTTATACCTTATCCCGCAACGTCATTTTAGACTTCTTGCGCAAACGGGTGTTTGACACCGAAAATATCGATACGCTCATCAATTACTTCGCCGACAGCAGCATTAGCGCGCAGGAAAAAATGGAATACCACGAATTGGAAACCACCTTGCAAGCGGCCATCGACCAGTTACAGGGCAAGGTAAAAGAGGTATTCATCCTGAGCCGTTTCGAGGGCATGACCCATGAGCAGATCGCCCAGCAGCTCGGTATTTCGGAAAATTCATCGAAAACCTATATCGTGCGGGCCTTGCAGGATATCCGCAAATTCATGGCGCTGCACACCGATAACGCTACACTCATTTTAGCTGCGGGCGTCATCCTTTACAGCCTGTAAAAATTTCTTGTATTACCCTTTCGCGTTTTTGCGTCTTTAGTATCAGAACCAGATACCAATGGACGAACAACGATTTAAAGCATTATTTGAGCGGTACCTTGAAGACCGCTTATCGCCGGAAGAATTGCGTGAACTCCTGGACGCCGTTCAGGACGACCAATTGACGGACCTGCTGGATGATGCGTTGAAAAACGCATTTTCCGAAGCCGCCTACCGTGAAGATGATGCCGAGGTCAGGCAAGCCGCGTTAGCCAAAGTACTATCTGCTATCCACGGCGAAAGGGAAGAAGAAAGAACCGTCCCTAAAAGGCGGATCATCGGTTACCGCTGGCTTTCCGGTGTTGCCGCCATGCTGCTGCTGGCCACCGGCGCAGGCTGGCTCTTTTACCAGCACCATCATACCACACCGCAACACCAGCAAATGGCGGTTAATGATATTCAGCCCGGCGTCAATCAGGCTACCTTAACTTTAGCTAATGGTCACCGGATCATCCTGAGCGCAAACTTAAAAGGAACAGTAGCTCAACAAGCCGGTGTAACCATTACCAAAACACCAAGTGGGGAGATCCTTTACACCGCCCAGGCCAGCGATGACCAGCAAGTACTCTATAACACACTCGCCACCGCACGGCATGAGCAATTCCAGATCATCCTGCCGGACGGTTCTCATGTCTGGCTCAATGCCGCCTCATCTTTAAAATACCCGGTAACCTTTAGCGGCAATGAACGTAGGGTAGAGCTGACAGGCGAAGCCTATTTTGAGGTCGCCCATAATGCCGCCCTGCCGTTCAAAGTTAAAACTGAAACGCAGGAGGTGGAAGTATTGGGAACGCACTTCAATATCAAAGCCTACGAGGATGAACGCAGCGTTAAAACCACCTTACTGGAAGGCTCGGTTCGGGTAAGTGACCAGTCCGGTAGAATTAAACTGCTCAGACCCGGACAGCAAGCCGTCCATACCAGCACCCAATTAAGCGTCAGTGACATTGACACCGAAGAAGCTGTTGCCTGGAAAAACGGCTATTTTATGTTTGAAGACAACGAAGAACTGGGAAGCGCTATGCGCAAGGTTGCCCGCTGGTATGATATAGATGTAGTTTATGAAGACCCGGAATTAGCCAAACAGTTAATCGCCGGCAGCATTACGCGTTTTACCAACGCTTCCAAAGTGCTGGAAATGCTGCATAAGGTATGCGGCGTACACTTTAAAATCGAAGGGCGAAAAGTAAGCGTCACTAAATAATTTAAACTAAATGATTGACAAACCCAAAAGAAAAGGCCTATGGTAAAAAACTAAACAAGACAACGAAAAAGGTAAACCGCAAAAAAAATCGGCAGCGCTTCCGACGCTCCCGATCTAAAGCGGCTAAAACCCCAACCAGCGATTAAACTAATTTGACAGATTTTAACCAACGTACAAATGTATCATTTTTACCAGACATTATGCACGCCACCGCGCATACATAGACTTTTTCGCATTATGAAGCTCACGACCCTGCTCATTACCATAGCCGTCCTACAGGTCAGTGCAGCCACGTTTGCCCAGAAAGTGAACCTGACGCAAAAGAATGCGACCCTAACGCAACTCTTCCAGGCCATTCACAAACAAACCGGTTACAACGTCCTCTGGTCAGCCTCCAAAATTGCAGGCGCCAAAACAGTTGACGTAGATTTTAAAAATACGCCTTTAACCGAAGCATTAAATAAAATCCTTGAAAATCAGCCATTTACCTACGAAATAGACGGCAACAATATCATTATTAAAGAAAAACCCGCCCCTGTCCCAAACGTCCAGCCAGCCGCGCCTTCAATTACGGTTACCGGCAAGGTAACCGACGAATTGGGGAACCCAATGATTGGGGTTACGGTGAGGCAAAAAGGTACGAATAATGTGACTGCCACCGATGCGAAAGGTATCTACACTCTGACAGTGCCGGACGATAAAACGGTACTAGTGTTTTCTTCGATTGGCTATGAAACCCAGGAATTGACAGCAAAGGATATCCCGGCAGGCTCAACGATTACCTTAAAAGCCAGCCAGACAGCATTGAGTGAAGTGCAGGTCTTGAACAAAGGGTATTATTTTGAAAAAAGGGAACTGACCACCGGAAGTATAGGGGTAGTGAGTTCAAAAAATTTGGAAGAACAACCAACAACAGACCCATTATTGGCACTAGAGGGACAGGTTGCAGGCTTAAATATTCAACAGAGTTCGGGGATTTCCGGCTCGTATTCTGTGGTGCGTATTCGTGGCGTAAATAGCATCGCAAACGGCACAGCACCTTTGTTTATCATTGATGGTATGCCTTACAATAACCAATCATTGAGTAGTAATTTGTTTACTAATGCTTTAGGGCTAGGTAACCCAGGCGCACCAAGTCAAATAGGAACAACATTAGCCGCCTCCGGTCAGAGCCCGTTTAGCGGACTTAATTTAGGCGATATTGAAAATATTGAAGTATTAAAAGATGCTGATGCAACAGCGATCTATGGCTCCCGCGGCGCCAATGGCGTAATATTAATTACGACTAAAAAAGGCAAGGCGGGTGATACTAAGGTGAATATGGGCATTAGTCAGGGAATTGGTCAGGTCCCGCATTTTATAGATTTGCTTAATACACAACAGTATTTGCAAATGCGTCGTGAGGCATTTACCAACAGTGGACTTGCCATACCATCAATTGCTATTAATACAAGTGATAACAACTACGACATTAATGGGTTTTGGGATACCACCCGCAATACCAATTGGCAAAAAGTGCTAATTGGTAATACTGCACATTACACAAAAGCGCAAGCTAGTGTTTCCGGAGGTAATGCTAATACCCAATTTTTAATCAGTGGTGCTTATAATCGCCAAACGAGTGTCTATCCTGGCGATTTCAATGATGAAACTGCTTCTTTGCATTTGGCCTTAACACATTCTTCAAATGATAATCGCTTTCACATTGCCCTTACTGCCAACTACTTAAACGATAATAACAATCTGTCGCAATTTGATTTTACAAATGATATTACTTTTGCACCTGATGCGCCCGCACTAAAGGGGGGCGATGGAAATATCAATTGGCAATATCGTAACAGTTCTGCTACTTTTGGCAACAATCCAATTGCTCAAACTCTCAGAACTTCATCTTCCGTTAGCAATAACCTTTTTAGCAACCTGGACCTCAATTATGAAATACTTCCCGGCCTAATCTTAAAAAGCACATTTGGCTACAATCATAATGAAATGAGTCAAAATTTTTTAACGCCTGCGAGTTCTTATGCAGCACCACACAATACTGATCCTAATTATAGAACAAGCAATTTAAGTAGCACGATTTTTCAAACCTGGATTATAGAACCGCAACTCAGCTATAGAAAAAAGATTCTGAATGGCATCTTGAACTTATTGGTGGGAACCACTTTTCAACAGAATTTACAACAAAATAGTGAATATGCAGCAGGGGGCTTTAGTTCTGATGCCTTGATCAATGATATTGCAGCGGGGAGCATTCAAATCATTTCGCCAGAGACTTATACGCAATACCGTTATACATCGCTATATGGTCGTATAAGTTACGACTGGGATGAAAAATATCTATTAAATATTACAGGTCGTCGGGACGGTAGCAGTCGTTTTGGACCAAATAGAGAATTTGGGAATTTCGGTGCAATTGGCACCGGTTGGATATTTACAAAAGAAAAATTTCTATCAGGAGCTGCGTCTTGGCTGAATTTTGGTAAAATTCGAGTAAGTTATGGAACCACCGGCAATGATCAGTTAACTGATTATCAGTACCTAAGCACTTACAGCGTAAACAGTACTTCTTATTTAGGAATTTCAGGCCTGACGCCCAGTCGACTAACAAATCCCTATTATGCGTGGGAGGTCATCAAAAAATTGGAGTTTGGGCTTGATTTAGGACTCCTGAATGACAGAATTGATATTTCAGCTGATTATTATCGGGATCGAACCGATAATCAGTTGGTCGGATATCCTTTGTCATCAGTAACAGGATTTACGACAGTTCAATACAATCTACCAGCAGTAATACAAAATACTGGGCTTGAGGCGCAATTAACAACAGTCAATTTTAAGACTAAGAACTTTACTTGGACCAGTTCTATCAATTTTACTTTACCAAATAACAAACTGGTTTCCTACCCTGGACTTGCTGGTTCCAGTTATAAAACCACCTATGCTATCGGCCAATCGTTATTTATCAGAGAATGGTATCAATATAAAGGTGTGAACCCACAAACAGGGTTATACACTGTTGCAACAGCGAATGCGAACGGTACACCGTCCTCGCCTATAGATCTGGTGATTACTCCTCCGGTAACGCAAAAATATTATGGTGGCATTGCCAATAATTTCAGCTATAAAAATTTTGGACTCGATATATTTGTCCGGTTTGTTAAACAATTGGGTTTCGGGTATCAAACTTATTTTGGTGTTCCAGGGATAGCAAATAGCAACGAACCGACTGCCGTTTTAAATGCATGGACAAAACCTGGGGATATAAGCAATATTCAGGCTTATACAGCTTCGAATACAACTAGTTACGCTTTTTTTGGTCGAAGTACGGGTAATATAACCGATGCCTCTTTTATTCGGTTACAAAATGCTTCATTCTACTATAAACTCCCTGCGAGTTGGCAACGCAGCATGCACATGTCAAACGCGCGTGTTTATCTACAGGGGCAGAATTTATTCACTATTACATCCTACATAGGGTTAGACCCTGAAACACAGGGTTTGGTTTTACCGCCGCTTCGAGTGATAATGGCCGGTATTTCGGCATCTTTTTAATTAAAGTTTAATTGATAATGCGATGAACAAACAACCATCAAACTTAAAAAATATACGCTATAGCTTTTTTTTATTGGGAGTTTTACTGCTGATAATTTCCCATTTCAGCTGTAAAAAATTTGTACAGATACCACCGCCGCAAACGCAATTGGTAACCACTAACGTATTTGCCAATAATTCTACCGCTACGGCGGCACTGCTCAATATTTATACACTAATATGGACCAATGATGATACTTATGGAACAGCTCAAGCGTTGGGGCTTTACAGCGATGAATTAACGAATTATTCGGCAAGTACTTCGCAAATACAACTCTATACTAATTCGCTGCAAGCACTTACCCCTGCAACAAATACTTGGGCAAACGCTTATAAATATATTTATGCAAGTAATGCAGTTATCGAAGGCTTAAAAAACACTTCAGGATGCAGTCCAGCGGTTAAGCGTCAATTGAGTGGAGAAGCATATTTTTTACGTGCATTCTGGCATTTCAACCTAACTAATATCTACGGCGATGTTCCGATTATACTGACAACGGATTATACTATCAATAATACGGTTACCCGTTCGGCAAGAGTACAGGTATTACAACAAGTGGTGAAGGATTTACAAAATGCACAAAGTTTGCTAAATCCAAATTATGTTGATGGATCGGATACGATTGCAACTGCATTGCGGGTAAGGCCTAATCAAACTGCTGCCACTGCACTGCTTGCGCGGGCATATTTATACTTGGCGGATTATTCCAACCAAAACATTGGGTACTATCAAAAAGCAGATAGTGCGGCGACCGCAGTAATTAATAATTCTAACTATACGTTAGCGCCATTGTCAGGTGTGTTTGCTACTACAAGTAAGGAAGCGATCTGGCAAATCCAAACACCTTCATCTGCCAACGAAAATACTTGGGAGGGTCAATATTTTATTTTAACAGGTGCGCCCAGTACATCCGGCGCCGGAAATGTGACCGCTATTAGTCCGCAATTGTTAAGCGCGTTTGAATCTGGTGATCAACGCCTCACCAATTGGATCGGGTCATACACTACAGCCACTCTCCCTAAAGTTACCTACTATTATTCTTACAAATACAAGGGAAATTCCGCCAATTATTCAGCCACTAACATTCCGGAGTATGATACCCCTATCAGGCTGGGTGAAACATATTTAATTCGCGCGGAGGCACAAGCGCATGAGGGTAACATTAACGGCGCGTTAGCGGATCTCAGTATTATTCGTATGCGCGCAGGTTTAACCGGTTATAACGGCGCCACGGATCAAGTATCTTTACTAAGAGCAATCTTACATGAAAGACAAGTTGAGTTATTCACCGAATGGGGGCATCGTTGGTTTGACCTGTGTAGAACGACAACCGGTGGAACAAGCAACGCGGCTTTACTACTTGGTCCGCCAGGAAATGTTTGTCAGGCAAAAAATGGCATCTGGTATAGTGATAATCATCAATTGCTATTTCCTATTCCACAAACGGACCGGACAAATAATAGCAATTTAAGTCAAAATCCTGGTTATTAAAAGCAGTTATGATTAAGATAGTAGCTTGTGTGATTGCTTATGTGTTTTTACACTTTTCAGCAATGGGGGAAATTCGTTTTGTGTCAGCGACGAACTGGAAAGAAATTTTGGCAGAGGCACAAAAAGAGCAAAAGTATATTTTCATAGACTGTTATGCCAGTTGGTGCGCCCCTTGTAAATTGATGGACAAAACGGTATATCAAGATAAGAGGATAGGAACTGTTTATAATGGGAGTTTCCTCTGTATCAGGGTACAAATGGATAAATCAGCTTCAGATAACGCTGCAACAAAGGCGATGTACAGCCTGGCTGCTTCATTACAGCAGGATTATAATGTGAATGCTTATCCTACCTACCTTTTTTTCAGGCCTGATGGCACACCTGTTCATAAAAGTACCGGAAGTATGAACGTAGATAGTTTTCTGCGGCTTGCAACAGATGCCCATGAACCTAAACGGCAGTATTACACATTACTGAAGAACTTTACGCCAGGCAAAACAGATACTGCAGAAGAAAGAGCGTTAGCGAATACATTTTTTCGTTATGATACATTATTCGCAGGAAAACTGGCAGCCGACTATTTGCAAAGAACACCTGAAAATAGATTATCTACTCCCGTTAACATCGGAATGATCAATCGCTTTCAATTGGACAGCAATGTACGCTCCGTTTTGAATGCATATCTCGATAACCATGAGAATCATCCAGATCTGAAAATATTACTCGTTCTGCATAAATGGCCGAAAGCACAGGAGATTGCCGCCAAATACATCCATATGTTATCCGAAGATAGTTTGTATACTGAAAAAAACATACAACTGATGAGCATTTTTACAGCATCGACTTCTGATAGAGGATTTCAAATTTTTTTAAATCATCCGGGGCGGGTCGATTCGGCTATTAAATCAAAAGGATATTCGCAATCTCGTGTAGTATCCATTATTAAGGCGACAAAGGGTCTTTCAACGATAGAGCAGGCCAAGCAAAAAAACACTGTTCCGGATTTTCAAATCTTAGAAGATACACTTACCCGCGAATTTGGGAAAGAACTCGCACATAGAACGGTAATTGAAACAAAACTGGCTTGGTATAAATACCGGGTGTTCACTTTAAAAGACACTTTATCCTGGCCCCATCTGATTGATGAGCAAATCAAACAAATCTTGGAAACAAGGGCAGACACCTTGGACAATAATGCGATAGCGATAAATAACATATGCTACCTCTGGATATTTTCACATAGCAATAGCCAGGCTCAACTGGACAAGGCCGTCTCCTGGATGAAACAAATTGTATCCAGGTATGCCAATACTACCGGATTTCTGGATACCTATGCAAGTTTAATTTATAAAGCAGGGAATATTAATGACGCCCTGTCAATCGAAAGAAAAGCACTCAATATCGCATTGCAAAAAAACAATCAGGAGGATGCCTACAACTTCAGACAGACGATTAAAAGAATGTCAGGAGGTGAGAAAATCTGGTTAACAACTAAGTAATCAATAAGGTAAACCAATAAAATTAAAAAAAATGAAATCAATATTGAAAATATTTTTGACCATCAGTCTAATGGCAGGATGGTGCGCGTGTAAGAAAACAACACTACCCCCCGCTTCCAATGTTGCCGGGTTCAACTTTATCAATGCGACTGTGGGCGTAAATCCATTATTTGTTCAGTTTAATAATAAATCAGTTATATTTTCAACATTAACTACAGCTAACAAATTAAGCTATGGTTCAACTAATCTTTTCTCGCCATTGAGTGGAAATGTAATTATTTCATTTATTCAGACTACCGATACGACACATACTTTATTTCAAGGTAATTTCAATCTGCAAAAGTTCAATACTTACAGTTTCTTTTTAACTGGAAATGTTAATCAGCCCGATACTCTACTTCTACGCGATCAATTACCGTACTATTCCCCAACGGATAGTGTTGGCGGTATTCGTTTTATCAATCTTTCAACTGGATCTAATCCAATTAGCATAAATATGAAAGGCCAGACTAACGGGTCAGAAGTATCTTCACTTTCTTATAAGCAGGCCACGATTTTTAAAAACTACCCTTCTACCAGTACTATTAGTAGTTATACATTTGAATTTAGGGACCAGGCAACAGGTGCATTATTGGCCAGTTATAGTTTTACAGGCGTCAACAATAGTACAGGCACAAATACCGCAATAAATACCTTCAGATTCAAAAATCATACGCTTGCGCTGATTGGTCAGCCAGGCGGAACGGGTACTTCGGCGCAAAAAGCCCTTATGATAAACAATTATTAAACACACAAAGCAGGGTCCAGGCCTACCTTTTAAAATTAAAATTTCCTATTATGAGCGATAAAAATGCCTTTCTGAGTAAGGTGTTATCACTGTTTTGCCTTTTAACTGGGTGTTGGGTGCTTTCTCTAAACCGGGCTCTTGCGCAATTGCCAATCAAGCCCGCGCGTAAGATTTCGTTTAGTACAGATGAAGGTAGTTACATAAACATCGATATATCACCGGATGGTAAAACGATAGTGTTCGATCTGTTAGGGGATATTTATACTATGCCGGCAACAGGTGGTAAAGCCACCCAACTGACTCGCGGCATTGCATTAAATCTACGTCCTGTATGGTCACCGGATGGGAATAAAATCGGATTTATCAGCGATGTCACCGGGGCTTTTCACCCCGCCTTTTA
>Ga0209026_1001379_pt1 | contig 10850 bp, 17 predicted proteins | sample AraplaCL_Col_mCL_FD_184262 | JGI IMG/M metagenome (GOLD analysis project Ga0209026, IMG submission 184262) | Arabidopsis root microbial communities from the University of North Carolina, USA - plate scrape CL_Col_mCL (SPAdes) (version 2) | ecosystem: Host-associated > Plants > Roots >... | reverse complement strand
TGAAGCCGGTCTTGAAGTCCATGGAAAAGTCATTGTTGTAGTAGTCGGCGTGGGTCTTCACCTCATTTGGAAAGCTCGCGCCGCCAAACAGCGTGACATACCAGAGATCCTCGGCGGGAGGAATTTCAACACCGTCGGCCGCGTGTGCCGAGGTCCAGCCAAGCGCCAGCGCCAGCGTGGACACGCTGGCCAACAGGTACGGTTTCATTGACACCCTAATCCGGACCGAAATCACTGGCAAACATCACTCTTTGGCAATTGCAGAGCTGAACTTTCTAAGCGTCAAACATGGCCTTTCGAACAGGGTTACAGTGGTTCAGGTTGCAATACTGCAACAACCTGCCCTGGCACATGGTTAACGGCGCTGTCTGATGAGGGACCGCGACCGCCACACCGCGCGGAACCAATTTCCCGCAACGGCGTTTTGGATCGCTTTGGGGAGAATCTGTCATGCTCCTAGCCTTGGACGATGCGATCTCGTCGGCCGTTCTGGCCGGCAGACGAGCAGACGTTGAAATTTTCGGCGTCGTCGATCTCAGTTGTAAACTCGAGACCAGGATCAGCGCCATCAGTTTAGGGCAGGCGATCCAGTTCGTCGCCAACGCTTCGGTGCTCGGATACGATGTGCGTCGTGCGATGGTTCTCTACGGGGTCTCGGGGACGCCGAGTTTGAGGAAGTGGGACTGCGACCGCCTGTGGGCCCAATACGGCGGTGCATTGCTTGAACCATGAAACAGGTTCCTTTCGGCAGTCGATGATGCGTCGCCGGCAATCCGCTCACCAACGGCGAAAGCCTGAATCAAACGATGACCCTGAAAGTGGCCCGCTCCACATTCTTGCGACCGGCGACGGCTGCCCACGCACCGGGTCAGACCTGGCGGAACGAAGAGCGTCGACATCTTGATCCTGGTTTGGCCAGGGCTTAGCTCTCGTAAACTCCCGCCAGCGAGAGACCACGGAAACTGCCGGGCTCTCGTGGGATTTATCCCGACACGGACGCACACTCGGCAGGGCGATGGCGCCGCGAGTACACAACGCCACCTTGGCATGAATTTTCCGACCAAAAAATAGAACCCCGCTGGGCCACGCGAGCGGGGCGTTGAAACTTCCTGGATGGGCTTAGGCGCCGACCGGCAAAGGTGCGAGTGGGACGGACGGACCCGCCGCCACTCTCGACAACTTCCCGTGTTTGGCGAGGACAGGCCTGGCGTAGGTCTTTTTCATAGGGAATCCCCCCTGTCCATTGTTCCCGCAGCGCGCGAGAGCTTGCCTTTTGAACTCCGGCCTCACAGCCAAATCAAAAAGCCCGCCGGCCGGAGCCAGCGGGCGTAGCTATGAAGGGACGAGGGGTTGCATTCTCGCCAGAGTCCAAGGTGTAGCGGAAACTGACATTGAAGTGCAATTAGACCTCATGGCCTACGACTTCCGAGGGCGAAGGTCGGCGATTTCCTGTGGGAGCGATCAATGTCCCGACATCAATTCGTGAATGGTCTCAAGCACCGCTGACCACATCGCGGACGGGTCCGGCGCCGTCCTCAGGTCAATGCTGCTAGCTGCTGTTGCGAAGCGTCGGCGGGATTAGTCTTGAAGCCGTACCGACGAACGCGCCGACCGGCCTAGCGCCGAGATGGGCAAGGCAAGGTGGAGCTGGTGGAAACGAATCGTCGGCGAATGGCTCGTCGCCAACGCCTATCCTCCGCCGCATGCTGGACGCATCATCGGGCGAGGGGGAAGGACAGTGAGGCGACCATCTGCGGTTCGCTCGCCGGCGCCGCCACCAATGCCGAGATGGAGCATCGGAGGGCTATCGACCCGACCACCGGCCCGCTCGATGGGAAAGCGCGGTGCGCCCGTCGCTGATACGCTAGTCAGAATTGCAGGTTGAGTGTTCCTGGTAAACTCGTACGCAGTCAGCTCCGCTTTATCCCTGACCTGACCCAATCAACCCGCGATCGTTGCCGCACTAAGGTTGCGGCCTTGAGGCAACCCAGCCGGGTGACGGGCGGATTAGCGGAACGCACCTATTTCATTTCGGCTTTGTCTTTTGCCCCCTCGCCTTCTTCGCCGCGGACTTGGCCGTCAAGCCGCGGTCAGGCTGATGCGAGTGGCTCATGACGGTGTTGAGTTGGTTCTTGACCTTGGCATGCAATTTGGCCTTGTCGATGCCCGCGGGGTAAATGCCCTTCTCAATACTGGTGGCCATCCGCTCCAACAGGTCAGTATCGTGTTCGTCGCGGTAGGGTTTTAGGTCGAGGTCTGCCGGCACTTTGGTCAGCCGTTCATCATCCACCGTCTTCACGTATTTCTGCATGAACCGGTCATAATCACGCCAGGAGATGCCAGCGGCGCGCACCGCGGCCTCTTCGGCCCGTGTGGCGATTTGGTGGGCGTGCAGATAATGGAGGTCCAATTGATCGATCAGCGTCTTCTCGACCTCCTCGTGCAATAACAGGAAACGGTCGGTATTGATCGTGCGGCCCTTATATTCCCATTCGCTGGGCATATGCCGGTCGATATAGATCGTCTTTCCATCTTTCGAATAGCCGGCAAGATAGGGAATGTCGTGCTTGCGGTCGAGCCTCTTTACCTTGCGCGCCACGGCATCGAGCGCCCTATCCATCATAAGGCTCGACACGTACCAGTTAGGTAAGCGAAGCTTCTTGTGCGGTGCGGTCGGATGGCAATAATCGAACGCCATGGATACTCCCCTGCGAAGCGGTTCCATCATATTGCACGTCACGACATATCGGGCAAAGTATGTGAACAGGATGATTGGTTGCAGGCTCGATCACCAGCAAAGGGCAACCCGGTTCGGTGCCTATCTCACAATGACGGACTGTTCGAGCCGCGTATCGGCTCCGCCACCTGACGACCCGGGCCACGCTGAATCAGCGCTTCACCTTAGCGACAGTGAGACTCGCTAGCGCCTTTGGGTGGCTGGCGAGTCCTCAATTTTTCGGTCCGGCGATCTCCCTATCCTTCTCCCGAGGTGCGAAGAACCCACCGTTCCGGCCGGAACGGTGGGTTGAATCAGCATCTCACAGATCGCCTCAGACCCGGTGAATTAGCCGCCATTAGCTGGGGCAGGTGCCGCAGGCTTAGCTGGCGCGGCGGGGGCCTCCACTTTTGGCGCTTCAATCTTGACGTTGATGTCCTTTCCGCCTCCACCATGAATGTTGATTACGCCGGTAAAAACCAGCAAGACAACGATCGCTATCAGCCCGAGAATGATAGCGATCGCTGTCCCGCCACTTCCTCCCGAATTAATAACAGTTGGGCCGTCAGCCATAATTCCTCTCCTATTTCAATTATTTACGGGAGAGCAACGCTTTCGGCTGCCTTGGGTTCCGAAGCGCTAAGCTCTGCCGAGCTGACGACTGTTGGCTCCAGGAGAGCAATCCGTTTTCAGCTATGAATGATAATAAGCCGTGGTCGCACGTTTTCTTTACACCGGCGGCCAGAACGCAGTCCGTGCGAGGAGTATGTCCTGTGCATCAGCGAGGCCGAGCGCCTGTCGGGGCATCGCTTGCGGAGTGCGGGACTTCCTTGCAGAGCAGGCTGCTTGTGGAGCCTCAACAGGTTGTCCTCGGTCCATCCGAGGCGACTGATGGGTGTTTTGGAGTTTAGGCCGCCTTGTTCCGGCATCGGCCACGGTTTAGCCATCCGACTAAGGTTCAACGATTTCTCATCCCGTGCAGCACCCTGACTTAGCAGAACAAGGAATTCCGATGGTTTCGACCGCAGCGTTGATCTGGTACCTGGTAATCGCCGGTCCGCAAGGTGGCATGGTTGTGCTGCCCAGCACCTTCGACAAGCGCGAACAATGCACCGCCGCCGTTGCCGAACATCAGAAGCAGCCAACGCCTCCCGGCTGGTCGTTGCAATGCGTGCCGGGCTCCTCGCCTTTTACCGCCAATGGCTCGGCCGAGTGAGCGACCCTGCGCCGACGAATGTTTAAGCCAATCCGCTCGGTAGCAGCACCTTCGCAAGCTGACCGCATCCAGACTCGAAAAAGCAGACGGAAGGGTGCGTGTTTAAGGTCGGAGGTGTGATGACGGTGGATGGGCTGGCTGCTATCGGGCACCGATCAATACGCCCCTCCCTTAACTGGGTTACCTATCTGATCGCGATAAAGCCTCCCGCTTTTTGGATCCCGATGGCGATGACAAAAACTCCCTTTATTTGTTCCTGTGTCAGTTGCGGCGCATGGCGATCTTATCCACCTCGGCCTCAAAGCGGCGTCTGACTGCTTGGTTGCGAAGCGCGCGCCGTCGTAGAACCCTTTTGGGCTCCAGGCTTTCCAGGGGATAGACGATCAGCTATGGGATGGTTGGCTCATTTGTGGGCGCCAAGGGCACATTCCAGAGCCCACGGGGAATATCAACATGCATTTGTCGAACGAAAGCATCATTGTCATAGTCCTCGTCGGCCTTATCGCCGGGTGGTTAGCAGGGAAGATCGTACGCGGAGCCGGCTATGGCCTGATCGGGGACATTGCCATCGGGATCATCGGGGCCTTCATCGGTGATTGGCTGCTGCCCCGCCTGGGCATCCATCTTGGGAGCGGAACGATCAGCTCGATCGTCAACGCCACCATCGGCGCGATTGTCCTTCTTCTCATCATCAGGTTAGTTGCTGGTGGAGGCCGTTTGGGTGGCGGATGGAGCCGTCGGTGGCGCTAGCAGCGGACGTGTCGCGCGGTACTTTAAGAAGTGGGGAAGGATGCAGTTGTCAAGCTGTCAGGTCGACTTTGATGGAGAGTCGGTACGACTGAAGTGACACCTGAAGCAGCCTGTCGCTGTCCGCTTCCTTCAGCCTCAGCAGAAGGTCCAGGCCCCACAAAAACTAGACAGCGCCCCATCGCGAGGCAGCGGGCCCCGGCAGCGATATTTTGCCAAGCTCGGAACCTTCGCCGTGCCAACGCGTTCTCTGGCATGCTCAAGAACATTGCGTTTGCAGCCTTCCTTGCCCAGATTGCCCTTTTTTCGGTTCTCATCGCTCAGACGCTGCTTTTTGCTGCCTCGCCTACCCAGGCCGCGAGTTCCCTGCCAGCAGTGACACCCGTCGTCGCGGCAGCTGCCGATCAGGAATGCGCCAAGGCAATTTGGCCGGATATCCCAGAGCATTGCCTCGTGCGTGTTGAGGCGCGTAAGCAAATCACCATGCTCGTTTTCCCGGCGGCCAACTGAAAAGCCAGCAACCGTGAGGAAGCGGCTTCACTTTGGCGCCCTGGGGGAGCCATCTCTTCTATCGATCAGGGTCGAGGCACGTCGGAAGGCGGGCTTCGTGGTAGCGGCTGTTACGCCGCACGCGGCACCCGTGAGTTGAACGTAGCCCGGGTAATCGACACGCTGGTGCCCTCGGTGGTGCTAATCGTCTCCAACTTGGCCTCCAACTGCTTCACCAGCGCCTCGACGATGGCTGTCCCGAGGCCGGTGGCCGGCAAGTCGTTGGCGATCTTCCCGACGCCATTGTCCGAAACCGTCAGTTGCCAGTCGCTGCCGGCGGTCTCATAGCTCACCTTTATGCGAGCACCGTCCTTGTCTTTGGGGAAGGCATATTTGATGGCGTTAAGGACGAGTTCGGTGACGATGAGACCGAGGCTGACTGCCTTCTGCGAGTCCATGCTGCCGCCTTCGGCCATCACTGTGACCGTGATCGGCTGACTTTCACCAATCATTGACGAGGCGAGGCTGCTGCACAGTTTCGGAAGGTAGGAGCCGACATCGATCTCGTCGACGCCGATGGAGGTGTGAAGATGGCGTTGCACCTCGGCACGGACAGCACGCGCTGGTGGGCATCCTTGAGATGCTGGCGCGTCTCTTCCGAGGTGACGGAGCGTGCCTTCAGCAACAGGATGCTGGCGATAATCTGCAGGCTGTTTGCAATCCGATGTTCCATCTCCCGCAGCAGCACGTCTTTCTGCCGAAGCAGATCCTCCGTGCGGCTCAGCAGTTCTTCCTTCTCTCGTTCGATGCCACGACGTCCGTTATGTCGTTGAAGGCAAGAAGGATGGTGATGGCCGAACTGTCGTCGTAGAGCACCTTGCGGGCATTGAGCAGCATAGTGCGGCGGCCTATTCGCGGAAAATCGTGCTCGACCTCGAAACCGTCCATCGCGGTCTTCTCAGGGATGATTGTTTCCAGCAGCAGGCGAAGGGCGGGAATATCCCACTGACCGTCGCCGAGCGCGTAGAGCAGCGAGCCCTGGGTCTGCCCCGGGTCGACTTCGAATGTCTTGTAAAAGGAGCGGCTGGCAGCCAACACGCGGAATTTCTCGTCGAGGACCAGGAACGGCTCGGTGATCGTGTTGACGATCGCCTGCGCCAGCGTCCGCGCATCCTCGATATTCGCGATGGGTTGAAACATAGGCAAGCGCCAGATGAGCGGCGTTTTGCCTCTCCAAGGATGGATCCTATACCCTAGCTAGGCCGCTGTCGCGAAACGAATTGCGGGCCACAATGAGGTGTTGTCCCATCTTGTCGATGAAAAGGCGGGCACCGGCCCGCCTCCGTCCAGCTGTTCCACCGAGGCCTTCGCCCAAATTGCGGTGGATCAGTTCGCGCCGCCGAGCTGCTTGGTCATCTTGCAGAAATTGTCATGCGACTTGGCAATGGCCTTGTCGCCGCATTCCTTCATCATGCCAGTGCGGTCTTCTTCCTTCATCGCCATCCAGGCCGCCTTGAATTCCTTCTCGGACTTCATCGTCTTCATGCCGGAGTCCGTATAGAACGGCTTCATCTTGTCCGCATTGTCGAGCGCGGAGGTGTTGCCGCCTGAAGCGGCCAGCACCGAGCCGGTCATCATCGCGAGCGCCATCGCGCCCATCGTGATCATCTTGAAGTTCATGGGAAAATCCTCTCTGTCGAGGTCATTGGAATAAATGACCTGCAGACAAACGGAATGGGCGGAAAATAGTTCCCAAGGTAAGCAAAGGTTAAAACTAAAATTTTATTATACTGGATCTGTCTGAACGTATCTCAGGTTCCAGTCCTGATAAATCTCATGTGGCGAGCACGCTCCGCCGGATGGGCGCTTTTCTTGGGCGAAGACTGGTGCGGCAATTCATACGACGGCTGTCGGGGTTTTCGAGAGGCTTTGAAATCGCAGCTTCCTTCTTTTGCCGCATGACCGCTTATCACTTCACGCTGAATCCGAGCTCGGCGCCGATGGTGTTGCTGTCAAGGAGCCCTCTTCGGGCTGGCCTTGGCGAAGCCCTCGCCGAAGACGGTGTGGAGATCGTCGCGCCAAGGTAGCGATCAGCCAACGCCAGCCCGGCCCAGAGCGTTGTGCTCATGGAACCTTACACGCGAGACATCCACGTCATTGGCGTCGAGGAAGTCCTAATAGAGGTTGGCGATGCCGTAGAGATGCGAGCTGCTCACTTTGCCTTGCGCGCCCGTCCATCCGTCCTCATATTTCAGCGGCAGTCCGGCGCGGCCGTCACTGCGGCGCTGCGGCTCAGCGACACCGCCGCGTCAAACGGATCGGCAAAGCTGTCGAAGCGCAGAGGAGTGGGAGAGTTGCGCCTGCGGCGTCAGCAGCGCGATCTTCTGGCCGACCAGCGCATACCCAAAGCTGTTGTTGCCCTTGGCAAGCCGCTGCCAAGCGTGGCGGACTTCAAAATCGCTGTCATTACCAGGTCAGCTGAGTGTGGCCGTCGGTGTAAAGCCATTGCCGCGATACCGGGTCAGCCTACCGCCGAAGCCGTAGGCGGTGCCTGGACAGAGCCGGCACCGTGATCGAAGAGCTTCCGCCCAAGGCGTTCCATAGTGGAGGGTGAGGCCACACAGAAGAATGCCGGTGGCGTCCTGGTAAAGCAGACCTTCGAGGCCCGACTCCTGCTTCCATGTGGTCACCTCGTATCCCTCGCCGGGCATGAGGGTCTTGACTCCAATGTTCTTATTTTGTTCACTAAGGCAAAACGGAGACATTGCCATGAAACCGCTGCGCGCCACCGAAGCCGAACAGCCCGAAATTTTCGCTATCATCAAGCGCGAGATACCTGCCATCCATCGTGCCGCCCTGAAGATGGCGAAGCAGTTGCGCGGCCTTACCGACGTCAGCCAGAAGATGGCGATCACCGAACTGACGACGGTCTGGATCAAGACGCTGTATCCCGATGACCTTGACCTGCAGCTCTCGATAGCCGAGGCGTTTCGGGACCAGACCGAGATCCATCTGAAGGAAACCTTCCGGTTGGAGGCGCGGCAAAAGCAGCATTGATGTATCCGCTATGATTGACGAGCCGACACACCCTGGCGAGGCCACCTATGCACGCGAGCGCGGTCCGCTCGGGCATGTTTGCGAACATTCAGGTTGCGGCAAGGACGGGGGCTGGGGCTTTGCCCGCCCGGGACAAAAGTCGCACTGGTACTGCTACGAACATCGCGGCGAAGGTCAGCAATTCCTGTAGGATGACGTCGATGTCCCGCCATCAAATCGTGCAAGAACTGGAAAGCACCGCCGACCACATCGCGGACGCTTCACGCGCCGATTTGCAGGTCATGCTGCGGCGCGCCGTGTTGCTGCTGCGAAACGTCAGCGGGATTAGTCTCGACGCGCGTACCGATGATGCCCTGACGAGCGTGGCGGCCGAGATAGGTACGGCCAAGGCGGATCTGGTGGAAGCGATTGTCGGGGATTGGCTTGTCGCCAACGCTTATCTCCCGGTGCCGCACGCATTGGACGAAGAGAGCGACGTGAAAGGCACAGCATGATCACCGCACCGAAGCAGGAATCCGAGTACGCCGATCGTGAGATCGATTGCCAAGAGGCGATGGAGCCAGGGTTTCAGGCGATCGTGGATTGCATGCTGGAAGCAGGCTGGTCGCGCGTTGAGGTCGTGCGGGCTTTGCGTCGGCTGATCGCCGCCGACAACATGGCGCAGAAGGAAAGTGCCAGGCTTGAGGCCGAACTGGCCATAGCTCGGGCGATGATCCGAGCCGCGAGATGACGGTTAAGGCGGCGTCTGGCTTCCATTCGCAAGAGCCGCATTCTCCGTTTGCTAAGGCCCACCTCGGCCAGGTTAGAGGCGCTCGATGGAATCTGACCCGATCCAAATGCGTTGCGCGGCGTGGAGGCTTCCACGTGCTCTTCATGCTCAACGACCTAATGGTGATGTCCCCGCTCCTGTCGACTACACGAACCACTTGCCATGGCATCAATCAAATAAACGGTCGGCGAAAGGCGATTTATCGTGTGGTTTGGGGGACGTTTTTTAGCAAACGCTGATATATAGCCGCTTGTGGCCGGCTGGCTCACAACAGCTTGGCCAAGGCCCGGCAGTCGCACCGCACATCCCACCCAAACAACGGCGTGGCTGTCGGGCCGCCCGCGACGTCATCGAAGCGGCTGGCGCGTCGAGATCGTCACCAGCAGGCTTCACTTGTCCGCGAAACGCGGTCTTGGCGCCTCGCCGAGCATTAGGCTTAACTAATCCTACATTATGTTGTCCCAGTTTGGCACTGCGCGGCCATTGCCCAACGGCCGCGCAGGCGGCTTCGGCCCTCAGGCACACCCCACCCGGTCGGAGCCGCCACCTTCGTACCAGAAAGAGTTGAATCAATGCCTACTGGAAGCCCAATCCATGCAGATGGAAAAGCCAAGACCCGATCTGCAATCTTGCCGTGACAGTCGACCGCAGATCGGGCCGTCCACTCCTGGGGGATTTAGACAGCCGGATTTTGCCCCATCAGAGCTCGACCGTAACTTCATATTTTAGTGATCGCTTGACGACCCAGAGTTGATCGGATGGGCTTGGAAATTGACATGAGCGACGTCGTTGCAACCACCGCCGCAGTGGGCCCCCGAATAGCGATCGCGTGACGCTGCTTATTTCTGACGGCCAACCGTTTTTTTGCTCCACGGTTATCTCCCTGCTGCTGACCCCCATTGGCCATCGAAAGCAAGCGACGCTGAGACAGTCAGCGTTGCAGAGTAAACCCGTCTGCCGGCCTCGTCGTGGACGGAGACGGTCAGGGATTCGTCCAGGTCGCTTGCGGTCATTTCGTCAATGGCGATGTCATGGAGCGCGTTGAGCGCCTCACGACGCATTTTGCTAAGGCTGTCTAGATCGACCGAGGCGTCACCCAGGCGTTCCCCGTTTCGGACAACTTCGAACATGTATAGCGGCATGCCTCATTTTGAGGCGCTTCATGGGCGCCCGCATTTAAATTTGAGAGCCCTTTCGCCGTTCCCGTCGAGCGCCTCCCCGGTTTATTGGATGGCACGTCGGGCATTACTCTCATTGTGAGGCGCTCCGAGGCTGTGCTGCGGGCTGCCGTATATGTGACACTCCCGAACCATTGGATGCGGCCGGCGATCTGAGCCAGGCATTCGCATGACGCTCACATCCGCGGCAACCTGGCCGAACACGCAAGAGCCGAGATCAAGGGTAGGAGCAACTCAAAGCAGTCGGCTCGGGGTCTGGTGGATCTAGTCGCTACCAGATCGGTCTAGCTTCGCTGAGAGGTAGCTTATGCTTGTACTAGCTGCGTCAGCTCTCAGGTCATGCAGAACAGGGCTTAAACGGCCGGCTTGAGGGCGCCGCCCGGCAGCAATGGGGCCGGAAGCAGGCGGTCCGGTTCGGGCACGAATAGCCCTGAAAGGTGTCTGCTCGCGGTCCCCATCCCGGGGCAGGCCCGTTGCTGATCTACAAGGCGGATGGCGAGGGCACCTTGCCGCCCTCGCGGATTGGAAGCGCGGTGATCAGGGACCGCGCCGTTCTCTCTATCTAACGGGAAATGGCGTGGCCGAGGACGTCGAGGAGGGAGCACGCTGGCTGCGCATTTCCGCAAATGGCGGCAATCAGGAAGCACAGACCGACCTCGCCAATCTTGTCCTCGGAGG
>Ga0209026_1001378_pt1 | contig 10851 bp, 12 predicted proteins | sample AraplaCL_Col_mCL_FD_184262 | JGI IMG/M metagenome (GOLD analysis project Ga0209026, IMG submission 184262) | Arabidopsis root microbial communities from the University of North Carolina, USA - plate scrape CL_Col_mCL (SPAdes) (version 2) | ecosystem: Host-associated > Plants > Roots >... | reverse complement strand
GAGAGTAATGCTGGTAAGGATATTCCGCCCGGTTACATAAAAGCGCTGCAAAGCTACCAGCAGCAAAAAAACAAGCAAACCGAGCAGATACAAACTGTGCCACCAACACTAAATTTTTACTATAAATCAAAAATAAAACAATATTTTGATCAAATTAATGGTAAGTAATATGGAACAGCCCAAGATAGATACCGGCGAATTATTTACTTTGCAACTACCATCAAAAATGGAAAGCCTTCATGCGCTCGAAAATTTGATTGAGATGATGGCAAATAAATATGAGATTCCGGATGATACTTTTGCAAATATGATGACCTGTTTAAATGAGGTGTTTATTAACGCAATAGTACACGGAAACAAGCTGGACGCAGATAAAAAAGTGATTATTAACGCCGAGGTTGATGGCAGGCGCGTTACGTGGACTGTTACCGATGAAGGCCCTGGCTTTGACTATAACAAGTTGCCCGATCCGACATCGCTCGAAAATCTTGAAAAAGAAGCCGGCCGCGGCGTTTTTATAGTTAAACAACTGGCCGACCAGTGTATTTTTAATACTGCCGGAAACGAGGTGGAACTACTTTTTAAAATTTAACATGCCCCGAATACCCGTTTTCTTTTTTGAAGAGGATATCAAATTCAAACCTAAAAACAAAAGCGCTTTACGCGAATGGATAAAAAACACTATCGTAGCCGAGGGTTATAAGCTAAAAGAGCTGAACTACATTTTTTGTTCGGACAGCTACCTGATAGAAATTAACAGGCAATATTTAAACCACGACACCTATACCGATATTATTACCTTCGATAACTCGGAAACAGAAGGAACTATAATAGGCGATATTTTTATTTCGATTGAAAGAATACGCGAAAACGCGGTTAAATTTTCGGGCAACGAGGCAGATGAGCTGCACCGGGTGATTATACACGGCGCCCTGCACCTGCTGGGATATACAGACAAAACCAAAGCCGATAAGGAGTTGATGACTCAGAAGGAAGATTTTTATCTTGCCCAGGTAAAAATTTGAATACAAAGTGTTTATAGCTAATAATGCGCTAAAATCTCCTTAAAATTGCTCTGCAATATTGTTGTTCAAGGCAACCCTAAATTGCAAAATGCAGTATATAACACAGTATTTATAAACTTAAAAAATTAAACCATGAAAGCATTAGCATTAATTTGCGCTCTGATGTTTGTAGCTGTAGCTCCAACTTACGAGTTTAAACTGAAGGACATTGATGGCAAAGCCTTTAACCTGGCCAGGTATAAAGGCAAAAAAATATTGGTAGTTAACACCGCATCGCAATGCGGATACACTCCTCAGTATGCCGAATTGCAGCAATTGGCCGATAAATACAAAGACAAGTTAGTTGTGGTTGGTTTCCCGGCAAATAACTTTGGCGGACAGGAACCCGGTAGTGACCCAACCATTAAACAATTTTGTACTGCCAGGTTTGGCGTTACCTTCCCGTTAAGCACAAAAATAAGTGTTAAAGGTGATGATATTGATCCATTGTTTAAGTATTTAACCAATGCGCCAAACCCTGATTTTACAGGTGAGATCAAATGGAACTTTGAGAAATTTTTACTGGATGAAAACGGCAAGTTGATACATCGCTTCCGTTCGGATGTTACGCCAATGTCGGCTAAAATTACCAGTGCGCTGTAAATAAGCAAGTTACTGAAATGCAAAAAAAGAGGCTGTTTTGTTAAAAGCAGCCTCTTTTTTTGCATAATTGTTTTTTATTGATATTGTTTTTTAAAAAAAATGCAGTAAATAATAAAATTAATTCAGTATCTTTAACATTCAGTTAACATGTAATCAGTTTATTTGCAAAAGATTTAACCCCTGAAAATGAAAATTCAATACTTATTTGCTGTTTCGATAATTGCTGTTGTATTTGCATCGTGCGCAAAGGTAGCACAGCCGGATGCATCGCAGTTAGTTACCACTACGATCAATACCGGTGGCGGAACAGTGACGCCCATTGACCCGTCGACTATCCCTTATTCGTTAGTTGAAAATTTTGAATACGGTACCAAAGGCGGATACGCCGATGCTAACGTAACCCTATCAACAGGTAGCTGGGATCTAAATGATGCACTTATCGGCAGTACAGGATCTGATGTTAAGGATGACGGACACTCCGTGAGGCTACGTACCGGATCGTTATCCATGAATTTTGATATCTCAGGGTTAAAAACATTATACATTAGCCACGCGCGCTATGGAACTGACGCCGCTACTACATGGCAGCTAATGTCATCAACTGATGGTGGTGTTACATATGCAAACCTTGGCAATGCTATTAACGAAACCGGCACTACACTGGTAACCGACTCGTTTAAGATCACAACAACAGGTAAAATACGTTTCAAAATAGCAAAAACGTCAACTACCCGTATCAATATCGATGACATCGTATTTAAAGGTGTTGGCGATCCGGGCGTTGTAATACCCGATACTCCACCTGCTGATACAAGCAGTACAACTACGGCATCTGCTGCACGGGGGATAACGTACGGGGCTGATGCGCCGCCTTCATCGGGCGATAACAGCAACATGTTATTTGGTAACCCATCTAATGCCGGTACGGTATCAAATGATAACTTACTGATCGATCAACACTATTATGTTGAAAGCTACAACGCCACCAAAGGCGAACCAAATTGGGTAAGTTGGCACCTGGATGCTTCGAACACCACCAATGCTACCGGAAGGTTAGACAATTTTGCCGCCTTTAGCGGGTTACCTGTCGGCCTTTACCAGGTACAAAGTAACAGCTACTCGGGCAGCGGCTTTGATAGAGGCCACAATTGTCCGTCGGCTGACAGGTCGAGTTCAAAAGATGCCAACTCGGCAACCTTCCTGATGACCAATATGATACCACAGGCACCTAATAACAACCAGCAAACCTGGGCAAACCTGGAGAACTACCTCCGTTCGTTAACATCATCGGGCTACGAGGTTTATATTATTATGGGAAGCTACGGTACCGGAGGAACGGGGTCTGCCGGGACATTTAACACCATTAACAATGGCCACGTTAACGTGCCAAGCAACGTTTGGAAAATAGCAGTAGTACTTCCTGTGGGCAATGGTGACCTGCTCAGAGTAACTAATACAACCAGAGTTATTGCCGTTAATACACCCAATATCAATAGCATTCAATCTGATTGGAAACAATACATAGTAACCGTTCGTTCTATTGAACAAGCTACCGGTTATGACCTGCTCTCGGCCTTGCCACAAAGCGTACAAAATGCTGTAGAAACAGTACCGGGTATCTAATACCGGTATTAAGCAACAAAAAGCCATCTTGAAAAAATCAGGATGGCTTTTTTGTTGGAATAGAATCGGATTTGAAAATATCCCGGGGGCACTATGTTTAATAAAAACAAATTATTAAATTGTTGATTATGTTAATCACGGTTATTTAAGCGTTTATTGATAATGAAATTCAGCCTAATTGCAGGTATCCTTTTCTTTTTTGTAGCTAACTCTTTTGCGCAAACATATTTTCCACCACCGTTAAATATTGAACAGGCTTATAATAAAGGTACCCGTACCATAAATGGCAAGCCGGGTAAAAGCTATTGGCAAAATACGGCGAGCTACGATATTAAAGTTAAGTTTGAACCACGCACCCGCAACCTAAGCGGTACAGTAAGTATTGATTATACCAACAACAGCCCCGATACGCTTAAGCAATTGTGGTTTAAATTATATCCCAACTTTTATAAAAAAGGGGTAATGCGCAATTACAAGGTTGACGCTGTGGATATGAATGATGGCGTGCAGATCAGCAGAATAACCATCAATAATACCGATCGGGATATGGGCGATGTAAATATTGATGGTACCAACATGTCGATCAATATCATGCCTTTGCTATCGCAACAAAAGCTGCATGTTGATATCAGCTATTCGTATACGTTAAATCGTACATCACATGTACGTACTGGTCAAATTGATTCGGGATCGTACTTTGTAGCGTATTTTTTTCCGAGGATAGCGGTCTACGATGATATTGACGGATGGAACAAATACCCCTATTTGGGTACCGAGGAGTTCTACAATGATTTTTGCCATTTTAATGCCGAAATAACGGTTCCCGGAAATTACCAGGTTTGGGCCACCGGCGACCTCAAAAATGCTGCGGATGTATACAATGATAAGTTTGTAAAACTCATCGCAAAAGCCGAAAAAACAGACAGCGTAACTACCGTCGTAAGCGAAGCCGATCTGCAGGCGGGTAACATCACAGCTAAAAAAGCATTAAACACCTGGAAGTTTGAGGCCGATAACGTGACAGATTTTGTATTTGCCACCAGCGACCATTATATGTGGAAAGCAGCGAGCCCGGTGGTAGATTCACTTACTGGCAGGCGTACACGTGTGGACGCGGTTTTTAACCCGGCGCACCAGGATTATTACCCCGTTATTGATTTTGCGCGGAAAACGGTGAGCCTGATGAGCTATACTTTTCCGAAATGGCCTTTCCCCTACGCGCACGAAACCGTGGTTGATGGGCTGGACCAGATGGAGTATCCTATGATGGTTAATGATAACCCGCTGGATAAAACTGATGACACAATAGAACTGACCGACCACGAGATATTCCATACCATGTTTCCGTTTTATATGGGCATAAACGAAACCAAATACGGCTGGATGGACGAGGGCTGGGCAACCATTGGCGAATGGACTCTAAGCGGCTTGATAGACTCTAAGGTTGTTGATGTGGACGGCATAGCAGGTTACGAAAGCATTGCGGGTAAAGAGGAGGATTCGCCTATTATGAGCTTATCCACTCAGCAAACAACGCCGAGTTATATTGCCAACTCTTATCCCAAACCCGGATTGGGCTATCTATACCTACGCGATATGCTGGGCGACGCCCTATTTACCAAAGCCTTGCATTATTATATTGAACAATGGCACGGCAAGCACCCGATGCCCTACGATTTTTTTAATTGTATGAATACAGGGTCGGGTATGAATTTAAACTGGTTTTGGAAAAACTGGTTTATGGATCGCGGCGCGCCCGACCAGGCTATCAGTAAGGTTGTAGAGAAAACCCGTAAGGAATACATGGTGATCATCAGCAATATAGGAACCAAAATGGTACCGGTTGATCTAACCATTTTTTACCAGGACGGAACAACGAAATTGATCCATAAAGACATATCCTGCTGGCGGAACGGGAATAAGGAGATAGCGGTTACCTTTATTTCAGATAAGCCAATCGCGCGGTTAGTGCTGGGTGGTATTTACGACCCTGACGTAAACAAATTGAATAATGTTTGGGAGATAAAGAAATAGGTTAGATTTTTTGACCAACCTTCTCACCTATTTTAACCAGTACTTCGGTGCTTTTACCCGATTGTTCGATGATGTCCGCATCAGGCGTGATAGCTCCCTTTTTAAACAGCTGGATCACTGTGGATCCACCGAACTCAAACCAACCCTTTTCTTCGCCGCGTTTAAAGGTGTAGGCACCGTAATGGCGCTGTACTACCTTGCCTACAAACAAAGCCCCTACTTCGATGTGCAATACTTTGCCAAAGTTTTCGGTGTGCAGAACGGTCAATTCGCGGTAGTTTTTAGCCATTACCGATTTGGTTTCGGCAAGCGCGATGCGGTTTACTGAATGCAGGATACCTTTGATTTTTTGTACCTTATCCTGCTTGCCGTTATCGATATAACCGTAACGGTGATAATCCGAAGGCGCCAGGCGGTATACAAAGCACCAGCCGTCGGCAAATTCTTTAGCTAAGGCGGCATCCTTCACCAGGTCGTTCAGTTGATACCAGTAACCTTTTACAGGTACCTGGTCGACCTTATTGAGATCCCAGATGATCAGGCGCGAATCGGCAGGCGAAATAAGGTGTTCGGGCGTTTGATCGATCGGCCTTGCCTCGGCCTTTAGCTCACGGATAAAGAAATCGTTAAAACTCACAAATGAGCTGATGGGGCGTTTGATCTCGCTCACATCAATGTCATAGTGTTTGATAAATTTTGGTATCTGTTTCAGGCTTTTTTTGCCTTTCATTACCCGGCCATAGGCGGTTGATACAAAGCGCCTTTTGAGCACCAGGTTGGTGAGCAGTTTGCCGGCAAGTGTTTTATACAAAAATATCAGTCCATCTACTTTAAAAGCATTTTCTTCGATGGTTTTTTTTGTTTTTCGATCGTAGATGTAAACTGGCATTACGGCAATATTTATGATTTTAACTGTGCCAAAACAGTTTGGCCGCCCTTTACCACATCATTAACCTCGACACCAACAGGCATCCCGGCAGGCAAAAACACCTCTACGTTTGCGCCAGCCATAGCAAAGCCTAACTGGCTTCCTTGCGCAACGGCATCGCCCTGCTTTGCATAGGTAACTACGTGTTTTGAATAGCCGGGTAATTGGCGGTACAATAACGTGGTGCCTGAATTGCTTTCGATAGCTACAGTGGCATGCGCATTATTTTGTGCGTATTTTACTGTGCCGCTTATCGGGCTGCGGTTTACCCGCACATCGGTTGGCGCAATGGCTATGGATAATTTGGTATAACGGCCCTTGGCAAATTCGTTTTCATCAACCTCACTGATGGCGGTTACAATACCATCTGCCGGACTTAAAACAGCTTGATCATCTGCATCAATTTCAACAGCGGGGTCTCGGAAGAACCAGAGTGTGGCTAGAAAGAACGCCAGTGATAAAATATAAACTATCCATTTAAATGCATGTGCCTGCGGCGTGTAAAATTGGATGATTGCGTTAAACAGAAAGATCAGCAGAATGCAGATCGCTATATTGGTATAACCGGCTTTATGAATGGTCATAGGATATTGATGGCTGGTTCGAAGTTAATTAATAATCCAAAAATACTAATTTGTAATTAAGTACAGGTAGGCGAATACCAAGGGTGCCGAAAGAAATAAACCGTCGAACCGATCGAGTAAACCACCATGGCCGGGCAGCAGGCTTCCGGAATCCTTGGTGTTCAGGCTGCGCTTGAGCATCGATTCTACCAGATCGCCCATAGTACCGAAGCAGCCGATCAGAACGGCCATCCCCTTCCACTCTAAACTGGTAATATCTTTTAAATAATAGGCTATAAGGCCCGACACAAAAACGGCAAATAAAACCCCGCCTACAAAGCCTTCCCATGTTTTTTGCGGCGAATGCCTTTCGAACAACTTGGTGCGGCCCAACCAGCGGCCAACCACATAAGCGCCGGTATCATTACTCCAAAGCAGCAACATAAACGCCAGAGGGAAGTGAAAGCTGTAGCGGCCTGTCATAAACGCTAAACCAAAGAAGAAACAAAAAGGTGCTATCGCGTAAGCTAACCCAACAATGGTAAATGCGATATTGGTAAACGGATGTTCGGACTTTTTATATAATTCGGATATAAAGATGCTGCCTACAACAGGTACAATGATCAGCAGAAACTTGGAATCAATATTTAAAGCATAATGCAAACCGATACCTGCAAAAATGCTTATACCGCCTATTAAACCGATGATGAGGTTGGGGTTAACATCAGTGCTCTTAACCATCTTATAAAACTCGTTAAGGCATAAAAGGCTCAATAAAGCAAAAAAAGAGGTGAAAATCCATAATCCGCTTAACAGCGAAGCGAGCATAATGATTATAAAAAAGAGGCCTGTTATGGCGCGTGTCTTCATAAAAATTTACGTTTGGTTCAGGATGATAATTTCAATCGCTTTACTAAAATCTTCCTGGTGTATATACACATCAATATTACCAAAATTGCGGTGCGATGAGTCTTGTTTGTTAATTAACACGCTGGTGATATGATTTTCAATGAGCATTTGCTTCACAATTTCCGACTGATAGTAGTTTGTGGAAGTAAATATCCTGATCCAATCTTTTTCCATTACACCGGCAACGTTTTTTTGGATTGTGCAATATTACGATAAACTATCAGCAAAAATACAGTCAAAGCTAAGCTAAACGCGTAGGCGGCGTAATTAAAAACGTGCTGATCGTCGGGATTGAGTTTGATAACCTTTTGTTGAAAAAGGTAGGTAACCACTACGGCGGTGCCGTTATTTATAAAATGCGCCCAAACGCTGGTCCAGATGCTGCCGCTCCAGGCCACAAAATAGCCAAAAAATACGCCCAGCATCAGTCGTGGTAAAAAACCAAAAAACTGCATGTGGAAAGCACTGAACATGATGGCGGCAATCCAGATTCCCCAATGCTTGTTTTTTGTCCAACGGGTAAAAATGGTTTGTACGCAGCCACGGAACAAAAACTCCTCGGCGATGGCGGTCAATAAGCCAATCACCAGCAGGTCAAACAACATGGAGCCTACACTTTTCATCTGCAACAATAAAGCTGTTTCTTTAGCCGCACTGTCTTCGCTGCGGCGCATCCAATCGTAAAGGCCTTGTAAAAAATGCGGGAACACCATTTTTTGATTGATGTTAACCAGCCATTCCATTAAGGGGGAAGAAAAAAACATGATCACCAGAACTAATAGGAAAATCATTGGTGATACCTTGATGTTCGTTTTTAAGTAATCTTGAGGGTCGTGCACAACATATCGCGCAAAAATAAGCGGCCCTACAAACAGTGGAATGGTGGTACTGGTTAACTGAAAGATCCAAATGGCGTTGATCACACCCGGGTATGTGGTATCAAAAGTGGCGATGTGGCTTATGGTTTGCAGGCCATAAATTGGCAGTACTATAACCGCGCCTATTGCTAAGCCAACCAGCATAAGTCCTAAAGTTATACCCGCAAGTACTAAAAATTGCAGGGTTGGATGGATGGTGCTTGCCGGTCTTTCTTTCATATGAGTTAATATTTGTACTTTTGCAGCGTTTAAAGATAGTCATGTCTGTTCAAATTGGAAACATAGATTTAGGGAATTTTCCGCTGTTGCTCGCGCCGATGGAGGATGTGAGCGATCCGCCGTTCCGTTATGTGTGTAAACAAAACGGCGCAGACATGATGTATACCGAGTTTATCTCGTCGGAAGGCCTGATTCGCGATGCGGCAAAAAGCAGGGCCAAGCTCGATATATTTGAGTATGAGCGTCCTATCGGTATCCAGATATTTGGCAGCGATATTAACAGCATGCGCACCGCTACCGAGATCGCTACGCTTGCCGGGCCCGACCTGATGGATATTAATTACGGTTGCCCGGTAAAAAATGTGGCCTGCCGTGGCGCCGGCGCCAGCCTTTTGCAGGATATTGACAAAATGGTGGCCATGACCAAAGCAGTTGTCGAAGCTACACACCTGCCTGTAACGGTTAAAACCCGCCTGGGCTGGGATGATAATACCAAAAATGTTTATGAGGTTGCCGAACGTTTACAGGATGTAGGCATCAAAGCCCTGACTATACACGGGCGTACCCGTGCGCAAATGTACAAAGGCGTGGCCGACTGGACTTTGATCAGCGAGATCAAGAAAAACCCGAGGATAAAAATCCCCATTTTTGGCAACGGCGATATCGACTCGCCCGAAAAGGCTGCCAACTGGCGGATGGAATACGGCGTTGATGGCATGATGATAGGCCGGGCTGCCATTGGTAACCCCTGGATCTTCCGCGAGATCAAACATTTTTTTGCAACCGGCGAACACCTGGAGAAACCCACCATTGCTGAGCGTGTTGACAATTGCCGCATCCACCTGGAGAAATCCATCGAATGGAAAGGCCCTAAAACCGGCATTTTTGAAATGCGCAGGCACTATTCTAATTACTTTAAGGGTTTAGATAACTTCAAAGAATTCAGGATGAAACTGGTTTCGACCGAAAACATCGCTGAATTATATGACCTTTTGCAGACCATTAGCGAAAAGTTTTCGATGGAGATGGCGTAGTTTTTGATTGCCAATACCTGTATTTAGTTAACAAAGAAAATTTTTATTGATTTATAACCATTTTGTTAAGCGGTTTATAAACAAAATAGAATTTTTTTTATTTATGTTTGAATTGAAAGTTATACCATTATGGTTAATACAATTACAGAAGGAGTTAAGGTTTCGGTAGAAACCGTTTACCAACCGGAATACTCAAACCCGGCGAACGATCATTTTATGTTTGCTTACAAGATCAATATCGAGAATGTAGGCAGCAACGCCGTGCAATTACTGCGCCGGCACTGGACGATATTTGACTCGAACGGTACCAAGCGCGAAGTTGAAGGCGAAGGTGTGGTAGGTGTACAGCCGGTCATCGAGCCGGGCCACTCGCACGAATACGTATCGGGCTGTAACCTTAAAACCGATACCGGCAGTATGAAAGGTGAATACCAGATGCTGCGTTTGGTTGATAATAACCTGTTTGACGTGGCTATACCGGAATTTTACCTGATAGCGCCGTATAAGTTGAATTAAAAAATATTAAAAATAGATAAGGAAGCCCTGTTGTGAGAACAATGGGGCTTTTTGTTTGGGGTATTTTCAGGGCGTTTCCCTGCGGGCCGCGCTTTCTGCTCATACCCTGCAGGCCTTAGCCACAAAGGCCGGTATCCGCTCCAATCGCTAACGGACGAGGAACTTGCTTTTTCACACAATTATGCTTATATTGTAAGGTTAAGCGCGAAGCTTTTACTTGTTCATTAGTTCACCGGGGATTGGTTCATTTGTCTTTTATGGCGCAGCGGAAACCAAAAAGCATTGAAAATTTTCTTACAATTCCCCCCCCCTATTCAATGACTGAATGATTGATTTTTTGAATGATTGAATGAAAAAGCAGGTCCGAAAATTTCTTACGATTTCCCCCCTTGCTTGTTCATTTGTCCCGTCCTGAAAAAAGTTGACTAAAAAGAGTCAACAAAATGGAGCATCAGGAAGTTAAAGAAAAAGAGAGTCCCC
>Ga0209026_1001377_pt1 | contig 10854 bp, 11 predicted proteins | sample AraplaCL_Col_mCL_FD_184262 | JGI IMG/M metagenome (GOLD analysis project Ga0209026, IMG submission 184262) | Arabidopsis root microbial communities from the University of North Carolina, USA - plate scrape CL_Col_mCL (SPAdes) (version 2) | ecosystem: Host-associated > Plants > Roots >... | reverse complement strand
CCCTTCGACACGTTCGACGGCTGCTCCCTTGCTCGGCAGCTGGTTGCTGGACACCTCACGCATGCCCATGCCGCCCGACCAGCGCCCGAAAAACGTCGTACTTACGTTCGGCAATGCGGGCGACGGCAAGTGGACGGTGCACGTCGACGTCGTCTACGCACCCGGCAACGAGGTCCATTCCGTTTCTACGTCCACGCTCGACGGAACAACGGCTGCCGTGGAGAACAGCCCCGAGGCGGATCGGGTGGCACTGAAACAACCCGCGCCCAACGTGCTGGTCATGGCGCTGCTGAGAAAAGGCGTGCTTGTTTCGACGCGCATCTATTCGGCCATGCCGGGCGGCCACAGTCTCGTCGAGACCGCGGTTTATCCCGGACAAGACGGAACGCCGGTCATGAAAACGAATTACTTCACGCGCACACGCTAGCCAGCCGGCAGGCGCCTCGGCCTGTCACTGCCATGTCATGCCCTGCATGCCGATCCAATTTTCGCTTTCCAGATGCCCCAGTACGGTATCAATCTGCATATTGATCGACTGAAAAATGAAATACAGCTCCGCCCTGCCAATGGTCATGACGGCGCTGCCGCTTTCGGCGTTGTGCTCGTTATAGGTGATGCGCGCCATCAGGGTCAGCATGTCCTGCAGGTGCTTCAGGGTTTCGTAGCCGTCGCTGGACAATAGATAGAGTTGCGGTCCGCAGCGGCCGCCTTGCATGTCTTCCACGTTGTTCTCCGCTCGCTTAGGTCACGCCGCGTGTTGCGCGCGGCGTGAAGGGCTTCAGGAAAAATCCTGCTCGCTATGTCGGAATCAGCTGCTTCCGTTTTGACGAATGCCCACTTTGGCTCGACGCCGCACAGCCTGCGCGGCGGTGAAGCAGGGGAAATGCACCAGGGCGGGAGCACGAAGGCGTGCGGGTGCCGTATGATCGAGGATAACCATGGTCAACTGTCTCTGTAGTTGGTTGTGGCCAGCGGATCGTTTGGGGTGCCACCCAGGCGATCCGCGCTACTTCACTCATGTCGGGCGTGTCGCGTTCATCTCCAAGGATGGGCACGCCCGACTGCCACACCTTCGCATAAAGCGCGTACTGCAATCTGTCGGACACGAGTGCTTCAACGCGCTGGCGAAGGCCTACGTGATGTACGTGGAAGAGCTTGTGTGGCTAAACGGGGATGGTCGCGGTAGCGAAGGGTGCGATGACCGTCCAGCCAAGACGCGCATACAAGCTGCGGCCATCTTCCGTCGCAACCAGAAGCTGACGAGCCAGGGAGGATTTCCTTGCAGATGCAAGCGCACTCATGACCGCGATGCCCAAGCCTTTTCGTCGGTGGTCCGGCGCCGTTTCGATACGATCGTAAACAAAGGCATCCATGGTTTCCGCGGCAGAGCCGCTGGCGGCGATGTCTCCATTCGGACCGGCAACATGCACGCGGGTAACCGGCCCAGCTTGGTGAAGCTCCACGGTGTAACCATCCGGCAAAAGGTTTGCTTCGCGGACAATCGCGGTCGCTTCCATGAAGTAGTTCTGCGGCTGAATCTCCCACCTCGCCGCAACTGCGCTTAGCAGTTCCTCATTGGTACCGCACAACTTCAGATAGTGCCGCGGGGCCGAAATATCGCGTGCGATGCTGTACAGCCCATCGCACAGGGTCGGAAAAACCCAGCGCTTCACTTCCTTTTCCGAATGGGTGTCCACCCTGAAGCCGCCGCGGTCGTGAACAGGGGGCGGCGAATTCCGGGCCAGCGAATGCGCTGTCTGCCATGCAAAAACAAGTTTTGGGTCAATATGCGCATTGGCCATCATTCGATCCATGTGGCGCCTGGGTTGGGGTGTTGCGTGTTCCTGGTGCTCTTGACGATGCCAGGAGCTACGGCGGGCGTATATCTGCGAGTTTGCTTGGCGACGGCAGCTACTTCGACCAGCAACCCCATCTGTCTCTGAACCGATATGAGATACCTTCTTCGAAGGATCTCTTCTTCATCAATGCAACGAGCCCTTCGAAGTTGGCTACGCCATCGCCTATCAGGCGCAGCTGTTTATTGGCTTTGTCATACAGGGCGAGCACATACCTTGGACCTCGCCCGCCACCCTCCAGAAGAGAAATCGCTCCCATGGACGAAAAGGAATAGGTACGCGATTTGATCAATCCATGAACCACAACCGCCTCGGCCTGGACCTCTACGGAGTATGCCTTGCATGCCAAATATCCCAAATAGAAGCACAAAAAAAAGCACACCCCCAATGCCGAAAGCCCTATTAAACCGGTTCCGGTTGGGCGTGGAGAAGATGCCAGATAGATGACCGGGGCAAAGAGTGCTGAAAGCGCCACGAGCACCTTCATCAGATTGAGTGCTCCTTGCGAGTACCGGAAAACACCTACCTCACCAGCGCAGGAGCCACCCGCCGTCTTCCATTCGCGCGACGGGTCCGCAGGCCCAGCCCCGGGAGCGGCTGCCCGTCTGTATCGCCCGTATCCATCAAGGATCAAAAGGGGGATAACAAGCCCTAACAAGAGAAAGGCAGCCCCCTGTTGACCGTTTACCCACGCACCTGCCGCACAGGCAAAGAAAGTCAAGCTGGCCGCCAGCGTTATCCATTTTCCGCTTTCCATGATTCCCCCGAAAAAACCAATGTAACGTTTCGCTTTGGGTGGAAGCGTACATGCCTCTAGATACTGGCGGAATCGCCACGACGATTGACGCTGGCAATGTTCGTCAACGTGTCAGCGAGGATGTCGAAGTCGCCAAGCATTCCGGAAATGACGATTTTCCCCGAGGAACGAAGCCCGATGATAAGCTCCGCGCTTCGAGACCCTCGCTTCAAACGCACGGTCGCAATGTCTTGCTATGTTGCTGGGCCGTCGTCAACAGATTCGCTCGCCATAGCTGACGAGTTCTTCTGTGCCTGAAGGTCATTAATGGCTGTAATGACGTTCAAGATAACAGGCACGGCGATCAGGGCAAAGGTTACGTAAGTTCGACCGTAATGCCCGAACTCTCGATTTATCGTTGGTATCTCGAAAAAAACAGTAAGGATGATGAGAGCAAGGAGCGCATTGCTCACCAAGCTTAGTGATGGAAGCCATCGCCTTGGGTGATAGTGACTGAGAAGCGCCAGGGCAAAAGGTATACCCAGAAAAAATGTCTTCTCATCAGGATGCTGAAAGCGAATGTTGACCATCAATTCCCCCAGAACGACAAATGCCACCATCACCCAATTAAGTACAACGCCTACCCTCTTCATGACACCCTCTCCTTTGGACCGAAAGTAAACATCTCTTGCCGCACAGACCGACCTGTCAGTCTTCAACGATTTTCCAACTGGCTATTTTTTACGCGATCCAGGAAGCTTTTTCCCCTGCCGATTATGTCTGGTTTGGATGAAAACGGAGCTTCCGCCTAGTAGCCGGCTCAAGACGATTTCCGAGCCTACGGCTCGAAACACGACCATTTCGATCTCCGAGTAATGTCTGTTGAAGAGTACGAGAGATTGCGGACCGGGCGTACCAGCGATCTGAAGGGGCACTACCGAGACCCGCCGTCTCCCGAAACACCAAAGTCCACATCGGCGGCCGCTGCGGCGGTGTTCATCCGGCCAGGATAGGCAAGCCAGCGAATAGCGACATTCAGCTCGTCCACGATATTCCGCGCGGGAATGACTCGCCCGTCCGATAGTGTCAGGTCATCCGTAGTATGGGCATCCTCCACCAGCGTAAGGTCGTAGCCGCGCTCAAGCGCAGCGTAGGCCGTAGATCGAATACACCAGTTGGTCAACGCGCCGGCGAGAAAAAGGTAGCCAACGCGCAGGTCTTTCAGCCGCTGCTCTAGCTCGGTTTGCTCAAAGGCAGAATTGAAGGACTTGTCGATCACTGGCTCACCGCCAACGGGGCGGAGTTCGGCTACCAACTGCCAGGGATCGGAACCTTGGGACAATTCGGAGTCGTTGTGTTGCACCCAGATCACCGGCACGCCCGCTTCGCGGGCACGCGAGACCACGTGAGCGACATTGGCGATGACCCTTTCTCGTTCCCAGGCCGAAGCGAGGATGCCCGCTTGCATGTCGACGACGATGAGCGCAGTCCTGCTTCCGGGGTGGAGGGGCGTCATGAATTTAACCTTGCGTTAGATGAAACGAGATGACCTTCCGACGTACCGAAAATGTCCGTTCCGGATCTAGCCGGGGTGAAAACCTAAGTCGATCGACATGGACGTGTTCTAGCCAAAATCTGAGCAACTTGCTGACTGCGTCTTTATACAACCCCTGTCGGAAACGGACATTTATCCTCCAGCCCAAAAATTAATTAGCTCTTCCCACTCCCGTTATCCTTCTGCGAGCTGACGCTTGGTTCACGTGGCTTTCGTGTCACTCGGCGCCAGAGCCATCGCCAACCCAGTGCCAACGGAAAAGCCAGCAGTAAGAAGGGAATACCATATGCAAGCATCGATAGCGTGTCGCGAATGCCGTCGTACAGTTGGTCGGTCCATTCGCCTAGAGAGATACCAAGATGACGCCCGTGTGTTGAGTCGATGAAATCCATTTGCAGCAGGTTCGTGTCGATGCGCCTTTGCTGCTTGGCCGCGTCATTTTGTAGATTTTCGTGCTCCATCTGAATCTGCGCGCGCTCATGACCCAGTGCAATGAGGTCGCTGGCTGAGAGATCCTTGCGCTGGGCAAGCTGCTCTATCTGCGTCGAATAGATTTCAAGCTGCCTCAGCTTCTGTTGATTGTCGTTGACTGCCTCGGCCAGATCTTCTGCCTGGGTCTTGCGCCAGGCCAGCTTGCCGCTTTGACTAGCCAGCGCACTTAGTGGCTCGACGCCGGAAGGGATGACCCGCACCGTCAGCGATCCGCCCTCATCGCTCTGATCGAGGCGCAACACGTTGCATGCGCCGAATCGAGCCGACTCACAGGCCTCGCGTACAGCGGCTATACGCGGCGCAATCTGCTTCTGCTGCAATTCAATGCGCAATTGATGCTCGTAGGCGAGCTTGGCTCCGGCTCTTCCCGTTTCACCCGCAACACGCAATGGCCCGGCTTCCTGCTTTTTCGAACAGCCCGCGGCAACTAGCACCAGTGCAGCCACCAGCATCCAACGCTTCGTAGATAACATGTCCCTTCCCTGTAAATGTAGATGTCTGCTTCGATTGGCGGACATAACTATGCAGCCAAAGAACCGCTAACGCCTCAGTGGGCGCTCCAGTATCCAACCGAAGACGAAGTAGCCCGTAGGCTGGGATGAAATCCCAGCATCAGGGGCTTCAACAAAGCTGGGATTTCATCCCAGCCTACGGGCTTGCAAAATCATTGGTAGTGAATGCCCACTGGATCGCAAGCAGCCCTCTATCGCCCGTGCAACGCTATGCTTTGCTATTGCTCATCTAACCGTGAGATCAGTCATCGTCGCTCCAGTATTCGCCACCACGGTCTTTTGCGAACCGAAATCGACTTTTGTAAACCCTGCCGTCGTCGCGGTTGAAAGTGAGAACGGTCCACTCGCTTTGGCTGGAAATTTCGATTTTTGTTGCCCTCCAGAGCTCTCGCGTTTCGCCTATGATTACTAACAGCTCATCAAGCGCATTAACTAGAGCTCGCCTGTCTCCATCCCCACCAGGAAGAACCACAATTCCCGGGTTCAGTCGCGGCGGAAAACGATGATTGTTTAGAAAGTCACGATCATGAGTTAACAAAATTCTGTCCTGAGATTTCGCCTTCGCAAAGACGTTTTCATCAGGCTGACCATTGATCCCAAGCTCAAAGACATCTGTCGCATTCCAGCCCGACTTCCGGAGGAGCCTAGTCACCTCCGCCCCTAGGCTTTCATCTACAAGGAATTTCGGCCTTCCTTTATTCTCGCGAATTATTGCCTTAATGTCTTTGCTATCAGGCCGACCTAGCTTCAACCATGGCATGGCATTCGATCCTCGTCTTAGGTCAGCTTTGGAAGCAGACCTTAGCCTATGGAACGATTCCGCGCAGACTGATGGTAGTCCAGCGCGCATTGAACGAGCTCCGCGATATCCGGGGCGGCGCAACGATACAAATCGTCCGCGGGCTGTTATCTGATTGCCCGGGTGCGCGCGAGAAGTTGGCCCTGTGCAGACTTGCGAGAAGGGACCAGTCACAACGAACGGATATTTTATGGTTAACGCTTAACCATAAAGTGGCCGTTTCGGCCAATTTATGGTCAAACGCACCCTGCGTAACACCACATCATCAAATGGCGCGCCCGGAGGGATTCGAACCCCCGACCAATGGCTTCGGAAGCCACTACTCTATCCGGCTGAGCTACGGGCGCGTGGTGGGCGCTGGCGCGAGGGTTCCCAGAGGGAGGGCGCCGAGCGGAGGGGAAGTATAGCGGAGGTGGGTGGGGATGCCCATCGGCAGCACGAGGGCACCCCGCACCCTGGCCCTCTCCCCTGGGGGAGAGAGAGCGGGCGAGATCACTTCGCCTTGATGAGCTGGCTCAACGTATCCGGCTTGCCGCTGACACGCTCCAGGTGCGGATACTTCAGGCCGCCGTGGTAATCGATGCGCACGGTCTTGTACTCGTCGAAGTTCTTCACCAGCAGTTCGATCGGCTGGCTGGTGTCCTTTGCGGCGGCGGTGACGGCATCCTTGAGCGCATCCGGGTCGTAGCTGCGGCCGTTGACGGCAACGATGCTCATGCCCGGCGAGATGCCGGCGTTGAAGGCCGGGCTGTCCCACAGTACGTCGTTGATGGAGCCTTCCTTGCCCAGGGAGAGGCCCAGCGAGTACATGAAATCGGCGCTCTTGCGGAAGGCCTCGACGGCCTTGATCGCATCGGAGGGCTTGTCGTTGTAGACCAGCTTCCAGCCGTGCGCTTCGACGCCGCCGATCAGCGGGCCATGGCCGTCGAGGCGCGTGCGCAGGTAGGTTTTCCAGTCATACGGTGCGATGTCGTTGAGGGTCTTGACCACATCGTCGAAGGTGTAGGTGTCGACGTCCCACGCGCCCGGGTTCACGCCGAAGAAGGCTTTGCCGAAATCGTCGATGGTCTTCTTGTTGCCGGTGAGTTCGCGCAGCTTGCCGTCCACGTCCAGCCAGATCATCTGGCCGGCGGAGTAGTAATCCTCGCTGCCTTGGTAATTGCGGTAGGGCAGCGGGCGGCGCATGGCGATGGTGGGGTCGTTGGTGGTGTCCTGCACGTTGCGCCAGCTGGCCAGGCCGGGGCGGCCCTTGTCGTAGGCGGCGGCGACGGCGGCCAGCATTTCTTCAAATTGCTTGTCGCTCCACAGGCCAGAACGCGCAGCCATCACCTGGCCCCAGAACTGCGTCTGGCCTTCGTACACCCATAGCAGCGAATTGCCCATCGGCACGTTGTAGTTCGGCGTGGCCAGGTCGAAGCCGCGACGGTACTTGCCGTCCCAGGAGTGATTGAACTCGTGCGAGAGCAGGTCCCGCATCACCCAGCTCTTGTCCCACTCGGTGAAATAGCCGGAGGGCGTGCCGTCTTCGCTGGAGCGGTGGTGTTCCAGGCCGTTGCCGCTCATCTTGTCGCTGAGCGAGAACAGGAAGTCGTAATGGTTGTAGTGGTGCGCGCCGTACAGCTTGTACATCTGCTGCACCAGCGCGCGATGGGCTTTCAACTGGTCGGGCGTGATCGCCAGGTATTTCGGATCGTCCGCCACCAGGTCCATGTGTACCGGCGTGCTTGCGCCCGGGTCGAGATCGACGCGCTTGAAGTACTTGCCGGCGTAGATGGGCGAGTCGACCAGGTCGTCATAGTTGATCGGCTTGAAGTGCACGGTGCCGCCGTCCTGCGCAGCCACTTCCAGCGCCGAACCGAACTGCCAGCCGGCCGGCAGCGTGACGCTGGGTTCGGTCTGGATCTGGCGCGCGTAGTAGCCGGCCGGGTACAGCGTGACGGTGTTCCATTGCAGGTCGAGCATTTCCGGCGTCATCACCACGCGGCCCTCGCGGGTGTCCTGCGGCGAGAGGAACTGGAAATCCACGTCCACGCTGCTGGCGCCCTGCGGTACGTCGACGTTGAACGCGTATACGTTGTACTCGTCACGCGTCCACGGCAGCACCTTGCCATTGGCCTTCACCACCAGGCCGGCGAGCTTGTCGATCGGGCCGGTGGGCGAGTGGTTGCCCGGAATCCATTGCGGATACAGCAGCGTGAGCTTGCCTGCCGCCGCCACCGGAATGGTTTCATGCACGCGGAATACGCGGTGGGCGAGATCGGTGGCGTCCACGTCGATCTTCAGCGCACCGGCGCTGTAAGGAACGTTCTGCGGCGCAGACACGTCATCGGCATGAACGACCAGGGCGGTGCATCCCAGCACGGTGGCGAGAATGGCGGCGGCAAGCGGGGTACGTTTCAAAGGGGTCTCCTGATGCGATGCCACCAAGCTGAACGCGAAGGCGGCGCAAGGCCACGATCCTAGCCACGCGCACACGCTCTGCCCCCCTGCCAGAGGTCACGCGCAGGCCTTGCAGGGCATGGGATTGCGTGCGGAAGAGGATCAGGTCGCGTGGACGGAAAAGCTGAATATCAAGCGGCCCGCGAAATCTCCGGCGAAGTTTTGTTCAGGACTTACGTTACAAACTTGTTACGTCGTGTATCCCCGCACGGCCCTTCGCCCGCGACTTCCCCATCGCGCCGAAGGTACATAACAAAGAGATGGAGTCCCTCATGAATAAGCTAGCCCTCTCGGCCGCCGTGGCCGCGCTTGCCCTGTCCCCTGTGCTGAGCCAGGCCGCTCATGCGGACGACAGCACCCCTACCTACGGCGCCAACGTCAATCCCAACTGGCAAGACAACTTCTTCGTCGATGGCCAGCTCGGCCAGACCCAGGCCCGTACCAGCCTGCTCGACCACAACAACAGCGTGTTCCAGAACGTGCGCTTCGGCTGGCGCTGGAACGGCATCGTGGGTCCGGAAATCGGTTATGCATACCTGGGTCGCCCGAAGGCTGACGTTACCGCCCTCGTCGGCCAAGACGCCTCCATGTCGGTCAAGCCGCGCGCGCTGACCATCGGCGTCAACGCCAAGTACAACGTGTACGAGAACTGGTTCGTCACCGCGCACGCCGGCTACCTGCGTTCGAAGACCAAGTTCGACCTGGTCTCCGGCGGCAATGGCGCCAACTACACGACCTACAACAATGGCGTGTATGCGGGCCTGGGCGTTGGCTACGACCTGACCAAGAACGTCAGCGTGGGCCTGAACTACGACAACTACCGCATCAACTCCGGCAACAGCACCAGCGAGCAGTACGTTGGCGTGGGCCGCAATCGCACGAACGTGGCGGCGTATTCCGCTTCGGTGGAATACCGCTTCTGATCCACCGCCGCACGCAAGTGCGAGCTGTTGGAGAACCCCCGGCTTGCCGGGGGTTTTCTTTTGGATCCTCAAGGCATCGCCTGTCCCTAAAGTTCGCGTGGCCCGCGCCGATAACTGTTTTCGATCGCGCTCCCACAGCGCACGCCGCTTTTCTCCCCCTGAGGTCCAATCCATGAAAACCGTGCTCGCCGCGACCTTGCTGCTGGTCGCTCCCATCGCCGCCCACGCTTGCGCCGCCAGCGATTTCGCCATCCAGGATGTCAAGGTGGCCGCCGTCGGCAGTGGCATTTCCACTCGCCTGAGCGTCAAGGGCAAGCTGGTCAACAACTGCAGCTCCGCCGCCGCCGCGCAAGTACGCCTGGATGCGAAAGACGGTTCCGGCAACGTGCTGGCCTCCAAGGTGGGCTGGCCCGCCGGCACCACCAATGTCAGCCCCGGACAATCGGTGGAATTCGACCTGGGCCGCCTGCTGCATTACCAGGCGGACATGCAGAGCTATTCGCTCAGCGTGGTCGACGTGAAGTCCTGGTAAGCCCCACAACTCGCCTGTGAATCCGCCGACGGCATACGCCGTCGGTTTTTTTATACATGCCCGGCTGCGCATACAACGGATGCGGCGGCTGCATGCGTGCGCCCTAAAGTTTCCTACCGCTCAGGCCGATAGTGATTACAAGCCGTGCTCTTGGCGAATCGACCCTGAGGACTGACCGATGAAAACCGTACTTGCCGCGACCCTGCTGCTGATCGCCCCCGTTGCCGCCCATGCCGCCTGCGCAGCTACCGATTTCGCCATCCAGGATGTCAAAGTCGCCGCCGTCGGCAGCGGCATTGCCACCCGCCTCAGCGTGAAAGGCAAGCTGGTCAACAACTGCTCCGCGCCGGCCGCCGCGCAAGTGCGCCTGGATGCGAAAGACGGCTCCGGCAACGTCCTCGCCACCAAGATGGGTTGGCCCGCGGGCACCACCAACATCAGTCCCGGCCAATCGGTGGACTTCGACATGGGCCGCCTGCTGCATTACCAGTCGGACATGCAGAGCTACTCGCTCACCGTGGTCGACGTGAAGGCCTGGTAAGAAGACGCCATCCCCAAAACATTGCGTGTGAACCTGCCGGCGGTGCCAGCCCACACCGTCGGCTTTTTTTGCGGCGAGAAAAGATGCAGCTGGCTTGCCGGTAGGTTGGGGTGAAATCCCAGCTTTGATGCGCATGACGGTGCTGGGATTTCATCCCAGCCTACAAGCTGCGCACGCACCCCACCCTAGTCCCAATGCTCCGAGCTCAAGGGCACTTCTATAAATTGCACTCAAGCGTAGCGGGTATCTGGATTATCGCGATAAACGGCCCCCTCCCCTGCGAAGTACCTGATTAGCGTCGAGTCTCAGTGTTTGCCGGATCAGCCCCCTCCCCTACGTGTAGTAGGGGAGGGTTGCCATTTCGCCGCCGGAGTCAATAGGCCCAAAAAATCTCCGCTCTGAGCTTGTCAGAGGAACTTGATGGAAGAAACAAGGCCGATGCCGTCAAGGGCGGCCGCAGGCCGGCGAA